>OGZJ01000481.1_pt1 | contig 14620 bp, 24 predicted proteins | sample 1576831 | NCBI WGS metagenome assembly OGZJ01 (sample SAMEA3541518, study PRJEB24748) | human gut metagenome | biome: human gut; feature: human-associated habitat; material: faeces | place: China | collected 2012
CCTACACGAGTATTCTCTACAGTAAGATTAACACGCTCTACAGGTGTATAAATAGAATCTACTGCAATTACATCAATGGACTGATCTTCCGATTTATTCTTATCAGCGCCTACATATCCACGGCCTTTTGTAATAGTCAGCTCTGCTTCAAAATGGCTGTCTGCACCGCCACTTAAAGTTGCAATAACTAAATCCGGATTAATGATTTCAATATCACTGTCAACCTGGATGTCTGCTGCTGTAACTACACCCTCTCCGCTGAACTCAATAAAAGCGCGTTTTGGTTCGTTAGAAGAACTGTTATTCTTGATAGCCAGTTCTTTAATATTCATAATTATTTCAGTGACATCTTCTTTTACACCAGGAATAGAACTAAATTCATGAAGAACGCCTTTAATCTTCACTGCACTTACTGCTGCACCTGGTAAGGAAGATAACATGATTCTTCTTAAGGAGTTACCTAAAGTTGTGCCGTACCCTCTTTCCAGTGGTTCCACCACAAAACGACCATATTTATTGTCTTCTGAAATCTCTGCTATTTCAATTCTCGGTTTTTCGAATTCAAACACGAATGGGACCCTCCTTTTGGGTAATTAATTGGAAAATCAATTCCAGGTTTACCAGCTTCCATATACTATAATTGAATGCCTGTATGATAGCAGGCATTCAATTAGAAGAATCATTTATTATTTAGAATATAACTCGACAATGAGTGTTTCATTAACTGGAACATCAATCATATCGCGAGAAGGAAGTTCTTTAACTGTTCCTTTTAACTCTTCGATATCAGCATCTAACCATGCTGGTACAAGAACACCGCCAGTTGCCTCAACGATATCTTTGTATCTCTGCATTGTCTTTTTGTTTTCTTTAATTTCAACTACATCGCCAGCTTTAATTCTGTAAGATGGAATGTTAACGCACTTACCGTTAACTAATACATGCTTATGTCCAACGATCTGTCTAGCTTCTTTTCTTGTTCTTGCAAATCCCATACGGAATACAACATTGTCAAGTCTGCTCTCAAGAAGGATCATAAGGTTTGCACCAGTCTGTCCCGGCATTCTGTCAGCTTTGTTGTAGTAGTTGTGGAAAGGTTTTTCCAGAACTCCGTAGATGAATTTTGCTTTCTGTTTTTCTCTTAACTGTAAACCATACTCAGACATTTTACGATTAGCACGTTTTAACTGTCTTGTGGATTTTTTATCAATTCCTAAATAAATCGGATCCAGGCCAAGGGATCTGCATCTTTTCAGAACAGGCACTCTATTTACTGCCATTTCTCAAATACCTCCTAAATTAGACTCTTCTGCGTTTTGGTGGACGGCAACCATTGTGTGGTACCGGAGTTACGTCACGGATGCTTGTTACTTCCAGTCCGCAAGCCTGAAGGGCACGGATTGCAGCTTCACGTCCTGATCCTGGTCCTTTTACCATAACGTCTACAGTTTTTAAACCATGAATAAGTGCAGCTTTTGTTGCAGTCTCAGCTGCCATCTGTGCTGCATAAGGAGTAGATTTTCTTGAACCTCTAAATCCAAGACCACCAGCACTTGCCCATGAAAGAGCGTTTCCTTCATTGTCAGTCAGAGTAACAATTGTATTGTTGAAAGAAGACTGAATATGTGCCTGTCCGTGTTCAACGTTTTTCTTGACACGACGTTTTGCAGTCGCTTTTTTAGTCACTTTAGCCATTTTAAAACTAACCTACACTTTCCTATTTATCAATCAAATATATGTTCCAAGAAACACCATGTTCACTAAATTCATTTCCTCGCTTTACTCGTCATTCATTAAGTGACCATGCAAGCTTCCTCATAAGATCAGCTTACGCTTATCAGATGTTTAAAGCTTTATTTATTTCTTCTTATTAGCTACTGTTCTCTTAGGACCTTTACGTGTTCTAGCGTTGGTCTTAGTCTTCTGACCACGAACCGGAAGTCCTTTACGATGACGGATACCTCTGTAGCATCCGATTTCCTGCAGTCTCTTAATGTTGAGGGCGATTTCTCTACGAAGGTCACCTTCTACTGTCATTGTTTCATCAATAACTGCGCTAAGTCTCTTAACTTCGTCATCAGTCAGATCTCTGACACGTGTGTCAGGATTAACTTCTGCCTTTGCAAGGATCTTATCTGCGCTTGGTCTACCAATACCATAAATGTAGGTAAGACCGATTTCAATACGTTTTTCTCTTGGTAAGTCTACACCAGCTATACGAGCCATGTACTGTTTCCTCCATCTTCTACTTTGAAAGTCCTTAATGCCTGTACATCACTTACCCTCGCGAATTCTCTCACTCAAGTAAGGTGAAATGGGATGTATCGGACACATCACTTCCTTATTTCTCAGTTCCTAATTGGGGTGCCTCGGTAAAACACCCAGCTGCAATTGGCGAAAAGCAGCCTTTCCGAATTATTGCGGCCAACGGGCCAACGTTGCCTCTCGGTATTAGGCAATACATGCTAAAACTATCTTAACAGTCTGAACAACCCTTCCGGGCGTCTCACACTGCAGCCGCACGTTACACAAACTTTAAACCGTCAATCAACCCTGACGCTGTTTGTGTTTTGGATTCTCACAGATTACTCTGATAGATCCTTTTCTTTTAATGATCTTGCATTTTTCGCAGATCGGCTTTACAGATGATCTTACTTTCACTGGAAATCCTCCTTCCGTAAATTCATTAAAATCTGCAGTTTTTTGAGCGCACAAATACAATATACTCACGCGTTCGGCTTATATATTATCACAGCAAAATATAAAATGCAAGCACTTTTTTGCGTAAAATCGCATTTTTTCATTTTCTCCCCCATTTTCACGCACATAACATCTCAATTTCATCCCCATCCTATCCCAAATTTACCACTTCCCATCCCTTAGCCATCTACTACCTCTATCTTCATCCCCTATCTTCTTCATCCCCAGAAAAATTCTAACTACCTCCCCATCTCAAACTCTCCACTCAAAAAGCATTCCCTATTCTGCCAGTAACCAGCATAGAAAAATAATTCATTTCATGTGCATTTGCAGGTGTCTTAGATATTCTTAGCGCTCAGAAATCTGCGTTATGAGAAGAAAAGTCACTGTCTGAGCGCCAGCGAGTAATCCAGACTTTTCTTCTCATGCCTTTAGCAGATTTCTGAGTGCTTAGAATATCTTAGAGGCCGAAACCGCACATGAAATGAATTATTTTTCTACGCGTCCCCCTTTACAGCACAAAAAAAGAGAACCAGATCCCTCCAGCTCTCTTTCTCATCACTGCACCAACTGCAGTCCAATATTTCTTACTTATCTCTCCAGATAATTCTGCCCTTAGACAGATCATACGGAGACAATTCAATCGTAACTTTATCTCCAGGAAGAATACGAATAAAATTCATACGTAACTTTCCACTGATATGTGCAAGCACCACATGTTTGTTCTCCAGTTCCACTTTAAACATCGCATTAGGCAGCTTTTCCAGAACAGTGCCTTCCACTTCGATTACATCTGCTTTTGACATTTTAAACCTCCTGTATGTCGTCCAATTATTTCGTAAGAGTCAGAATCTCCGGATCTCCGTCTGTAATAAGAATCGTATTCTCATAATGAGCAGAAAGAGAACCATCCATAGTTACAACAGTCCACTCATCATCCAGCCATGCCACATCTGCACGTCCCAGATTGATCATAGGCTCTACAGCAAGTGTCATACCCGGCATCAGACGAACTCCTCTTCTCTTCTGCGGAAAATTCGGGATCTGCGGATCCTCATGAAGGTGAGTGCCGATTCCATGTCCAACCAGGTCACGGACAATTCCGTAATGATATTTTGCAGCGTGTGCGCCGATTGCCTTGGAAATATCATTCAGATGATTTCCTGCACGAGCAACCTTAAGTCCTTCAAAGAAACACTCTCTGGTCACATCCATCAGCTTACGCGCCTCCGGTGAAACCTCACCGACCGCATAAGTTCTCGCTGCATCAGAATGATACCCCTTATAAATAAGACCGGCATCAATCTTTACAAGATCTCCCTCCTGAATAATCTTCTCCTCAGAAGGGATTCCATGAACTACTTCATCATTCAGACTGATACAAAATGACGCCGGAAAGCCTCCGTAGTTCAAGAAATTCGGGATACAGCCCATATCACGTATCATCTGTTCTCCGATACGGTCAATCTCCTTGGTGCTCACTCCCGGTTTAATGTACGGGATCAGGCCATCATGCACTTTCTCAAGCAGATGTCCTGCCTCTCTCATAAGTTCAATTTCATGTTCTGTCTTGATAGAAACCGACATTTTACCTCCAGATGGTGTTTAAAAACACCCGATTACTCTCCCAGGATGGCAACAATATCAGCGAAAACTTCTTCGAGATCCTTTGTGCCATCTACTGATTTTAAAATTCCCTCTTTAATATAATAATCGATCAGCGGCTGTGTCTGCTCATGATATACATTCAGACGTTTCTGAACTGTTTCAGGCTGGTCATCATCACGAAGAACCAGTTTCTCTCCACAAGTATCACAAACACCCTCTACCTTCGGTGCAGCATGCACTACGTGATAAGTAGCACCGCATTTTAAGCAGGCACGTCTTCCGGACATACGGTTTACAATATTGGAATCCGGAACATCCACATCGATTGCATAATCAACTTTACTTCCCAGTTTGTTCAGAGCCTCTGTTAAGCACTCTGCCTGAGGAATTGTTCTTGGAAAACCATCCAGCACATAACCATTTGCCGCATCCGGCTGCTGAATTCTGTCTACAACCAGATCACAGGTCAGTTCATCAGGTACAAGAAGTCCCTGATCCATATAAGTTTTTGCTTTTTTACCCAGTTCTGTCCCATTTTTAATGTTTGCGCGGAAAATATCTCCGGTGGAGATGTGCGGAATCTGATATTTCGCAGCAATTTTCTTCGCCTGAGTTCCTTTTCCTGCTCCCGGTGCACCCAACATAATAATTTTCATAAGATATACCCTCCGTTTTCTTTTTTAGCAAATCAAGGCTGTGATGCAATGCACCACAACCTCTCATTTTTAATTGTTCAGGAAGCCTTTGTAATTACGTACGAGAAGCTGTGACTCAATCTGCTTCACAGTTTCGAGGATAACACCAACAACGATGATGATGGACGTTCCACCGAATGAAACATTTGCCCCGAATACACCATTAAAGATGAATGGGATCACGCACACAATAATAAGACCTACTGCACCTATAAATATAATATAATTTAAGATATTAGTCAAATAATCTGACGTAGGTTTTCCAGGACGAATACCTGGAATAAATCCACCCTGCTTTTTGATATTGTCTGCAACTTCCAGCGGATTGAATGTAATGGAAGTGTAGAAATATGCAAAGAAAACGCAAAGTACGATGTAAAGAAGCAGACCCCATGTATACTGAAGCTGTTTCGGATTACACCAGTTATTAGAAGAAAGACCACGAAGAATCTCACTTCCGATTCCTGTACCATTACCTTTTCCTGTTAACTGTGCAATTACAGTCGGGAAAGACATAATGGAGGATGCAAAGATTACCGGGATAACACCTGCTGTGTTAACTTTCAGCGGAATGTTAGTGGACTGGCCACCCATCAGTTTTCTTCCGACCATTTTCTTGGAATACTGAACCGGAATTCTTCTCTCTGCTCCGTTAAGGATAAGTACCAGAACTACTACTACAAGGATAACAGCTGCAATAATGATTCCTGCAAGAGTACCTTTTGCAATTGTTTTTCCTTTGATAAAGTTCTCATACAGTAATGACAAGTCGCTTGGCATTCTGGAGATGATATTAATAGTAAGTACGATGGAAATACCATTTCCAACGCCTTTTTCTGTAATACGTTCACCGAGCCACATCAGCATAGCTGAACCAGCTGTAAGGCAGGCAACAACTACAGCACCTTTGAAGAAGTTCAGATCCGGAATCATACCCTGACGTCCGAATCCGATTGCCATTGCAATTGATTCAAATAAAGCAAGACCTACAGTTACATAACGAGTAATTGCAGTCATCTTCTTTCTTCCCTCTTCACCATCTCTCTGCATCTCTTCCAGTGCCGGAATTGCAATTGTGAGAAGCTGAATGATAATGGAAGATGTAATATACGGTGTGATGTTCAATGCGAAAATTGACATTCTTTCAAATGAACCACCGGTAAATGCATCAAAGAAGTTGAACGCATCACCGGCATTGCTGCTGAACCACTGTTTGAAGAAGTCACTGTCAACACCCGGTACCGGGATCTGGCAGCCGATACGGATGATAAAAATCATCCATATCAGATACAACAGCTTGCGTCTCATTTCTTTCACTCTAAAAACATTTTTAAGAGTTTCAAACATTAGATCACCTCTACTGTACCACCAGCAGCTTCAATTTTTGATTTTGCAGTCTCGCTGACAGCGTTTACTTTGACATTAAGTTTCTTTGTCAGCTCACCATTTCCAAGAATTTTAACGCCATCGGCGATCTTGGAGATTGCACCGCTTGCAAGTAAGCTTTCTGCTGTAACTTCTGCACCATCTTCGAAACGGTTCAGTACGTCAACGTTGATTGCAATAATCTCTTTTGTATTTCTGTTTTTGAATCCTCTCTTAGGCAGACGTCTGTATAAAGGCATCTGACCACCTTCAAATCCCGGTTTCTTGTGACCGGAACGAGCTAACTGTCCTTTGTGTCCTTTACCGGCTGTTTTACCGTTTCCAGAACCATGTCCACGGCCTCTTCTGAAGTTATCGCTGTGCTTAGAACCTTCTGCTGGTCTTAAGTTTGATAATTCCATGTTGGCACCTCCTTATTATTATTTCAAATCTATAAGTTCAGATCGTATCTTTTCTGAATATGTTTCTGTATGTTCCCGCTACTCTTGTGAATAACAGGCTCATATCAGATCCATATCAGAGTTCTCTCTGGTTAAATCGCAATTAAGCTTCTTCAACCTTTACCAGGTGCTGTACCTGCTGAATCATTCCTCTTGTTGCTGCGTTATCCGGCATTTCAACTGTTTTGTGCATTTTTGTAAGACCCATAGCTGCAACAGTTTTTTTGTGTTTCGGAACTGCACCAATAGGAGATTTTACTAATGTAACTTTTAATGTGTTTGCCATTTTTGTATTTCCTCCTTAAGCCAGAATCTCATCAACAGATTTTCCGCGAAGTCTAGCAACTTCTTCCGGAGTTTTTAACTGTCTTAAGCCTTCGATTGTTGCAAGAACAACGTTCTGTTTGTTTCTGGATCCCATACATTTTGTACGGATGTTTTTGATACCAGCTAACTCAATTACCGCACGGGCAGGACCGCCGGCGATAACTCCAGTACCTTCCGGAGCTCTCTTCAGAAGCATTTCAGCGCTTCCGTATTTTCCAACGAAGTCATGTGTAATAGAGTTGTTCTCATCTCTTGCTACTGTTACTAATTTCTTCATAGCATCCTCTTTTCCTTTGCGGATAGCTTCAGGAATTTCAGCTGCTTTACCTAAACCTGCACCAACGTGTCCGTTGCCGTCACCTACAACAACTAAAGCTGTGAAACGGAAGTTACGACCACCTTTAACAACCTTGGTAACACGCTTGATTGATACTACTTTATCTTCTAATTCTAACTGACTAGCATCAATAAGATTACGTTTCATGTGTTTCGCTCCTCCTTATTAGAATTTCAGCCCAGCTTCTCTTGCTGCGTCTGCCAGTGCTTTAACTTTACCGTGGTAGATATAGCCTCCTCTGTCGAAAACAACGCTTTCGATGCCAGCTTCAACAGCTTTCTTACCAATAACGGTTCCTAAATGTGCAGCTGCTGCTACATCATCAGTGTTCTCTAACTCAGCTCTTACTTCTTTCTGAAGAGTAGAAGCAGATACTAAAGTTTTTCCTACAGTGTCATCAATAATCTGAGCATACATATGCTTGTTGGAACGAAATACTGCTAAACGAGGTGTTGTTGCAGTTCCGTTTAAATGATGACGTAATCTTCTATGCTTATTCTCACGAATTTTCGCTCTAGATGCCTTATTTACCATTTTCTCACCCTCCTAAATTATTTCTTACCAGTCTTACCAACTTTACGTCTGATAACTTCATCAACATATTTGATACCTTTACCTTTGTATGGCTCAGGTCTTCTCTTGTCTCTGATCTCAGCTGCAAACTGGCCGACTTTTTCTTTACTGATACCGGATACGATAATCTTATTACCATCAACTTTGGTTTCGATTCCGTCTGGATCTTCCATTTCTACCGGATGAGAGTATCCAAGGCTAAGTGTGAGCTTCTTGCCCTGTTTTGCTGCTTTATAACCTACACCGTTAACTTCAAGCTCTTTTGTATAGCCTTCGCTTACACCAACAACCATGTTGTGGATCAAGCTTCTTGTTAAACCGTGAAGAGATTTCATTTTCTTTAAGTCGTTTGGTCTGGAAACTACTACATGACCATCTTCAACTTTGATTTCCATTTCTGTAGGAAGTGCTCTTTCGAGTGTTCCTTTTGGTCCTTTTACAGTTACTACGTTGCCTTCAGCGACAGTTACTTCTACGCCTGCAGGAATAGCAACCGGAAGTCTACCAATTCGTGACATATGTTTGTCCTCCTTACTTAGATTATCGGAGAGGATGCTACATCCTCTCTGTTTTCAGTTTGTTCTCTATAAAAAATCTTGGTTCAAATTACCAAACGAATGCTAATACTTCGCCGCCAACCTGAAGTTTACGAGCTTCTTTATCAGTAATAACACCTTTGTTTGTAGAAAGAATTGCGATTCCAAGTCCACCAAGAACTTTTGGAAGCTGATCCTTACCTGCGTAGATACGAAGACCAGGTTTGGAGATTCTCTTTAAACCAGTGATGATTTTTTCGTTTTTATCTTCACCATATTTCAGTGTGATATGAAGAGTTTTAACAACTCCATCTTCAACTAAATCGTATTTTGCAATATATCCTTCATCAACAAGGATGTTAGCAATTGCAATTTTCATCTTAGATGCCGGAACATCTACTGTGTCGTGTTTTGCAGTGTTTGCGTTACGAATTCTTGTAAGCATATCTGCGATTGGATCGCTCATTGTCATGTTAGTTTCCTCCTATTATTTCAGACTTTACATGTGCATATATATTAATAATTTACATTGTTACCTAATTTTAAATCTCGTTTGGACACATGATCGGACTGATAAAATCAGCCGATCGTTTATTTATATTTAAATCCGGTTCCTACCAGGAAGCCTTCTTAACGCCCGGGATCTGTCCCTTGTAAGCTAATTCACGGAAGCAGATTCTGCAGATTCCGTATTTTCTTAAAACAGAATGTGGACGTCCACAAATTCTGCAACGTGTATATTCTCTGGTAGAGAATTTTGGTTTACGCTGCTGTTTAATTTTCATACTTGTCTTAGCCATTAAAAATTCCCTCCTGATTATTTAGCAAATGGCATGTTAAACAGAGTTAATAACTCACGTGCCTCTTCATCTGTCTTTGCAGTTGTAACGAAGATGATATCCATACCACGAACCTTATCTACCTTATCGTACTCGATCTCTGGGAAGATAATCTGCTCTTTGATACCTAAAGCATAGTTACCTCTTCCATCAAATGATTCAGCGCTTACGCCTCTGAAGTCACGAACTCTTGGTAATGCAAGATTAACAAGTCTGTCAAGGAATTCGTACATCTTCTCACCACGAAGTGTAACCTTGCATCCGATTGCCTGACCTTCTCTTAACTTGAAGTTAGCAATTGAATTCTTAGCTCTTGTAAGAACTACCTTCTGACCTGAAATAGTCTCGAGTTCTTTAACTGCTGCATCGAGAAGCTTTGAATTTTCTTTAGCTTCACCAACACCCATATTTATTACGATCTTGTCGATCTTTGGAACCATCATTGGGTTCTTGTAACCGAACTTATCTGTCATTTTTTTAGTGATTTCGTTTTCGTATAAATCTCTAAGTCTACTCAAAATTATTGCCTCCTTCCTTTATTAATCGATAACTTCGCCAGTTGCCTTAGCAACACGAACTTTCTTACCATCCTTGAAGTCATAACCAATCTTAGATGTCTTATCACCCTTAACTACATAAGCGATGTTAGAGATATCGATTGGTGCTTCCTGGTGGAGAATTCCACCCTGCTGATTAGCTGCACTTGGCTTAGCATGCTTTGTTACCATGTTAACGCCCTCAACTAATGCTGTATGGTTCTTAGCATTTACAGACATAACCTTGCCTGTCTTGCCCTTGTCTTTACCTGCGATTACCTTAACAGTATCACCTTTTTTAATTCTTACAGCTGACATTGTGGTACCTCCTATAATACTTCTGGAGCAAGAGAAACGATCTTCATAAACTTCTTTTCTCTTAACTCTCTAGCTACTGGTCCAAAGATACGAGTTCCCTTAGGAGTCTGATCATCCTTGATGATTACAGCAGCATTTTCATCAAATTTAATGTATGAGCCATCTTTACGACGTGCGCCCTTTACAGAACGAACAACAACGGCCTTAACAACATCGCCCTTTTTAACAACGCCGCCTGGTGTTGCTTCTTTAACAGTAGCGACAATCACATCACCGATATTTGCATATCTTCTTGTAGATCCACCCATAACTCTGATGCAAAGAATTTCTTTAGCACCTGTGTTATCGGCAACCTTAAGTCTGGTTTCCTGTTGTACCATAATACTACCCCTTTCAGTAATATCAATTCTAATTCTAAATTGTTAAAATTATTTAGCTCTGCTGATAATTTCAACTAATCTCCATCTCTTATCCTTAGATAAAGGTCTAGTTTCCATTACCTTAACAACGTCACCGATTAAACATTCGTTGTTCTCATCGTGAGCCTTTAACTTGTATGTTCTCTTTACAATCTTGTTGTAAAGTGGATGCTTAACGTTATCTTCTACAGCAACAACGATTGTCTTATCCATCTTATTGCTGATAACTTTACCTGTACGAGTTTTTCTTAAATTTCTCTCTTCCACAGTTATTCTCCTTTCTTAGGAAATACTTACACATTTATAAATGTAATTTAAGCATTCTTCTGAGCAATTACAGTCTGAATTCTAGCAATGTTCTTTCTAACTTCTTTAATTCTGCTAGTGTTATCTAACTGATTTGTTGCGTTCTGGAATCTTAAATTGAAAAGTTCCTTCTTAGCAGCTACTAATTCTTCATTTAATTCTGCAGCTGATTTTGCCTTTAAATCTTCTACATACTTATTAATTTTCACTGTTATCACCGCCTTCTAAGTCTGCACGTGAAACGATCTTGCACTTGCAAGGAAGTTTATGAGTTGCAAGACGTAATGCTTCTCTTGCTGTTTCTTCAGGTACACCTGAAATCTCGAACATAACACGTCCAGGTTTAACTACTGCTACCCAGCACTCTAAGTTACCTTTACCTTTACCCATACGAACACCGATAGGCTTACCTGTTACCGGCTTATCTGGGAAAATCTTTATAAATACTTTACCGCCACGCTTAATGTATCTTGTCATAGCTACACGGGCTGCTTCTATCTGGTTTGACTTGATCCAGCATGGTTCTGTTGCAACGATACCATATTCACCATTAGTGATTCTGTTACCTCTTGTTGCCTTACCTGCCATAGAACCACGGAACTGTCTACGATGTTTAACTCTCTTAGGTAGTAACATTACTTATCGCTCCCTTCCTTGTTAGTCTTTGTTGGAAGTACCTCACCTTCATAGATCCATACCTTAACACCAACTTTACCATAAGTTGTGTTAGCTTCTGCAAATCCGTAATCGATATCTGCACGAAGTGTCTGAAGAGGAATTGTACCTTCGCTATAGAACTCTGTACGAGCCATATCAGCACCGCCGAGACGACCTGAACAAGATGTCTTAATACCCTTAGCACCCTGCTTCATTGTTCTTCCCATGCAAGACTTCATAGCTCTTCTGAAAGAGATACGATTCTCTAACTGCTGTGCGATGTTCTCAGCTACTAACTGAGCATCCTTATCTGGTCTCTTAACTTCTTTAATATCAATGCTAAGTCTCTTAGCACTTGTAAGCTTTTCAACCTGCTTCTTGAGTGCTTCTATTTCAGCACCACCCTTACCAATAACAACACCTGGCTTAGCTGTGTGAATGATAATCTTTAATCTATCTGAAGCTCTTTCTGTTTCAATCTTTGAAATTCCTGCAGCATATAACTTATTCTTAAGGAATTTTCTAATGTTATAATCTTCTACAAGGTTATCTGCAAAAGTTTCTTCTGCATACCACTTAGAGTCCCAGTCTTTGATAACGCCGACTCTTAAACCATGAGGATTAACTTTCTGTCCCATAAAATCTCCTTTCTATTCTTTAGGAAATGCAATTATCTTTCATTTAATATTACAGTGATATGGCTCATTCTCTTTTCGATTCTATAAGCTCTACCCTGTGCTCTTGGATGGACTCTCTTCATTGTTGGTCCCTTGTTAGCGTAGCATTCTTCTACATATAACTTGCTTGGGTCCATACCGTTATTGTTCTCTGCATTAGCAGCAGCTGACTTTAATAACTTCTCTATAAGTGATGAAGCATATCTTGGGTTGTACATAACGATACCAAGTGCTTCTTCAAGGCTCTTGCCTCTAATAGCATCTAATACGAAACAAGCCTTCTGAACAGATACTCTTGCGTAAGATAACTTTGCGCTTGGTCTTGTGTCCTTAACAGCGTTTCTTTCACGTTTAATCTGGGATCTATGTCCTTTAGCCATCGATTAAACCTCCTTTCAAATAATACAAATTATCTACTCTTCTTTTCGTCTTTGCCGTGTCCTCTGTAAGTTCTTGTAGCAACGAACTCACCGAGCTTATGACCAACCATATCCTCTGTAACATATACAGGAACATGCTTTCTTCCGTCATGAACTGCAATTGTATGGCCTACGAATGAAGGGAAAATTGTTGAACGACGTGACCATGTCTTAATAACCTGCTTGTCGTTTGATGCGTTTAATGCATCTACCTTCTTAAGTAAGCTTTCGTCCGCGAATGGTCCTTTTTTAAGTGAACGAGCCATAGGTTGAAACCTCCTTATAATCTATCAAATCTTAGTTAAATGTTAATTAAAATGTACTATTAATTACTTAATAGCCTTTCCATCTCTTCTTCTTACGATAAGCTTGTTAGAAGCTTTTTTCTTCTTACGAGTCTTAAGACCCATAGCAGGCTTACCCCAAGGTGTCATTGGGCTTGGACGACCAACTGGTGCTCTACCTTCACCACCACCGTGTGGATGGTCGTTAGGGTTCATAACAGAACCACGAACTGTAGGTCTGATACCCATATGTCTCTTACGTCCAGCCTTACCAAGATTAATAAGGTTGTGATCTCCATTACCTACAACACCGATTGTTGCGCGGCAGATAATTGGTACCATTCTCATTTCGCCAGAAGGAAGTCTTAATGTTGCATACTTGCCTTCCTTAGCCATTAACTGAGCTGAGTTACCAGCAGAACGAACAAGCTGTCCACCCTTACCTGGATATAACTCAATGTTGTGTACCTGTGTACCTACAGGAATCTCTGTAAGTGGTAAGCAGTTACCAACTCTTACTTCAGCACCAGCACCATTCTGTACTGTCATGCCATCTGTTAATCCCTGTGGAGCAAGGATATATGATTTCTCACCATCTGCGTAGCAGATAAGTGCGATATTAGCTGTTCTGTTAGGATCGTACTCGATACCGATAACCTTTGCAGGAACGCCTTCTTTATTTCTCTTGAAATCTATTAATCTATATTTCTGTCTGTTTCCACCACCATGATGTCTAACAGTGATCTTACCCTGGTTGTTACGGCCAGCAGTCTTACTCTTCTTAGCGAGTAATGATTTCTCAGGAGTTGTCTTTGTGATTTCTGAGAAATCTGATCCAGTCATGTTTCTTCTGGAAGGTGTATATGGGTTATAAGTTCTAATTCCCATTATATTCTCTCCTTTCGAGCTTGTGTAATATTGTTTTCTACACTATTAAATGTTGCTAAATCTTAAAGTCCTTCAAAGATTTCGATATCTTTGCTATCAGCTGTTAACTGAACAATTGCCTTCTTAGTCTTAGCAGTTGTACCAACTGTTCTTCCTCTTCTCTTCTTCTTGCCAACGCTGTTCATTGTGTTAACGCTGGCAACCTTTGTTCCTTCGAACATTTTTTCAACAGCTTCTTTAACCTGAGACTTTGTTGCATCCGGATGAACCAGGAATGTATATTTTTTCTCACCCATGGCGTTCATGGATTTCTCTGTGATTACAGGCTTGAGAATTACATCATAATATTTAATATCTGCCATTATGCGTATACCTCCTCGATTGCTGCAACTGCCTCGCTTGTAACAACAACTGTATCGTATTTAAGAATATCGTATACGTTGATGTTATTTAATGCAGTAGTTGCTACTTTAGGTAAGTTGTTAGCTGACTTAACCACAACATCGTCTTTTTCTTTTGTTACGATTAAAGCCTTCTCAACTTTGAGATTATCTAAAACTGCTTTGATCTGTTTTGTTTTAATCTCAGCTAATTTTAACTCATCTAATACGATGAATTTGCTCTCATTAACTTTAGATGTTAAAACAGATTTCATTGCGAGCTGTTTTTCTTTCT
>OGZJ01000484.1_pt1 | contig 14573 bp, 17 predicted proteins | sample 1576831 | NCBI WGS metagenome assembly OGZJ01 (sample SAMEA3541518, study PRJEB24748) | human gut metagenome | biome: human gut; feature: human-associated habitat; material: faeces | place: China | collected 2012
ATAAAACAAAATGGATTTTTCAAATCTAATGAATGCTATTGGTGTGAAACTAACACCAGTAGAACTAACACCAGAATGTACTGTATATATCAAACTACCTAACATTACTCAACACGTAGAATGTGCCGATCCATATAAGGCAATTTTCTATTGCGTAGTTGATGAGGATGGTAAACAGATTTTTGATTCACCAGAACAAGTTGAAGAAAAAGTAGATCTTACTGTACAACTAAAATTGAATGCTGAAATTGGAAACGTTTTTGCTAAATCCTTTAATGTTGAGGATGTAGAGGGAAAGTAAGACGCGATCCGATTCTCAAACTATCACTATCTTTATTGTATAAACACGGGTGTAGTGTGTATGAACTCTGCACTATGCCCGTTTTGCTTTTCTACTACCTATTAGTTTTTAAAGAAATCGTTGATCCTGAATCCTCACAGATTGAGCAAATCAGGCATACCGAACTACTACAGGCAATATGGTTAAGTACTGGCAATATCAAGAAAGAAGATATACCTAAATTTAATATCTCTGAACTCGACTCACTGAATATTATTTCAAACAAAACCTTAGCTGAACAACATGCAGAGAGGGAGAAGAAGATCGCAGAAAAACAAAAAGCAAATATGCTTAATTGGATGGGAGTAAAGCCTAATGGCAAATAACAATAAACAATCAATGATCTTTGAAATCGCTGGTGATGAATCAGGACTGCAAAGATCATTAAAAAATGCAGCCAATGATATAGGTAACTTTGGTGATCAGGCTGGTGGGGTGTTCGGTGGTATCAATACTGGCTTATCTACTACCTCTAAAGCTATGTCAGGTTTTGCAGGTGCTGTAGGTGTGGCAGGTATAGCCATTTCTGCAACTATGTTAAAAGTACAAGAACAATCAGAAAAGGCGTTTGAAGTCTTTCAGGCAGCTTCACTATCACAGTCAGGTATAGTACAGATTCAACAGGCCGCTAATATGTTCGCTGCCGTTGGTCTTACTATGGATAACGTCGCCGACCAAATTAAGGACAGTAAGGATAAGTTGGGCGATGCAATAACCAACAATGCTGGTTCTATGTTAACTGACGTAATTCAGCCGTTGAAGTTGAATATGTTTGAGTTACAAAAAGCAGCAGAAAACGGTGAAGATATTATTGCTAAGATTTACTATCAGGCTAAACAAATGGGATTTAGTCAGGCTCAGACAGTAAACATGATGGAAACCGTAGCAAACGATGCATCAAAACGCATGACTATCTACAGAGAATTCAATAGTGAACAAGAGTACCAAAATAGCCTTGCTAATGAAACTATACAACTAACCGCAGAACAATCACGACAATTTGAAGAATACAGGGCTGCAACAAATAATTTATCCAGAGCGTGGGATACCTGGAAAAACTCAACGCTTGCACCTATCGCACAGAACCTCGCTGAAATTCTCGACTTAATGACGAAAATTATTAATAGCAAACCTGTTAATGCAGCGGCAGTAGCTGTTAGTAAAGAAGGTATCCAGGCTACTCAACAGTACCAACAGCAGTTCCAACAGCAGATACTAAAAAATTCTTCAATCTATGGTTCTCAGATAGTAGCAGATCAGCAAAAACAACAAGAGACAAATAAAAAAACTTTTTCAAACCTATTAGCAAATCTTGATGCTGCACATAACCTACTTGATAAACAGAAAGAAGAATACAATAAAGGCTCAGATAGAAGTGTTATTGATACAGCTTTAAAACCTTATCTTTCCGCAAAACAAAAGACACAGGCACAGATTGATACCCTTGATGCTACTCATGCACAATTGCGAGCGGCTATAAAAGACTCTTTAGTACGTGCATATAAAGGTGATCAATCGGCTATGAATGCCGATTTAGCTAAACTTGATGAAGGTTATAAAGCTAACAGAGAGAAATTAGTAAAAAGCCTAACAGCCGATGAAGATAAAGCACGTGATGCTAAATCCAAGAAAGACGAAGCAGCAGCGAAAGCAGCTAAGGCAGCACAAGATAAACTTAATGAGCAAACTAAAAGAGCAAAGGCACTATTAGAACAGACGCTATCACAGATCGGTACTAATGAAGCTCAAATACGTATTACTCGTTTCAACTATGAACAAGACCAGATTGAAAAGCGTATACGTGAAGCAGGTAAATTAGCTGGTAGTTCTGAATCTGAAATTACAGATATGTTATCCAAGCAATATGAAAGCCGTAAAACTAAGTACAAAGATATGGTTGATCAGATGCTTGCTGAAACTAACAGACTTAAACAGGCACAGAACATTGCAGCCATTGCTAACGATCCTAATGCAACATCAAATGCTAAGGCACGAGCAGCGGCAGCGGGTACAACATGGATGAATGACACAGTTAGTCAGGGTTTAGGGTACAAAAACCCATTAGACTTTTCGCCAGATCCAGCACAGGTACAGCAAGTTAACACTGAACAGCAAGAGAATCAGGATGGGGCTAAAGCTCTATACGATGCCAAAGTAATAGGATTCCAGGAGTACCAGGATCAGCTAACAGCGATTCAGGCCAACGCCGATATGAAACGTGGTCGATTAACCGCAGACGCACTATCAAACACTTTGGGTATGTGGGCTACGGGTGCTGGTGATGTAGGTACTATCATGGCTGGTGTTTTCGGGGAATCATCAGCAGCGGCTAAGGCATTTTTCGCTGTACAGAAAGGTATTGCTATTGCTCAGTCAGTGATCAATATCCAACAAGGTATTTCAGAGGCAATCAAACTTGGTTGGCCTATGGGGATTGCCGCAGGATTAAAAGTAGCAGCAGAAGGTGCAAGTATTATTAGTACTATCAAAGGTACAAATATTCAAGGTCAAGCTCATGATGGGTGGGATTCTCTACCAAGTACTGGTACATACAATCTTGAAAAAGGTGAACGTGTAGTGGGTAAATCACTAAACCAGGATTTAACCAAATACTTGAGTAATCAGGGTGGCAGTAAATCAGGTGATGTTAAAATTGATGCACCATTAATTATTAATAGTAATGGTCAAATCTCAGATTCTGATTTCCAAAAGATGTGTGATAAACACGCCGATACTATTGTACAGGCAACACGTAAATCTCAGAAGAATAACGTATAAATATGATATAGCCCACATGGATTGTGGGCTAACTATTAAAGGAATAATAATATGTTAAATAACACTCTTATTAGTGAGTTCATGTTAACGGACAATATACCGCAATACCAAAACCAAACATGGACAGGTGAAACTATTACACGTGTTGTTGGTTCTCAGTACTTTACCCTTAGTTTCAAAGTTACCTTAAACAAGATGAACCGTGCTGAACTCGCTAACTTCTACGCCTTATATGGTCAGGGCAAACCGTTCTCTATGCCTCTTGGATGGTGGAGTACATATACTGGTACTCAAATCTCACAGGTACAAACAACCGCAGCAAGGGCAGCAGGGGCAACTTCAATTGCCGTGAATGCTAATACACTTGAGGTTGGTACATTAGTACAATTCAATGGACACAAGAAACTATATCGAATCATCGCCAATACTGGCAGTGTGATTACTATTTTCCCTGGTCTTGTTAAAAACATTCAACTTGGGGAAGTAATGAAATATGACAACATTCAAGGTTCTTTTATTCTTACGCCACAGAACGCAGCATATCAGATGCCAAGTACAAACATTATTGAAGTGACAATAAATGCAACCGAAAACATCAGAGGTTAATTTATGTCAATTCCAAGTAATGTACTAACTAATGCGGATCTCGTCGCGTACTGGAATCTTACACGAGGCGATAACAAAACCGTACTAACAGAAAAAGAACTATATCAATGTGGTGTTATGGTAAAGCTAATAGATGTACTTCCACCTACGGGAAGTAACATATATCTAACTGATGCCATTGCCGATCAGAACTATAATGGAATTAACTATAAGTCTGTACCTGATTTCCTTGATTCATCATTTGCTAACTATGTAGAAAAGAACCAAATCAACAATAACGGTACTTCTTTGAAAGTAAGTAATGTAAGCCAGGATTATCTATCTATGGCGTTACGTGGATTGTGGAATGATGCAAAAGTTAATATCTGGATGGGAATTGTTAACCCAGCTACAGGTGGCATTCTATATGCATATCGTATGTTTAGTGGTTACATTGATTACTTTAGTTCAGACTTCAACAACACAGCAGGTAATACCACTAATGAAACAACAGTAAATCTAAATTCATTGTGGAAGAAGTTAGACCAAACACAACGCCTACTATCCAGTACATCAGTACACCAATCATTACATACTGGTGATAAGTTCTTTGATCTAATTGGCATACTAAATAGTTCAGAGCAATTCTGGAAGAGTAGTAAGAAATAATGAAAAATGGATTTATAACAGAGTACCTAAGTGGTTTAGTTGGTGAACCTTTAGTGTACGGTACTAATGATTGTCATATCATGGTGCTAACAGTAATCGATATGATCACAGGTAGTAATTACCGTGATGAAATTTATCAGAAATACACAACACCAACAGCAGGTAGAAAATATGCTAAAGAAAACTGTAGCTATTCTACCTTACTTCTATTGTGTAAAGACAAAGGCCAATTAGTAACAGAACCACTTGATGGGGATATTGTTATTTCATCAGGTCACAGTACCGTTTATTGGCGTGGGAAAGTTGTAATTTTATCAGAAGATAAATTTAACTATATCGTTTCTCAATATATCCCAAATGAAAAAGACAAAATATACAGATTTAAAGGGGAATAACTATGGCAGTAGCAGCAGTTGCCGTAGCTATTATCGCAGGTGCATCAGCAGCCGCAGCAGCATACGCAGCAGGTTTAGCTTTAGCAGCAGTAGTAGCTATAGGTATTGGTACAGCAGCACTATCTTACATTAGTTCATCACAGATGATGAACGTAGGCCAAATGGGGGTATCGTACCCAAGTACAGGAAGTAATAACGCCCGATCGGTATCGCCAAGTACCGGGATTCCCATAAGCTATGGTGGTTCTAACCGCAACGCAACAGATGTAGCCTATAACAAGTTAGGCTCAATCGTTGTATGGCAGAACGTCTATAAAGGTACTTCAAACCAGTTATGTACGGTTCATGCGATCAGTATCGGTGAAATCGGGCAAGTACCAGGGGAACAATCACAAGGCGTAATCAAGCAGATCTATTTTGATAATGCTCCGGTACTCATGGATGGTGCGTACATCACCACAGAGGGGATCGTACCTACCTCAATGATGATTGAGAAGTACCGCAAATACTTACAGATTGAGATACGTTTCGGTAAGCCGTCCTACGGTGGTTCTATGACGCTTGCCCGTCAATATGGCGGTAGTCAATGGACTGACAACATGCGTGGTGATGGTCTTGTACAGATCTGTACCGTAATCAAGAAAACCAACGATTCATTGATTGATGGAATTCTAACGAACCAGAACTATACATTATCGGTAGAAATGCGTGGACGTATGATCTATGACTTAACTGATAATCTACGTAAACCAAGTTCAAACCCACCAAGCCAATTATATGACTTTATGACCAATACAGAATTTGGGTTCGGTTTGAATCCGAATGATATTGATATGACAAGTTTCCGTAATATGGCTAACTATTGTGCTAATAATCATTTCTATTCAAACGGAAATATTCAGTACGATAAATCGTTTAAGGAAAACATTGAAAATATTCTACAAACATTTGGTGGTGTACTTTATGAATCAAATGGTAAGTACTATCTAACCGTTGATGCTCCAGATATTCCAAGTGTACATTTTGATGAAACAAATGTTATTGGTAGTGTGAACATCACAACGGGTTCAAAGTCTGACTATTTTAATACAATGGACAGTACTTATACAAACCCAGGTAATGACTATTCACAAGATATTATCCGTTATCCAAGTGATGCCATTAGTAACGCATCCATTGCTAAAGATGGTTATATTATCAAGAAGGATTTAAACTATCTTTGGGTACAGGATAAAGATCAGCTTGCTATTCTTAGTAACATTGAATTACTTAAATCAAAGTACATCACGAACACGATTACTTTCAATACCTATGTAACAGATATGAAAGTATATGATGTGTTTACAATTGATTTTAAAGAAGCTGGATTTAGTAATAACAAGTACAGATGTATTCAACGTACTGTACCAATGACCGTAGATAAAGCAGGCATTATCCAGATCACCGCGATTTCATATGATGACGGAATATATATGGGAAAAGATCCGGGACAATTCCCACAAGATGGATTGACCAATCTACCTAACCCAACATACGTAGAACCGCCAAGTAACCTACAGGCTCAACGTTTAGGGGCAACGGCATCAGGTAACACCGTTCTATTAACATGGGATCTTAGTCAGGATACAACTATACGTGGTTATAAGATTCGTTATAAACGCAGTGATTCCAGTATTTGGATCAACATTGGTAACGTAGGGCAGTACTCTACGAGTTTTGAGATATTAAATCTTCTATACGGTGTTCAGTACGATTTTGCTATTGAGGCGTATAACACATTAGGTTACTCATCGGATTTAGTAGCTATCTATAATCAAACACCACAAGTTATTTTTGCTCTACCTAAGATCACTAACCTTGATATGGTGAATGATGATGTAGGTTTAAACCAGACTTATGCTCAAGATTTTATTTTCCGTTGGGATGATCAGAATAACTTAGCCGTTAATGGTAAAACCTTTGCTGATTTCTTCAAATACTATGAAATCCGCGTATATGACCGTTATCGTAATTACATAACATCGTACTACACCACTACAAGCAACTGGACGTACTCATATTCAATGAACACCAGTGATGGCCTAAGCCGTTACCGTGTGTTTGGGATCATCGCTCATGGGTGGGGTACAGGTATCTATAGTGAAGAAGTTCAGATTGAAGTTAGTAATCCACAGCACCCACAGTTGTTAGGTATCAATTTGAAGAGTGGTTATGATTCCGTGTTCATTGACTGGACAGAATCAAACGTACCGGATTATGCGGGGATCGTTCTTCAAATCGCACTTGATGAAGGGTTTAGCTCAGGCTCGAAGTACTTTAGCAGTGCTAACCGCTATTCAGCATCGTTTGGTATTGAGGATGGTTCATGGTTCGCACGTGTAGCAGCCTATGACGTGTTCGGACAGGATGAACTGGTATGGTCGCCTACTATCGGCTTTAACCAGAATACGAAGGTTCCATACAGCAAATTGAACGAAGATGTTATTGATAGCCTACTTAACAGTGATACGGCTACTGGCATTGTCGAGAAACAAATCGTAGATGAACTTGGTTCACGCTGGCAGCTACAGGTATCAAACAACGGTAACGTAACCGGCATTGCCTTAGCCGCAGATGAAAAAACATCGGTGTTTACCGTCATGGCAGATCGCTTTAGTGTCATCAGTACGGACAGTGCCAAGCTATCAGACAGGGTTTATCCTCTGGTTGTTCAGAATGGTAAGGTTTGGCTTAACTCAGCGGTGATAGCATCAGCAAGCATCAATGAGGCAATGATCAATAACCTTGCTGTTTCACGAGCGAAAATTCAGGATGCCGCGATCGACAATTTAAAGCTCGCAAATGGGGCAGTCCGTAATATTCACATTATGGACGGCGTGATCGACTCAGCGAAGATTAGCCAGCAGATACAATCCAGTAATTGGGATGGTGTGAACGGTTGGATGATCAATAAGAACGGTACAGCTAACTTTGGTAACGTAACTGTACGTGGGAATATACAGGCAACTTCTGGTGTACTCAACAACGTTACTATCAATGAAAACTGTAACATTCTTGGTACTCTTAGTGCCGCTCGTATCGTCGGTGACATTTGCCGTCCTCAGTCTACAGGTATTGCATCAGTACCGTTTATTTTCGGTTCTAAAACAGTATCAGGTGGACAGGTTGGATTAGATCCAGTTGCAAACCAGCACTATGTAGCGTTACGTATCCGTGGTGAGGATTTTGGTAGATATCTTGATAGTAACATGACAATTACGTTAGGTTCATATGAGCGTCAGTACTTCTATATTCGTATGGGTGGTGATGGTATTGGTATGACTAACTTAACTTATGTTGATGCGGGTAATGGTGGTAATAACACACCATATACATTCCGATTAAATGGTATCTATATTCCACCTGTAGGCCGTGGCAACTGGAACTATATCTATGTCATGTGTACTACTAACCGTGCCGGTACTGCCAAACTTGATGTACCAGATTTATTAAATGCTTTAGTATACAGAGCTGGTGATCAACCTATATATAACGCCTGATAAATACTATTACCAAATATAATACATAGGAACATAAATGGACATCTTAACGATTGGTTCATTGATTGTTTCAGCTTTAGTATTGTGCTGGACTGTTTATAGGGATTTTACATCTGACTCAGACGAATTAGATGCACGTATTTCTACCGTTGAAACGAAAGTTGCTTTGATGGATCAGTCTCTAACTTCGCTTGAGCAGGAACAAGATCAGATGAAGAAGACTTTGAAAAACTTAGAAGATAGTGTACATATGCTTGATATTAAAATTGAGCGTGTAATTACAATGCTTGAAACGCTAAAAAACAAAAGGGGCTAAATAGCCCCTTTTTTAGTTGTTGGTGAGTTCTGCAATCATCTGATCTACTCGTGATTTGGTTTGTCTGTACCAGAGTGAATCCTTAGCCTGTAAAATCGCTTCTTTATAGTTTTTATCTCGTAAGGCTTGAATCATCTTTCTGAACTTTAAAGTACCTGATAGGCCAAGTTGAAAGACCATAATGGTCATGAAGTCCTGCCAGTCAGCAGGCAAATTTAATCCTAATGAGCGAACAGCAGACTTAGCAGTACTGATATCTTCTTCTAACATCCGTTCGGCTTGTTCTGGTGTAATACCGTTTGGATATGATTCACCAGGTTTTAGTAGTCGACCGTACCCAATAGTTGGATAACCAAGACTATCTTTATATGTGCAAAATTTACCATTCTTAAAATAACCAACTTTAGTTTGATAGGCAATTGATCCCTCATAGCTAATTAGCCTGTTTTTTAAATCCATTAAATAAATACCTTATAACAATTATCATAGGGTATTTATATGAAGCAATGGAATTACAATGATGATTGGAGTGAGGAAGAATTAACAAACGGTAGTTATGTAGGATTCGTGTACTTGTTCCAGTTTGAAGACAGTACCTCTTATATAGGCAGTAAACAGATGTATAAGAGAGTTAAGGACGTTAAGAAACTAAAAGCTAATTCAGTTGAAAATGGATGGCGTGAGTACAGTTCAAGTTCAAAGATAGTTAATCAAAAGATAGAAGAGGGCTTAGATTATACTCGTACCATTTTGTGGGCTTTTCCATCAATGAAAGAAACATTATTCGTCGAAACAGCACTAATCATTAATGAAGGTTTAAAAACGGGAAATATTAATCTTTCCGTTATGCATAAGGCACGTTTACCGAGTGGTAAGGATGCTGTACGTATTCGTGGAATTCTTCAATCACTATATGAAATTTTAAATTAAGGATGATTTATGGCATGGCGTAGGGGCAATAGCCCAAATGATATGAGGCGTTTTATAAACAACAACAGCCCAGCGATAGGGCAGGAGTTCAAAAAAGAACTTAGTAACCGTATGCGTATAGTTACCCAACACATGCAACGTAAATTAGATAATGATGTAGCAGGTGGAGGTGTACCGTTTACTGGTAAGAGTATTTACTTTAATTTTAAAAAGATTAGTGACTACAAGACCGTAAATCAGATCATAGTACTATCTAACCAAACCTCATACTTGAAGTACATCCTTGATCCTGCTTACAGACACGTTAATGAAGGTAAAATTATTCCATATAAGAATGCTAAGTTAACGAAGCAGGGGAACATTACACAGTTACGTTCAAGAACTCAGAGTGATAAATACAAAAAGGTAAAGAGCAAGAACGGCAATACGTACTTGATCGATACTACCAAGAAATCCTCTAAGCGTAATCCTAAACTGGCACGTGAAAAGAGGGTTATTGGTTACTATGGTTCCGTTGGTAGAAAACCATTGTTTGATTTCTACGATGAAACCGAGAAAAAAGCAATAGAACAATTAAGAACATTACGCGGTACGTTTGATTACCGTTGGAGGAATTAAGATGGATAACTTAGAAAATTTCCCATATTATGATCATTCTGTACTAACAGATTTTTCTTTTCAGACAATCCAACCAGTAAGTGTAACCATACCATATGATAAAGCACTATCTGGTAGTAAGCTCATAAAAAAGAAGGTTGATAAAACAAAAGGTGATTTAGTCGTATACAGCTTTCATCATCATACAAGACCTAACGTAAGTGATGGTGATGTACTAATGGTAGAATTGCTAAAAGATAAAATAGACGTGCAGGTACTACTATCTTATAACCACATCTACAAAGGTCATCGCGTATTTTCTTGTGTTTGCCAAATACAATAAGGACTAATTATGATTGGTGTAATAGTAGAATTACTAACAAAAGGTGTGAACTTCTTTCTAAAACGTAAAATGATAGAACAGGAAGTGCAGAAAACAAATGCTGAAGGACAAATAGAAACCAACAAAGAAGAGATCGAGAAGAGTACCGTACATTGGCGTAACTTTTTGGGTTTCGTGATTTCAATGATTATTCTTTATAACTGGATCATAGTACCGGTACTTGACTACTTCGGTATTGTGTTAATCCAAGTACCACTTGGTCAACTTATGCAAGTACTGTTGATCATGATTGGCGGAACCTAAAATATATGTTATCTTCAGTAAAATGCACAATGAGGATATCTATTATGAGCGGTTACATTACCAATCCGGTAATTAAGAAACTATACGCATTATCTGCTGGGAAATGTAATATATGTAAAATTTCATTGTTTGAAAAAGATGTACATATTGGCGAAATGGCTCATGTAATAGCTAAAAGCCCTAAAGGAACAAGAGGTGATCTCTCATCAATTAATAATAATTCTTATGAGAACTTGATACTTTTATGTGCAAACGATCATATTCGAGTCGATAACGACTCTGTTACCTTTCCAGTTGAAAGATTACTCGAAATAAAAAATGATCATGAGTCATTTATAGCTAATGTTACAGATTTCTCACCTTTTGCATTAAAAAAAAGAAAAAATGATATAGAGTTTCTTAATGCCTATTTCTATTATACCCCATTTGGGCGTGTTCGTGGTTTAATTGATACCTTGCCGTCATACTATCACATTCATTTGGATATATTTGATGATATGTTCGATAGTATTTTGAAAGATCTTCCAGCACATTATCCTTTGAACGATAACAACCTTCAAGAAAAATTCAAGTCGTTCATTCAGGCATACAAAGATGTTGATTACATATTGCACAGCAGTATCACTACTTCTAATGGATACTTTATAGAAACCTTTTCAGGAGCTAACCATAATCACATATGTCATTTCAACTATTCAAATTTACCATATGATAAATCTCAACAAATTGAAGTTGAACTAATTAAAAGAAGAAATGAAATGTTTTCAGCTTATGACTCTCTGCTTTCTTATATTAGAGGTTATTATCCAGAGGTTGAAATTTATTCGCCAAATTTCTAACGTTTAATGTCATAGTAAAAAGCCCCTGATGGGGCTTTTATACTTAACCTAAGCTATTCTTCTTAAACTTCATTACTTTTTTGTTGTACCGTATTTCACAATTATCAAATTTTTTCCTGGTTGTAGTTTCAATTTCATCACATTTTTTTCTAACTGATGCTTCAGTCGGATTGGAATCCTTCAGGATGTATAAAATTGTTTTGACAGTACTATGTTTGTCCTTTGAATTTGCACAGGCATAATATAGATTGTAGATATTTTCTTTTTTAACAAAATCTTCAGTATTTTTGCGGTTTTTATTAAAGGAAATTTCTAATTCTGAAAATTCAGAAATACTTTTCACGTAGCTTTTCAGTTTTGGCGTTCCAAGTTCATCAATTTTTGTTGAACATGCCTCGTTGAAAATCGATTGCAAGTTTTCAATTTTTCCTATTAAACTTGTAATTTCTTGTTGAGATGGCAAAGGTGGGAAAGTACAGAGTTTTTCAATATACCAATTACTCGTCATTCCCTTTTCACCACGAGTATGACGCAATACATCAATATATAAATCCCAATTTTGTGTTCTTTGGGCTTGATAAAGATATGTAAGCACTATGTCAGGAAAACCTTTATATAAATAATAGATTTTATTTTTTATTTTTTGAGTTTCTTTCAATAAATTAGCGTACGTAGAAGATAAGGATAAAAAATTATCTTTAAAAGAAATTAGTTTCTCTATACTCTCACGCCTGTCAAGCTCAGCATCAATACGTTTCCTTTCCTGTATATATTGCGTGTGCTCGCCGAAGTACTTATCTCCACAAATGCCTCCGATTAAACCTTCATGTCCAGTATCGTCAACACCAAGATATCCATGCTGATGTTTTTGACCACAGTTTCCATGCTCGGTTTTTACCTGGCATTTCACACTCTCACTAAGATGATATCGTCCTACAAGAGAACTAAAGTTCTTAACAGTAATTTCTAAATCAGAAGAAAAATTTGGGCGTGAAGTAATTTGGTCTATTGTTGCAAAAGATTCTGAATTATCTGCCATTACATTTCCTTATCTTTGCGTACTGTTTGGATGAACAGCTTGTGAGAATATACACCCCTTATAGGGATCTTTCAATGACGTAGGAAATCTAAGGTTATAGACGATACATATCGTAATTAACTTGGGGTGAGCTTGTGACGGTAGAGTACTAAAAATGTGATTTTAAGCAAGCGTAACGCAACATATAGTGCCTATACTTAAAGGTGGCACCATATGGTGTATTTCATGTAGCGAGTGACATTATGGGTAAAAACCAACATGTAGTGCCTCACAACGGACAATGGGCTGTCAGAGGTGCAGGCAACGGAAAAGTGACTTCAACTCACCGTACTCAGCAAGAAGCTATAGATGCAGGGCGAACTATTTCTCGAAATCAAGGGAGTGAATTAGTCATTCATCGACCAAATGGACAGATTCGGGATAGCGACTCACATGGGAAGGATCCATACCCGCCTAAAGGTTGATACTCATTATGACAAAAGGAGGCCATCTGGCCTCTTTTTTTACGCAAGTTCAAATGTTCCCATTGATTGATGTATGCGTCCTTTCGTTTTTAGCACAGGTTGAGAGCCGTTCATATGAATAGTGGGAGCCCCCGGAAGAGGTAAGCTGCACAGCGCTCTCTGAATCTCCAGCAACCCTTATGCCAGGTTGGCGAAGTCTCGGGATAACGTGCCCCGCATTTACTTCTTCTAAATTAAAGCGTAGATGCATTTGGAAAACTTGCATGGCGCAGAAAATCAATTTCAATGACTTATCAACAACTCATCCGGAAAAGCAGCGTCTCATTCGCACTTCGGGTTTCGCCGCGTCATGACGCTGTCATTCAGCTGTCAGCGGGTGGTCATCTGATGATGAGAATCTGGTGAATTCAGTGTAATGACTGGTAAAGAATTTGAGGCATGACGTATACAACGTTAAACTGCCTGCGCTAATAATTTGACAACAGGAATATGGATCGTGACTAAAATCAAACTTCTGGCACTTGGTGTGTTGATTGCGACTTCAGCATCCGCCGTACACGCTGAAGGGAAGTTCACTTTAGGGGCGGGTGTAGGCGTCGTTGAACATCCGTACAAGCAATATGATGCTGATGTTTACCCGGTGCCGGTGATTAATTACGAGAGCGATAACTTCTGGTTCCGCGGCCTGGGCGGTGGCCTCTACCTGTGGAATGATACCAACGATAAGCTCTCCGTGACCGCCTACTGGTCGCCGATGTACTTTAAGCCAGGCGACAGCGATAGCGAGCAGATGCGCCGTCTGGATAAACGTAAGTCCACGGTGATGGCAGGGCTTTCCTACGAACACTATACGCAGTACGGTTTCCTGCGCACCGCGCTGTCGGGGGACACCCTCGATAACAGCAACGGTATCGTGTGGGATCTGGCCTGGCTGTATCGCTATACCAACGGCAACCTGACGCTTACGCCGGGTATTGGCGTGGAGTGGAACAGCGACAACCAGAACGAGTACTACTACGGTGTTTCGAAGCATGAATCGAATCGCAGCGGCATGCGCAGCTACGATCCGGACAGCAGCTGGAACCCGTACCTCGAGCTGTCGGCTAACTATCGTTTCCTCGGCGACTGGAGCGTATACGGCGTGGCGCGCTATACCCGCCTGTCTGACGAAATTACCGATAGCCCGATGGTGGACAAATCCTGGAGCGGGCTGATTTCAACCGGGATCACTTACTCCTTCTGATAGTGCATTATTACAGTGCAATTTGTGCATCAAAACAGGGCGTAAAGCCCTGTTTTGCATTACGGTGGTGCAATCAAACACAGGAGCATGTCATGGCAGAAAGGACCATCCGTTTTGGCGAGCATTCAGCGGTTCCGCTCATAGGGCAGGGGACCTGGTTCATGGGCGAAAACCCGGCTCTGCGCGCGCAGGA
>OGZJ01000494.1_pt1 | contig 14377 bp, 15 predicted proteins | sample 1576831 | NCBI WGS metagenome assembly OGZJ01 (sample SAMEA3541518, study PRJEB24748) | human gut metagenome | biome: human gut; feature: human-associated habitat; material: faeces | place: China | collected 2012
TCGTTTCGCTAATGCACAGGCTGGAAAGCCTGTAAAATAGGGAAAGTTAGAAATACAAATTCCGGTATTTTTCCTAAGCTTTCATAGCATAAGGCGGTCTTAGTATATATGCATCTTTCACTCTTTCAAGTAATGCCCTTTACTTCCTATAGTTCCAACGAATCTGCATTCAATAAAAAATCATATACATTCATGATTAAAATTCCCTGATCATTATAAAAAGGTTTGGGTATATCAGATGTAATTACAATCTTCTTAAATGAATCATTTATTTTCAAAAAAGGGCGAATTTCCTGTGCCATTTTTGCTTCTGTCTCCAGCATATATGCTGACTGGATATAATATTTTTTAGAACCCTTATTACAGATAAAATCGACTTCCAATTGCTTTTTTACCGGTTTTGTATCCTTCCCCTTTTCAACAACAGTCAGATTGCCAACATCCACATGAAAGCCTCTCATTCTTAATTCATTGTAAATGACATTCTCCATAGAATGTGTCACTTCCAGTTGCCTGTAATGAATTCTTGAATTTCTGAGTCCCATATCCATAAAATAGTACTTCAATGGCGTACCGATATAGGATTTTCCCTTAATATCATACCTGTTCGCCTCTTCAATTAAAAAAGAATCCTCCAAATATTCAATATATTTCGTAATCGTTGTTGCTGTAATCTTCGAATTGTTTACACTTTTAAATGTCTTCTGAAGTTTGTTAGGATTCGTCAAGGCACCAATTGCGGATGCCAAAACATCAAGCAATGATTCCATTTCTCCAACGTTTCTGATTTTGTTTCGTTTCACAATATCACTGATATATGTTTCCTGAAACAGATTATCCAATAGATTCATTTTTTGCTCATCCGTTTCAGCTAATACCACCAACGGAATACCTCCATAAGTAATATATTCGTTCCATCCATCATATTTATTTCCATCATAGCAACTCATAAATTCCGAAAAGCTCAAAGGGTACATATGAACCTCATCCCCTCTACCGCCAAATTCAGTAGCTATATCTCTGGATAAAAACTTTGCATTACTTCCCGTTACAAACACATCACAATTCTTCTTATCCGCTAAACCATTAAGCACACTCACGAACTCATCCAGCAACTGCACTTCATCTAAAAGAAAGTAGTATTTTTCATTATCTTGAAGTTGTTCCTTTGCCCAAGGGTAAAAGATTTTCGGATCTCGGTATTCTATATTATCAAATAAATCAAACGCCATTTCAATGATGTGTTTTTCATCCACTCCATTTTCAAGCAGATGATTTTTAAACAGGGTTCGCAATAAATATGATTTTCCACATCTTCTTATTCCTGTTACAATTTTAATCAGACCATTTCCTTCACGCTTTATAAGTTGTTCTAAAAAGTAATCTCTTTTAATTTCTTTTACCATGACATTTTCTCCCACAAGATATTTCGGTTATTGTATCCCTAAATATCTTCTATTATACCCAGCAGCATGATACTATGCAATCTTCTAAAAGATATTTCGGTTAATATTCACCAAAATATCTTCATCTTTCAGATTTTCCACTCATTCTATTCAAATTGTTTTTGTTAAAATCGATTTGAACAAAGTGTTTCCGGATTAAATTTAGCCACAATTTTATATATGGCGATCAATTTTCTTAAAGAGATGAAAACAATATTTGCAGAATACAATCCCCAACGCAATAGCATTGATGTTTATACCAGTGCAGGCTATATGCTCCGCATTGACTGTTGGGAAGCTGAAAAAAATTTGAAAACCACACCCTGTTCAGACTGAGCATTAAATGCTCTTGCTATTGATGAGCCACTTGAATATGCAAGGCTGTATCTTGATGGGACGGTGCAGATGTGGGTAGATGCAGAAGATTCTTTTTATCTGTGATGATTAAGCTGTCACTCCCAGTATCTCAGAAAGTGACAGTTCCTTTATCTATCCAAATATAATTTGGTTTTCGAGCTTCTCTATGGAAAAATCAAAAGAGCTAATACTATAATTTTTTCCCGCAATTTGGACAATGCTTTACATTTAATGGTCTCCATGGAATCATGACACCGCATTCTGGGCATCTGTAAAATATAACTCTTACTAAAAATCCAATAATAATAATAATTACAATTCCCAAAATTGTACCAACATTAATTTCAGATTGAAAACATATTACTTGATGTCGGAGTTGCATACACACGCATTATATCATATTTTTTTCCGCCTGTTGAATAAGTGCTATACACCGTTTCAAAAGTTGCACCACTACGGGAGATTTGTGTATTTTCTTCTCCTGTTAAAATATTTAGTTCATCCAAGCTTATCATCCCTGATACCTTATTCTTTCAACCAGCGTTTCCTTTTTCAGATTACTGCTTAAAACGCAGGAAAGTACAATCTGCAACAGACCGACCAAAAAAATCATAATAAGAATTGGTACGATTGGAACATGATAGATATTCATTCCAAATATTCCATTATGTTTTGCATAGGAAAAAAGTGCATAGCCGAGCGGCAGACCAATGATCAAAGCTACGCATATGGTACCAACCGTAAAAATCAGTCCCTGTAACTGCAGGCATAAATTTAATTGTTTATTTGTCATACCCACAGCCTGTAATACACCATATTCCTGCTTTTTTGTCGTAATATTCATGATCATGGTGTTTGCCATATTCATAAAACCGATGAGTCCTACAACCGCCATAAACAGATAACAGCCAAGCTTCATCATGCGGGCTGCGACTTCTGCATATTGTAACTGCGCATGATAGGTATCCATTTTTATATGCGAAGTATTAGAAATCAAAGTATTCAGACTCTGTTCCACAGATGCCACATCTTTTTTATCACAGTCCACCCACAGATAGCCATAGGCTGTTCCTCTCGGATTCATGGAACGGTATACACCTTCCGGAATGACAAGATAAGTGTCCGCGCTTACAAAGGATCCTGCAATCTTTCCCTGATAGGTATAGGTTCCACTTCCATTCTCAAAGTCAAATGCAATGGATTCACCCGGAGCATATCCATCTTGTTCCATCCACGTTGACCAGCCAAAGAAAATATCACCATTCTTTACCGCCTGATCATAGTCCATAGAGCCAATATCCCCTTCTTGGCGCATAAAATCAAAATCATTTTTACTCACAATATCAGCCGGAAATCTTGTTCCGTTCAGATTTACAGAGACAATCTCTCTCGTCATGACATCTGTTACTCCCGGAATGCTTTTGATTTCTTCAATCAGCGAATCATTCAATGGATCATCCGTCAGAATCGTATCCAGATTATTCTCCGGATATCTTTCATCGTACTCAGCAGAATAGTCAAGCTGCAGTTCAAATTGTCCATGATTAACGGAAAGACGTGCTTCATGCTCCGTATCAATATTTCCTACATAATTAGAGATAATCACAAACAATGCGCAGGAAAGCCCCAGTGTGAGGATGGTACCAATGGTTCTTTTTGGATTACCCGTTATATTTGCCATTGCCATAGAAAACACGGTGACATTTTTTCTGCCATTTCGTTTTCCTTTTTTTTGTGTTTCTGCATTTTCTAAATACCGTGTTGCCTCGATAGGTGAAATCCGTGAAACAATTTTCATTGGTTTACGCAGTGCCAAAGCAACGGTAAGAAATGATACGAAAATACAGAGAAGCATAACAGGCAGGGAAAACAGAGGCACCTGCTGATTTTGAACTTCCATAGAGCCAGTTTGGGTTGATACAAGGTTCCCCTGTTCTACCAGCCAGTTAAAACCGCATTTTGCAATCAGAAAGCCAAAAAGCAATCCAACCGGTATTGAAAAAATTGTCAAAAAAATGCCCTCTCTGAAGATCAGTTGTTTCATCTGCTTTTTTGTCGCTCCCAGAGCCTTGATTTTTCCATACTCCTGTATCTTGTTGACAATACCGACCTGAAAAATATTATAAATGACCACAACAGAGAAAAGTACAATTGCAAGAATCAGAATTCCACATACCGCAATCGTTTCATAACTCGGCTGCAAGACCCATTGCAAATAGAGATCATTGACTATAACGTTTTTTTCTTCGATCCCACAAGCTGCTGCAATCTGCTTTATAACCGAATCAATATTATTCATAGATACATTTGCAGAATCATTTAAAGTAAAATAAATATTATACTGTCTGTCATTCTCTGCGACGTGCTCATCATAAAACTCCTGTGACCCGAAAGCAACATAAGATGCCTCGATGGTATACTCATCCCGATCATATAGGATTCCGCTGACAACAAATTCTTCCGGCTTATATTCTGACTGCATCCCTGCGCGGTAATCCAGTGTAACCGTATCTCCGATCTTTACATCACCATACCCCATTGCACGAAAAAATGCTCTTCCTGCGGCAATTTCCTGCATTTTTTCCGGATACTTTCCTTCCTTCAACTCATATTCTTTATTATAAGGAAGCATTTTTCTTGCAGTCTCATCCATGCAGACAAACCCGCCTTTTTCATTGCCTTTTATGATACCTTCGGTGCACATAGTGCCTGTAGCATCTATTTCCGCACGGCGGTTTACTTCTTTTAACTGCGATCCGTCTGCGGAAACAAACAGACCATAATTGCTTCCATATGATCCTGCCGCCTGACTTTTCTGTAAATGAATTACCCCATTTCCCACAGTACTGATGATAACAAGCAGCATCGTGGCCAGACAGATTGCCATCATGATCAGTATACTTCTTGTCCTGTTCCTTTTGTCATTGCTATATGCAATCCTGCTTATTGTCTTCATCTGAAATCCACCACCTGTCCGTCCTCAATCACCAGAATACGGTCAGCGACCTGTGCAATTTCGTCATCATGGGTAATCATTACAATTGTCTGTCCATATTTTTTTGCTGTCATCTTAAGCAGAGCGATTACCTCATCACTGGTCTTAGAATCAAGATTGCCTGTCGGCTCATCCGCAAATATAATTTCCGGACGATTCACCAGTGCTCTTGCAATTGCTACTCTCTGCTGCTGTCCTCCGGATAACTGATTTGGCAGATTATAAATCCGGTTTTCAATCCCCAGAGTTGCAATAATATCATTTACATACGCTTCATCCACTTTTCTTCCATCCAGCCCCAGTGGCAGTACAATATTTTCCCAGACATTAACAGATGAAACCAGATTAAATGCCTGAAAAACAAATCCGATTTTTCTTCTGCGGAAAACAGCAAGGGCATCTTCCTTCATCCTGTATAAATCTTTCCCTGCTAAAGTAACACTGCCTTTTGTCGGGGTGTCTAGCCCTCCAAGCATATGAAGTAATGTACTTTTACCGGAACCTGACTTTCCAACAATTGCGACAAATTCTCCCTGCTCAATCTGAATGTCCACCTGATTGACCGCTTTGACCTGATTCTCACCCGCGCCATAAAATTTACAAAGCTGCCTGGTTTCTAATATCACACTCATGTGTTGCCTCCTTTTTCATTCTGTAAAGCGTACCTTTTCAGCACGCTTTCTTTGCCTGTTTATAGTCATTTTTCATCCTACATCCAAATTGTATCAGGACAATCTTTCATTTCACTTTCAAAAAACGAGCAGAAGTCTTACAGAATTGTAAGATTTCTGCCCACTTAAAATTTAACCAACATATGGTAATTGAATCACAAACGTGCTTCCTTTTTTCTTTTTGCCGGAGGTTACCATGATTGTACCTCCGTGTTTTTCGATAATTTCTCTCGATAGAAAAAGTCCGATTCCTGTACCACTCTTTTCCATGACCTCCTTGGAACTTCCTCTGTAAAATCGTTGAAAAATTTTGTGATACTCATTCTGCGGAATACCAATTCCCTGATCCTCAATTTCCATTCTTACAAGATCGTTTCTTTTTTGTAACCGGATAAATATTTTTGAACCATCCGGGCTGTACTTGATTGCATTATCCAGAACGTTGATCACAGCTTCACCAAGCCATCTTTTATCCTGCATAACCATGCATGTTTCCAGCTCTTTTGCATAGTCAAAAACGAATTCCATTTCTTTCTCATCCGCTTTTGGATAAGTACAGTTCACAGCAGATATGACAGTATCCATAAGCGGAAGTTTTTTCTTATTAATCTGAATCAGTCCAGTTTCCATCTTGGATATTTCAAGAAGCGACTGCAATAATGTCTCCAGTCCATCCAGAGCACTCCGACAACGGATACGAAACTCCTCCTGTTCTGTGGCACTTAAGTCATTCTGCATCAGCACACTAAAACATGTATCCAAAGCTGCAACCGGTGTCTTTAACTGGTGAGAGATATCAGAAACAATTTCTTTCGTGCTCTCTTTTTCTTCCCGTGCTTCTTCCTTTAGCAACTGAATATGATGTCCGATTGCTTCAAGCTGGTCATTCAATTTTTCCAGTTCTGCATGATTTTCCGTTTTCAGTAAATCATCAAATTTATTTTCACGGAATCTGATCAGAATTTCTTCCAACTGGTCTAAAATTTTCTGATGACACGCATCTTCTTTTTTCTTCCAATAAAGTAAAAAAGTCAAAAGAAGCACGCATATCACAGTGCTTACAGCACCGGTCACTATAACCTGATGCCGGAATTGCGAATAAAATGCATTCCCTTTATTCCCCCAGTATCCATATTGCTCCAATAATCGCCTTCCCTGTTCGTTCGTTTCAATATCCTTATCCTTAAGCAATTCCGAAACAGCATCCAGCCCGGAAAATTCTTCCTTTGCAGCAATCTCTGTCATAAGATTCATTTTATATTTATAATCTTCATAAAACACATACGTGGTAAAGCAATTTAATATTGCAAACAATAATATGACAGGTAATACCAAGGAGAGCACTACTGTAATCTTCTTGCGATATCTCTTTGTCACTGCCTTACCTCCTGATTCCATATATACCCAAGACCTCTGATATTCTTTATATAGACCGGTGCAGCCGGATTGTCTTCGATTTTCTCACGGAGTCTTCTGATATTGACAGCGATTGTATTTTCATCCACAAAATCCCCTTCCAGATCAAACACATTTTCCAATATTTGTGTTTTTGAAAGAATCTGTTTCGGATTCTGAAGAAAAAAAGTCAGCATTTTCAACTCCGTTTTTGTCAGACTGATTTCACGACTCTTTATCAGGACTTTCATTTCTCCTGCGATAAATACGATATCTCCCGAAATCATCTTTCCGGCTTCCGTTTTCTCCTGTCTGCGACGGAAATGTGCTTCTATTTTCAAAAGAAGTACCGAAAGACTAAACGGCTTTGTAATATAATCATCTGCCCCTGCTTCATATCCCATGACCTGATCCATCTCCTGATCTAGTGCTGTAAGACAAATAATGTATGTATTATAATTGCATCTCATCCACCTTACAAATTCCAGTCCATTCCCATCCGGAAGATTCACATCACAAATGGTAACATCCACATTATGATCACTTGCAATTCTTTTCGCTTTTTTCACTGATTCTGCTGAAAAAACCTCATATCCGGATTTTTTCAGTGAGAATGTAATTCCACGATTTAAATTTTCATCATCTTCAACCACGAGTATACCTGGCATAGCATATGCACCTCTCTTTATTAACTATATATATTTAATATCAGAGTACTGCTTCTGCAATTCTCTCATCGTTTGTATCTCCAAAAGATAAAACAATGGAACTATCGTCAGCACTGTTATCCTCTGAAAGGAGTCGTCAAATATGCTTTTGCTTTTTCAATGCCGGAAGTGTGGCAAGTTCTTCTGTCGGAGTAAGCATTATACAGCGTCTGTTTCCAATATATGCTGTGTGAAAATCATAACTCCCTGCAATATAAACAGGCAAAGAATCCTGATGATTCCCTGCTTCATATTTTATAGAAATTCCGAATACGCTTGTAAGGATATTTCTTATTCCCCTTTTAACTTAATTTCTTTCATTTTAACATACTTCCATATAATGTACAAATTGATTTCATAATTGTATGCCATGAAATATCAGCAGCGTAAGAATAATTTTTTTGATATGTTTTCCATAAATTTTCCATAACAGAACTTATTTCTATTTCATCAAATATTTCTCTTCTATCCCCAGAGTTTATCTGCTCCAATGTTCCACGTTTTCTTGCAGTTGCCACAAGTGCATTCCATAAAACTTTCTTTTTGAGTTGTTCTCCATGCAACTTTTGTAAAATATAAATATCATAAAAATCTCTCATTCGTGTATTTGTAACGTTTCGACTAACAACAGTTTCCAATTTTTCAGCCAATACCGTTTCCAGATTATATGCCCATACCTCAATAGTGCGGTCTTCAAGCATAGGTATTGCCCGCGTCGTCTTTCAGCGTGCGGGTACAAAGTTTCGCTATGTAACCCTCGTAGTGCTTCAAGATCGCGCACATGGCGGTTGTGTCGCCGTTTGCCGCTGCGGAAATGACAGGGAACGGCAACAGATTTTCAGACTTCCTAACGGTATTCATCATCTGCTTTTCCCTCCAAATACTGTTTGATTTTCGCAAGCGCGGATTTCCTGTGCCGGAAAACCGTCGTGCGTACAACATTCAGCAGTTCGCCAATTTCCGCGTCGCTCATATCCAAGAAGTAGGACAAAAGGATAATGTCGCGTTTCCTTTCGGGCAAAGCGTTAAGGGCTTCGGCAAGCAGTTCATTTTTGACGAGTACATCAAAGCCGGACACTTGAAAACGGAAATAATCGCTTTCGTATTCGTCCGTTGTGAAAAGCTGCGCGAGTTCGCTTTCGCTCAAATCCGAAAAAGTAACTTCGCGTGCTGCGCGTTTCGCAAGAGTGCGGCGGTGGCTTTTCGCTTCGCCGACCAAAGTTTTCTTTGCTAATGCGTCGTACTGATGTTGTATTCTTTCCTTGTCGGAAGAAGATAGCTCCATAGAGTTCACCTCCTTCCCGCGTGGAGTAGAGGACGGGAGTTAAGGGCTTGTCCTCTCTGCCCCTTTCGCTCCGTACCCGTTCGGGAGATGGCTCTTGAGTGCGCTTTTCAGAAAAAAGTTGAAAAAAGCAAAATGCGCCCGTCCGCAAGACGCGGACGAGCGCAAAGGAAATGTAAGCAGTAGCTAAATGTATTGACAGTTCACATTCATAGCCGGAATATCCCGCTTGCGGAGCATAGCTTTTTTTGACCGCAAAGCATTAGGCGGGTTACAGTAAATAAAAATGGACACGGCGATACCTCCCCGATACCGCCGTATCCTTAAAAAAGGGCGACTTTAATACACTACCCGCAATCCATTCTATAATAGGGAACAGCGGCTTTTGCGCAATATTAAATAAAAAAGCCGATAACACATAGGTTTTTTGACCTAATGCGTTATCGGCTCTGCGTCTATGCGTCTGGCACTTTTAATCATTTTTTTTTGAATTTATTATATGTGTTAGCTAACTGTCCACAAGCCGCGTTAATCTCTCTGCCATGAGAAACTCTCATAGTAACTTCAAGTCCTGCTTGCTCTAATTGATGTTTGAATGCAACTATTTCCCGTTTCTGTGGTGCTTTAATTCTTGAATTGCTTGTTGGGTTGTATTGTAACACGTTAATCATAACTTTTTTGCCCCGAAACCATTTTGCAAGTTGTCTTACATCTGAGGGCCGGTCATTTATACCCGGTAAAAGCAAATACGCAAAGACAATTTTGCGATTATGCCTTTCAGAATAGGATAAGGCTTGCTTAACAACATCTTCAATAGCATATATGCGCATGTGAGGAATAATACGATTTCTTGCAGATTGTGTTGCTGCGTGTAAAGATATTGTCAACTGAATTTTAAGATGTTCCTCGCGCAATTTTTTTAATTGATCGACCGGACCAACTGTTGATATGGTAATGCCGTCGGTTGGAAAGTTGAGCCCATATCTATCTCGGAGAATATGGATTGCTTTTATCAAGTTGTCATAATTGAATAAAGGCTCTCCCATACCCATAAAAACGATACGGTTTACTTTTCGACGCAACAATATAATCTGTTGTACGATTTCTGACGATGTTAGATTACGAACAAAGCCATTTCGCCCGGACTCACAAAAAATACAACCAACAGGACAACCGACTTGTGTGCTCACGCAAACAGTTCCACCATCTCGCCGCTTGATAAAAACCGTTTCAATGTATTTGTTGTCTTTCAGTTCGTAAACATACTTTTCAGTATCACTGCTTTTGCAAATATTTTTTACCAACATTGATAGATTTTTTTTGCGTGGTAATTGCTTATATAATTCTTCATATAAGGCTTTTGCTTCATTCTCGCCAATAACTTCCGACATTTCTTTGTAAGTAAATCCGTATGGATCATTCCGTACTTCCGCAGGCGTATATTTAGGTAAACGTTTCATTTTTATATCCTTTCTTCTAAATAATAAAAGTTTGTTTTTCTGTATTTTTGATTACAATCTCTAATTTTTCTACATCAATGATATGCGTCAATTTGCATTTAGGGCAGAAAAGAGGAAAATCTTTTAATACAGTATTATGAAATACTTGAACTCTCGTCTTTCCGTTACAAATCGGACATTTTATCCAATATTTTTTAAGCATTATATTTCACTCGTCCTTTTTACACAAAAAAATGCAGGTCAATCCTCAACATGAGCATTGACCTGCATTTATAATGCACAGAGCAGTACAACAAAACTAAGGCATAGCTTGCACTATGTCTATACTATATCTATACGTCGTTAGTTTTTTGTATAGCATCCGCAAAATAAGCATGACAAAAAAGCCCATGTTGAAAATGGGAAAATCCTTTTTTTCAATGCTTATCTAATACGCATGCTATGCAACATAAACGCCGCCTCCTTTTACATAAATTTTATTTTATCAGAAAATCAGTCTACTGTCAATACACAACAGGAAGTATTTAACCTAATGATATGAATTGTGTGGACATATCCAAAAAGAAAGGTGAACTGTAAAATGTAACAGGGTGAATGAAAATGGCAAAAAGACCCGTACCATTGTACGACTTTAAGGCTTTCGGGGCAGCTATAAAAGCCGCGAGAAATGAATACGGCGAGAGCCGCAAAAAGGTAAGCGACGAGTTATATATTTCCCCGCGCTACCTTGCGAATATCGAGAACAAGGGACAACAGCCGAGTTTACAGGTATTCTATGACCTTGTAACCCGGTATCATATTTCGGTAGATCAATTTTTCTTCCCGAACAGCAATGCGGAGAAATCCACCGGGCGGCGGCAGCTTGACGCGCTGCTGGACGGTATGAGCGATAAAGGCATACGGATTGTAACCGCAACAGCAAGGGAGATAACGGAAGTCGAAAAAGCAGAGGATTAACCTCACAATATGAGAAATCGGGAGATTGCAGCGCATGGCGGCTGCAATCTTTTTTTGCGTCCAAAATCAAAGGAACGCGCAACAAATACCGCCTTTCGGTGGGGGTATGGAGTAGATAGCAAGCACAGCAAACGAGTACCCGTTTGCGGAAAATGCTTGTTGGGATAATCCCAAACCCTTATACCGAAAGGCGGTGCGGAAATGGAAAACCGAAAGAGAAATATACAGATGAAGTTTTACGTTACGGAAGAAGAAAAGCGGCTGATCGACGAGAAGATGAAGCAGCTTCCCATAAAGCAGTATGGGGCATGAGCAGCTTGTTCTAATCCTCGTTCCTTCACATATGCATAAAACACAGACTTACTAATTCCATTATTTAGAACTTGAAATGTCTGAATTGTCCCTCCACATTCACGCAACAACAAATCTAATTTTTCAAACTGAGTCATATGCTTTCTCCTTTCGTGCTAATATGATAATATATATTAGCACGAAAGTAAAGACATATAGTACCAATAAAATATCGGTATTTTTGTTTTAATGATATCCCCTTGTTTCTCGCCATCCCTTTACATACCACCTGATTCCAACATATACCAGTTGCACGAATAATAAGAGAAATAGCAGATTGATTGGCAATGTTGTCTTTATCCACTTCCCAAAGTAGATAGCTGTTGCCATGCTTATAAGTATTACCATTATGGTAATCATATCCCAACAGCACTTCTTATATAACTCTGCAATCTTTATCTCTATAAATGCTACAAGTATTCCAGCACCCACCAAACATCCACCGCAGATCAGTATTCTTATCAGCCAATATACAATTCCGGCAACGACAGGATTGGATATTCCATTACTAATCTGTGCCATGTTCTTTCCTGTCAGTATAATCCACCCTGCAATGGTCTGTATAAAAGTGGCGAGTGTATCAAAGAATACCACGCAATCAGAAATAAATATTTTTGACCGTATCATCTGAAAAAGAGTAGTTGATACGGAATACCATATCAGCAGAAACATCAATGCTTCATACATAGCTGTTTTTGTTTTATATCTGCCTGCCAGTTTTTCTCTCTGCGTATCATACTTTTCCTTGGCTTTCAGATAAGCTGTCAGGTTACAGTTCCCACACTTTTGATAGAGTACTGGCTTTTCAACCGGTATCTCTACTTTTTTCTGATGAGAGAGTGCATAGTCCCGTTCCTGTTCTGCCTGCCTTAGCTTATCTTGACATTCCTCTGTCATGATTTCGGCAGCGTGCGTTTTCTCTTTCTCTCTCTGCAACAATTCTTTTGTTTTCCTCAAGTCGTTCTTTAAGGCTTGAATGTTCCCTGCTCTGTTCTCGCTGTTTAACCTCTCGTTCAAGGTCAGCGATTCGTCGAGCTGCATTTTCAGTTCCCGGATAGTCCTGTCTTTCTGGTCGAGTTCTTCCTGCATCTGCTCTGTCAGCAGAAGCAACTCTTCCAGTTGATCGTCGCTCTTTGAGTTTCTTAATTCGTTCATCAATCGACCTTCCTTTCTCTAATTGCTGTTCAAGTTCAGTAATTCGCTGTTCTGTTTCTGCAATAGCCGGTTCTCGCTGTTTAATTTCTGTGCCAATTCCTGCCATTGCTGATTTTCGTCTGTAAGCTTCTGTATCTGGTCTGTCTTTTCTTCCAGAAGTATCAACAGTTCTTCTGTATCCGGCAAGATTTGAAGCAGTTCTGATAATTCGCTCTCTAATTGCTGCAATCGTTCTTCCTTCTCCTGAAAGCACATCAGCTTCTCGTCCTTTTCCTGTATTTCCTGAAGCATCTCTGCCATGATATTCTGCTGTTCCTCTATCTGTGTAATCATTGCTTCCATCATGGGAATTACTTCTTTGCTTTCTTCTAATGTCATTCAACCACTCCTTCCATATTGACAATGCACCGGATACCTTACCAAAGGTTGTGATTACCTTTTGCAGTAGTGCATTTTGTTTTTTAATCATCTGGTTTTCCTCTACCTTCCATGAACCATTCCATATCTGTCCGGTGAGATATTTTTCCTCAATCTTTCTTGCATCCGCACCCTCATGAATCGTAGGGATTTTTAATTTGCCCTGTCTTTCATAAGAGCGGTGGTCAATCTGATTGTCTATGGATAAATGCCGGTTACACATCCCAGCCCATTCGCTTCGCCATAACTCACAATTCTTTGGATTATTCCAGCCGGTAGCATCGGTCAGAACCCGTTTCCATTGTTTTCGGTTTCTTGCCCCGACTTTCTGTACTCCGTTTTCATCAAGTACCGGAATGCGGATTCCATGCCGGTCAGGATTTTTCTTATCCTGCCACCAGTCCGGGTGGGATTCATCAACCACGATATTTCCGTCAGTATCTCTGACAAAATCCCAGTCCTTGACTTCTTTGCTGCCCCATGAATGATCCAGATTGAATGGTCGCATGGTTACAAGTAAATGCACATGTGGGTTTCCATCGCCCTTATCGTGTATGCTCCAGTCGACACACATTCCCTTATCCACGAAAGTCTTTTGAATATATTCGGTTGTATAATCAATCTGTTCCTGTCTGCTCCATTCTTTCGGCAGGGAAAATTCAAATGAGCGTCCAAGCTGTGCATCTGCATTTTTTTCTATCTTCAATACCTCATTCCATAGACGCTGTTTCTGAAATGTGATTTTAAACTTTTCCAGTGCGGCATCTTTATCATCCGCTCTTTTATAACGGATAGACTGTTGAAACCTTTTTATATTTTCTTCCGGTACATGCAGCCATTCAGGAGGTGCATTTTCGCACATCATCAGACTGGTGTAGACGACTTCCTTTTTGGAAGTATAGTAACTGATTCTGCCTGTTTCCTCATTCTTCATCACATCTCCATTAAGATATGCCGATGCGGATATGACAGATTTTCCTTTACTGCGCCCGACAATCTTTACTGTAAAGTGAAATATCGCCATGATACGATTCCCCCTTTCTGCCGTATCCGGCATTGATTTCCAACAGCATCTTCTTCTGGTTTGGCAGAAGTGAAGCTGTCGGAACGCCCTCTGCGCAAGAGTGCCCCCTGCGGCATGAGCAGGTCTGGCTGAAAGCCCCGCCGACGGAACGAGCCCGGCAA
>OGZJ01000496.1_pt1 | contig 14364 bp, 10 predicted proteins | sample 1576831 | NCBI WGS metagenome assembly OGZJ01 (sample SAMEA3541518, study PRJEB24748) | human gut metagenome | biome: human gut; feature: human-associated habitat; material: faeces | place: China | collected 2012
AGGAAGCTCCCACTTCAAAATCTGTAAGATTTAAGTGGCGAGAGCATGTCACGGGATCTTATCATATTGAAGAGGGACCAGTTGATAGGAGTTTTACAGTTATTTTGATGTATTTTGTCGAAGGAGGAAAAGTAAGATTCGTGGGTGCATATCGGAACGTTCTGGTGAGATTTTCCAGATTGTCTTAATATGAGTCTTAATGCCAAAAATATGCGATAATTTATAGGCATAAATATAAGAAAAGACTTGACTTAAGCATGTCATGTGTGATAAACTTGACAAGCGACATGGAAGTTAGGTCTTTTTTTTATGCCCGAAAAAGATGACGGATACATCGTCAGGCATGAGGAAATGACCATGCAAATGAAAACACTGGAGGTGGAAGTTGTGCGCGTTAAGATTACATTAGCATGTACCGAGTGCAAGCAGCGTAACTACAATATGACTAAGGAGAAAAAGAACCATCCTGAGAGAATGGAAACTCAGAAATATTGTAAGTTCTGCCGCAAACACACTCTGCATAAGGAAACAAAGTAATCCAAGGTAACTGGACGAAACAGTTACTCACAGAGAATTGTGAGGTCAGGCTATGCAAGGAAATGAAAAATCTGCTGGCAAAAGCCAGAAGAAGAGTTGGTTTCAGGGACTTCAGTCAGAATTCAAAAAAATTGTCTGGACAGATCGCAATGAACTGATCAAGCAGACTATCGTAGTAGTTTGCGTATCAATTGTTCTCTGCGTACTGATCAGCGTTATGGATTCATTTATTCTCGAAGGCATTAATCTTTTAATGAAATAAGGATAAGGTGATTGTATGTCAGAAGCGAAATGGTATGTTGTTCATACTTATTCCGGGTATGAAAACAAAGTAAAAGCCAACATTGAAAAAACCATCGAAAACCGACACCTGGAAGATCAGATCCTTGAAGTTCGTGTTCCTTTACAGGAAGTATCCGAACTGAAGAACGGAACTATGAAACAGGTTCAGAAGAAAATGTTTCCTGGCTATGTACTTCTCAACATGGTTATGAATGACGATACATGGTATGTTGTCCGTAACACCAGAGGTGTGACAGGCTTCGTTGGACCAGGGTCCAAGCCGGTACCGTTAACTGAGGAAGAGATGATTCCTCTTGGTATCCAGAATGAGGATATCCAGGTAGATTTCGCAGAAGGCGATACAGTTGTTGTAACAGGCGGTGCCTGGAAAGATACCGTTGGTGTTATTACTGCTCTTGATATTCCTAAGCAGACAGCAACGATCAATGTTGAACTTTTCGGCCGCGAAACGCCGGTAGAAATTAGTTTCGCAGAAATCAAACAGATGTAACAAGCAAAGGTAACAATATCGTGGGAGGGACATAAACCCCCGCCAATACCACATAGGAGGTGCCGAAAAATGGCAAAGAAAGTAACAGGATATATCAAATTACAGATTCCGGCTGGTAAAGCAACTCCAGCACCACCTGTAGGTCCAGCTCTTGGACAGCACGGTGTAAATATCGTTCAGTTCACAAAAGAGTTCAATGCAAGAACAGCAGATCAGGGAGACTTAATCATTCCTGTAGTTATCACTGTTTATGCAGACAGAAGTTTCAGCTTCATAACCAAAACTCCGCCGGCTGCAGTTCTTCTTAAGAAAGCTGCTAAGATCAAATCCGGTTCCGGCGTACCGAACAAGACAAAAGTTGCTAAGGTTACTAAAGCTCAGGTTCAGGAAATCGCTGAACTTAAGATGAAAGACTTAAATGCAGCATCCCTCGAAGCAGCTATGAGCATGATCGCTGGTACTGCAAGAAGTATGGGAATCGAAGTAGTTGATTAATTTTATTATTAAATAGTAAGTGGGAGGGCGTTCCCCGCAAATACCACAGGAGGTTATAGAAATGAAACGAGGAAAGAAATACGTGGAAGCTGCCAAAGCAGTAGACCGCGCTACATTATATGATACCGCAGAAGCTATCAGCTTAGTTAAAAAAGCTGCAGTTGCTAAATTTGACGAGACTATCGAAGTTCATATCCGTACAGGCTGCGATGGACGTCATGCAGATCAGCAGATCCGTGGTGCAGTAGTTCTGCCACACGGTACTGGTAAAAAAGTTCGTGTTTTAGTATTCGCTAAAGATGCTAAAGCTGAAGAAGCAAAAGCAGCAGGTGCTGAATTCGTTGGAGCTGAGGATTTAATTCCGAAGATCCAGAACGAAGGATGGTTAGACTTTGACGTTGTTGTTGCAACTCCAGATATGATGGGTGTTGTAGGTCGTCTTGGTCGTGTACTTGGACCGAAAGGTTTAATGCCAAACCCGAAAGCTGGTACAGTAACAATGGACGTTACTAAAGCAGTTCACGATATCAAAGCAGGTAAGATTGAGTACCGTCTTGATAAAACCAACATTATTCATGTTCCGGTTGGTAAAGCATCCTTTACAGAAGAACAGTTAAGCGACAACTTCCAGACGCTGATCGATGCTATCGTTAAGGCTAGACCAAGCACACTGAAAGGTCAGTATTTAAAGAGCGTTGTTATTGCTCCGACAATGGGACCTGGTGTGAAGATCAACCCGATGAAATTAGCATAATAGATTTTAGCAAGTTAAGACTCTCGGAGTATTCTCCGGGGGTCTTTTTGCGTCTTTTGCCCTTTTTTGACTAAGGTACGGGAGGGAAAATATTTGTTTTGGGACACGGCTGCGGAGTCAGGAATACTAAGCTTCCGGGGATTTGCTAAAAGCATGCCGAAAAAATTCAAACTCGCTTCGCTCAGACAGTGAATTTTTTCAGCATAACGCAAATCCCCGGAAGCTAAGTATTGCTACACCTCCTGTAGATGTGTCCCAAAACAAATATTTTCCCTCCCTGGCTAATTGAAATTCGCAAGAGGATGAAATAGGGAAAGGAATTGAAGGTGGGAGTGGGGAAGAGACGTTATATTTATATGGAAGGTGAAGGTGGAAGAAGAGGGTTACAGTGGTGAGATAAGGTGTGTTATAGTAGGGAGGATGAGATTGGGACAGAGAGGAGGAGTCGGTTTTGGCAGTTAGGAGACGGAAACAGAGAAGAGGGAGAAGCTATGCGTGGAGATATCGTGGAAGAATTGTGGCGTGTGTGTTCGTGGAGGTTCTGATTATCTGTGCGCTCGTTATTATGGTTGGCTGGAATAAGGGTGTGAAGGAATGGTTTGAGCAGTTTGAACAGCCGGTTTTGAAGGAAGTGGATATCAGTGGAATCAATAGTCCGAATGCGATTCTGATGCATGCGAGAGGCGGTAAGGTTCTGGGTGAGATCAATGGGGATGAGAAGATTTATCCGGCTTCTATGACGAAGATTATGACGGTGATTCTTGGAATTGAGAATTTTGATGATCTGGATGAGAAGATTACGCTGACGGATGAGATGTTCGCGGGGCTGTATGAGCAGGATGCTACGCAGGCGGGATTTCAGCCGGGAGAGGAAGTCAGGGTGATTGATCTTCTTTATGGCGCGATGCTGCCGTCGGGAGCGGAGTGTTGTATTGCGTTGGCGGATACGATCAGTGGATCGGAGGCGGATTTTGCGGAGCTGATGAATAAGAAAGCTGCCAAGCTTGGAATGGATAATACGCATTTCTGCGATTCTACGGGATTGCATAATCCGGATCATTACAGTACGGTTAAGGATATTGCGGTGTTGATGAAGTATTGTATTAAGAATGATACGTTCAGGGAGATTATTGAGACGGCCAGACATTCCACAGGGGTTACCAATATCCACCCGGATGGCATCACTTACTACAGTACAATGTTTAAAAACCTGTCTGATCCGACAGTCACAGGTGGAAAAATCCTCGGCGGAAAGACCGGCTATACCAGTGAGGCAGGACACTGTCTGGTAAGTTTTGCGGAGATTGAGGGCAGGGAATATATCTTTGTTTCCGCAGGTGCTTCAGGAGCAGATGGAAATACGATTCCGCATATTCAGGACGCTGTGACTGTTTATAACAGGGTTGGTGCGGCGATTGAGGCGAAGATGAATGATAATAACAAATAAAATCTCCCACAAATTGTGACGCACATTGATATGCTACCCTCATATAGGACAATGAAATATAAAAGTCCTATATGGGGGTATTTTCATGTTCAGAAAGAGTAAGATAGAACCAGTAGAAAAAGTAAAAATAGTCGAACGCTACCTTGCAGGAGAAATTGGCATACGGCAAGCAGGAAAAGAATTGGGAGTTGATCATCATAGTATTCGAAATTGGATTTCTATTTATCAGTATGATGGACCAACTGGATTACTCAATCAACCGAAAAACAAATCTTATTCAAAAGATTTAAAAATATCTGCTATAAATGATTATCTTAACGGAGAAGGATCTCTTCAGGATATTTGCACAAAATACGGAATTCGTTCACACAGACAGCTTTCCGATTGGATTAAGGTGTATAATTCTGGTGGAATATTAAAAACATCCACTGGAGGTGCTTACATGAAAAAAGCAAAGAACACTACACTTGATGAGAGATTAAAAATAGTAACAGATTGTCTTGCAAATGATAAGAATTATGGTGCAATGGCACTCAAATATGATTGTTCCTATCAACAAGTTCGCAATTGGGTAATACGATACGAAAAGATGGGTCAAGCGGGTCTGGAAGACAGACGTGGACGTCGTATAGCTTCTCTTCCAAGCAGAACACCTGAAGAAGAGCTACGTGACAAGATAGCTGAACTAGAAAGAAGAAATCTAGACTTACAAATGGAGAATGATCTGTTAAAAAAAGTCAGAGAACTGGAAAGGAGGGGGCGCTATCTTTAATCCATCGGTTAGCCGAATATGAAGCCATCCAAAAACTATCGTCTACTAAGCATTATCCCATAGATAGACTTTGTAAATATCTTAATGTTACACGTTCTGCGTATTACCGCTGGGTAAAATATCCGAAAAGTAATAATGAACTTCGAAACGAAAGACTATCCACTGAAATCCAAAGGATTCATAACCAGCATCCAGATATGGGATACCGAAGGATTCGTGATGAATTAGATGGACATAAAGGAATTCATGTGAATGATAAACGAGTACTTCGTATTTGTAGGAAATACGATATAAAATCAAATATTAAATGGAAACCTAAGAGTTGTACCAGAGGAGACAGAAATCCTGATCACATAGCAAAAAACTATTTACACCGTGAATTTCACGCCGAAAAACCGAATGAAAAGTGGCTTACAGATGTTTCTGAATTTAAATACTACAACGGAATAGAAGTTCATAAAGTTTATCTGAGTGCTATTTTAGATTTATATGATAGAAGGATTGTTTCCTTTAAAATCAGCGATCATAATGATAATCCATTAGTTATGGACACGTTTGATGAGGCTGTTCGTCAGGAGCCAGATGCACACCCATTAGTTCATTCTGATCGAGGCTTTCAATATACAAGCGCACAGTTTTATACTAGATTAAAAAAACATCATATGAAGCAGAGTATGTCTAGAGTTGCCCACTGTATTGACAATGGACCAATGGAAGGGTTTTGGGGAATTCTAAAACGAGAAATGTATTATAAACAGCGTTTTAATGACAGAAGCTCTTTGATTACTGCGATAGCTAATTACATAGATTACTACAACAACCAACGACTTCAAAGGAAACTGCATGTAATGACACCAATGAAATATCATGAGCAATATACAAAAGCAGCATAAAATATCGCCAGCCATAGCATGGCTGACGATACAAAAATTTATTATTTTTTATTGTCCTCTTGACGGGGAGCATACCATTATTATAGTGGTTTATTTTTTTTATTCCAATGCAACAAACATGTAAAATGTCTGATGTATTTTTGCAAGTTTTGTTCCATAGCAGTGTTTATCTTATTTTCCGTCTTCTTCTGAAAAACAGAATCATGATAATACTTATGGCAAATAGTAACCATACATGCCTGCTTGTTTCCAGACGAACCCCTGTTTCCGGTATTAATTGTGTGTTTTCGTTTGTGATTTTTAACTCAATCACGTCTCCTCGTGCAGCCTCAATCCGCTGTTTCATGACAGCCGTATTTTCATTCGATGTTGCCTGAACTGGATTTGAATACTTATCATTCTCTTCTTTTTTAGAAATCGAAACAGCGTATTTTGATGTATCAACAGTTTCTGTTATTATGATATCCGAAGATATATCTACATTTTGTAATGTAACTTTATCTCCATGTTTCAAGGATGTTCTAAGTGTCTTACTACGCAGCTTTTGACCATCTTCCCAATAGAGAATTTCCATATCAAATGGCTTCTTGCGGTTTCCAAGTGGACCAGTGACTTCCTTTGTAATCTCAACCGTCACCCCGCCTTTTTGCGGATGATTGACGATATGTCTGTCCGAAACAGCTCTCCAGGTATTTGTCATCGGTGATTTCTCATATAGGAATAAAATATCGGATTCTACATCGACCATATATAAATTAAAGTTATCCTGATACTGTGTTTTGGTTTTATCTGCTTTGTTCTTTTTGTTCGGAGTAACAGATTCTACCATCCAGTATCTGCCATCTGGTATCTCCTCCGATAACTGAAGCATTCCATTCTCATCAGTCAGTTGCAAGTCAAAATCAGGATTACACTTCTGACCATCCTTTTTCAGAACGATATCGTCCTTGCTCTGTGTATTGTCATAATCTACTGTATATCCTGTATCATCCGCATATTCTTTCGTAACATCATCATACGGTACTTTGTAGAACAGAAAACCTGCACCAGCAAGTCGGTTTCTTGGAAGATCATCCGTCTTTAAGAAACTTCGTTCAGCAAGATTGAAATGCAGATTCTGCACTTCCAGTTCCATCTTGGAAACATCCTTGAACTCATTCTCATCCTTCGGGAATATTTGTTGTCCATTTGAATCGAAATACTGAATCTCTGGATAAATAACTTCATAATATAGGAAACCATCCCCGTAGTCCGAAGAATAATGTGTCTTTCCTATCTCGATTTCTTCCACCTTATATTCCACCGGATTTCTGTCCTGGAATAGTGGAACATTGTCGACTGTGTGTTCCCATCCGTTCTCTTCATTCAGCAAGAATTCCTGTCCTGTAGAAATTCCATTCTGATACAATCTGATTTTCACCTGTTTTTCCGTCAGTGCATCATTTGGATTTTCCCATGTCTTTTTGATATGCAGAGTGCCTGTTTTAGCAAAATTTCGGATATTAAGGCTGGTATCTCCTCGCTGAAGCAGAACAGATTTTCCGTCTATCTTACCATCAACTGGTGCCTTAACAGCCTCCTGATTTTCGTTAGCCTCCCTATCCACCAGTTTTGCATCAGTGATTTTGAATGCTCCATTGGCAATCTCAACTGTGATCTGTATATCTCCTGTGTCTACATATCCCGTCGGTAAGTTTGTCTCTCGCAACAAATACGTCTCAGTTGCTGTTCTGTTCTGTTTGTTTTCATCTTGTAACGGAATGTGAAGTTGTGCGATTCCGTATTTATCAGTTGTTACCGTTTCCTCCTCAACACCGTTCTTACTGACAGCAAAATTGATCTTCTCCATTCCCTGTCCGGTAGACTCATCAAATTTGTTCAGTGTGAGTATTCCCTCTTTCTGATAACGGTTCTCCAATTCAATAGTAAGAGTCTCACCACCGCGTCCAATTCCACGTCCTGTGAATTGAATTCCACTTTCTGGATATGCTTCCCATGAATTTACATTATCTCCTTGTTCATGAGAATTGCGGACATTGTACCAACCTGAAAATTTCACATTCGAATCTTTTGGCTTATAGTTGTACTCTTTTAATGTGTATTTCCAGAATGAGTCCGCCTTAACGATCCACGTACAGCTTGTATGTGTATCATCTGTCCATGTACCTACAACTTCTATTGGAGCATCCTCCGCTTGCGGAGCTTCTGCATCCGGTTTCTGGCTATCTTCTGAAGGAAGCACAAGTTTCATATGCTCATGAAATGCAGGTGGCTGAGGTTTTCCATCTAAAAGCTTTTCATCCATATCTACCTGGATATAATAATCTTTCTTGACTTTCTCTATTGCTTCCGGCATTCCGACAAAATCTTTCTTTACTGTCAGGTAACCATTTTTTGCTACAATACGTCCGTCAATATGCCACCCATCGGACATTTCACTTTTGAAAGAATACCAATAAATGGTGAAGAATTCGGTATCTAATTTCGATGGCGGAATCTCCCTGTCTCCGATACGAATCATACGTCCGCTTTCACGAATTGTCTGGAATACCTCTTCATCGGAAGGAATTCTATCTATCTTGTAGATATAGTCTCCATTTCCAATATATCCCTCATCTGGTTTAGTTCCCTGCAAAAGTTCTTGCACTCTCTTATTTCCATCCGCATACTGTTCCCACGTAGATGGATTCTTATTTCCAAGAACTGGAACATCATGCAATATACTTGCCTTCACATTACAGTTTGCCACGGCAACCGCACTTGTATAATCGTCTACATTCGTGGTTGGTAATGCTACCGAACCATCTTCCGGCATCGCTGACTTACAGATATAAAACTGTACCTGTTTTCGATTTTGGTTACTAACCTTACGCCACGCTGCATAGAGGGTGATTGGCTGTCTTGCACTATTATTTATAAGATCAGAAATAGAATCCCCTGCACCGCATTCCTGCCACTTTCCGTCTTTGTTTCTGTAATCCCAATGATCGAATTCATACTGTTCCAACTCTTTGCTGTCATTATCTTCATGATCATAAACTAGCGGATATGGTGACTTAACGTTATGTTTTCCAGCTTCTATTTCATTCTCATAATCATCTGTATGTCTTGTCTTATTCTCAACCTGAGGGGTCAACTTAGCTTCCTTAGGAAGTTTCTTCATATAACGAGTTGTATTATAGATAACCCTGACTGCCCCAGACTCCAGCGGTTTGTCTGCGATCACCTCATAAGATGAGTTAACATTCGGAATTTCAAATTTTACCTTATCATCTCCGGACGGTTCCGGAAGAACCTCATTTTCGTCCCTGTCATTAGATGTACAACTCCAGACAATCTCCTTGCCATAATACTCACCTTCTAAACTTGCCCTCTTTGGTACTTCCACAGTATATGCTTCCCCATGGCCTACATACTGTCTCTTAATCGCCTCTCTTTTGGTCAGGTTCAGTGGATCCAACACTTCAATCAGATGAAAACTTCCCTCTACACTGAAATGTCTTCCTGCCAGCCCAACCTGAGAAGAAAGTCCTGTCAAACGATCAAAATAATTTTCGATTCTGTCTGGATTCAGTGGGTTTGGCTGTGAGAAATAATAGACAGATACATCTTTCCCGTTTTTCAGGACAGGAATATACCATGTACCATCGTTGTCCTTATAAGGGTGCTGTACAAACACACGGCTGTCTGTCGCATAACCAAACAGAATCTTCTCTTTCTGATCTGCACCGGGCTCCAGCTTGCTCGGAGTGAAACCAAACTCACTGTAAATTTTAGAAATCGTATCATCTGGTTTAGCTCGCAAATAATAACGACTGGCTCGGCCACTGTTTGCTTTGATTATGTAATGCTGCTCAGCATTGAGGTTCTTTATCAGCTTATAATGTCCATCGATAAATACATAAAAACTGATATTTGCTTCTTTTGTTGCTGCCGGTTTTTCTGTATTATCAGGAACAATCACATATGGACGTACTGCATCATCTGGCTTAATAGTAAAGCTCATGGTATGCTCTTCTTCATTTTTACTCCATGTAACTGCTGAAAGAGTACCATCTTCCTCTCTGCATTCCCAGTTTATATCCTGCGTTTGTTCTTCTACACGCGGCTTTGTACTAACTGTTCTTGTAAGTGTTGACTTTCTTGCAACAAAATCAATTGCCGGAAGATCACGCAAAGCTGTTTGGCTGTAAACCTGTCCATCTTCATCCTGTACTGTCACACTGTAAAAACCGTTATATCTATCATCGTCGTGTTCGAGTAAGGTCTTTGCACTCATTGTGGCAATATTCTGTCCGTCTGGCAGGTAATACACATCCATCGGCTCTCCGGACTTTCCTATATAAATACATTCATGACCTTCTATCGTGTATTTCCCTGCATTATGGATTGTATCGTAATCTCTCTTGGAATAATAAAAACGCTCTTTTGCTCCATTTTGAATAGAACCATCGTAATGAAATTTTTCAAAATGCTTTTTTAACTCATCATTAGAAATATAATAATAAACTGTTCCCGGCTTTGTTGTAGTATCTTTTATAACAGGAATTTCTTCGTTTAGAACATTATATCTCTCATTATTTACAAAAGTATAGAATTTAATGTTCAAGGTTGCTGGTGCAAAAGTGTTGCATGCAACCGTATATGGTTGCTCTATCTTTCCAATAGAAAAGGTTAGTTTATCGCCCTGTTTCACCGGAGAAATTGTTTTATTTTCATCCTCACTGGCACAAAGCCAGTCGCTTTCCTTCGTATCTCCTGGATCAACGGAAATTGTGACCGCAGAATCTTTCTTATAGTAACTCACAGTTCGATTTCCATCCGGATTGATCACTGTAACCGAATAGAAACTGTTCTTATTCTGCTTAATCTGGTCTGAATTATTATCCGGAATTTTTTCGCCATCAGATGCTCCTTTTGGCATATAATAAACGTCTGTTGGTACAGTTGCTTCCTGCTTGTCCAGGTTATAAGATACATATTGCTGTCCTTTATAAGTTACCACTGTCGCCTGTGCTAATGTCTTCTCACCACGGACTGTATATGGAAAATAATTTCCGGACTGTGTTTCCTCTGCATTCAAGCCGAACTCTTTATAAATCTCAGCAAGATCACTGACAGATAAATAGCATCTGCCCTGACGGTTCCATTTATACACCTTTTTCAGTGAATCAGCCGGCAGCTTTCGAACCTCATTGTCTGCATATATATAAAACTGAATATCAAAGGCTGTCTGGTCCGCTCTCTGGAGCACATAAGACTGTGTGATCTTTCCGATTGAGAACCTTGTCCGGTTCCCTGATTCCCGTACACCATCTATTACCTTATCATCTGTTCCCATACAGGTCCATTCGATCTGGTCTGTCTGATCCGGCAATTGTGGATTAAAGTCAGACACAACTTCTTCCACTACAGTTCCTGTTAATGCATAACTTTTGCTATTTTTTAGTAAAATTTTACTCGAAGGGATGCCCTTCTCCCTTTACCTCTACGGAATAAAACGAGTTGTCCTTTTTTACAGAATCTTTTAAATTAAATGCACCGCCTGTTCCATTTGGAAGGTAGTAAACATCTATCGCTTCCCCTTGTTTATTCTGTCCATAATTGTAAGAAACATATGTCTTTCCGGATTCTGTGTCTGTATAAACTTTTCCGTATTCTATCCTGCTTTTTCCCCGGTATGCAGATACAAACTTATTTTTTGCATCTGGATTCTGACCATCGCTGTTTTTTACAAATCCAAATTCTTCATATATCAGGAGCAGGTCCTCAATGGAAACACCATAGTAGGTAGTTCTTCCGTCTTTCCATGTTGCAATGCCGGTAATGTCATTATGCTGAAGCTTTACCTTGTTTCCATCAATAATGACATAGAAATCAATATCAAATTCGGAAGACTTCTCCGATGTTTCTGTTTCTGATTCTTTAGTTTCTGTAGTATCTGTTTCTTGCTCCAGGTCTTCTGTCCCCGATGTTTCTGACTCTTTTTCCTTTTCTTTCAATGCATAAGTCATAATCAGTTTTTGTCCATCTGTAAACTTATTGGCATTGATATTATCGGAACTCCAATAAACCGTATCTTTATATACTCCTATAAAGGAACAGTCTGCATCATTTACTTTTGCACTCTTAAATTCATAATCTTTGTCAGAAATATTTAACTCTGAATGATCTGATATTTTTCCAAGCTCAATGGTCTCTGGTGCTCCTTCAATCGCATTGCCGGATTCATCTACATATTCCACCAATTTTGTGGTCGGTACCTGACCATTTGAAGTTGCTTCCTGTATTTCTTTCTCCAGCTTCTCCACTTCTATGCTATCCGGAATCTGTTCCTCAGTTTCTGTTTCTGATGTAAATTGCTCCGAAGTTTGCTCGGTTTCTGTCTGTTGTGCATCTGTCTCACTTGTAAATGCTTCTGTATCTTGTGTTTCTTCCTGCTCTGTAACCACTGATGTTTCATCTTCTGATGCACTTACGGTTTCCAGATTCATAAAACAAATAGAAAAGATTAGAAGCCAGGAACATGCTATTTTCAAATATGTTTTCCAATTCTTATGCCTCATTTTTCGCATCTCCCTTCCTGTTCTTCTGCTTCTCCATGAGTAATCCGCAAAGGCAGATAACTGAGCCAAAGAATAAGAACAAATAGCCTGCAACCGGACTATCATCGCCTGTCTTTACCGGCGAACCATTATGAATAATATCCTTTGATCTTGGGGAAGATGGAACCGGGTTTTGATTTTTACCAGTTTGACCGGTATATGAGTTTTTAAATGAAACCTTCGATACTTTATCTCCATTTTCATTTTTGACCACTGTTACCGCCATCAGTTCATTATTGGAATCAAAGAATCCTTCAATCGTTACATCATAGGTTTTTGAATCATATGTATAATTTTCTTTATTCTCTGTTGCCTGGTACAGCTTGTAATGATATTCTCCTGCCTGTCCGACATTCATAATCAGCTCTGTAGAAGAATTACCACTCATATTCCAGGTAAATGTTCTTCTATTGCTTCCCTCCGGCATTGGATTTTGTATCTGATCTGCTATTAAAACATAAGAGCCTGTTTTGTCAGCATCTGCAGAATTGTTCACTTCAAATATCTGTTCCACTGGTATTTTCACTGTTGTGTTTCTGTCAGCTGCCAGTACTGGTCTTTGAACACCCAGAAAGAATATCATGGACAGGAATATAACCATGGCTATTTTTGTCAAACGTGTTGTTCTCATGCTTCTCCCTCTCCTTCTTTCTTCTTGTTTCTTTTCTTTTCTATCTGTCTTGCTATCAGAATCAGTACAAGGACAATCAGGATAAACCATACAATAACTGGCACTTTTCCTACTGCATTTTTCAGTTCATCAATTCCTGTACCTACGTTTTTGGCTTTTTCTTTTTCCGGATATATCTGATCTGTTAAGCGTCCCACCAGGATATTTCTTCCATTTGTCATATCCGATGTACAGGTGGTCAGCAAAACCAGATGATCATCTTCCGTTATATTCATATCTCTTTTATATAAAACATTGTTCTCGATTTCCTGCAGATACTCCTGTTTCGCTTCTGGTGTGTCCAGACACACATTGAAAATCGTTTCATTATAGGCATCTACCTGCATCAATGCATAGAATTCGATTCCATGGTCTTTTCCGTCAAAGAACAGATTTCCATATGGATGTTCGTTGAAATACTGTTCTTTTGTAAATTCACCGATATCTCCAAACATCATGTGTTTTTCCATATGGTGGCCATATATAATATTATCAAAATCCGAAAAATCCGGCTTATTTGCACAATGTAAAAAGATTGCTCCGCTTAAGGAATAGTTTCCTTCCGCATCTGTATTCATATAAGTATCATCATTGTCCGTCTGCACCAATGGATAATTGATATTTGTGTCATTCACTCGTATCCATCCAATCACATCCGGATTGATTTTCTGTAATTCTTCAAAAGATTTCGTATTCTTTTCAGTAGGAATATATGCTTCATAATTTTTTGCATCTGCAGTCTGATATACCTGATGGGAATCCCACAGCATATAACCGGAGAGAAACATAGCTGCAAGAATCAGTGATAATGCTATAAAATTTACAATATGGTCTAATCCTTTGATAATTCCTTTCAGCACTTTCTTCATCTGAAGCATATGTACAAGTTCCTTTCACCATTTCTGTTTCTTTTATATTTATCAAAACTGGTTCATCTGACCAATTTGCTCGCAAAATTAGCAAAAAGGGATGCGGCGGAGCAACGCCGCACACATCCCCTTTCCTGGTTGCTATATTTTATTATTTCTGTAATCTTCTGCGTTTGAATCCTACAAAAGCGATCAGTGCTACACCGCAAAGTGCAATCATCAGAACGTATGGAAGAGTGTTCATGATGATACCAGTTACAGGTACATCGTTGTATGTATTGGTTACATCAACGGTATTCTGTTTCTGACCTAATTTCTGACTATTTACTGCTGTAAGTTCTCTGTTGTATGATGTTTCAGCAACAGGAGTCAGCTTAGTACCATTGATAGTGATTTCAGCACTACCTTTATAGTTTTTAGCTGCAGACTCTTTTACAGTAATTGTTGTTCCTACTGGAACACCAGTGAACTTCACTGAATGGCGTCGAAAATCACCGAGGCGGAGTCGGCGCCGGTGTGCTGGGCGATC
>OGZJ01000498.1_pt1 | contig 14347 bp, 16 predicted proteins | sample 1576831 | NCBI WGS metagenome assembly OGZJ01 (sample SAMEA3541518, study PRJEB24748) | human gut metagenome | biome: human gut; feature: human-associated habitat; material: faeces | place: China | collected 2012
TAATACCTCCAGTCAAAGATTCATTTTCACTATTAATATAACCTTCATGAACTGCAGATGGATTACTATCTGTTATCTCAAATAAACCGCCACCTGTGCCGGATTCATTTCTTAAACCTATTCCATAACTATTATAGCTATATCTTTTCTCAAAATTCAATATATGTCCATTAAGGTCTATTCCACCTCTATATGAACTATCCACCTCCATATATATGTATTCAGAAAAATCTATATCATTAGCAAGTTTTATATATCCTTGTTTCAATATACCATTTTTAAACTCTTTAAAACTTGTAACGATATATGGATTGTCTTTAGAACCATCTTGAACAGGCTCATCGGCTCTAATATAATCTACCGGCATAGCAGCTATTATAAATATACTTACCATAATGATACTAAACAACTTTCTTAAGCTATTACTCACGTTAACTTTTCTCATATGCATCTACCTCCTTATTTTCACAATCAGCAGCTCTTGAGCTTATCTCACATTTATCATATAATGATATTACACCGTACACTGATGTACGATGCAATAGTTTTGTCAATTTTTATCGAATTGGAGTAGAAAATTATATGAATGATAATTTATTTTCAATAGGCGATGTGAGTAGAATACTTGGAATAACAAGAAAAATAATACTTAATTATGAAACCTGTGGATTGGTTGCTCCTGATGTCAAAAATGGTATTAATGGTAATAGATATTATACAATTGATACAATTACAAAAATACGCATAATACGTCTGTTTCAAAGCTATGGATTAGCACTTCCTGAAATACGCGAATATTTTGCTGGCTCAACAGACCTTATTTCGCTGGTACACAGACTTGAAGCAATTAGAGATCAGCTGAATGACAATATTAACAGCCTGTACGAAAGAATAGCTACTTCTGATATTAAAATATCCCAGATTACAGTTCCAGCACAAACTGTTTGTGCAAGAAGAAAGGTATCAGATAATCTTCAGGAAAAAACTGACTTTTTAAGAGATACTGCTATCATAGCCATTACCAAATATAAAACTGACTTTTCAACGCCACAGTATTTTATAGAATTCAATTACAAAAATCCATCTGATATACTTTTCTGTGCAACAGTTGATAGCAACAGCTGTGGTGATGATATAGTTACTATGACCTCGAAAAATGCTCTGGCTGCCTGCCATTATGGCTCTTATCAGAATATTGACCATACAAGAACACATCTGCTTCAATACGCAGATATAAATAAAATTCCACATACTGGAAATTTCAGGGAAGTGTATCTTGAAGGTCCACCACAGCATAGTGATCCTAACAAATATATAACTAATATATATTTATTTTTAAAATAAAATTTATATATAAAAAACATACAAATACGATAAAGTTATTCTTGAATTTCAGATTAAGGCATAATCAGATAATTTTATCATACTCAATAATGCTGCTCATTCGGCAGCATTATCGAAAAAAAATTGCATAAATAGGATTTTTTTGACAGAATTCGGAATATTTCAATTATACCGGAGTGTATAGTCCTATTGCCGCACCCACCAGTGCAAATGCTGCATATGCACGATACAAATTCATCCCCACAATATATCCATTAAATGTTCCATAGAAAGCTGCACCTGCAAGCCCAGCTATTCCACCTAATACGGCACCTGCTAATACACTGACTACAAGCATAGTATTTATATTGCTGAACTTTTTACTTTTTAATTCCGTTTTATCAGCCTCTATTTCCTTAAAGTACTTCCCGTATTCCCTAGGAATTGTCAAATATATTTTTTCAGCCTCTGCCTTCACTATCACTCTGTTAGTGAGCCACCTGCAATACCTGTTAGTTTTAAGATAAATCTTTTCACCATTATTTTCAGTTTCTGATTTTCTTCTGGTCTTGTCACATATTATATGTTCAATACTTTCTTCTTTGCCACTTTCATTCTTAAAAGTCATACCAATTAATTCTGCCTGTCTGCTTGAAATATAAGCCACTGGCAATGCATATACTATAAATGCCACAATATAAGTCAAAAGTGGATTTAATAGTGACACTCCATCTATAACGCACAACACTGCGTAGATAAGCATTATTATTGTGATAATAAATGTAAAATTCAGTAAATATTTCTTGTTCATATTGTCTCCTAATATTTAATTTTACTCCAGTATGACAAAGGCTGGTACAGCATTACGGATATATAACTAATCGAATATAATTAGTGTTCCAATATATAAATCAATCTAAAAATTTATATTGGAACACTATATTATATTTTCAATATTATTTAGTTTTAATTATACTGGTGTATATGTACCAATTGCTGCTCCAGAAAGTGCACCTGTTACATATGCACGATATATTGTACCTCCTGAAAGATTTCCATTAGCCACTCCATAACCTGTTGCACCTATTATTCCAATAGTACCACCAATTATTGCACCTGTTAATGCTCCAGCAAGCAATCCTCCATTTAAATTCATACTTTCTTCTTTATTTATTGATTCAAATCTTTTCATCTTTTATTCTCCTATCTTTATTCCCCAAATGAATATATTACACCGCCAACGATACCACCAACAACTGTACCTGCAACTGTTCCTACCTTAACGCCTCCTACAGTTCCTGCTGGTCCTAAGCAACTTCCTATTGCTCCGCCAATAAATCCTCCTGCCGTCATAGATAACCCCATTCCAATGCTATTCCAATCAATTCCACCATCTGTAACCATAAGCTCATCGTTTGTCATCTCATAAAATCCATTATTCATTGTCTTTTCCATTTTTATTCTCCTTCAAACTTCTAATTTACACTATAATGAAAAAGTGATATTCTTATTCCTAGGTACTTTTTCTAAAGTGCTTGTACTCTAGCTTCCGAGGTTTTCGCGAATTTTATCGGAAGTCTTTTTATATAAAGCAGATATATCCAGCATTTATGCCTTTATCACCTGCAATATACCGTAAGTATTATTTAATCCACTAAATCTATCTTATTTAGTACATATCTGATTACACTTTGCTCATCTGTAATTATCTTTGCCTGACATGCCATTCCATTTATGACATCGACTGATTTACCTTCTTTATTATATAATTTAGTCTGTTCACAACACACCTTTACAAGATAATACGCACTTCCTGTACTACTATCAACCTTTATGTCTTTAGACACAACATCCACCGTTCCTACAAGCATTCCATATTCACTTGCCGGATATGCAGCTATTTCTAATTTAACATTCTGTCCTTCTGTAATCATCCCTATATCCTGATTAGGGACATAAACTTCTACATAATATGCATTTATTCCATTTGGAATAATTTCACATATACTTGTACCGCCTTGAATATATTGTCCAGCTTCTACCTGTGTTATTATGCTAACATATCCGCTATACTCAGCTTTGACATCACACTTATTTATGTTATCTTTTATTGTCTTAACACTTTCTACATATTCTTTTTTCTTAACTTCATAATTAGTTATCTCTGTACTTATTGTATTCTTTTCTGTTAACACTGCTGTTTCATTAGAATATTTTTCCGTTCCATTTTTTGCTATTGAAAGTTCGGTCTGTGCTGTATCAAGATTACCTCTTAATGTCAGCTCTGTCCCCTCTATAGATGTTATCTGTTGCTGTAATGCTGTTATCTGCTCAAGTTCAAGACTACTTAACGCTTTCTTTCCATCTTCAGTAATTATACTTTCATTATCTTTATACTTTTCATTTATCGTCCTATAAGACATAAGATAATTATCAATCAATGAATAATAATATGTATCATCTTCACTAAAGCTATTTATTTTATTTTTAATACAATTGATTGCCTCATTATATTTGTCTTTTTGACCTTGATAATATGTTAATGATTCTTCTATATTTTTTATATTTTGTTCATACTGTATAATTTGATTATCTTTGGTCTGTTCTGTTGCATCTTTGTTCGTCTTAATAATATCAGCACGGCTCTGATATTCTTGATAATATGAATTACCTTTGTATATTTCAAGTTCAGTTATTTTATCATTGAGATAGTCCATATAACCATTTAGCATTTCAAGCCTTTCATCTGTTTCTGCCAATAATCCTTCGTATAATTCTAATTGCTCATCATCTTTTTTATGTTCTATAGTTAATATTGTATCCCCCTCATTTATATACATTCCTTCATTTATATTAACTTTTTTCACTTTACCAGTTATCTGTGTACTAATTACATTAGTAGCATCTTCCATTTTAAACATTCCATTACTTTTTATAACAATATCAAGTTTCCATAAACACGCCCATACCAATGCTATTGTCAACATTCCTAATATTATGTAAATAAATATTATAAATATTTTATTAGGTTTAGCATCATATACCTCTGTGCTATATGATATATCTTTCAAATCTATAATTATTGGTTTCATCTTCTATTCCTCTTTATCCAATGATTGCTGCTTTGCTAACATTGAATACTTTCCACCCAGCCGCTTTAATTCCTCGTGTGTTCCTCTCTCTATGATTCTGCCTTTGTCCATAACAAATATCTGATCACAATTCTTAATTGTACTCAATCTATGAGCTATAAATATTGTCGTCATATTTTCTGAGTATTCACTAATTGTTTTATCAAGCTGTTTCTCAGTAATTGCATCAAGATTACTTGTTGCCTCATCCATTATTAATATATCTGGTTTCTTCAGCATTGCTCTTGCAATAGATAAACGCTGTCTTTGTCCACCAGATAGATTAGCTCCATTTTCCTCAAGCCTTGTCTCATATCTCAATGGTAATTCATTAATAAAATCATGTGCTTGTGCGCTTTTTGTTGCTTCTATAACATCATCCATTGTTGCATAATCTAATCCTAATGAAAGATTATCTAATATGCTTCCACTAAACAAAAATGTTTCTTGAGAAATATATGCTATCTTTTCTCTTAATTTTTCTATCTGTATATCTTCTATATTGTTATCATTTATTAATATATTTCCACTTTCCGCCTTATATAAATGTAACAATAATTTTGATAATGTTGTCTTTCCCGAACCACTTTCTCCTACAAATGCCACTTTTTGTCCTTTTTTAATTGTAAGATTAATATCTTCCAATACAAGCTGTCGTGTACCATATCTAAAACTAATATCTTTAAAAACTATGTCCCCTGATAAAGAATCCGGACAAAGCTTTTTTCTTTCATTTTCTCCTTTTTCTGCTTCCAAATCTAATATTTCGCCTAATCTATCCGCAGCTACCACCGCCGTCTGCATCTGTGGCTGTAAATTTATCAAATTCTTTACAGGATCTAAAAAATATACAAGCAAAGAATTAAATGTTATTAACTGACCTATTGTAATCTGTCCTTTAATAACACATACACTTCCAACCCATAAAATCACGACCCCTCCTACAAGTTCAACAAATATTTTAAGTGAAGACTGTAAATTACTTACCCAACTTAAATCAAATATACTTTTTAATAACTTGACAAATTTAATCTCTGTTTCTCGATTTGCTTTTCTTTCTGCATTATAAGCTTTGACTGTCTGAATACCATTTAACGATTCAACAAGATACGATGTAAGTTGTGAATTATCTTCCATCTGTTTTCTATTTAACTGTTCATACCATTTATTAAATGTAAGCACTATAATTAAATATAGCACTACCATAATAACCGTTATTCCAAACATCTGCACATTTTGCAAATATAAAATTACCGCTCCTGCCACAGCCATTAATGTATCTATCATTATTGTAAGTGTTGCTCCCGAAATAGCATCTCTTACCTTTGAGGCATCATTAAATCTAGATACAATTTCTCCTACTTTTCTTGTTCCAAAAAAATTCATCGGAAGTTCCAAAACGTGTCTGTAATATCCTAATAATAATGCTATATCAAGTTTCTGACTTAAATATAATAAAAGATGTGTTCTAAAAGCATTTAAAATAACTTTAAAAATATTCAATACAATTATTCCAATTGACAATGTTGTGAGTGTCTTCATCAAACTGTCTGGTAAAATATCATCTACTAAAACTTTAAAATAAAATGCTGCTAATATGCCTAATATTGTATATATAAGTGAAGCTATAAATATATGAATTATCAATTTTTTCTGTGGTAATAATAAATGTATAAATCTCTGAAATAAACCTTTAGTTTCATCTCCTGTCTGAAAACTTTCTGATTTCACAAGAAGTATTAGTACTCCACTCCACTGATATTTTGGTGGTTTTCCCTCCTTATGAACATCTCCAAAGAACTCCTCTGGTGTAAGTTTTACAATGCCTGCTCCCGGATCAGCAATAACAACTTGTTTTTTTGTTATTTTATGTATAACTACATAGTGCAATAAATTGCCATCCATTATTACATGTGCAATGCAAGGTAATGGAAACTCTGAAAAAAATGCTTCTTTATCTCCTTTTACACCTTTAGCACTAAAACCTAATGTTTCTGCGGCTTTTATTATTCCATAGACATTCGTTCCTTGCTTATCTGTTCCGGCAACTTCACGAATTCTGGTAATTCCAATTTTATAATCATTTTGCTTGCAAATTGTTGCAAGACAGGCTGCCCCACAGTCTGTTATGTCGTGTTGTTTTACACAAAAATATCTCATTTGTCTAGCACTCCAATCGCTGATACAATTTTAACCTTAATTGGTAATATTCTTTAGTAAATGTTTTATTTTTCTAATAAAAAATTTTTCATTTTAAAGAAATCCTCATCAAAATAACGATCTATTCCAACTTTTTCTCCATTTGCCCAAAATTCAACTTCATATACTCTGCCTTTAAATGTATTTCTTTCCTTAGTAATATGAATTTCTTGAACATAATTCAAATTTATTATTTTTTTATCTGTTAAAATAAATTCATCCTTAAATCCAGTTGTTATATCCAAAAGCGGCTCAAATACCAACAAAATCACAATCGTAGTCATCCATACCCAGTAAATATCATATAATGTATACCTTTGAGTAATTGTTAAACCTATAAATATATTAATATCAGTTCCTATCGCTATTATTATGCTGACAGGAAAAATCATTTTAACTTTATTAATATAAAAGTCTGTATTTTTTCCCATTTCAAAACCTTTTGAAAAATAACTTGTCTTGACTTTATATCTTATGTAGAACTCACAAATACATATTATATATATAAAAATCATTCCTAACATAGCAAGTACATCGTTTTTTTGAATCTTCTTGAAATAATAAACTATAAAGACTGCTAAACTATAAAAGAAGATCACAAAACCTCCAAACCATACTGGATATATTCTTGTAACATTGTTTTTAAACGTCGCTCTTTTAAAATATGTGGTAAAACCCATAAGTCCTCCATATAAAATGGGATTATAATTTTTAAGAACTATAATCCCACTGTTTTAAATAATTACAAAAACTCTACATACTAATATACTATTTCTTAATCTGTACAACAAAATACTATGATTGTAAGTGCTGCACCTGCATATGGATTTAACGGAATGCAACACAAAGCACCACCTAGCATCATCCAATCACTCAGCGATTTTTCACCACCATCAATAGATTCCATTTCTACAGAATTTAATTCAACAAAAGTTTCCATATTTTCTCCTTAGTAGCATCCAGTACCTTTACCTATAAGACTTGCTCCAGTCAATGCCAAAGCTCCACACGCTGCCCATCCTACTCCCGGGATAAATGCTGCAACTGGTGCCCAAGCAACCATAGTAGTTCCAACTCCTACTGCTGCTGCTTGTTTTGCTGAACCACCATCAACAATCTTCTGGCTGATTATTTAGTATTCAACTTTTAAATAATTCTTATCATTTATTAAATATTTTATATATAATGGTAACTACACCATTAATACACGAACTTATTGCATCATATCCGCCACCTTGAATATCAAATATTTCATTTTCTTCTAATTCTTTAAATTTTGTATATTGCATATTTATCATCTCCTCTCTGTTGCTCAACATAACATTTATAAATAATAAATACAATAGGTATATGCTATTTGGTATTTAAACGGTGCTATTTGGTAAAAATTGACTTAATTTTTTTATCAGGTATAATAAATACGAGTTTTAAATAAGGGGATTTTAAATGGATTTTTATTCAATATTTTTTCATATAGTAGGCGATTTTTTTGGTTACTTACTTATAAATTTATTCATTCAATTTAATACGAAAAATGATAACAGACGGCGAATTCTTCAACCTTTTTTTCTTTTATTAAGAATATTATACGATATATTTGCAGTCAATTCTTACTCATATATTATAGAACTCTTAACTTGTGCACAAATTCTTATATGTTGTGATAAAAAAATATATAACCGTTTACTTGTACTTATACAATACTATGCATACAGCTATTTATCTTCCATTATAATAATTTGTATCCGTATAGTTGTATTAAGGGATATTCAACAATTATATAATAACAAACTTTATATTGATTACAATACACTTTCAAGTATTATCTTACAACAATTTTTGATTTATGATAAATCTATATATATTTTAATACTAAAAAAATCAAATCATTAAACACAGCAAAACCCTACATATTTCTATATGATTTTATATCAATTGCAACTATCATCACTTTATCAATAGCACCTATTCTCACTGAACCAACAATACTTAATTCACAGATGCTTATTCCTATGTTTTTTATATTAATCGCACTAATAATCATATTTTGTCTTACTACTTATAGTAGAATTGCAATTACTCTTGAAGAAAATGCTATGAATAAAATTCAAATTGAAAAAGCTGCTATGGAATCTGAATATAATTCTCAGATTGACAATAAATTACAACAGCTCCACACATTAAGACACGATATGAAAAATCACCTTCTTATTATTGACAGTTTGTATGCTGATGGTAAAAATAAACAAATTCACGATTACATACATAAGATAACTGATGAACTTAACCAGACTCAGACTATATCTTCCGCTTCATCTACCATATCAGCACTTCTTAACTCTAAAAAGCTCATATGTGATGATAATAAAATAGCCTTTGATACACAGTTAGATTTTAACAACATCTATATAAATGACTTTACTCTCATAACAGTGCTTGGAAATATATTAGATAATGCTATAACTGCCGCTTCAAAACTCGATAACGGATATATTAATCTTGCTATTAAACAGGCAGATACATATCTGGCGATACATTGTGAAAATAATCACCACGAAAAAATCAAAAAAAGAGAAGGTCGCTTTATCTCCAGCAAACCTTCTTCTGGCTCTAAGGCTAATCCTTTGCACGGATTAGGTCTTATTAGTGTTACGAATAATGTTAATAAATACGGTGGCACAATTGATATTAACTACAATGATACTACCTTCATTGTTGATATACTTATTCCTAATTACAGATAATAGTATTTAATTATTATCTGTAATTAATAATAGTGTTATCTCTACATTTTTCTTTCTTCAAGCAGCTTTCTTATTTTACTCATATGCCTATTCTTCACTTCTTTATAATGACTTCTGCTTAGTGGCACTTCAACGCCATCCCCAAGACATACCACATTTTCTTTAACTTCTTTTATTGCATCAAAATTGACTATATACCCTTGATGCACATATATAAATATATTTTGATCTAACTTACTACAAATTTTCTTTAATGTTTCATAACACGTTATCTCTGCATCTGTACAATGTAAAACGCATTGATTTCTTCGTTTTTCAATATACTGTATAGTCCTTACGTCTACTATTCGGGTATTTCTCGAAACAGGAACCTCTATGTATCGTTCCTCTGCTTCCTTATAATCAAATGTATATTGCACCAATACAACAGCTCTTGACAGCACTCTTTTCAATTCAGCATATGCAACTGGTTTTACAACATATGCTAATGCTTCAACACCATAAGCTTGTATTGCGTATTTATCAAAACTCGTCACAAAACATATTATTACATCTTGTGTAATTTTACGTATCTGCCTTGCCATATCTACTCCATTAATTTCTGGCATTTCAACATCAAGAAATATAATATCATACTTTAAATCATCATTTTCTATATCCTTCAACAATGCCATTCCTGAATTATATGATGTTATATTAATATTTATTTCAGATTCTTCCGAATATACCTCTATATATTTAACAATTCTGTCTATATGCACTTGTTCATCATCGCATACTGCTATCTCTACTGTTTTCATACTAATCCTCATTTCTTTATTTATAAATAAAATGTATCACAATGACTATACACTTTCAATTGAGATGTGTTATTTGGTATTTAATCAGTGCTATTCAGAATAAATTCTGTATCTAAACACCCATATGAACTGTTGGTCGTGGTACTGCTCCATCTGGTGCTTCAACTGGTGAATTTGAGGCTCTTGAGTTAAGGGATGGTGATAAGTCAAGATATTTAGGCAAAGGAGTTACAAAGGCTGTTGATAATATTAATACAATTATCAATGATACACTTGCAGGTCTTGATGCGTCTGATATATATGCTGTTGATGCTGCTATGATAAAGGCTGACGGAACTAAGGATAAATCTAAGCTTGGTGCTAATGCAATACTTGCTGTATCAATCGCCTGCTGTAGAGCTGCAAGCATTGCTCTTGATATTCCTCTTTATAAATTCTTAGGTGGAATTTCAGGCAACAGACTTCCAGTTCCTATGATGAACATTATTAATGGTGGCTGTCACGCTTTATCATCTGGACTTGATGTTCAGGAATTTATGATTATGCCTGTTGGCGCACCTTCATTTAAAGAATGTTTAAGATGGTGCTCAGAAGTATTCCACGCACTTGCTTCTATATTAAAGGAACGCGGACTTGCAACTTCTGTTGGTGATGAAGGTGGTTTTGCTCCTGCATTAAAGTCTGATGAAGAAGCTATCGAAACTATTCTTGAAGCCGTTAAGAAGGCTGGATATGAACCAGGCAAAGATTTCAGGATTGCTATGGATGCAGCTTCTTCTGAATGGAAATCTGAAAAAGGAAAAGGTTACTACAAGCTTCCTAAGGCTGGTACAGAATATACTGCTGAACAGCTTATCGAGCATTGGGCAGCTCTCTGCGAAAAATATCCTATCATTTCTATCGAAGATGGTCTTGATGAAGAGGACTGGGAAGGCTGGCAGAAACTTACAACAAGACTTGGCGACAAGGTTCAGCTCGTTGGTGATGACCTTTTCGTAACTAATACTGAAAGACTTTCTAAGGGTATAAGCCTTGGTGCTGGTAATGCTATTCTTATAAAGCTTAACCAGATTGGTTCTGTATCTGAAACACTTGAGGCTATTAAGATGGCTCATAAGGCTGGCTACACAGCTATCAGCTCACACCGTTCAGGTGAAACAGCCGATACAACAATCGCTGACCTTGCAGTAGCTCTTAATACCTGCCAGATAAAGACTCCGCCTCCGGGAAAATCCCTCCTATATCACCGTCGATAAATGTTGCTAAGTATAACCAGTTACTTAGAATTGAAGAAGAACTCGGTGACTCAGCCGTATATCCTGGAATTAAAGCATTTAATGTTCATTAATTAAATGTATACATAACAATAAGCTGTAAGTGCTAAGATGATTGGCATTTACAGCTTATATTTTTATTTCTCTCGAATTCTATCGGCACTTTTTTATCGGCACTTTCCTTATTCCATCCCTTCCTCAAGCCACTTAGCAATATTAGAAAAGTCTATAGCAAGGTCACCACCATAGATATTCACTGGAACTGGCTTGTCAAATCCATATATAACAGGATAGTTGTCACCTTCAAAATAATATACAAGTATCTTCGCCTGCACGAAATCCACTATCCAATATTCACGGACACCAGCTTCCATATACTTTGACAGCTTAAGGGCATAGTCCCTTTTCTTAGTAGATGGAGATATTACTTCAAGAACAAAATCCGGTGCTCCATATATTCCAAATCTCTTAATCTTGGAAGTGTCACATATTATGCCAACATCTGGCTCAACCATTGTCTTATTATCGCAGTCAAGCTGTACATCTACCGGTGCAATAAATGGACGGCAGCTTCCGTTATGCTCCATAATATAATTAGCAATCTGACGGTGTATTTCTCCTGCAATTGACTGATGTCCAAATGTAGGCGACAGCATTGTATAGAAATATCCATCAATTAACTCAACTCTCTGATCCTCTGGTAAGGCATAATAATCATCAAGCGTATAACTTCCATTCCTGTCAGTCTTATAAGAAGCAGCAGCCTCGCACACTACAGATTGCTCTGTAAAAATCTGTTCAAGTGCCAGAAGCGTATCATAGCGTGGACTTTCTGTTTCTCCAGAAAATATCTTCTGTATTGTCCCTAAGGGCACTCCCGATAACTCAGCCATCTGTGCATATGTGTAGCCTTTTTCTTTCTTCTTATCCCTCATCTCCTGAATAGTCATATACAGCACCTCCGTATAATAGGTCTAATGTCTATAAGTTACTTTAATTAAAGTATAGGAGGTGAATTTCCATTTGTCAACCGGTATTATATATAATTTTAACCGTTAATATAATAAAATTTCCATTTTTTAACCGTTTATCTTTATTAATTTACCATTTAATCTTTTAACAATTTTATCATTGTATTAAATGCCCATTCCATATGCTATATACTATATAACCTTCTTAATCCACTTACCGCTAAAGTATCTGCTTACAAAGACTATTCCTCTTACTGTCCAGTCTGCGAACATACCATACCACACTGCCATTGGTCCCATATTGAATACCTTAACAAGACCAATACACAATGCAACCCTGCAACACCACATAGTTGTCATTGATGTTATCATTGAGAACTTTACATCTCCTGCCGCTCTCATTCCGTATGCTGGAACGAATGAGAATACCCACGCAATTGGCTTATATATTGTTATCGCACCAACCATCTCTATACACATTCTTGCACTGTCTGTCTCCATTCCACCAAAAACCGTTATAGGACGTACAAGTGCATACACGATAATACAAGATACAATAATTCCTATCTCTGCTATTCCGCACAATTTGACTATGTAATACTTGGCTTCTTCTTTTCTTCCTGCTCCAAGACACTGTCCTACAACAGTCATAAGGCATATACCAACACCTATTCCAAAGACACCATTAACATTTTCTAATATATTAGTCATAGCCTGTGCCGCAATAGCCGCTGTTCCCATAGTTGATACTGTTGACTGGATTGCAAGCTTACCGAACTGGAACATACTGTTCTCAATTCCTGACGGAACACCTATCGCAAGTATCGAGCCTATAAGCTTATAATCAGGTCTTATCTTATGATATTCTGATACTACTATATCTATCTTTGGCTTGGATAATGCAATAAATATAACAACCATACAGAACACTCTTGATACAAGTGTTGATATAGCTGCACCTGCAACTCCCATATTAAATACGAACATAAGAAGTGCATTTCCACATACATTTATTACGTTAGAGATTACTGATACCATCATAGGATATCTTGAATTACCACACGATCTGAATATCGCTGAGCCTGCACTAAACAACGCAAGAAATGGATAACTTAACGCTGTATACAGAAAGTATGTTACTGCATTGCTCATAACCTCAGGTTCTACCTTACCAAATATAAAACTTAAAAGAGGTCTTCTTAATATAAGTCCTGCTATTGTTATGACAACTGCTATTGTGGCAACTGTAAGCACAACCTGTCTTGCCGCCTTATTAGCACCCTCACGGTCTTTCATTCCTATATAATGCGAACATATAATTGCTGCACCTGTAGCCATAGCAGAGAATAACTGGACGATAAGGTTATTAACCGAATCAACAAGCGATACACCTGACATTGCCTGGCTTCCAAGGTTACTTACCATCATAGTATCCACCATACCCATAAATGAGTTAAGCAGCTGTTCAACAACTATTGGTATAAGAAGTGCAAACAGTGCTTTATTGTGAAACATCAGATTATCCTTATCAATGTCAAATAATTTCTTTTTATCTGCTAATAATTTACTCATAAAAATTGACGCTCCATTTCTTAACTAACTTACCTCGTATAAGATAATCAATTAATAAGTGAACGTCAACCTTTATTTACATATTTAACTGCAATATTTACATACTTTAACTACAATATTCATATATTTTAACTACAATATTGGTATATTTAATTATATAATTCATTGTTATATTAACATTTATCTTGTTCTTTCCTATGCTTACAGAATCCTTAACGCTTTTAGCATAAGCATACACAACATATGAATCCTGTATCTGTCCCGTAGTCACAGTCTTTGCACCCAACATCTTAAGCATTCTGCCGCTGACCTCGCTCTTATCATACTGACATA
>OGZJ01000513.1_pt1 | contig 14209 bp, 10 predicted proteins | sample 1576831 | NCBI WGS metagenome assembly OGZJ01 (sample SAMEA3541518, study PRJEB24748) | human gut metagenome | biome: human gut; feature: human-associated habitat; material: faeces | place: China | collected 2012
ATATAAGTAGAATATATTTTATGATATAATTACATTTATTGGAATAGTGTTCGGATGAAGGAGTGATATATTTGGATTTTGAATTAAAGTCAGATTTTAAACCTACGGGAGATCAGCCAGAAGCTATAAAATCTATAGTAAGTGCTATAAATAATAATGAAAAATACTCAACATTATTAGGTGTTACAGGGTCAGGAAAAACATTTACAATGGCAAATATAATACAAGAGGTAAAAATGCCAACTTTAATACTTGCTCATAACAAAACCTTAGCAGCTCAACTTTATAGTGAGTTTAAGGAATTCTTTCCAAATAATGCAGTTGAATATTTTGTAAGTTACTATGATTATTATCAACCAGAAGCATATGTTGCTCATAGTGATACATATATAGAAAAAGATGCAAGCATAAATGATGAAATTGATAAACTACGTCATTCAGCAACTGCAGCAATACTAGAAAGAGATGATGTAATAATAATATCATCTGTGTCTTGTATATACGGCTTAGGGGATCCAGAGGATTATAGAAAGCTTATGTTATCATTAAGACCAGGAATGGAAAGAGATAGAGATGATATTATAAAGAAATTAATAGAAATACAATATGAAAGAAATGATATAAACTTTACACGTGGTACTTTCAGAGTAAGAGGAGATATATTAGAGATATTTCCAGCTAGTAATGATGAAAGAGCTATAAGAATTGAATTTTTTGGTGATGAAATAGATAGAATAACTGAGATAGATTATGTAACGGGAAAAATTGTAGGGACTAGAAATCATGTTGTTATTTTCCCTGCATCTCATTATGTAACAACGCCAGAGAGAGTTGAAAAAGCTGTTATTGAAATAGAAAAAGAGCTAGAGGAGAGAGTAAAATCATTTAAAGATGATGATAAATTATTAGAAGCTCAAAGAATAGAGCAAAGAACTAAATATGATATAGAAATGCTTAAAGAAATAGGCTTCTGTCAAGGTATAGAAAACTACTCAAGACATATAACAGGAAGAAAACCAGGAGAAAAGCCATATACATTAATGGATTTTTTCCCAGATGATTATTTAATAATAGTAGATGAATCACATGTAACGGTTCCTCAAGTTAGAGGTATGTATGCAGGAGATAGATCAAGAAAAACATCACTTATAGATAATGGCTTTAGATTGCCTTCTGCTTATGATAATAGACCATTAAACTTTGATGAATTTGAAGAGAATATTAATCAAATACTATTTGTAACAGCTACACCAGGATCTTATGAATTAGAGCATTCAACGACTATAGCAGAGCAAATAATAAGACCAACAGGACTACTTGACCCTATTGTTGAGGTTAGACCTATAAATAATCAAATAGATGATTTAGTAGTTGAGATAAATAAGGTAATAGAAAAAGATGAAAGAGTTTTAATAACTACTCTTACTAAAAAGATGAGTGAAGACTTAACTAACTATTTAAAAGAAATAGGAATTAAGGTTAAGTATTTACATTCAGATATAGATACTTTAGAAAGAGTAGAAATAATAAGAGATTTAAGACTTGGAAAGTTTGATGTACTAGTTGGTATAAACTTACTTAGAGAAGGTCTAGACATACCAGAGGTTTCATTAGTTGCAATACTTGATGCAGATAAAGAAGGATTTTTACGTTCTGAGACATCTTTAATACAAACAATAGGTAGAGCAGCAAGAAACTCAGAAGGTAAGGTTATAATGTATGCAGATAAGATAACTAGATCGATGGAAAGTGCTATAGCCGAGACAAAGAGAAGAAGAGAAATACAAATGTTATATAATGAAGAGCATAATATAACACCTACAACTATCAAGAAAAAAGTAAGAGATGCTATAGAAGCTACTGTAGTAGCGGATGAAGAAACTATTTATGGAATTAAAGAGACAGATAATGTAGAAGAAATCAAAGAAAATATAGCTGCACTTCAGGCTGAAATGATGGAAGCTGCACAAAATCTACAATTTGAGAGAGCAGCAGAGCTTAGAGATAAAATAAAACAACTAGATGAAAGGATAAATGGTTAAATGGAAGATAAAATCATAATAAAAGGTGCAAAAGAGCATAACCTAAAAAACGTAGACTTAGAACTTCCAAGAAATAAATTTATAGTATTTACCGGATTATCAGGTTCAGGTAAGTCATCATTAGCATTTGATACTATATATGCAGAAGGACAAAGAAGATATGTAGAAAGTCTATCTGCATATGCTAGACAATTTTTAGGACAAATGGAGAAACCTAATGTTGAATATATAGAAGGATTATCTCCAGCTATATCTATAGATCAAAAAACTACATCTAAAAATCCACGTTCAACGGTGGGGACTGTTACAGAGATTTATGATTACTTAAGGCTACTATTTGCTAGAGTAGGAGAAGTACACTGTTCTGTATGTGGGGCTAAAATAAGTCAAATGACTATACAAGAAATCGTAGACAAGATGATGGAGTTTCCTGAAAGAACGAAGTTACAAATATTATCGCCAGTAGTTAGAGGACAAAAAGGTACTCATAAAAAACTAATTGAAAATATTAAAAAAGAGGGCTTCGTCAGAATAAGAGTAAATGGAGAAAATTACGAAGTTACTGATGAGATAGATTTAAGTAAAAACAAAAAGCATAATATAGAAGTTGTTGTAGATAGAATAGTAATAAAAGATGGTATAGAGTCTAGACTTACAGATTCTATAGAAACTGCAGTAAAATTATCTGATGGGCTTGTTATAGCTCAAATAATAGATGGAGAAGAAATACTTTATTCAACTAAATTTGCATGTCCAGAGCATGGAGTAGGAATAGAAGAATTATCTCCAAGAATATTCTCGTTCAATGCCCCATTTGGAGCTTGTGAGACTTGTAATGGACTTGGTGAAAGTAAAGAGGTTGATCCTGATTTAGTAATACCAAACAAAGACCTATCTATAAAACAAGGTGCAATAGCAGCATGGGGTTCAGTAGGAGTAAATGATGATACATATTATAGTAAAATGGTTCAAAGTTTAGCAAATCATTTTGGTGTATCAATAGAAACTCCAGTAAAGGATTTACCTGAAGAATTTGTACATGAGTTACTTTATGGAACTAATAATGTTATGGTGCAATTTATATATGAATCAAAATATGGTGGTAGAAGAGAATATCAAGCTTATTTTGAAGGTGTTATACCAAATCTAGAAAGAAGATATAGGGAGACAAATTCAGAATACTCTAGAGATAAAATTGAAGAATATATGGCTGAAACTCCATGTCCAAAGTGTAAGGGAGCAAGGCTTAAAAAAGAAGTATTATCAGTTTTAGTAGATGGAAAAAATATAATGGAGGTTACAGATTTCTCTGTTAACGAGCTTGTAGAATATATAGAAAATATAAACTTAAGTGAAAAGCAAAAGTTTATAGCACATGAAATATTAAAAGAAATAAGAGGAAGAGCAATTTTCCTAAGAGATGTTGGTTTAGATTACTTAAACTTATCAAGAAAGGCAGGAACATTATCAGGAGGAGAAGCTCAACGTATAAGACTTGCCACTCAAATTGGTTCAGCTCTTGTTGGAGTTTTATATGTACTTGATGAACCAAGTATAGGTCTTCATCAAAGAGATAATGATAGACTTATAAAAACATTAAGACATTTAACTGATATTGGGAATACTCTTATAGTTGTAGAACATGATGAAGATACAATGAGAGAATGTGATTATATAGTTGATATTGGGCCAGGTGCGGGAGTTCATGGAGGACAAATAGTTGCTCAAGGAACTTTAGAGGAAATACTAGATAATCCAAATTCTATAACAGGTCAGTATTTAAGTGGTAAAAAAGAAATACAAATACCAGAGATAACTAGAGAAGGAAATGGAAACTTTATAGAAATAGTTAAAGCTAATGAAAATAACCTAAAAAATATAAATGTAAAATTCCCTCTAGGTAAATTTACTTGTATAACTGGAGTATCAGGTTCAGGAAAAAGTACATTAATAAATGATATATTATATAAAGGGATAGCAAGTAAAATAAATAAGCTTAGAGATAGACCAGGAAAGCATAAAGAAATAAAAGGAATCGAGAATATAGATAAAATAATTAATATTGACCAAAGTCCAATAGGAAGAACTCCTCGTTCAAATCCAGCGACTTATACTGGTGTATTTGATATGATAAGGGATTTATTTGCATCAACTAATGAAGCAAAAGCTAGAGGATATCAAAAAGGTAGATTTAGCTTTAATATAAAAGGTGGTAGATGTGAAGCTTGTAAAGGTGATGGTATAATAAAAATAGAAATGCACTTCTTGCCAGATGTTTATGTACCTTGCGAGGTATGTAAAGGAGAAAGATATAATAGAGAAACTTTACAAGTTAAATATAAAGATAAGACTATAGCTGATGTATTAGATATGAATGTAGAAGAAGCTCTTAAGTTCTTTGAAAACATACCTAATATAAAGAGAAAATTAGAAACATTAATGGATGTTGGACTTTCATATATTAAGTTAGGACAACCATCAACTCAATTATCAGGAGGAGAAGCTCAAAGAATAAAGCTAGCTACAGAGCTTAGTAAAAGACCAACAGGAAAGACTTTATATATACTAGATGAACCAACTACAGGTCTTCATATGGCTGATGTAGATAAGTTAATTCAAGTTCTTCAAAAATTAGCTGATACAGGAAATAGTATAGTAGTTATAGAACATAACTTAGATGTAATAAAGACTTGTGACTATATAATTGATTTAGGTCCAGAGGGTGGAGATAAAGGTGGTAAGATTGTTGCTACTGGAACTCCAGAAGAAGTTTCTAAGGTTGAAGGTTCTTATACAGGAAAGTTCTTAAAGAAATATTTTGAATAAATTCAAAAAGCCATATCTACTAATTAGATATGGCTTTTTATTTATATACATTAAGCATTTGATTCTTTAGCACTTAACTCTTTTTCATAATTAGCTAATTCTGATTTAGAGCCATATATAAAGTGGCCAGGTCTTATTTCAACCCATTCAGGACTTTCAGTAGAATAGTCGTGAATGCTAGGGTCATACTTTATACGTTCTCTAGTTTTCTCATAATCAGGGTCAGGAAGAGGTATAGCTGATAAAAGTGATTTAGTATAAGGATGAAGTGGATTTTCATATAAATCATCTGAAGATGCTAACTCAACTAATTTACCTTTATGCATAACACCTATTCTATCGCTTATATATTTAACCATTGAAAGGTCATGTGCTATAAATAAGTATGTAAGACCATTTTCTTTTTGTAGTTTTCTAAGAAGATTAACAACTTGAGCTTGTATAGAAACATCAAGCGCTGAAATCGGCTCATCGGCAATTATAAACTTTGGCTCAACAGCTAATGCACGTGCAATACCAATACGTTGTCTTTGACCTCCAGAGAATTCATGTGGATACCTATTAGCATGTTGTTCATTAAGCCCAACAGTTCTTAATAACTCATAGACTCTTTGAGTTCTTTCTTCTTTACTTTTACATAGACCATGTATATCTAAACCTTCAGCTATTATATCCATAACAGTCATACGTGGATTTAAACATGCCATTGGGTCTTGGAATATCATTTGCATATGTTTATTAACATATACTTTATCATCTTTAGGAAGCTTTTTATCAGATATTACTTTATCATCAAATATAACTTCTCCACCAGTTGGGTCATATAAACGGATTATAGTTCTTCCAGTAGTGGATTTACCTGAACCTGATTCACCAACTAAACCAAATGTTTCACCTTCATATATATGAAAAGATACATCATCTACTGCTTTTACAACACTTTTTCTTCCTAAAGGGAAGTATTGTTTTAAATTTTTAACTTCTAATAAAATTTTTCTACTCATTTATATTCACCTTCTTTCTTCCTACATTTACAGGTCTTTCAATCTTTGGAGCTAATGGATGTAAAAGCCATGTAGCAGCATAGTGAGTATCACTAACTTTAAACATAGGAGGTTCGGCTAAATGGTCTATTTTCATTGCATATGCACTACGAAGCGCAAATGCATCTCCTTTAGGAGGATCCATTAAGTCTGGAGGTGTTCCAGGTATATTATATAAATCATTATCTCCGATATCTAATGTAGGCATTGAGCCTAAAAGTCCCCAAGTATAAGGATGTTTAGGGTCATAGAATATATCATCAGAAGTTCCGTATTCTATGATTTTTCCAGCATACATAACTGCAACTCTATCTGCCATATTAGCAACGACTCCAAGGTCATGAGTTATGAATATAACTGCTACACCAGTTTTTTCTTGCAAATCTTTTATAAGCTCTAATATTTGAGCTTGTATTGTAACATCAAGAGCAGTAGTCGGCTCATCAGCAATTAGAACTTTAGGATTACAAGCTAAAGATATAGCTATTACAATACGTTGTCTCATACCACCAGAAAATTGATGAGGATATTGCTTAAATCTTTTTTCTGCATCAGATATTCCAACTAATTCAATAAGCTCTATTGCTCTTTTTCTAGCATCTTCTTTACTAAATCCTTGATGCTTTATAATAGGTTCCATTATTTGTTTACCTATAGTCATAGTAGGATTTAGAGAAGTCATAGGATCTTGGAATATCATTGCAATATCTTTACCCCTAACTTTTTCCATATCTTTTTCGCTTATTTTAGTTAAATCTTTACCGTCAAATAAAATTTGACCGTCTTTTATATAGCCGTTTGATGAAAGGATTCTCATTATAGTTTTACAAGCAACAGATTTACCAGAACCTGATTCACCAACTATAGCTAATGTTTCTCCTTTATGTAAATCGAATGTAACTCCTCTTACAGCTTTAACTTCTCCACCGTAAGTACCAAAGTTAACACATAAATTTTTTACTTCTAGTAATTTTTCCAATAAACTCTCCCCCTTACTTATTATTGATTACGCATTTTAGGGTCAACAGCATCTCTTAGACCATCTGCTAGTAAGTTTAAGCTGAATATTAATAAACAAACTACAATAGATGGTATAAACATCATATATGGATAGTTTTGTAATGCTTGGAATCCTTCATTTATAAGAACACCAAGAGATGCATAAGGTGGTTGAAGACCTAAACCTATAAAACTTAAGAATGCTTCATAGAATATTGCACTAGGTAATGAGAACATTATTGCAACAACTATGTTTCCAATAATATTAGGAAAAAGATGCTTTAGTATAAGTCTAACATCAGAAGAACCTAAAGTTTTTGAAGCTAAAACGAATTCTTGATTTTTAAGTCTTAATACATGAGAACGTACAATTCTAGCCATTCCAGTCCATCCAGATACTGCCATAGCCATAGATATAGACATGATACCAGGCTCAAACACCATTATAAACAGTGTAACAACAACAAGGCTTGGTACACCTGAAATTATTTCTATAATACGCTGCATGATAATATCGACTCTACCGCCATAGTAAGCAGATACACCACCATATGTAACCCCTATTAGAAGATCAAATACAGCAGCAAGTAAAGCTATAAATAAAGAAACTCTTGCACCAGTCCAAGTACGAGTCCATATATCACGACCTAGAGCATCAGTACCAAATAAATAAGTTTCTTCAATTCCTTTTTCTTCATATACATCAACACCATCTGAGTTTTTACCATCCATAATACCTAGAGAAGAGACTATAGGCATTTTTGGTGGAACTTTTGTATGTCTTATATTTTGAGTTTTATAATCAAATTTAGAAAACATAGGTGCAAATATTGCCATTAAAATAATACAACATAATATTACTAATCCAGTAACAGCACCAGGATTTTTAAATAATCTTTTTCTTGCATCTTGCCAGAAAGTTAAACTTGGTCTAGATATAGCTTCATTATCTCCAAAATTTGCAGGAGCCATTTCAAACATATCTTTAGTTAATTCAACTTGTTGACCATCAATCATAACTTTATCAATCATCTTAATTACCTCCTGCTAAACGTATTCTAGGGTCTATAACTCCATAAAGTACATCTACAATCAATATAACTGTTATATAGAATGCACTATAGATTATAGCTACACCTGAAATTATAAATAAGTCATTAGTATTTATTGCATTAACCAATAAATCACCTATACCAGGAACGGCAAAAACTTTTTCTACAACTAGCGAACCTGTAAGAAGACCTGCAGCTAATGGACCTAAAACTGTTATAACAGGTATTAAAGCATTTCTAAGAGCATGTTTTAATATTACTGTAGCTTTAGATAAACCTTTTGCCTTAGCTGTAATTATATATTCTGAATTTAAAACTTCAACTAACTCAGTTCTAGTGAAACGAGCAACATTTGCAATTGTAAAGAATGATAATGCTATTGATGGTAAGATTGTCCATATATATCTGAAATCAGAACCTAATGGAATACCCCATGTTATAGGGAAAAGACTAAATTTAGCTCCTAAGTATAGCTGTAATGTTGCAGCAACTACGAAGGATGGAACCGATACACCTAGTACACATAATATAGTACATAAATAGTCCCAAATTGAATTTCTATTAAGTGCGGCGACTATACCCAATATAAGCCCAACTACAGAACCTAATACTAAAGCTTGAGCTCCAAGCATAGCAGATGGTCCTATACGAAGTTTTATAATACCTTCGACAGTTTGACCTGCTTGTTTAAATGAAATACCTAATTTACCTTGAAATACTCCAGTTAAATATCTTACATATTGAACAGGAACTGGATCATCTAATCCATATTGAGCTTGAAGTTGAGCGATTTGCTCTGCATTTAATTTTTCTTCATTAAATGGCGTACCTGGAAGAAGTCTAACTAAAAAGAATACTACTGAGATGACAATAAATAAAGTTATAAACATATAACCAATACGTTTCATTATATAGCGAAACACGCTATCCCCCCCTTTTTTAATTTATTTATATGTATAAAAAACTTATCATAATACACAAACTTGATATAAACCCACCACAGCTTAACAAGTTACTAGTTAAGAAAAATTTATTTTTTCTATATACGTAATCCTCCAAAGTAACATTGTCGTCGTCTGTTAATAAACCCTTTCTTTTTTGTATTTCATTATTTATTTTCTTAAATGAAAACAAAGTTATATTAAAAAACCCTTTTTCCCACACATAACATAAGGAACCTGATAGAAAATAGAACATTCCTATAATAAAAGCACAATTTATGAATGCGAAATTATTAGAATTTTTTGATATTATATCATAAAAAAAACTAATTAGTAAATCAATTGCAAGTAGCAGTGAAAAATTCTTCAATTTTCTTTCCCCCTTTAAAACGAGTTTATTAAATTATTGTAATAGTATATATTAGTATTTTCAATAAAAAATAAATAATTTAATAAAAATTTTTTATATGTGAGAAAAAATTCAGAAAATTTAAAAAAACAAATGATTTTTTTGGAGTAGTGTTATATAATTAATTTTAAATAAATATTTTAGAAATATAAAATCGATTAAGAGGGGGAGTTTTGTTATGTTTTTAAGAAGAAAATTAACAGTAATGGCAACAGTTGCATTATTAAGCACAAGTTTACTTGCTGGATGTAGTAGTTCAGGGGAGAACTCAAATGGAGGAAGTAATGGTGGAGGAACTGCAACTGCAGCAGAAGTACTTGCCAATAAAAATGCAAGAGCGGCTATATCTATGATAATAGATAAGCAAGCTTATTGTGATGTTATATTAAATAATGGTTCAATACCAACATCTACATTTACACCAAAGGGGTTAGCATTTGACAACGGAAAAGATTATACAGATTTAACTGAAGGTATGGGTTATGAGTATAATGAAGAACAAGCTAAAGAACTTTGGGAAAAGGCTAAAGAAGAAGTTGGGTTCGACACTGTTGAAATTAAATTATTAACATATGATCACGATTTAGGGAAAAGAACAGGGGAATATATACAGTCAGAATTAAGTGATTTAGAAGGGTTAACTGTAAAAGTTTCTAATTTACCATTTAAACAAAAATTAGAAAAAGAAACTAAAGGAGAGTTTGATTTAGCATTCTCTGGATGGGGAGCAGATTATCCAGACCCACTAACATACTTAGCTACAATGCAAACTGGAAATCAATTTGCTAATCAAACTGGATATAAAAGTGATGAGTATAATAAATTAGTTGAAGAAGCTAAGAAGCTTCCTACAACTGAAGCTTATGCTAAATATGCAGAAGCAGAAAAATTAATGCTTGAAGATGGATACTTAGCTCCTATATCCCAAAAAGCAGGAGCATACTTAGAAAAGGAATATGTATCAGGAATAGTAAACAATTCTTGGGGTGCAGATTTTACATACACTTATGCTGATGTAAATAAAGATGATAAAGTTCTTAACTTAGCTACATCATCAGATATACCAACTTTAGATTTAAGTAAAGCTACAGATCAATCATCTTTCCAAACAGCTAATACAACTATGGAAGGTTTAACTAGAGTAGATGCAGAGGGAAAAGTTCAACCTGGGGTAGCTGAAAGTTGGGAAACTTCAGAAGATGGATTAACTTGGACTTTCAAATTAAGAAAGAACTCAACTTGGTCAAATGGAACACCTGTAACAGCACATGACTTTGAGTATTCTTGGAAGAGAACTTTAACTCCAGAAACAGCATCAGAATATTCATATATAATGGCTGATATAGTTGGATCTAGTACAAAAGAAATAGAAGCTAATGGTGTTGATGGAGTAGGAGTTAAGGCTTTAGATGACTATACTTTAGAGGTTAAATTAAATAGACCAGTTGCATATTTCGCAGAATTAGTGTCATTCCAAGTATTCTTCCCACAAAACCAAGCGTTTGTTGAATCTTGTGGAGATGCATATGGTTCAGCTGCAGATAAGCAATTATATAATGGACCATTCACTTTAACTAGTTGGAAGATGGAAGATCAATTTACAATGGAAAAGAACCCTAACTATTGGGATGCAGCTAATGTTAAATTAAATAAAATAAATACTAAAGTTGTTAAAGATACAGGTGCAGAAGTTAGCTTATATGAAAATGGTCAAATAGATAGAGCGGGATTAAGTTCTGACTATGTTGATAAATATAAAGATAGTAAAGAGTTCCATACTAGAGATGTAGCAAGTGTATTCATGTTACAAGTAAATGGTGGAAATAATAAATAATAACTAGATAAAAGAGATACTTCAAATACAATAATTATATTTGAAGTATCTCTTTTTTAGCTTTGTAAAATTATATTTTATAAATTATAGATAATTATGGGTATAATTAAGATATAACTATAATATTGGAGGTAAAATAATTGTTTGACATACAGGAACACTTAAAACAACTACCAGCAGAGCCTGGTGTTTATCTAATGAAAGATAAATTTGATAATATAATATATGTAGGGAAAGCAAAAATACTAAAAAATAGAGTTAGACAATACTTTCAATCTTCAAAAAATCATTCATCTAAAGTAAAATCTATGGTAAAAAATATTGATAAATTTGAATATATAATTACAGACTCAGAATTAGAAGCATTAATATTAGAATGTAACTTAATAAAAAAATATAAGCCTAAATATAATGTTTTACTACGAGATGATAAAACTTACCCATATATAAAAGTTACTACTAACGAAGATTTCCCAAGAGTATTAAAAGTTAGAAAAGTTATAAAAGACAAAGCTAAATATTTTGGTCCATATACTAATACCACAGCAGTTAATGATACATTAGATATAATAAAAAATATATACCCAATAAGAACTTGTAACATAGACATAGAAAGAGCTATAAAAACTAATATGAGGCCTTGTTTAAATTTACATATAAAAAGATGTGTAGGGCCATGTACAGGTAATGTTACTAAAGAAGAGTACAATAAAATGATAGAAGAAATAATCCTATTTCTATCTGGAAAAGAAGAAAAGTTAATTGATATATTAAAAGAAAAAATGAATAAATGTGCAATGGACTTTAATTTTGAAGAAGCTGCAATATATAGGGATAAGATAAAGAGTTTAGAAGATATGATGGAAAAACAAAAAATAGATACATCTACATCAGACTTAAATCAAGATGTTATTGCAATGGCAAGAGCACATGATGAAGCTTGTGTTCAAGTTTTCTTTGTAAGAAATGGAAAAATAGTAGGAAGAGAACATTTTATACTAGAAGGAGTTATGGATAGCACAAGAGAATCAATATTAGGATCATTTGTTAAGCAATTTTATATGGAACAAGAATATGTACCTAAGGAAATAATAATAGAGGATGAAATAGAAGATAGCTTTATATTATCAGAATGGTTATCATCTAAAAAAGGTCAAAAGGTAACTATAAGAGTACCTCAAAAAGGAGAAAAGAAAAGTTTAATTGAAATGGTAAGAAAAAATGCAATAGAATACCTGGAGAAATTTTCTGATATGAATAAAAGAAAATATGAAAAGAGTATAGGTGCATTAGAAGAGTTAAAGCAAATATTAAATCTAGATAATATACCAAAAAGGATAGAATCATTTGATATATCAAATATTCAAGGGGTAGACTCTATTGGATCTATGGTTGTATTTACAAATGGTAAAAAAGATAAAAAGGAGTATAGAAGGTATAAAATCAAAACTGTCATAGGTCCTAATGATTATGATTCTATGGCTGAGATAGTTGAAAGAAGATTAAAATATGGTGATTTCCCAGATTTAATGTTATTAGATGGAGGAAAAGGTCAGGTTAGTGCTGTAAAAAAGGTTTTAAATAAGTATAATGTAGAAATACCTTTATGGGGAATGTATAAAGACGATAAACATAGAACAAAGGGACTTATTTCCCAGGAAAAGGAGATAGAGCTAGATAGAACTTCTAATTTGTATAGATTTGTCGCAAGTATTCAAGAAGAAGTACATAACTATGCGATATCTTATCATAGAAGCCTTAGGAACAAATCTTTGACAAAATCTGAATTAGATGATATACAAGGTATAGGGGAAAAAAGAAAAAAGGCACTATTAAATCATTTTAAGGATATAGAAGCTATAAAAAAAGCAACCTTTGAAGAGTTATTAGAAGTAGAAGGTATGAATAAGACATCTAGTGAAAGTGTATATAATTATTTTAGAAAGGGATGTTAAAGTAAATTATGGAATCAGTTGAAAAAGTATCAATAAGGGATATAGTAAAAGATCTAGATTTAAAAATAGTACATATGCCAAAAAATAAAGATTACTATGTATATTCACAAGATATAAATAGACCAGGGCTACAATTTGCTGGGTATTTTGAAGATTTTGCATATGAGAGAATACAAATAGTAGGTAAGACAGAGTACAATTATTTTGGATATATAGACGATGCAACTAGAAGAGATGTTTTAGATAAATTCTTTTCTCATGAAATTCCTGTTCTTATTGTATCGAGAGACTTAGAAGTAAAACCTGATGTTATAGAATTTGCAAAGAAATATGATAGAATCGTCGTAAGTACAAAGAGAAATACAACAAGACTTATAAATAGATTATCAAATTACTTAGATGATAAGTTAGCTCCATGTACAACGATACATGGAGTATTAGTTGATATATATGGGATAGGAGTTCTTATAAAAGGTGAGAGTAGTATAGGTAAATCTGAGACTGCTTTAGAGTTAATCCAAAGAGGTCATAGACTTGTAGCTGACGACGCTGTAGAAATTAAAAAATTAGATGATAGTCTTTTAGTAGGACAAGCTCCAGAAGTATTAAGACACTTTATGGAAATAAGAGGTCTGGGTATAATAGATGTTAAAAGCTTATATGGAGTAGGAGCTACTAAAACATCTAAAATGATAGATTTGGTAATCCATCTAGAAGGTTGGGATGAAAATAAATATTATGATAGACTAGGATTAGACAAAGAATATGAGCAAATATTAGGAGTAAGTACAGAAAAGCTTGTGGTACCTGTAAAGCCAGGTAGAAATACAGCAATGGTTTTAGAGGTTGCAGCTATGAATTATAGACAAAGAGGAATGGGCTATGATTCTGCACATGAATTTACTAAAAAGTTATCTCAGTTAATAGATAATAAATAAAAGTTGTTTTACGCATATCGCCAAGGATATATCCTTGCTTAAAACTCGCTCTACTTGAGACAATTATCAGTTAAATACTAAATTACATATGGAATAAATAAAGTCTCTAAAATTGTAAAGTGTACCCTTTGTCAAGGACAATTTAAAAAAAGGTATTTCTAAGAAACAAG
>OGZJ01000533.1_pt1 | contig 13795 bp, 9 predicted proteins | sample 1576831 | NCBI WGS metagenome assembly OGZJ01 (sample SAMEA3541518, study PRJEB24748) | human gut metagenome | biome: human gut; feature: human-associated habitat; material: faeces | place: China | collected 2012
GCAGGCGGGAGGAAGAAATCTGGGAAACTTTCCGCCGGGTTATTGCGGGTATCCGCGAGAATCCGGTGGATTTGTTATTTATAGCAGGAGATTTGTTCCACCGCCAGCCTCTTCTACGGGAACTGAAAGAAGTAAATAACCTGTTTTCCACCATCCCGGATACCCGGGTTTATCTGATGGCAGGAAATCATGACTATATTAAGGCTGATTCTTTTTACCGGGATTTTCAGTGGGAAAAGAATGTGACATTTTTTAAGAATGAACAGCTTACCTGTGTGAAAGATGAGAAACTGGATGTTTATGTATATGGACTGAGCTATGAACATCAGGAAATAGAGAATCCTCTGTATGATTCTATACATCCTGCAGAGGGAGAGGGGGTTCACATTTTACTGGCTCATGGTGGAGATGCGAAGCATATCCCCATGAATATCAAATCAATTGCTGCGTCAGGATTTGATTATATTGCATTAGGACATATTCATAAACCCCAGATTCTGATCCGGGATAATGCAGCTTATGCAGGTGCGTTGGAGCCTGTTGACAGAAATGATCTGGGTGATCATGGATACATAGAAGGACATCTGGAAAACGGAAGGCTTAAGACAAATTTTGTTCCTTTTGCCTGCCGTTCCTATGAGCAGATTCTTCTGATGCTGCGTGAAGATTCTACACAGGCATCTCTGGAGGATATGCTGAAGGCGGATCTGGCGAATAAAGGACGCATGAATATCTACAGGATCGTGATCCAGGGAACCAGGGCACCGGAGCTTCTGCTGCTTCCCGAGAGACTGAAGTCTTTTGGCTACGTAACAGAGGTTCTGGATGAATCAAAGCCTTCCTATGATCTGGAAGCACTTCAAAAAAAATATAGTGGAACACTGATCGGTGACTATATCAGTTATTTTCTTGAAAAAGACAGAAATGCAGTGGAGGAGAAGGCATTATATTATGGTCTTCAGGCTTTACTGGAAACAAGCAGGTGACAGACAGAATATGATTATCAGACAGTTAAATATTAAAAACTCTGGAGAAATCCATGATAAAACTTTAGAGTTTTCTCCGGGAATTAACGTTCTGTATGGAGAGAATGAAAGCGAAAGAGCGATAGTACATACGTATATTAAAAATATGTTTCTCGGAGATATCAGTGAAGCAATCTACGATAATGCAGTTTTTGCTGCGAAGTTAAAGAGTCCGACAGAACAGGATCTGGCTCGGGAGCTGCAAAAATTTATGACCGGCTATCAGGGAACTGCAGACAGCTCCATGGATCTGGGACGGGCCATGCAGATGCTCAAGATGTCCAGAAAGGGTTATCTGGTCCAGGCAGACAGAAAACAGAAAGAGACAGAACAGGAGAGGCAGAAACTTCTGACCAGGATGGATGATATCATAAGTGATCTGAATGATCTGAATAGAAAGCTGGATCAGATTAATGAGAAAGAGGAGTCGTTACGGATGCATCCCGGAGATGAAAATGGTGCGGTTATTCTGGATGAGAGAATGGCACAGGCAAAGGCAAAAAGAAACAGCTTTGCAATGGGAATGCTGATATCGGCCGCTGCCGGCATCTTTGGATTGATTCTGACTGCGATTATAGCGGACAGTGTTTCGGTAAGTCTGATCGTAGCGGTTATTGCAGCTGCGTTGGTGGGATTTTGCGGAAAACAGCAGCTGAAGTATGCAAGGGAATTTCAGAAGAGAATACGGATGAAGAAACGCTGGGTATCCAGGCAGGAGAAACTCAGATGCAGTAAAGAAAATCTCAGACAGGACTATGATGAGAAAGAAACAGAACTTTGTAACCTTAAGGAAGAATACCGGGAATACGAAGAAAATTCTTTTCTGCTTACATCGGAAGAGCGGGAAGTACAGGCTCTGAATATGGCGATGGAAACCATAGAGAGAATGTCAGGAAATATTCATCTTCAGGTGGGACGAAAGCTGCAGATACGTACTTCTCAGATTTTGAGTGAGATTACAGATGGTGAATATCAGGACGTACAGATGGATGCGGCATCCCATATGACAGTAACTACCGGGAACGGAGTGGAAGCACTGGAATGTCTCAGCCGCGGCACTCTGGAGCTGATTTATTTTGCCATGCGCATGGCTGCAGGAGAGCTTCTGTGTCAGGAAGAAAGTCTGCCGGTGATACTGGATGATATCTTTGGGATGTATGAGGAAGAAGATCTTGAGGCAGTTCTTGGATGGATGTATAAGGAGAAAAAGCAGGTTATCATCAGTACCTGCAGTAAACGCGAGATGGAACTTCTGGACAGAGATGGAATCCCTTATGGGAAGCAAATTATTTCCTGAATTTTTAACCAGACTGCGAAGCAGTTATTCAGTGTAGGGCAGCATAGAAGAGTGGATCGCATTATATATAACAAAAAGAGAGATTTCATGTACTGCAGGAATTTCGGATGAAACAGCCGGAACAGAACATGAAATCTCTTTTTATAAATTTTACAGAAGTTATTTATTTCTCATCATACTGAGCCATGTAATTGCTTACGCAGTGGTTGATCCTGTCAACCGGATTGAGCAGGTAGCTTACAGACTGATCATGATTAAGAGTATCAATGATCAGGGCGATATATTTACTCATATCACAGGAGATGTAGTAATCTTTTGCAAGAAGCTCAGGAGACTGATAGATCAGGTTTGTAGTGAGCAGTTTGTCAAACACTCCTGCCTTATGAGCCTCATCAAATTTCTCGAGTCCGTTTGTAAACAGTCCGAAAGTAGAGCAGATATAAATTCTGCCTGCTCCTCTTTCCTTGAGGAGAGAAGAAATCTTAAGAACTGTATCACCGGAAGAAATCATATCATCGATGATCATTACGTCCTTACCTTCAACAGAAGAACCTAAGAACTCGTGAGCAACGATCGGGTTACGTCCGTCTACGACACGGCTGAAGTCACGTCTCTTGTAAAACATACCCATATCAATGCCAAGTACGTTTGCAAGGTAAATGGCACGGTTGGTGGCACCTTCGTCCGGGCTGATGATCATCAGATGCTCGGCATCAATGGTCAGATCCTTTACGTTCTTTAAGATACCTTTGATGAACTGATAGGAAGGCATTACATTCTCAAAGCCATTCAGAGGAATCGCGTTCATAACACGAGGATCGTGAGCATCAAATGTGATGATGTTGTCGATTCCCATATTGTAAAGCTCCTGCAGTGCTAATGGGCAGTCAAGAGATTCACGGGCAGTTCTTCTGTGCTGACGGCTTTCGTACAGGAATGGAAGAATGACAGTGATACGGCGGGCTTTTCCGCCGACCGCAGCAATGACACGCTTTAAATCCGCAAAGTGATCATCTGGAGACATATGATTGGTATGTCCGCAGAGTGAATAGGTCATGCTGTAGTTCGTAACATCTACCATGATATAGAGGTCATAGCCCCGGACAGACTGATTGATAACACATTTCGCTTCTCCGGAACCAAATCGTGGAATATGAGGCTCGATGATGTAGCTCTCTTTGTGATATTCCTTGAAAGCAATATCGTTGTGATGCTCGTGTTCGCGATGCTCTCTCCAGGTGGACAGATAGCTGTCTACTTTTTTCCCTAATTCCATACAGCTTGCAGTCGGAATCAGTCCGAGAGTACCGGTTGGCATGGTTTCCAAAATTCTTTCGTCGTTTGGCATGATTTTCCTCCAGGTTTAAATTAATTGATAAACATATATGCATATAATAGACCCATAGCTATGGGGTATTATCTGGAAATGATACGTGTGCGTTTCTGTTTGCGGATATCTTCTTCTGTGAACAGATTGATAAAAGTATAGGAATCTAAAATACGTGAAAATGTTCGTTCAGAATAGGACTCCTTGATCCGTTCCACACTCAGGTTGGTAGAAATAATGGTGGATTTTTGCCGGATCAGCCGTTCATTCACACACAAAAACAGCTGGGAAGAGGTAAAAGAGTTAATCAGTTCTGTTCCCAGGTCGTCGATGACTAACAAATCGCAGTCGAAAATATTCTGGTGTGTGGCAATTGCATCGGAATCTTTTTCAAACACACCTTTGCTTAATATATCAAATAATTGAAATGCTGTAAAGTAAATTACGGAATATCCGTGGTCAAGAAGTTCTTTGGCAACACAGTTTGTCAGAAAAGTTTTTCCGACACCGGTTTTTCCGTAAAACAGCAGATTTTTTGGTTTGTGATCAAAATCGTCAATAAAATAATGACATTCCCGCACCGCTTTTTGTGCGGTTTCATAAGAAGAAAGTCCTGTCAGCGGATTTTTTTCCTCTTTCGAATAAAAATCGTAGCGGAAATTGTCAAAATTTTCAATACGGAGTATTTGGCGAATGTTGGACTGGGCATAGACGGTATTGATAATTGCCTGTTTAAAACAGTGGCATTTTTTCCCGTCGATATACCCGCTGTCTTTGCAATCCGGACAGGTATAAACCGGGTCCAGATAGTCTGCCGGATACCCGCTTGCAGTAAGGAGCTGCTGCCGTTCCAGAGACAGGGCACTTAATTCCTGCTTTAAGGAGGCCAGTGCATTGGTGTCTCCATCAAGATGCAGACGCGCCTGACGGACGGAAGAAGATGCAACACTTGCATCAATTTCCTTCAGACGGGGAAGCTTTTTTAAAACCTCCGCACGCCGTGTTTCGAGAATATGACGGTTATGCAGTTGGCGCTCATCGTATTCATGCATGATCTCATCATACTGTGCATTGGAAAGCGGCATTTGATTCTCCTTTTATTGCTCAACAGATGATATGGGAGTGATTATGACCGGATCGGAGAGTTTAAAAGCATGGCTTCCAGACTCTTATAGTCATTTTCACGGGATTCAAAGTTATTAAAATTGTTTTTCTTCGGAGAAGCGGCTGCATTTGCTTTCACTGCGGCTCTCTCCTTTTTCTTTTGCTGATGGGTGGCGTCGAGGCGTTTGACATCTTCCAGAGAATGTACCTTGTCGTTATACCAGCTGGTCAGAATAGAATCGGCATAACTGAAACTTGACTGACCGGTACTGGAAATGGTGCGGGCACAGGCTTCCTGGATCAATGACAGATCAAAAGCGTATTCTTTGGTCCATTTGCGGATCATGGCTGTTTCGGAATCGATAAGGTTTCTTCCTGTGATGCCGAAAGCTTTCATGACGGCGTAGTACGCTTTGCTGCGGACGGCGGCTTCACTTTTGGCCTGTTCCACAGAAGTAATTTTTTTCTCATGCCATGCCAGTGCCACTTTATTCAGATAACGAAGATTTGTATGTCCTTTGCTGACGCAATATTCCACCAGATAGACGATCAGTTCGGCAGAAAAGTGAAGATCTTCATGCCAGAATAAGATCGTGTTGATATCATTCTCACTGAATGGATGCCGGATATAGGTTTCCACGACAAAAAGCATTTCCTGAATATCCGGATTTTTCTGAAATTCTGCGATTTCATCCAGCGTATAATGGCGGATCTGCGGTTCCTGTGGCAGATTCACAGGCTGGGAGGCACAAAACGTTTCCCCTGCAGCGGATGCCGGTGTTTCTTCCAGGGAAACAGCAGACGGGGCAGGAGAGGAAGATGCCTCTTCCGTGTCTGTGGAATCTTCTGGAAACGGAAGAAGACCGATTCCGCACAATTTACCGTCGGCGGTTTCCTCCAGAGAGAGGAGTCCTTCTTTCTGCCAGTAACGCAGTGCACGCTGAATGTCCATTTCTGTATTGTTAAATTTGTCAGCAATTTCAGAAATTGTACAATTTGATGCATGAGAATGGATGCACCGTAATAAATATAAATATACCTTAACAAATTCCCCGTTTGCTGACGGCATAAAGCGGTCAATAAACTGGTTGGGAACGATTGTGTCCGTGGCTGGACAATCATTGTGCAGCTGAATGTTTATCATATGTCATAGTACCTTTCTTATTATGCATTTGTGATTATAGCACAATCATTTTCCAAATGGAAGAAGAAAAACACCCGTAAATCCCTGGTAATCAGGGGGATACCGATTGTGAACAACATTGTGGATAAAGTGGATAAGTCCACCAAAACGTACAAATTCAAAACGGAAAGGAGTGGATAAATATAGACAAAAAATCCACACAGAACGAAGAAAGAATCAACGTTTCTATGTGGATAATGTGGATAAGTTATTTTCCAAGGAGGGATTCGCCGATTTCTACGACATTTCCGGCTCCCATGGTTATCAACAGATCTCCGTTCATACAATTTTTTAATAAAAACTTTTCGATCTCTTCAAAAGAAGGAAAATAGTGCGCGTCTTTTCCTTTGGCTGTCAGGCGCTCCAGAATATCTTTCGAGCTTACACCGAAGGTATTCTGTTCGCGGGCAGCAAAGATGTCTGCCAGAACAATGACATCTGCCATGGAAAGTACTTCGGCAAAATCATCCAGAAAAGCTTTGGTGCGGGAGTAGGTGTGTGGCTGGAATACCAGCACCAGACGCTTATGCGGATATTTCTGCGCGGCGGTCAGTGTCGCACGGATCTCTGTCGGATGATGTGCATAATCGTCAATGATGGTGACACCGTCTACGGTTCCTTTGTACTGGAAACGGCGGTTGGCACCGTGGAAAGCGTCCAGACCTCTGATGATGGCATCTGTGCTGATTCCCATGGTACAGGCAAGGGCGATGGCGGCCATGGCATTTCCGGCATTGTGTCGTCCGGGAACGGCAAGCCTGATTTCACAGATGGCCTCTTTGTTGTGCATGGCGGTAAAAGAAGGACAGGCTTTGTCATCATATGTCAGATTATCTGCATAATATTCACAGGAATCATCAAAACCGTAGGTGATGATCTGCTGTGGAAGTCCGTCGGTCAGTTCCTGATGGTCTGCAATTTCTCCATTGATAATGGTTGCTCCGTCTGCCAGTGTATTGCCGGCAAATTTACGGAAAGAACGACGGATGTCGTTGATATCCTTGAAAAAGTCCAGATGTTCTGCTTCTACATTTAAGATGATGCTGTATTTTGGACGGAAATTCAGGAAACTGTTGGTGTATTCACAGGCCTCCGAAACAAAGATTCCGGAATGACCGACACGCAGGTTTCCTCCGATAGAGGGAAGAATTCCGCCAACAGTGATGGTCGGATCGGATTTCGCAGCAAGAAGAATCTCACTGATCATGGAAGTTGTGGTTGTTTTGCCGTGGGTTCCGGCAACGGCAACGGAATTGTTGTAGTTGTCCATGATCTGTCCAAGCAGTTCTGCACGGGAGAGCATTGGCAGTCCCTGGGATCTGGCCTCTGCAAATTCCGGATTATCCGGATGGATTGCGGCTGTGTAGACAACCAGATCAATGCCGGGAATGATATTTTCGGCACTTTGTCTATAAAAAATCTGAGCACCTTTGGATGCGAGCATGCGGGTAAGATCGGATTCTTTTGCATCGGACCCGGAAATCGTAAAGCCTTTTTCCAGAAGAATTTCAGCGAGTCCGCTCATGCTGATTCCGCCAATTCCGATAAAGTGAATATGAATGGGGTCATTAAATTTTAATTTATACATCAGGATTACCTACCTATTTTAATAAAGTTTTTTTCTATTATACCACTCTATAACCAAAGGCGCACCCGAAAATATATTGTGCATTTTGCCAAAAAACAACAAAAAAACTCAGCATTTTTGTATAAACTGTTGTACATAAAAGGATAATATGATATACTACAGTAATAGTAAGAAACAAACATAATATTTAGAACAGACGAGGAGTGATGACGTGATTAAGAAAGAAATGATAGCCATGCTTTTAGCAGGCGGTCAGGGCAGCAGACTTGGAGTTCTGACATCGGACGTCGCCAAGCCGGCGGTAGCATTTGGCGGCAAGTACAGAATTATCGATTTTCCACTCAGCAATTGTATCAATTCCGGAATTGATACGGTTGGTGTGCTGACGCAGTATCAGCCACTCCGGCTGAACACACATATCGGCATCGGCATTCCGTGGGATCTCGATCGGAACAATGGTGGAGTGACCGTACTTCCACCGTATGAGAGAAGCAATAACAGTGAATGGTATACCGGTACAGCCAATGCCATTTATCAGAATCTGCGCTATATGGAAAGTTATAATCCGGAATATGTTCTGATCCTTTCCGGAGATCATATTTATAAGATGGATTATGAGGTTATGCTGGACTTCCATAAGGCAAATCATGCGGATGTGACGATTGCGACGATGCCTGTTTCCATGGAGGAGGCAAGCCGTTTCGGAATTGTGATTGCGGATGAAAACAAAAAGATTCAGGATTTTGAGGAAAAACCGGAAAAACCGCGGAGTAATCTGGCATCCATGGGAATTTATATTTTCTCCTGGAAAGTATTAAGAGATGCTCTTATCGAATTAAAAGATCAGCAGAGCTGTGATTTCGGAAAGCATATTATTCCGTATTGCTTCAAAAACAACAAGAGGCTTTTTGCATATGAGTTCAGCGGTTACTGGAAGGATGTGGGAACACTTGGCTCATACTGGGAAGCCAATATGGAGCTGATTGATCTGATTCCGGAATTCAATCTTTACGAGGAATTTTGGAAGATTTACACGAAGTGCGATACGATTGAGCCGCAGTACATAGCACCGGGGGCAAAAGTGGAGCGCTGCATTATTGGGGAGGCAGCAGAGATTCATGGAGCGGTGATCAATTCGGTAATCGGACCAAACGTATATATCGGACCGGGGGCTGTCGTGCGAGATTCCATTATTATGAAGGATACCAGTATCGGCAGGGATGTAACGATTGACAAATCCATAATTGCAGAAAACTGCAGAATTGAAGATGGGGTAACACTGGGAATAGGAGAGGCAGCACCAAACAAATTAAACGAGAGTGTTTATTCGTTTGGACTGGTAACGATTGGAGACGATTCTGTTGTTCCGGAGAATGTAAAGGTGGGCAAAAACACTGCCATTTCCGGTGTGACAGTAAAAGAAGATTATCCAGACGGGGTATTGGCAGGCGGCGAAGTAATTATTAAGGCAGGTGACAGAAAATGAAAGCAGTAGGAATTATTTTGGCGGGTGGCAATAACAACCGGATGGGAGAACTGTCCAGAAAACGTGCGATTCCGGCGATGCCGGTCGGCGGAAGTTTCCGCTGCATTGACTTTGTCTTAAGTAACATGAGCAATTCGCATGTACAGACAGTTGCTGTACTCACACAGTATAATTCCCGTTCACTGAATGAACATTTAAGTTCTTCAAAATGGTGGGATTTTGGAAGAAAACAGGGAGGTCTGTATCTGTTTACACCAACCGTTACGGCAGAAAACAGTGACTGGTATCGTGGCACGGCAGATGCCATGTATCAGAATATTGATTTCCTGAAAAACCGTCACGAACCGTATGTGATCATATCCAGCGGTGACTGTGTGTATAAGATGGATTACAATGACCTGCTGGAGTTTCATATCGCAAAGAAAGCAGATATTACCATTGCATGCAAGGATATGCCGGCAGATGCGGATGTCAGCCGTTTCGGAGTCGTCCGTATGAATGAAGATTCCCGGATCACGGATTTTGAGGAAAAACCGCTGGTGGCACAATCCAATACGATTTCCACAGGAGTGTATATTATCCGGAGAAGACAGCTGATCGAAATTCTCGAAAAATCAGCGGAGGAAAACCGGTTTGATTTTGTTACGGATGTGCTGGTGCGTTACCGCAATGTAAAGCGTGTGTATGGATATAAACTGAATAGTTACTGGAGTAATATTGCAAGTGTAGATGATTACTTCCGTACAAATATGGACTTTTTGAAACCGGATGTGAGAAAGTACTTTTTCCGCGAAGAGCCGAAGATTTATTCGAAAGTGGATGATCTTCCGCCGGCAAAATATAATATGGGATCGGACGTCAGCAACAGTTTGATCGCCAGTGGATGTATTATAAACGGCAGGGTAGAAAATTCTGTTTTGTTTAAGAAAGTGTTTGTAGGAAAAAATTGCGTGATCAAGAATTCGATTATCTTGAATGATGCATATATTGGCGATAATACGCATGTAGAAAACTGCATTGTGGAGAGCCATGGAACGCTTCGGGCAAATACATTTTATTCCGGAGACGATGCTGTCCGGATTGTTGCAGAAAACAACGAAAGATATATGCTCTAGGGAGAGACTAGAAGGGGGATACATATGCAGATTACAGACGTTAGAATCCGCAAGGTGGAAAAAGAAGGCAAGATGAAAGCCGTGGTATCTATCACAATCGATGATGAATTTGTCGTACATGATATCAAAGTGATCGAAGGGGAAAAAGGATTGTTTATCGCGATGCCGAGCAGAAAAGCCGGCGACGGAGATTTCCGGGATATCGCACATCCGATCAATTCCGCGACAAGGGATCAGATTCAGGGATTGATACTGAAAAAGTATGAAGAGGTCTTGCAGGAGAAGGAATAAACGATTAAAATAAGAGAAATGGGACTGTGGAGTAATCCATGGTCCTTTTCTTAATTACAGACTTTTTGAATCCGTAATTGCGAAACTTATGGATGGGCAGCCCCAGCCACCACACGGGAGCCACCCGGCGGTACCTTTCGTAATTAACGGACAAAAATTCAAATAAAAGGAGAATTGGATACATGTTTTTAATTGCAGGACTTGGAAATCCGGACAAGAAATACGAAAAAACAAGACATAATATTGGATTTGATACCGTCGATGCACTGGCAGAAAAATACAACATCAGCATCACGGAGAAAAAACATAAAGCGCTGTGTGGAAGCGGTGTGATCGAAGGCGTAAAAGTCATCCTGGCCAAACCGCAGACCTATATGAATTTAAGCGGAGAAAGCATCGCAGAAATCGTGAATTTCTATAAGCTTGATCCGGAGAGCGAAATGCTGATTATTTTTGATGACATCTCTTTGGCACCGGGAAATATCCGTGTGCGCAAAAAAGGCAGTGCAGGTGGGCATAATGGAATCAAGAGCATTATTTCAAGTGTGGGAACCTCAAACTTTATGCGAATTAAAGTCGGCGTTGGGGAAAAGCCACAGGGATGGGATCTGGCAGACCATGTGCTTGGCCGTTTTTCCGGGGAGGACCGTGCAAGGGTGGAAGAAGCCATACGGGATGCGGAAGATGCAGCAGTCCTGATGATTCAGGGGGAAGCAGACAAGGCAATGAATGATTTTAATGCAAAAAAGCAGGAGAATACAAAGTAAGTGAAAGCATTTATAGAACCGCTGCAGGAATTGAGCGGATATGAAGATATGACAAAAGCGGCCATGCAGCCGGGACTGGTGACCATCAGTGGCTGTATTGATGCACAGAAGCCACATATGATTTACACGCTTGGAAGGACACGCAGCCGGCGTCTGATCGTAACGTTTCATGAGCAGAAAGCGAAAGAATTGTATGACGACTATCGTTTTTTTGATCCATCAGTGGTGTATTATCCGGCAAAGGATGTGCTGTTTTATCAATCGGATATCCGCGGAAACCTTCTTACCGCAGAGCGGATCAGTGCATTGCGGGCAATTCATGAAAATGAACAGGTGACGGTGATCACAACATTTGATGCCCTGATGAATACGATGCCAAGGGATGCACAGGTGTGGGACAGTGTGCTGCATATTGCACAGGGAGATACCCTGGATCTGGATGCACTTGTGGAACAGCTGGTGCGGATGGGATATGAACGGCAGTATCAGGTGGATAATATCGGTCAGTTTGCATTAAGAGGTGGAATTCTTGATATTTTTCCGCTGACGGAAGAAAATCCGGTCCGGATTGAACTGTGGGATGATGAAGTAGATACCCTTCGCACCTTTGATGTGGAAAGTCAGAAATCTATTGAAAATATAGAAAAGCTTGTGGTATATCCGGCATGTGAACTGGTTCTTTCGACCGAAGAGAAAGCAGAAGGTATCCGCAGACTGTTAAAGGAAGCAGAAGCTTTTTCCGATAAATTGCGGAAAGAAATGAAAACCGAGGAAGCCTATCGGGCACTGTCACAGGCAAAAGAACTGGCACAGGAATGGGAAGAATTGTCGGAAACCGCGGGAATGGATGCTTTTTTGTCCTATTTCTGCAGGGAACGGTGGAGCCTTCTGGATTATTTTGATCCGGCAGATACATTTGTGTTTTTCGATGAGCTGAGCCGGAGCGCGGAACGCGGACGGCAGACGGAACTGGAATTTTCGGAGAGCATGAAGCAGCGTCTGGAAATGGGGTATATTCTGCCGGGGCAGATGAACGAACTGTTTGGCTATAAGGAAATCATGGGAAGGCTTGAAAAATATTCCTGCTGTGCGGTTTCCGCACTGGATATCAAGACCTGCGGATTAAAATCCAATGAGCAGTTCGGCATTCATGTAAAGAGCGTAAGCGCATACAATAACAGCTTTGAACTGCTGATCGCAGACCTGAAGAAATACAAAAAAAACGGATACCGTATTATTTTACTTTCCGGTTCCCGCACACGCGCGAAGCGTCTGGCAGAGGATATTTTAAACGAAGGACTCAACTGTTTTTATACGGAAGATTACGATCACGATCTGGTGGCAGGACAGATCATGGTCTGCTACGGAAAAGTGCATCAGGGGTATGAATATCCGATCCTGCAGTTTGCAGTGATTACGGATACGGATATTTTCGGGGAAGAAAAAAAGAAAAAGAAGCGGCACCGCACCTATGAGGGCGAAAAAATCCAGCAGTTTACGGATCTGAGTGTCGGGGATTATGTCGTACATGAAAATCATGGGCTTGGTATCTACAAAGGAATTGAAAAGATAGAAGTCGACCGAAAGGTGAAAGATTACATCAAGATCGAATATGCGGGAGGCTCCAATCTGTATATTCTTGCAACACAGCTTGACCAGATCCAGAAATATGCGGGGAAAGACGCAAGAAAACCAAAACTCAATAAACTTGGAAGCCAGGAGTGGACAAAAACCAAGGGAAAAGTGCGTGGAGCCGTGCGTCAGATCGCACAGGATCTGGTGAAATTATATGCCGAGCGGGAAGAACAGAATGGCTATATGTATGGACCGGATACGGTATGGCAGAGAGAGTTTGAAGAACTGTTCCCGTTTGAAGAGACCGAAGATCAGGTGCTTGCCATTGATGCAACCAAGCGGGATATGGAGAGTCATAAGATTATGGACCGGCTGATCTGCGGGGATGTCGGTTACGGAAAGACGGAGATTGCGATCCGTGCAGCTTTCAAAGCAGTGCAGGAGAATAAACAGGTGGCATACCTTGCGCCGACAACCATTCTTGCCCAGCAGATTTATAATACGTTTTCCCAGAGAATGAAGGATTTCCCTGTCCGGGTGGATCTGTTGTGCCGTTTCCGCACGGCAGCGCAGCAGAAGAAGACCATCAGTGATCTGAAAAAAGGACAGGTGGATATTATTGTGGGAACACACCGGATTCTGTCAAAAGATGTGCAGTTTAAAGATCTTGGGCTTCTTGTCGTGGACGAGGAACAACGGTTTGGTGTGGCTCACAAAGAAAAAATCAAACAGTTAAAGACCAATGTGGATGTGCTGACACTTACTGCCACACCGATTCCGCGGACACTTCACATGAGCCTGATCGGAATCCGGGATATGAGCGTTTTAGAGGAACCGCCGATGGACCGTGTCCCGATTCAGACGTATGTCATGGAATATAATGAGGAATTGGTCCGGGAGGCAATCACGCGGGAACTTGCCCGTGGCGGACAGGTATATTATGTGTATAACAAAGTAAGGGATATTGATGAAGTGACGTCACGCATTCACCGTGTTGACCGCTTCAACAAGCGCTTCAGCATCCCGGGCAGCAAGTA
>OGZJ01000542.1_pt1 | contig 13688 bp, 9 predicted proteins | sample 1576831 | NCBI WGS metagenome assembly OGZJ01 (sample SAMEA3541518, study PRJEB24748) | human gut metagenome | biome: human gut; feature: human-associated habitat; material: faeces | place: China | collected 2012
TTATTTGATTTATATTTCATAAAAGTATTATATAACTATTAAAAATATAATACAATAAAAAACAATGATATCGAATCATTGTTTTTTAGCGAGCTTATATCCCCATAAATAAATTTAGGGGCTTTACGCTCGCATTTGGTAATCCCATGGTCAGCATCTTATGTGCAAAATCTTCCATACTACCTAAATTTATTCCCATGATAAAAATAATTAAAGCTACTGCTATTAACTGTACCTTATTATTTAAATTTACCACAGCTATTCGCCTATGTTCTTTCACTTTTAACAGGCTAAATCCTGCTATTACACCTAATACCATAATCAATGTTTCTACCAAAAAATTCACTCCTTAAATTCGTATATTTAATTATTTAATCTATATAAATTTAATCTTACATCTAAATATACTTCAAAAGTTCTTGGCCATGGGAAAAATACATCAACCTGCAAATTGCGAATAGTCAAGTCAAATACTCCCTCTGGTGTTTGCACTTTAAAAGGCATTTTAAAAACTTCACTATTATTTAATTGATTTGCTCTCTTTTGCATATCAGATTGTAGTAATTTATTCATCCAAATATAATTATGTTCCATATCCAAATCATTTACATTTTCATAACCATGATTTTTCAAGGTAATATTCATTACATCAATCACTTCTTTTAGATAATAATAATCTTCTAGAAATCTCTCATAATTTATATTTAAACGATTATACTCTACAGCAAGCATATCATTTGTTGTATTAAATGTTGGTCTTATCGCCTTATAAATAACAGCATTCGCCAGTGCCGTACCAATAGAATTACTAGCTGTATTCCAACCAGCATAAGAAGTTAATTCATTAATCGGCACATCCTCTTTTAATAATGTAGGAAATAATACTTCATTTGCTGAAAAATGCTTACTTAAATCAACTAAAGCGACTTTTTTACCTTGCTCTAAATATTTTTTTATCTTTAATGCAGATTGTCTCTGTGTAGACATATTTTCATCATTACCAATAAAAACATATAAAATCAAGCCAGCTTCTTGTGGTGAATTTACTTTTTTAGCATTTGCCATCACTAATTTTTCTTCTACTGTAGAACCTACTGAACCTGCCATAAATGGCATAACTGTGCGCATAGCTTTCTCATCATTATACTCTACATATACTTTAGGTTGATAATTTTCCTTCATCTGCACAAAATTAGCTAATAGTGATAAAGCCACCTCATCTGCACCTTTAGTTATCATCACAACATCATTACTAATACCTAAAGAATGCACATAATTTACAAGACTTTTTTTCTCCATATTTGGTATGCCAAAATCTTCACCATCATCTTGACCAATCACTAATTTTGTTATGATGCCTTCTTTAGCTAGATTTATTAATTCTTTATTTAAAGCTGTATTGCGTCTAAATAAATCTAAATAAATATCTAAGTCTTCTTGTTTTATATCTTCTTTTAAATCTGCCAATAATTTTATATCATCTTCATTTTCAAAAATACTTATCTCATCAATAAGACGAGATATCTTTATCATTTTTTTACTATCACTTTCTAAAGTTGGCGGTGGTGTTATCCTTGGCAAAACATTAAAAGCATAAATTGGTTTATCTTTCGCTTTTGTTTTCAAATCAGGCATAAATTTTAATAAAATTTGCGACTCATCTTGTTTTGTCCCTGATTCACGTGAAGCTAATAAACCTCCATGCAATAATTGGTCAATAGACACAATTACCCCATCTGATTTATCAATATTATCCATCAGCCATTTTTGTATTTTTTTTGTATCGCCTTCTTTAGTATAATAATCCATTATCTCTGACGGCGGTGTTATAATCTGTACACCTGCCATCTTTCCTGCATCTACCACCATCTTTTGACATGGTGGTCTTGTATCTAACGGTATCAAAATCAATTTATATTTATAGTTTTGTTGCAATTCCACAGACACAGCAGGAGGTAGTTGAATAAAATTCAAGTAATAAACAATCATTAAAGTTACTGCTATAATTGATAATAACCATTTTTGTTTTATATATGATTTAAATTTCATTTTTTACTTCTCCATAGATATTTATTACATTTTAAAAAATATATAAATTAGTGTCAAATGAATATCTTGTAAAATACTTTGCTATAAAAATAGTATTAGTATATAATATTGATATACTAAATATATCATGGCTTATTTTAAAATATTAAGGTGATTTTATGAATAACAAAGTAACTGTAGAAATTTTGGGAGTAAAATATCCTCTCCGCTATTCTAAAGATAGTGATATCAATGACATTCAAGAAGCTGCTAAAATAGTAGATGAAAATATTCGTCTTATGACTAAACAAAACCAATATTTGCCACCAGATAGAGTAGCAGTATTGACGGCACTTCAAATAGCTGAACAATTAATTCGTTTGAAAAAAGATTATAATGAATTTTGGGATATTCTTGATGAAAATCGCTCTAATAAACATAAATAAGCTAAAAAATAACATGAAGACATACACTAATGGTAGGCATTTTAATGGCACTACCATTTATTTTTTATACTCTGTGTATTATAATAAGCTAAGAAAATAACTGGAGGAAAATATTTTGATAGAATTATTAGCCCCTGCTGGAAGTATGGAAGCATTAAAAGCCGCTGTAGAAAGTGGTGCTGATGCTATTTATCTTTCAGGCAAAATGTTCGGTGCAAGAGCTTATGCCAATAATTTTGATGAACAAGGCTTAAAAGAAGCCATTGAATTTGCTCATTTACGCAATGTAAAAATCCATGTAACTGTAAATACTTTAGTAGACAATTCTGAAATACCTGCACTTGCAGATTATTTTCGTTTTCTTTATGAAATAGGTGCTGATGCTGTACTCGTTCAAGATTTAGGTGCTGCACGTTTAGCTCAACTTGTAGCTCCTGATTTACCATTACACGCTAGTACACAAATGACAGTGAATAATTTAGCTGGTGTTCTTGCTCTTCAAGAACTTGGTTTTTCACGTGTCGTTTTATCTCGTGAAGTAACATTAAAAGATATTATTCATATCTGCCGTAATAGCGATGTAGAAATTGAAGTTTTCGCTCATGGTGCCTTATGTGTATGCTATTCCGGTCAATGCTTAATGAGTAGTATGATTGGTGGCAGAAGTGGTAACCGTGGTCGCTGTGCTCAACCATGTCGTCTACCTTATACTTTAGTTGATAAAAATAATAACAATGTTTTAAAAGATGCTGGACAATATTTATTGAGTCCTCGCGACATGAATACACTTGAATTAATTCCTGAATTTATCGAAGCTGGTGTCGTTTCTTTAAAACTTGAAGGACGCATGAAAAAACCAGAATATGTAGCTGTCGTTGTTGATGCTTACCGCCAAAAAATCGACTCTTATTATAGCCATACAGAAGTTCAAGAAGATATTCAAAAAAATCTTTCTCAAATATTCAATCGTGATTTTACTACTGCTTATTTAGAGAAAAAACAAGGTAAATTCATGATGAGCGATAAACGACCAAACAATCGTGGTCGCCTCGTAGGTAGAGTAATTCGCTATGATGATAATAAACGTCAAGCTATCATGAAACTCACTGATGATGTAAATATCGGTGATACTATTGATTTCTGGGTAAAAGTCGGCGGTCGCGTAAGTACTAATGTATCTAAAATCATCTATAAAAATAAAGAAATAACTTCTGCTAGTGCTGGCATGGAAGTCATCATTCCTGTACCAAATCGCGTACACCCACATGACCGTATATTTAAAGTTTTTGATGCTAATCTCATGCAAAAAGCTCGCAGTTATTATACTAGTGCTTCACCAATACGCAAAATAAATTTAAATATCGAAGCCATCGCTAAACTCAATGAGCCTTTTATGTTAAAAGCTACTGATGAAGATGGCTATAGTGCTCAAATAACTAGCGATTTCATTGTGGAAACAGCTTTAAAACGCGCTATGGATAAATCAACAGTGCAAAAACAGATGGAACGTTTAGGCAATACTATTTATCAATTAGAAAATTTATCTTGCACTATTGATGAAAATGTCATTGTGCCTATGAGCGTCATGAATGATACTCGTCGCTTATTAATTGAAAAATTAATGTCCATGCGCCTTGAAGCTTATCATCGTCCACAGATTGCTAAAATTGATAATACTATTTGGCAACAGGATTTAGTTTTAAAATCATTCAATCAAACAAATAAACCTCAACTTGTAGTCGCTGTTGATACTATCGCTAAAGTACAGACAGCTATTGATAATCAAGCAGATATCGTGTTATTTGGCGGTGAATCTTATAATCATCAATTCATCACTGCTGAAATGTACGCTGAAGCTACAAGACTTTGCCGTGAAGCTAATATTAAAATTGCTTTTGCTACACCTCGTATCATGCGCGATAATGAACAAACAGCCTTTACAAATTGGCTTACAAAAATAAAAGATATCGCTCCAGATATGATTTATGCACATACTTTAGCGCAAATGTACTTAATCAAACAATTTACAGATATCACTATCTGGGCAGATTTCTCCTTCAATGTCTATAATAATGTAACTTTAACTTTCCTAAATAATTATGACATTAAGGGAGCTACTGTTTCCCCTGAATTAAACTTTAAACAGATAAAAACATTAAATGAAGCTTCTACATTACCTCTTGAATGTATCGTTCATGGCAATATGGAACTTATGGTATCTGAATATTGTGTGCTTGGCAGTTTCTTAGGCAATTTAGATAAAGGTACTTGTACAAAACCTTGCGAAAAAAATAATTATTGGCTTTGCGACCGCAAAAATGAAAAATTCCCTATCGTAACAGACCAATATTGTCATATGCATTTATTAAATGCTAAAGAGTTAAATATGCTAGCTCATGTTCCAGAATTTACTAATCTTCATATTGACCGCATTCGCTTAGATGGCAGATATATGTCCAAAGAAAAATTAGCTAAATTCACTAAACTCTATAAAGAAATTATCCTTGAAGGCAAAAATCATCTTGCTTTAATGCCTGAAAATATCACTAAATATGAACAAAATATTACTCGTGGTCATTACTTCCGTGGAGTAGAATAATTTAAGGAAGGTATCTTTTTAACAAATGAATCAATCCGTATTTAAAACTTTAGAATATGCCAAAATTATCACTATGCTACAAAATATGGCTACTTCTAGTATGGGAAAAGAACTTGCTGAAAAACTATTACCAAGTAGCGATATTGACGAAGTAATTGAAAATCTTTCACATACACAAGAAGCTAGTAACATTTTAATTAGCTCTGAACCACCTTTTGGCGGTATTCATGATATTCGTTCATTATTAAAGAAAACATCTTTAGGTCTAGTAATTGAAATAAATTCATTACTCGATATTTTAAATACCATGTACGCAATGCGTAATCTCAAAAAATTCTTCAAAGAATTAGAAATAGATAGCCCTCAATTCAAAGAATGGGCTAAATCTATTGAAATTTTGGGGCAACTCGAACGCGAAATAGATAATATTGTTGATGAACATGGTTCTATGCGTGATAGTGCTAGCGTTGAACTTATGCGTATTCGCCGTGAAATCAAATCTTCTCAGCGTCGCATCAAAACAAATCTTGACGGTATCTTAAAAAATCCTGATTATCAAAAATATTTTCAGGATAATATCGTTACTATCCGTGATGAACGCTATGTTATTCCTATCAAACAAGAATATCGTCAACAATTCCCAGGTGTTGTACATGACCAATCCTCTAGTGGTTCTACTTTGTTTATTGAACCTATGTCCATTGTTGACTTAAACAATGATATTAAACAATTAGTTATTGATGAAAAACGTGAAATTGAACGTATCTTAAAAGTGATTTCTGAAAAAATCGCTAGAAATGCTGATAGCTTACTTCATAACTGTGAAATCATGGCTCAATTGGATTTTGCTTTTGCTAAGGCAAAATTAGCTCGTAAAATGCGTGCTACTATGCCAGAAATCAATGATGAAGGTATTGTCAATTTAGCTAAAGCTCGCCACCCATTACTCAATAAAGATAACGTCGTTCCTATTGATATCAGACTTGGCGAAGGATATCGCACTTTATTGATTACAGGGCCAAACACAGGCGGTAAAACAGTAAGTATGAAGACTTTAGGCTTATTAGTCTTAATGACTCAATCTGGTCTTTTTATCCCTGTTCAATCTGGTTCCAAAATTTCCATTTTCCAAAATGTCTATGCTGATATTGGTGATGAGCAAAGCATTGAACAGAGCCTCAGTACATTTTCCGCTCATATGCGCAATATCGTAAATATCTTGAATAATATTGAACATGATGACTTGCTCTTATTAGATGAAGTAGGTTCTGGTACTGACCCAGAAGAAGGTGCTGCCCTTGCCATGTCAATTTTAGAAAGATTGATGGAAATTGGCGCTTGTACCGTAGCTACTACTCACTATAACGAGTTAAAGACTTTTGCTTATTCTAAAGAAGGCATTGAAAATGCTTGTGTGGAATTTGACATCAAATCCCTTCGCCCTACTTATCGTTTATTGATAGGTACACCAGGGGCTAGTAATGCTTTTGCGATAAGTAAAAGATTAGGTTTATCAGATACTTTGATTTTACGTGCTCAACAACTCATCAAAGCAGACCATGCTCAATTTGAAAATGTATTAAACACACTAGAAAATGAAAAATTGATGTATGAACAAAAAAATGCTGATATTGCTGAACGTCAACAACGCATTGAAAAATTAGAAAAACAACTTGCCGATATGAAGCAAGAAATGGCTAAGAAAAAAGAGCAAACACTTCGTAAAACTAAAGAACAATGTGCTAGTTTACTTCGTCGTACTCGTCGCGAATCTGAAGAAATCATCAAGGAATTGAAAGCTCAATTCAACGACCAAGGAATGAAAAAACGTCAGGAAACAATAGATGCTGCTCGTCATAAATTACGTGGTCGTTTAGATAAAGTAAGTCAACAAAATGATGATCCAAATAAACCAGGTGAAGCTGTCGATATTAAAACCATTGCTGTTGGTGATATCGTATATGTAAATAAACTTCGCCAAAAAGGAACTATCACTGATATCAGTGGTAAAGAATTAACTGTTCAATTAGGCAGTTTAAAAATGAATGTTAAAGCTAAAGATTGCTCTTTCGTTTCTCATGCTGTTAAAGTAAAAGAAACTGCACCATCTAAAAAAGCTGGTGGCTTCAATATGCTAGCTAAAGTCAGCCAAATTAGTACAGAAGTAGATATCAGAGGCTTAATGGTTGATGAAGCTATTGAAGTTGTTAGCAAATATCTTGATGATGCTGTAATTTCTGGTTTATCAAGAGTATTAATCATTCATGGTAAAGGTACAGGAGCTCTGCGCAAAGGTATTCAAGAATATCTCAAAAATCATCGCAATGTTTTAAGCTATACTCTTGGTGATATGGACGAAGGCGGTAGTGGGGTAACCGCTGTAAAATTAAAATAACGCAAATAATTACTATATTTTTACCAAAACTAAACATAGTATTATAAATATTTGAGGTGTATTCTATGGATAAACAGCCTTTTAACGAAAAAAAACCAACCTCTAATCATACAACTGATAAAAAAAATAAGAAAAAATCTTTTGGCTTCAAAAAATTTTTCTTAGCGCTTTTAACGCTATTTATAGTTGTATTTTTAGGCGTTGGTTGTGGATTAGTTGCTATTGGCCTTGATGGTGATAAAGATGTTTCTGATATTCACCCACCTGCTTCTTCTCAAATTCTCGATATGAATGGCAATCTAATCACTAATATTCACGCTACTGAAAATCGTACATTAGTGACTTTAGATAAAATCCCTGCTAATCTGCAAAATGCCTTTATCGCTGTTGAAGATAATCGCTTTTATGAACATAACGGTATTGACCCTAGAGGTATTTTCCGTGCGATTTATTCTAATCTAACAAGCGGTGAAGTGGCTGAAGGTGGTAGTACTATCACTCAACAATTAGCCAAAAATGCCTTTTTATCACAGGACCGTACATTCAAACGAAAAATTCAAGAATTTTTCATTGCTCTTCGCTTAGAAAGACAATATACTAAAGAAGAAATTTTAGAAATGTATCTCAACCAAATTTATTTTGGTAGAGGTGCTTATGGTGTTCAAGCTGCTGCACAGACATATTTTGGCAAAGATGTAAGTCAATTAGATTTGTCAGAATGTGCAATGCTCGCTGGTATACCTCGTAGTCCAAATTATTATTCACCACTTAATAATTTAGGTGCTGCTAATGAACGTAAAGCAGAAGTTTTAGACCAAATGGTAAAATATGGCTATATTGATTCTACTACAGCAGCTAAAACAAAAGCTGAAAGTTTACGACTTGTAAATCCTAAAGAACAAGAAAATGATAATACTGCTTCATATTTTATTGATTATGTAACTCAAGAAATGATTGATAAATTCGGTGCTGATGCAGTATATAAAGAAGGCTTAAAAATTTATGTTTCCATTGACATGAACATGCAAAAAGCTGCTGAACAATCTGTAAATAGTTTATTACCAACTTATTACAATGATGCTAATGGTCTTACTCAACCACAAGGCGCACTCGTAGCTATCGACCCTAAAACAGGATATATCAAAGCTATGGTTGGCGGTCGTGGTACTGACCAATTCAATCGTGCTGTACTTGCTGTACGTCAACCTGGTTCAGCATTTAAACCATTTACTTTTGCTACTGCTTTAGAAAATAAAATGACACCAGATACTACTATTGAGGATAAACCTTTCAAATTAGGTGATTGGCAACCTCAAAACTATGACCGTACATTTAGAGGTACAGTCTCCATGCGTCAAACAGCTATTAATTCTTTAAATATACCTACTATTCGTTTAGCAGAAAAATTATCTATCGATAAAGTTTTATTAACAGCTCAAAATTTAGGTATATCCACATTAGAATTAAATTCTAAAGATGCAAATGATAAAAACTTAGCTGCTTCCATCGGTGGTCTCACAAATGGGGTAACAGTTCTTGATATGGCTGGTGCTTATAGCGCTTTTGCAAATTATGGCGTTTATACAAAACCAACTGCTATAGTTAAAGTCGTTGACCGCAAAGGCAAAACTATTTATGAACATACACCAGAAACTAAACAAGTTTTATCTGAACGCACAGCTACTTTATTAACAGATATGCTTGAAGATGTTATCACTAAAGGCACAGGTAAAGCTGCTAATATCAACAGACCTGCTGCTGGTAAAACAGGAACTACCGATAATTACCAAGATGCTTGGTTTGCAGGTTATACACCTGATTTAGTAACAGTAGTATGGATGGGCTGTGATGATAATGATGTTATGCCTGGTATTACTGGTGGTACTACACCTGCGAAAATTTGGCAAAACTTCATGAAAACAGCACTTGCATCTATACCAGCTAAAAACTTTGATGGTTCAGACACTTCCATTGATAATCCAGTTCAAAATGTAGAAAGCAATGCTAAAACTACAGCTAAAGATGTTACTCATGAAAAAGAAAAACCATCAAAAGAAGCACCTGATAAACAAAAACCTGTTCATAATGAACAATCAAACCCAAATGATGCTCAACAACCAATTGATGAAAATGAACCAATTGAAGAAAATATCGAGCAACCATCTCTTCCAGCTCCAAGGCAAAATTTACCTGAACCAAGTATTCAACAAGGCAAAGGGTTAAATTAATAGATAATCATACAAAATTTAGGAGGACTTTTTGTGAGCGTATTTGATACACTTAAAGAACGTGGTTACTTAGCTCAAGTAACACACGAAGAAGAATTAAAAAAAGCTTTAGAAACTGAGCAAGTTACATTTTATATGGGATTTGACCCAACAGCAGACAGCCTTCATGTTGGTCATTTCTTAGCTTTAATGGCTATGTCTCATATGCAAAAAGCAGGTCATCGCCCTATCTGCTTAGTTGGTGGCGGTACTGGTACTGTAGGTGACCCTTCTGGTCGTACAGATATGCGTAAAATGTTAACTGATGAAGATATTGAACATAATTGCAATTGCTTCAAAAAACAAATGGAACGCTTTATCGATTTCTCTGATGGTAAAGCTTTAATGATCAACAATGGTGATTGGCTTCGCAAATTAAATTATATTGAATTACTTCGCGATGTTGGCCCACATTTCTCTGTTAATCGCATGCTTACTGCTGAATGTTACAAACAACGTTTAGAACGTGGTTTAACATTCCTTGAATTCAACTACATGATCATGCAAGCTTATGACTTCATGGAATTAAATCGCCGTTATGGTTGCGTACTTGAATTAGGTGGCGATGACCAATGGTCTAACATCATTGCTGGTGTTGAACTCATTCGTCGTAAAGAAGCAAAACCTTCTTATGGTATGACATTCAATCTTCTCACTAACAGTGAAGGTAAAAAAATGGGTAAAACAGCAAAAGGCGCACTTTGGCTCGACCCTGAAAAAACTTCTCCATACGACTTCTATCAATACTGGAGAAATGTTGCTGATAGCGACGTAGAAAAATGTCTTGCTCTTCTCACATTCTTACCAATGGACGAAGTTCGTCGCCTCGGTAGCTACAAAGACCAAAAAATCAACGAAGCAAAACAAGTTCTCGCTTATGAAGTTACAAAACTCGTTCATGGCGAAGAAGAAGCTAAAAAAGCTCAAGAAGCTGCTCAAGCACTTTTCAGTGGTAAAGGTAATATGGACAATGCTCCAACTATCACTATCACAGAAGCAGACTTTGGCAAAAAATTACTTGATATCTTAGTAGATAACAAAGTATTTGAATCCAAAGGTGCAGGTCGTCGTTTAATCGCTCAAAATGGTGTATCCATTGGCGATGACAAATGGACTGACGTAGAAAAAGTATTAACAGCAGAAGACCTTGCAAATGGCGATATGATCGTTCGCAAAGGTAAAAAGAAATTCTATCGTTTAATCAAAGGATAAAAATCATAAAATTATAAACAAAAAGCTAGAATATATTCAGTAATAATATTGATATATTCTAGCTTTTTATCTTTATTAGTAGACTATAATTACTATATTTAATTTATTTCTCAATCAATAAAGAAATGAACCTTTTAAATGATTTGCAAATACTCGTTTTTTTATGGTATACTCTAAAAAGATATTTTCTTACAAAGTTTTATCTAAATCTTAAAATTTTCTTTACTTATCTAGTACATATTAGATAATTTATAGTTTAATTTATTAAGGAGTGCGTTTAAAAGATGTCAGGACATTCTAAATGGGCCAATATTAAACGAAAAAAAGGTGCAAATGATGCCATTCGTGCAAAAATGACTACAAAAATTGGTCGTGAAATCACTATTGCTGTTCGTATGGGTGGTGCTGACCCTACTGGTAATATGCGTCTTAAATTAGCTTTAAGCAAAGCTAAATCTAACAATATTCCTAAAGATAATATCAATCGTGCTATTCAAAAAGGCTTAGGTGCTTCTGATGGTAGCAATTACGAAGAATTAATTTATGAAGGTTACGGTCCAGCAGGTTCTGCTGTTATGCTCGAAGTTATGACAGATAACCGCAATCGTACAGCTGCTGATATTCGTCATTTATTCTCCAAATACGGCGGAAACCTCGGCGAAACTGGTTGCGTAGGCTGGATGTTCCACAAAAAAGCAATCTTTGTTGTAGACAAAGAAGCTTTCGATGATGAAGAAAGCCTTATGATGATTGCTCTTGATGCTGGTGCTGAAGACTTCAAAGCAGAAGATGATTCTTTTGAAATCACTGCTGCTCCTGAAGATTTCGATGCAATCTCTCAAGCATTAGAAGAAAACAACATTGAAACAGTTGAATCCGAAATCACTATGATTCCTGATACTACTGTTAAAGTTGAAGGTAAAGACGCTGAAAAAATGCAGACTCTTATCGATATGCTTGAAGAACATGATGATGTTCAAAACGTTTATTCCAACTACGAAATGGACGAAGAATAAAATAATCTTTAGACGCAGTAATAACTGCGTCTATTTTTATCTAAAGATATATAATCGAGGTATTTATCATGGAATTTTTACAAGCCTTAAAAAATCGTCGCAGTATCTATAATTTAGGCACTAATGTTAATTTATCTAATGAAGAAATAACTTCTATCATCTCCGATTGCCTAAAACATAGCCCATCTGCTTTTAACTATCCTACAACAAATGTTATCATCGCCTTTGGTGAAAAACATCAACAGATTTGGCAAATCACTACAGATATTTTAAAAGAAAAATTAGCTAAAAAAGAAGAAACTTTCGCTGTGGCTCAAAATAAAATCAATAAATTCAAAGCTGGCGTTGGTACTATCTTATTTTTTGAAGACACAGAAATCATCAATGAATTAAAAGAAACTTATGCTATGTATGCTGAAAATTTCTCCACATGGTCAAATCAAGCAAATGGTATGCTTCAAAATAATATCTGGACAGCATTAAGCCAAGTAAATATCGGAGCTAATCTTCAACATTATAATCCTTTGATTGATGATAAAATCAAAGAATTATTCTCTATTCCTAATACATGGAAATTAACAGCACAAATGCCATTTGGTAGCATTGAAGCACAACCAAGTGAAAAATATATTGAAGATATTTCCACTCGCTTAAAAATCTATTAAAAGCAAAAAGAACTGATTATTTAAAATCAGTTCTTTTTTTCTTCAAATTTTAATTTTTTTCTTGTGATTTTTCTGTCAATGACAATTTTTTATTATTTGGTAAACTCATTTTTGCTTGTTTATCATCTAAAATAAATTTATTTAATTGCGTTTTATCCTCTAAGCTTAAATTATCCTTAATTAAATTTGTTATTATATTTTGCGTTAAATTGCCTGTTTGTTCTAATATTTTATCTTTGCTATTAATGAAACCACTTATAATTTGCTGTTGTCTAATCTCTAAAGACTTTAACTGCATATCATGATGTTTCATTTGAGCATTCATATCATTTTGGATTTGTTGGAAATACAATTTATGTGCTGGCGTTCCTTCAGGATATTTTTCTAATATAGATAATAAATTTGGCAATTTTTCTGTATTATATTTATCGTTATCAGCTACTATCCTATCATTTAATTCTTTATACATATTTTCAATATCTTTTATGATAGGCAATGAAGCTCTTTCAATTATTTCAATTCTATTGTTAGTAATCTGCGTCAATTGTTCTTGCATTGCCATGATTGTCTGTGCCATCACAGTGAAGCCTTTTGCTTTCGCTTCTTCTACTAAAATCTTAGCTTCCGCTTCATCTCTTAATAATTCCATTTGAGCCTGTTTTATCAGTTCTACGCGTTCCGTTTCCATTTCCGCTAAGCGAATTTTAGCTTCTGCTTCGATTTGTGCTATTTTCACTTTATCTGGTTCATAATTATAATTAGTAGTGGTACGACTGCCACTGCTAGAACCGCCAAACCAGCTTTTTATTGTAGACCACCAACTCATAAAAGCATTCTCCTTTTGTTTCGTAAAAACTTTTTCTACTTGATGACTGCGAAATCTTCCCAAAGTACATACATTGGCAAAATGTTCACAGTTGTTAAAAATCAGATTATAGCCCTTATCGCCTAAACAAGCTCTAGCATAAGTTACTATTTGTTCAGGTGAGTATAAGTCAGCAAATTCCTCATCAGTATATTCTTTTACTTCCAATATACCGCCTTTTAAAAAGTAAGCTAA
>OGZJ01000562.1_pt1 | contig 13423 bp, 16 predicted proteins | sample 1576831 | NCBI WGS metagenome assembly OGZJ01 (sample SAMEA3541518, study PRJEB24748) | human gut metagenome | biome: human gut; feature: human-associated habitat; material: faeces | place: China | collected 2012
GAGCACGCCACAGATGCGCTTTACACCACGATGCTTACCGGGATGGGGGCGCGACGTCAGCCACTGATGTGGGCTATCACTACCGCCGGGTACAACATTGAGGGGCCGTGCTACGACAAACGGCGGGAAGTCATCGAGATGCTCAACGGTTCGGTACCCAACGATGAACTGTTCGGGATCATCTATACCGTTGACGAAGGTGACGACTGGACCGACCCGCAGGTGCTGGAAAAAGCCAATCCAAATATTGGCGTGTCGGTTTATCGCGAATTTTTGTTAAGTCAGCAGCAGCGTGCGAAAAATAACGCCCGTCTGGCAAACGTCTTTAAAACAAAACACCTCAATATCTGGGTGTCGGCGCGTTCGGCGTATTTCAACCTGGTGAGCTGGCAGAGCTGCGAGGATAAATCACTGACTCTTGAGCAATTCGAGGGGCAGCCGTGCATTCTGGCCTTTGACCTGGCGCGTAAACTGGATATGAACAGCATGGCGCGACTTTATACCCGCGAGATTGACGGTAAAACGCATTACTACAGTGTGGCCCCGCGTTTCTGGGTACCGTATGACACGGTGTACAGCGTCGAGAAAAATGAAGATCGACGGACAGCCGAACGCTTTCAGAAATGGGTGGAAATGGGCGTTCTGACCGTTACCGATGGTGCGGAGGTGGATTATCGCTACATCCTCGAGGAGGCCAAAGCGGCGAACAAAATCAGCCCGGTCAGTGAGTCACCCATCGACCCCTTCGGGGCGACCGGGTTGTCACATGACCTTGCTGATGAAGACCTGAACCCCATCACTATCATTCAGAACTACACCAACATGTCCGACCCGATGAAAGAGCTGGAAGCGGCAATTGAATCGGGGCGCTTTCATCATGATGGCAATCCCATCATGACCTGGTGTATCGGTAACGTGGTCGGCAAAACCATTCCGGGTAACGATGATGTGGTGAAGCCCGTCAAAGAGCAGGCGGAAAACAAAATCGATGGTGCAGTTGCGCTGATTATGGCGGTTGGCAGAGCCATGCTGTACGAGAAAGAAGACACGCTGTCTGACCACATTGAGTCCTATGGGATCCGCTCGCTTTAACTGAGGTAATTATGATCATGCTGATTCTCGCGCCTCTGGTGGGCGTGCTGGGGGCGCTTTTGCTGGCGTATGGTGCCTGGCTGATTTATCCCCCGGCGGGGTTTGTTGTTGCCGGGGCGTTGTGCCTGTTCTGGTCGTGGCTGGTGGCGCGATATCTCGACCGTACACAGTCGTCTGTCGGCGGAGGTAAATAGTGTTCTTTTCGGGATTATTTCAACGAAAAAGTGACGCACCGGTGACCACGCCAGCAGAGCTGGCGGATGCTATCGGGTTGTCCTACGACACCTATACCGGAAAGCAGATCAGCAGCCAGCGGGCCATGCGACTGACGGCGGTTTTTTCCTGTGTCAGGGTGCTGGCGGAGTCGGTCGGGATGTTGCCCTGCAACCTGTATCACCTGAACGGCAGCCTGAAGCAGAGAGCCACTGGTGAACGTCTGCATAAGCTGATCTCCACGCATCCCAATGGCTATATGACGCCGCAGGAGTTCTGGGAGCTGGTGGTCACCTGTCTGTGCCTGCGGGGAAACTTTTACGCCTACAAAGTGAAAGCATTTGGCGAAGTGGCTGAACTGCTGCCCGTCGATCCCGGCTGTGTGGTACCGAAGCTTAACAGTAGCTGGGAGCCGGTCTATCAGGTCACATTCCCGGATGGCTCCACGGATGTACTGAGCCAGGAGGATATCTGGCATGTGCGCACGCTGACGCTGGACGGACTGGTGGGGCTGAATCCCATCGCCTATGCCCGCGAGGCAATATCGCTGGCGGCAGCGACCGAAGAGCACGGGGCCAGACTGTTCAGCAATGGCGCGGTGACGTCGGGTGTGTTGCGTACAGAGCAGACGCTGTCAGATCAGGCTTATGAGCGCCTGAAGAAAGATTTTGAGGAGCGTCACACCGGGCTTGGCAATGCTCACCGCCCGATGATCCTTGAGATGGGGCTGGACTGGAAGTCGATGGCGCTGAACGCCGAGGACAGCCAGTTCCTGGAAACCCGCAAGTTTCAGCTTGAAGAAATCTGTCGTCTGTTCCGGGTGCCGTTGCACATGGTGCAGAACACCGATCGCGCCACCTTCAACAATATCGAAGAGCTGGGGCTGGGATTTATCAACTATTCACTGGTGCCGTATCTGACCCGCATCGAACAGCGGATCAACACCGGACTGGTACGAAAAAGTAAGCAGGGCGTTTATTACGCCAAATTTAACGCCGGGGCGTTACTGCGCGGGGATATGAAGTCCCGTTTTGAAGCCTACGCCACCGGGATCAACTGGGGAATTTACTCTCCCAATGACTGCCGCGACCTGGAAGATATGAATCCGCGTCCCGGTGGTGATGTCTATCTCACACCGATGAACATGACCACGAAACCCTCCGATGGCAGTAAAGCCGGTAAGCAGAAGGATAACGCCAATGCAGACGAAACAACGTCTTGATGTACCGCTGAGTCTGAAATCTGTCAGTGACTCCGGTGAGTTTGAAGGGTATGGCTCCGTCTTTGGTGTAAAGGACAGCCACGATGATGTGGTGATGTCCGGGGCATTTGCTGCGTCCCTGCGGGCGTGGAGTGACAGAAAAGCGTTACCTGCGCTGCTCTGGCAGCACCGCATGGATGAGCCCATCGGTGTTTACACCGAAATGAAGGAAGACGATGTCGGGCTTTACGTCAGGGGGCGGTTGCTCATTGATGATGATCCCCTGGCAAAACGCGCACATGCACACATGAAGGCCGGTTCGTTAACCGGCCTTTCTATTGGATACGTCCTGAAAGACTGGGAATATGACCGGAGCAAAGAAGCCTTTCTGCTGAAAGAAATCGACCTCTGGGAAGTCAGTCTGGTGACGTTCCCGTCTAACGACGAAGCGCGGATCAGCGACGTCAAGAACGCGCTGGCCCGCGGGGAAATCCCCGAACAGAAAAAAATCGAAAGAGTCCTGCGTGATGTCGGACTCTCCCGTACCCAGGCCAAAGCATTCATGGCCGGGGGCTATGGCGCACTGTCCCTGCGCGACGCTGAGGATGTGGGCTCTGCACTGAATGCACTGAAAAATCTGAACTTCTAATCAGGAGAAATACGATGGCGGTTGATATTAAAGATGTCGAACAGGTCGCGCAGGAGCTGCAGCAGAAGTTTGACGACTTCAAAGCAAAGAACGACAAGCGCGTGGATGCGATTGAGCAGGAAAAAGGCAAGCTTGCCGGGCAGGTGGAAACCCTGAACGGGAAACTCAGCGAGCTGGAAAATCTCAAAAGCGACCTTGAAAAAGAGCTGCTTGAGCTGAAACGTCCGGCAGGTGGAGCGCAAAATAAACTGGCCACCGAGCATAAAGAGGCGTTTGTGGGCTTTCTACGTAAAGGCCGTGAAGACGGTCTGCGCGATCTGGAGCGTAAGGCATTGCAGGTGGGTACCGATGAAGACGGTGGCTACGCCGTGCCGGAAGAACTGGATCGCAACATTCTTAACCTGCTGAAAGATGAAGTGGTGATGCGTCAGGAAGCCACGGTGATCACCGTTGGCGGTTCCGACTACAAAAAACTGGTGAATCTGGGCGGTACGGCTTCCGGATGGGTGGGGGAAACGGATACGCGATCCCAGACTGCCACCTCCAGACTGGAGCTGATTGAACCTCTCATGGGGGAAATCTACGGCAACCCGCAGGCTACCCAGAAAATGCTGGACGATGCCTTCTTCAACGTGGAGGCCTGGATCAACAGCGAGCTGGCAACCGAATTTGCCGAACAGGAAGAAATTGCCTTTACCTCAGGCGATGGCACCAAGAAGCCGAAAGGGTTCCTGGCGTATGAATCCACTGATGAAACCGACAAGGTCCGGGCGTTCGGCAAACTTCAGCATATTGTATCCGGCGAAGCGACCGCGGTGACCGCAGACGCCATTATCAAACTGATTTACACGCTGCGTAAGGCACACCGCACTGGCGCGAAGTTCATGATGAACAACAACAGCCTGTTTGCCATCCGTCTGCTGAAAGACACCGAGGGTAACTATCTGTGGCGTCCGGGGCTGGAACTGGGGCAGCCGTCCTCTCTGGCGGGTTACGGTATCGCTGAAAACGAACAGATGCCGGATATCGCCGCTGATGCGAAAGCCATTGCATTTGGTAACTTCAAACGGGGTTACACCATCGTTGACCGTATCGGCACCCGCATTCTGCGTGACCCGTACACCAATAAACCGTTTGTCGGTTTTTATACCACCAAGCGCACCGGCGGGATGCTGGTCGATTCGCAGGCCATCAAACTGCTGAAGATTGCAGCGGCGTAATCACTCAGGGGCGCGGAACCGCGCCCCCTGTTCTGACGGGTGAAGAATCATGATCCTGAAACAAGATCTGAAATGGTCACCGGACGGTATGCGTGTTGAGGTCATTCGGGCCGGTGAGTATGACGACGGGGCGCTTCCTGCCCGGGTGCAGGAGATTGCACTTCAGGCCGGGTTAGCAGAGCGCGGAACCAGTGCAAAAAGCAGTAAAGCGGCAAAAGAGAAAAAAGCCACGACCAGTAAAGAGGGCTGAGTATGCTTCTGACAATGGAAGAGATTAAAGCCCAACTCCGGCTGGATGAGGATTTCGATGCTGATGACCGCCATCTGCAACTGCTGGCCTGTGCGGCGCAAAAGCGGACGGAAACGTATCTGAACCGGAAGCTCTATGCACCGGATGAAACCATTCCGGAGAGCGATCCGGACGGGCTGCACCTGCCGGATGATATTCGTCTGGGGATGCTGATGCTTATCAGCCATTTTTACGAAAACCGCTCGTCGGTTACGGAAGTGGAGAAACTCGACATGCCGCAGAGTTTTGGCTGGCTTGTCGGCCCGTACAGGTACTTTCCGCAATGAAAATTCGTCAGGCGCAGACCAGCGCAACCTACATTCTGCCGGACCCCGGTGAACTGAATAAACGCGTCCTGATCCGCCTGCGGGTGGATATGCCCGCGGATAACTTTGGCGTGGAGCCTCAATACCCGGTTACGTTCCGGACATGGGCGAAGGTTATCCAGACCAGTGCCACCACCTGGCAGGAAACCGCGCAGATCGGAGACGCCATCACCCATTACATCACCATTCGCTACCGCCGGGGGATCACTGCTGATTATGAGGTGGTCTGCGGTGACAGTGTGTACCGGGTGAAACGTCAGCGCGATCTGAACGGGGCGCGGCGCTTTCTGCTGCTGGAGTGTACGGAACTGGGCGAATTTACGCAGAGTCACGGAGGCAGCAATGGCGACTTCCTTTTTTCACGTTGATTTTCAGCAGCCCGCGGAGATGCGCTTTAACCGCGCCCGTGTCCGGCGGGCGTTTGTCACGATTGGTCAGCGTCATATGCGTGATGCCCGTCGGCTGGTGATGCGCCGCGCGCGGTCGGCACCGGGTGAAAATCCCGGTTATCAGACCGGACGTCTGGCTCGTTCGATTGGTTACATGGTGCCGAGAGTCAGTAAAAAGCGAGCCGGTTTTATGACACGCATTGCCCCTAACCAGCGCAACGGGAAGGGGAACCGGATGATCTCTGGTGACTTCTATCCGGCGTTTCTGTTTTTTGGTGTCCGGGGAGGAGCAAAACGTCGTCGTAGCCATCATCGTGGTGCATCCGGTGGCAGCGGCTGGCGGCTGGCTCCACGTAATAACTTTATGGTGGAAACTCTTGAAAAGAACCGCAGCTGGACACGCTATTTTCTGGCGCGGGAATTACGTAAATCACTGAAGCCGGAGCGACGACGCAGATGAAACTGACGCCTGTTATTGCTGCGCTGCGTGCCCGCTGCCCGTATTTTGAAAACCGGGTGGCAGGCGCGGCACAGTTCAAAAATCTGCCGGAGGTCGGAAAGCTGAGACTCCCGGCGGCGTATGTGGTACCGGGTGATGACTCTCCGGGAGAAAACAAAAGCCAGACCGACTACTGGCAGGAGCTGAAAGAGGGCTTCTCCGTGGTTGTCATACTGAGTAACGGGCGTGATGAGCGCGGTCAGTTTGCTTCGTATGATGTGGTGGACGATGTCCGGCAGATGCTCTTTAAGGCCCTGCTGGGCTGGAACCCGGAAGCGTGCGGTAACCCGATTACCTATGACGGCGGCACGCTGCTGGATCTGAATCGTCATGAGCTGATTTATCAGTTCGATTTTTCGGTCATCAGCGAGCTGACCGAAGACGATACCCGCCAGCAGGATGAGCTGAACAGTCTGGATGAACTGCGAACGCTGGCGATTGATGTTGATTATTTCGATCCCGGTAACGGGCCTGACGGCGATATCGAACATCACACCGAAATAACCCTTCCTTCCTGAGAATCTTCATGTTTGTGAAACCTGTTAAAGGGCGGTCAGTGCCTGACCCTGCCCGCGGTGACCTTTTGCCCACCGAAGGGCGAAATGTTGACGAGAACAACTACTGGCTGCGCCGTGAAGTAGCGGGTGATATCCGGCGCGTGAATAAAAAGGTGAACACCGATGACGACAAGCTTTAACACCATTCCGTCGAATACGCTGGTTCCGCTGTTTTATGCGGAAATGGATAACCAGGCGGCGAATACTGCACAGGACAGCGGGGCATCGTTGCTGATTGGTCACGCCAATAACGGTGCAGAGATTGTTGCCAACAGTCTGGTGCTGATGCCGTCGGCAGACTATGCACGCCAGATTTGTGGTGCGGGAAGTCAGCTGGCGCGTATGGTTGAGGCTTATCGCCAGACCGACCCGTTTGGTGAGCTGTATGTGATTGCCGTTCCTGAATCCACGGGCGCGGCGGCAACAGTTACGCTGACGGTGACCGGGGCGGCAACCGAAACCGGCACGGTGAATGTTTATGTGGGACGTACCCGCGTGCAGGCACCGGTGACCAACGGCGATAACGTCGCGACCATTGCCAGCAGTATCCAGGATGCCATCAATGCCGTTCCGACCCTGCCGTTTACAGCTTCATCTTCGGCTGGTGTGGTCACGCTGACCGCGCGTCATAAGGGGCTTTGCGGGAATGAAATTCCTGTCAGCCTCAATTACTACGGCTTCGGTGGGGGCGAAGTGCTGCCAGCGGGCGTACAGATTGCCGTGGCGACGGGGACCGCCGGAACGGGCGCTCCGGTTCTCACCGGCGCGGTGGCTGCAATGGCGGATGAGCCGTTTGATTATATCGGCCTGCCGTTCAACGACACGGCCTCCGTTAACACGCTGGTGACCGAGATGAACGATACCAGCGGTCGCTGGAGCTATGCGCGTCAGCTGTATGGTCATGTGTATACGGCAAAGACCGGTACGCTGTCAGAACTGGTGACCGCAGGTGACCAGTTTAACCAGCAGCACATTACCCTGGCGGGGTACGAAAAAGAGACCCAGACGCCTGCCGACGAGCTGGCGGCAAGCCGTACCGCCCGCGCAGCGGTGTTTATCCGCAACGATCCGGCACGTCCCACGCAGACCGGTGAGCTGGTGGGTATGCTGCCTGCGCCGAAGGGGAAACGGTTCACGATGACCGAGCAGCAGACCCTGCTGTCTCATGGCGTGGCAACGGCGTATGTCGAAAGCGGGGTGCTGCGCATTCAGCGTGATGTCACCACGTACAGGAAAAACGCTTACGGTGTTGCGGATAACAGCTACCTCGACAGCGAGACGCTGCATACCAGCGCGTATGTGCTGCGCAAACTGAAATCCGTCATTACCAGTAAGTACGGGCGTCACAAGCTTGCCAGCGACGGTACCCGCTTTGGTCCCGGTCAGGCGATTGTCACACCGGCGGTGATCAAAGGGGAACTGCTGGCAACCTACCGTCAGCTTGAGCGTGCGGGGATCGTGGAAAACTACGAACTGTTTAAGCAGTACCTGGTTGTGGAGCGTGATGCCAGCGATCCGAACCGCCTGAACACGCTGTTCCCGCCTGACTATGTTAACCAGTTGCGTGTCTTTGCCGTGGTTAACCAGTTACGTCTTCAGTATTCAGAGGAGTCTGCATAATGGCCCGTATCGGGGGAACCTGTTATTTCAAAATTGACGGTCAGCAGCTATCGCTGACCGGCGGCATTGAGGTGCCCATGAACAGGACGGTCAATGATGACATCATCGGCCTGGACGGTTCAGTGGACCGCAAGGAAACTCACCGTGCGCCTTATGTCAAAGGGACCTTCAAGGTGCCGAAGAATTTTCCGGTGAGCAAAATCACCTCGTCTGATGAGATGACCATCACTGCCGAGCTGGCGAACGGTCAGGTCTATGTATTGTCGTCCGCCTGGCTGCACGGCGAAGCGAACCATAATGCCGAAGAAGGCACGGTTGATCTTGAGTTCCACGGTGAAGAAGGGGATTACCAGTAATGAAAGAGCTTGAGTTAAAGAAACCGATTATCGCTCATGGTGAGACACTTTCCGTACTGGAGTTTGATGAACCCACCGGGAAGGATGTCCGCGAGCTGGGGTATCCCTACCAGATGAATCAGGATGAGTCCGTCAGACTTCTGGCGCATGTGGTGTCGAAATACATTGTGCGGCTGGCGAAAGTGCCGCAAAGCTCTGTCGACCAGATGTCTCCGGCAGACCTGAATGCAGCGGCGTGGCTTGTGGCCGGTTTTTTCCTCCAGGCCTGACGGCTGAATACCTCACTGATCGCTTCTTTGACTGCGCCAGTTACTGGCGCATTAATCCCTTCGAATTGCTGAATATGCCGATCAGTGAAATTCCCTTGCTGGTCAGTCAGGCAAACAGGATAGAGCAGGAGAAACGCACACATGGCTGAATTTGAGCTTAAGGCGTTGATCACCGGTGTCGACAGACTTTCTCCCGCGCTGTCGAAAATGCAAAAGAAAATCCGGGGATTTAAACGCCAGGCGGAAGAAGCATCACAGGGTGGGCTGGCGCTTGGTGGCGGACTGGCAGCGGGTCTGACGCTTTCCCTGAAATCTTATGCCGATCAGGAAAACGCCGCCACCGGGCTGAAAGTCGCCATGATGGATGCAAACGGCGAGGTCGGAAAGAGCTTTCAGGACATCAATAAACTGGCTATTGGCCTGGGTAACCAGCTACCCGGTACAACGGCTGATTTCCAGAACATGATGCAGATGCTGGTGCGTCAGGGGATCCCGGCAGAAAATATTCTTGGCGGTGTGGGTAAAGCGACAGCTTATCTCGCGGTACAACTGAAAAAAACACCGGAAGCGGCTGCTGAGTTTGCTGCAAAGATGCAGGATGCTACCGGAACGGCGTCAGAAGACATGATGGGGCTGTTCGACACTATCCAGAAGGCGTTTTATCTGGGCGTTGACGATACCAACATGTTGTCCTTCTTCACTAAAACCAGTTCTGTTCTGAAGATGGTGAACAAGGACGGTCTTCAGGCTGCACAGAGCCTTGCCCCCATCAGCGTCATGATGGATCAGATGGGGATGAACGGGGAGTCGGCAGGTAATGCCCTGCGAAAAGTTATCCAGTCCGGATTAAGCGTTAAGAAAATCAGGGACGTCAATAAAGTTATGGCCCGTCAGAAACTCGGGGTACAGCTCGATTTTACTGACGGCAAAGGAAGTTTTGGCGGTCTTGATAACATGTTTAAGCAACTGGCAAAGCTGCGAAAACTTACCGACGTTAAGCGAACAGGTGTACTTAAGGCAATATTTGGTGATGATGCCGAAACCCTTCAGGTGGTCAATGCACTAATCGATAAAGGAAAGGATGGTTACGATCAGATCCAGCAAAAGATGAATAAACAGGCCAGCCTGAATAAACGTGTTCAGGCACAGCTTGGTACGCTATCCAACCTGTGGGAGGCAATGACGGGGACCGCAACTAACGGCCTTGCGGCTATTGGCGGCGCATTTTCTGGTGACGCCAAAAATATCACGCAATGGCTGGGGGAGTTGGGGGAAAAATTCACGAAGTTTGCGGATGAAAATCCCCGGGTTATTCGCGGCGTCGTCGGGCTTGCTGCCGGTCTTGCGATTCTGAAACTGGGATTGATGGGCGTGGGCAGTGCCATCAGCATTGTCAGCAGGATCATGTCGATGACGCCGATTGGCATGATTGCGACGGCGATTGCTCTGGCTGCGGGATTAATTATCACTAACTGGGATGTTGTCGGACCTTATTTTAAGAAGCTCTGGGAAACCATTGGTCCTTATTTTGAGGCTGGCTGGGAACTTCTGAAGAAGGTTTTTGCCTGGTCGCCGCTGGGGATGGTGATCAATAACTGGGGACCGGTTGTTAAGTGGTTTCAGGATATGTGGGATAAGCTGAAGCCAATTATTGAGTGGTTTACCGACAGTTCCGGTGACACGGTCGATGCCATTAACTCTGCGCAGTGGGGCGCGAGTGCTTATGATGCTTATGGGACGGGAATACCGGCGCGGGGATACACACCTTATCCGGCGGTAGATCTGGCTCAGTCAAACAACGCCTCCGATGCCACAGGCCCGAATCCCTTCATGATTAACAAAGCTTCTGCGCCAAAAGTTGATGGTGAGATCAAGGTATCATTTATAAATATGCCACCAGGTATGCGGGTTACGGAAACACGCTCCAGTGGCATTGATATAAATCACGATGTTGGCTATACCCGATTTTGGTAGCCAGGATTCCCCTCACAGGTATTGCTGGTTGTAAGTCATAAATAGAGTGATAGAATTAATGCACATTTAGAAAAATGTTAATAGGCGAAAAATGAAAGGCTATATCACAGCAAGTGTAATTCTTGGAGCAGCGGCTGTTTTTTCATCTCTCATAATCTCTGGCAACATCTCCTTTAAAGATGAACATATTATTCAGTTATCTGGAGGAGCCATAAAACTTGGTGATGTTTATAAAGAAAATAAATTGATAAGTGCAAAGATTATTTTTCCAGATAATCAGGGTGAACAGATTCTTGTTGTCGACGGCAATCCTGAAAACTTTAAGGAGGATTTTCAGGAGAAATTAAATAAAGTAATAAAAACTTTAAATGCGTCAAAGAAAAAAGATGAAGAGAAAGTTAGCCTGGATAATTTAAGTGTTATTGAAGAGTCTAAACTAGAGCTCGTTTCTGCGGTGCGTTACTCTGCTCAGTATGTTCCTATGTTTACTCTGACGCTGGACAAAAAAGAAATTACCATGCCTAAAAATACGGTAATATTTCCATTTGCCAGCGATGAAACAGCTAAGTATTTAAATGAACAACAGCAAAAGTATAAAGATTCGTTGTTTCTGACTCGCTAATTAATAAAATTCATTACAAGGCCACCTTCTAATAGGTGGCTTTTTTATTTTCGGAGTGTATATGACGTGGAAAGACAGGCTTCAGGATGCGTCATTTCGAGGTGTGCCGTTTAAGGTTGAAGAAGAAAGTGCGGGAACCGGCCGTCGTGTGGAAACACACGAATATCCGAACCGCGACAAAACCTATACCGAAGATCTGGGAAAAGTCACTTTCCGCCCGTCCATCACGGCTTATGTGGTGGGAGATGACTGCTTTGACCAGCGCGATCGCCTGATTGACGCGCTGAATAAACCCGGTCCCGGCACGCTTGTCCACCCGACATACGGTGAGTTGAAAGTCTGTGTTGACGGGGAAGTTCGGGTCAGCACATCGAAGAGTGAAGGGCGTATTGTCCGCTTTGACCTGAAGTTTGTCGAAGCGGGAGATCTCTCTTACCCCACATCAGGCGTGGCGACGGCGCAGACGCTGATGTCATCCTGTTCTGCACTGGATGACTGCATCAGTGACAGCTTCAGCGGTTTCAGTATCGATGGCGTGGCGGATTTTGTGCAGAACGACGTTATCGGTAATGCCAGCACAATGCTTGGGTATGTTTCTGATGCGATGAAAGTGGTGGATTCTGCCGTATCGGATGCCGCCAGGCTGTTGCAGGGTGATATCTCGGTACTTCTGCCGCCGCCATCGTCAGGCAAAAATTTCGTTGAGCAGGTGCAGAAAATGTGGCGTACCGGGAAACGCCTTTATGGTAACGCCAGCGACCTGGTCACCATGATCAAAACGCTTTCCGGTGTCAGCCTCGGCAGCGATCTGCAACCGCGCGGCGTCTGGAAAACGGACAGTAAAACCACCGCCACGGCGACGCAGCAGCGTAACGTGGTTGCCAGCACCCTTCGTACGACCGCAATCAGCGAAGCGGCGTATGCCGTCATCCGATTGCCTGCGCCAACAACTTCCGCGGTGATGCAGAATGCCACAGTGGGGCAGGCAACAACACCCGCGCAGAGCACTGGCTGGCCTTCCGTCACGCATCCGGCACTGAACAATGCACCGGCGGTGAAAAACACGGTTGACCTGCCGACGTGGGAAGAACTGACTGACATTCGCGACACACTGAATACGGCAATTGATAAGGAGTTGTCCCGTACAACCAGCGATGCGCTGTTTCTGGCGCTGCGCCGGGTGAAAGCAGATCTGAATGCGGATATCAACACGCGCCTTGAACAGTCTGCACGGATCATTCAGCGCACACCGGATGAGGTTTTACCCGCGCTGGTGCTGGCGGCGACCTGGTTTGATAACGCGGCGCGTGACGCGGACATTATCCGGCGTAATGCCATTACGCATCCCGGCTTTGTGCCGGTGATCCCTCTGAAGGTGCCAGTGCAATGAACGACAATGTCACGCTACGGGTAAATGGCCGGGAGTGGAATGGCTGGACATCGGTGCGCATCGGTGCCGGTATTGAACGGCTGGCGCGGGATTTCAGTGTGGAGATCACCCGCCAGTGGCCGGGTGATGAGGGTATTACCACGCTTCAGCCGCGCATTAAAAACGGTTCAAAAGTGGAGGTGCTGATTGGTGATGAGCTGGTGATCACCGGCTGGGTGGAGGCGACGCCCGTTCGTTACGATGCCCGTTCGGTCAGCACCGGTATTGCCGGACGTAGTCTGACGGCTGACCTGATTGACTGTGCAGCCGAACCGACACAGTTTAACGGACGATCACTGGTACAGATTGCGCAGGCGCTTGCTGCGCCCTTCGGCATTGAGGTGGTGAACAGCGGTGCGCCGTCGGGTGTTATTCCTGATGTCCAGCCTGATCACGGTGAAACGGTGATCGAGGTGATTAACAAAATACTCGGTCAGCAGCAGGCGCTGGCTTATGACGACCCGCACGGCAGGCTGGTGATTGGCGGTATTGGCTCAACGCGGGCACATACCGCGCTGGTACTCGGGGAAAACATCCTTTCCTGCGATACGGAGAAGAGTATCCGGGAGCGATTTTCTGTTTACCAGGTGGCGGGGCAGCGTGCCGGAAACGACGATGATTTCGGTGAGGCCACCACCACCGCGCTGCGGGCCCGCACAGAGGACGCATTTATTGCCCGTTACCGTCCGATGTATATCAGGCAGACAGGGCAGGCTAC
>OGZJ01000577.1_pt1 | contig 13238 bp, 10 predicted proteins | sample 1576831 | NCBI WGS metagenome assembly OGZJ01 (sample SAMEA3541518, study PRJEB24748) | human gut metagenome | biome: human gut; feature: human-associated habitat; material: faeces | place: China | collected 2012
CAACACCGTGATCGTGGTGCTGCAGGTGGTGTTGATCGCCGTTATCCTCGGCATGGTGATTTATGGCGTGTTTGAAGGCGAGGGCGCCGGTACGCTGGCCAGCAGCCGTCCGTTCTGGTCCGGTGACGCGCACGTGATCCCGATGATTACCGGGGCGACGATCCTGTGCTTCTCGTTTACCGGTTTCGACGGCATCAGCAACCTGTCGGAAGAGACCAAAGATGCAGAGCGCGTCATTCCGCGCGCGATCTTCCTGACCGCGCTGATCGGCGGCCTGATCTTCATCTTTGCCACCTACTTCCTGCAGCTGTACTTCCCGGATATCTCGCGCTTTAAAGATCCGGATGCGTCACAGCCGGAAATTATGCTCTACGTGGCAGGTAAAGCCTTCCAGGTTGGCGCGCTGATCTTCTCCACCATCACCGTACTGGCGTCCGGTATGGCGGCGCACGCTGGCGTGGCGCGTCTGATGTACGTTATGGGCCGCGACGGCGTGTTCCCGAAAAGCTTCTTCGGCTACGTGCACCCGACCTGGCGCACTCCGGCGATGAACATCATCCTGGTCGGCGCGATTGCGCTGCTGGCGATTAACTTCGACCTGGTGATGGCGACGGCGCTGATTAACTTTGGTGCGCTGGTGGCGTTTACCTTCGTTAACCTGTCGGTGATTTCCCAGTTCTGGATCCGTGAGAAACGCAACAAGACGCTGAAAGACCACTTCCAGTATCTGTTCCTGCCGATGTGCGGCGCCCTGACCGTCGGCGCGCTGTGGGTCAACCTGGAAGAGAGCTCGATGATTCTGGGCCTGATCTGGGCCGGTATCGGTCTGGTCTATCTGGCCTGCGTGACCAAAAGCTTCCGCAACCCGGTGCCGCAGTACGAAGACGTGGCGTAAGGCGTAGCGTGATGTGATTGAGAAAAGCCGGAGGGAAACCTCCGGCTTTTTTTTCGTTTGGCTCGGTGCGATATCTTTTGCCCGGCGGCGCTGCGTTTGCGCGGGCCTACGGTGATGGTTAACCTTCTGAAATTTAATAGTTATGTAGGCCGGGTAAGCGAAGCGCCACCCGGCAGAAGAGCTTATCCTGCCTGCACCATAACTTTCAGCAGCGTATCCAGCAGGCCGGGAAAACGGGCGTCCAGATCTTCCCGGCGCAGCGAAATCATGTTCTCCCGTCCCTGAGGCCGTTGCCAGATCACACCGCTGTCGCGCAGGACGCGCCAGTGGTGGGTCATGGTGGACTTGGCCACCTCCTCCTGGCGCAGGGCGTTGCAGCTCAGCTCGCTGCCGTCGGCCAGCGTACGAATGATCTCCAGTCGCAGCGGGTTTCCGAGCGCGGAAAGGACATTTTCCAGGCGAATTTGTTCTCGTTCGGGGTGATTGGCGATCATAATAATCCTGTGTCGGCGGTGGCGCGGCGCATCGCAGCCGCAGCCCATATCGGCGGCTGGCGGCTACTATACCCAAACTCCGGTTCTGATACCACGCGCGCCGCCGCAACCTGCCCAATCGTAATGATAGCAAAAATAGTTCGAATATACTCGTACAGTTGTACTAAGATAGACGCAGTTAAATGAACTGCGGATCATTCCGACCGCAGACTGACCGTCAAAACGACTAAGGACGCATCATGCCCCGACCCATCCCTCTCGAACGTTATCGCAACATCGGTATCTCCGCGCATATCGATGCCGGTAAAACCACCACCACCGAGCGCATCCTGTTTTATACCGGGATGAGCCATAAGCTGGGTGAAGTACACGATGGCGCGGCAACCACCGACTGGATGGCCCAGGAGCAGGAGCGCGGGATCACCATTACCTCGGCGGCGGTAAGCTGCTTCTGGCCGGGGATGGACCGCAGCTTCGAGCCGCACCGGATCAATATCATCGACACCCCGGGGCACGTGGATTTCACCATTGAGGTGGAACGTTCTATGCGCGTGCTCGACGGCGCGGTGATGGTGTACGACTCCGTCGGCGGGGTGCAGCCCCAGTCGGAGACCGTCTGGCGCCAGGCGAATAAATACCACGTTCCGCGGCTGGCCTTCGTCAACAAGATGGACCGCCCGGGGGCGGACTTCTTCCGCGTGGTGCAGATGATGATCGACCGCCTGAAGGCTAACCCGGTGCCGATTGTGATCCCCATTGGCGCTGAAGAGCATTTCACCGGCGTCGTCGACCTGGTGAAAATGCGCGCCATCCTGTGGGATGACGCCACCCAGGGCATGACCTTCAGCTATGGGCCAGTCCCTGACGAGCTGTTGGCGACGGCGCAGCAGTGGCGGGAGAAAATGGTCTCGGCGGCGGCGGAAGCCAGCGATGAGCTGATGGATAAATACCTGGAAACCGGTGAGCTGGACGAGGCGGAGATCGTCGCCGGCCTGCGCCAGCGCACGGTGAAGGGGGAGATCCAGGCGGTGCTCTGCGGGAGCGCCTTTAAAAACAAAGGCGTGCAGCGCATGCTCGATGCGGTGGTGGAGCTGATGCCATCGCCGCTGGATATTCCGGCGATACAGGGCGTCGATGAGCAAGGCCAGCCGGCGGAACGCCATCCGAGCGACGATGAGCCGTTGTCGGCGCTGGCGTTCAAACTGATGACCGACCCCTACGTCGGCCAGCTGACCTTTATCCGCGTCTACTCCGGGACGCTGAAGAAAGGCGATGCGGTGTGGAACCCGGTGAAGGGTAAGAAAGAGCGCATCGGGCGTATCGTGCTGATGCAGGCCAACGACCGTCACGAAGTTGACGAACTGCACGCCGGGGATATCGCGGCCTGCGTCGGTCTGAAGGATGTGACCACCGGCGATACGTTATGCGACCCGGATGCGATCATTACCCTCGAACGGATGGAGTTTCCGGAGCCGGTGATTTCGCTGGCCATCGAGCCGAAGACCAAAGCGGACCAGGAGAAAATGGGCATCGCGCTGCAGCGGCTGGCGGCGGAAGATCCGTCGTTCCGTCTGCATACCGATGAAGAGTCCGGCCAGACGATTATCTCCGGCATGGGTGAGCTGCATCTGGAGATCATTGTCGACCGGATGAAGCGCGAGTTTGGCGTCGAGGCCAACATTGGCCGTCCGCAGGTCACCTACCGCGAAACCCTGCGCAAGAAAGTGACGGACGTGGAAGGCAAATTTGTGCGCCAGTCCGGCGGCAAAGGGCAGTATGGCCACGTCGTACTGACCCTGGAGCCGCTGGAGCCGGGCAGCGGTTTCGTCTTCGAGGACGCCACCAAAGGCGGCGTGGTGCCGCGCGAGTACATCCCTTCCGTGGAGAAAGGGCTGCGCGAAGCGATGGGCACCGGCGTGCTGGCGGGTTATCCGGTGGTTGACGTGAAAGCGACCCTGACCTTCGGGTCGTACCACGACGTGGACTCCTCGGAGATGGCGTTCCGCATGGCGGCGATCTTCGGCTTCCGGGAGGGCGCGCGCAAAGCGGACCCGGTGATCCTTGAGCCGGTGATGCACGTCGAGGTGGAGACGCCGGAAGAGTACGCCGGGAATATTATGGGCGATCTCTCTTCCCGTCGCGGGATGGTGCAGGGGATGGAAGAGCGCTTCGGCAGCCAGATCATCCGCGCCGACGTGCCGCTGGCGGAGATGTTTGGTTATTCCACCACGCTGCGCTCGATGTCGCAGGGACGGGCAACCTACAGCATGGAGTTCCACCATTACGCGGAAGCGCCGCGTAATGTGGCGGATGAAATCATCGCCAGCCGCGCGAAAAGCTAAGCAACGTTCCCGGGTGCGACGCGAGGCGTCTTACCCGGGCTACTCTGGTACCAGCGCCCAGGCCCGGTAAGGCGAAGCCGCCACCGGGCAAAAAGGTAAGCACGAACTGGGGACGCAATGCCCGGCGGCGCTGCGCTTGCGCGGGCCTACGGTCAGGCGTCCTCCCCGGTCATCGTTTGTAGTCCGGGTAAGGCGTTAGCCGCAACCCGGGTATTTCAGCCAATCAGACAATATCCTGTGCGTACTGCCACAGCGCCTTCAGCTGCGCCAGCTTCTCTTTATCATCCGCATACTGTTGATACAGCATCTGCAGCTCATCGGCATAGGCTTGCAAAAACTCTGGCGTAAACACCTGACGACGGTGCTCTAACCAGCGCTGCTGCTCATGTTCATCGAGCGTGCCGGGGAAGTTGCGCGCCCGGTAGTTAAACAGCAGGCGTTCGATACGCTTATCGGCGAAGGTAATATCCAGCGCCGGCAGATTGCGCGGTTCGGTTTCCAGCACGATTTTCATCGCCGCGCGGTCGGCATCGCTAAAGAACCCATTGTAAAGCTGGGCGTCGACGTTTTCGGACGGCACGAACGGCTCGGCTTCGGCATAGACCGCCACCACTTTCTCCCGCACCTGCGGATTCGCCCGCAGCAGCTGGGCATTCTCCAGACAGCGCTGAATGGAGATCCCCAGCCGGTCGGCATCCTGCGGGCGCAGGGTATTGGCCTGGGCCAGTACCGGACATTTATTTAAATGCACCAGCTTGATCGGCGCCGCCGGCAGATCGCCAAGCTCGGCGCGCGGGGTGTAAAGCCGCTCGCGCAGGGCATCGGCATCCAGTTCCAGCAGCGGCGCCATATCGCCCGCCAGATCGACCATAATCACCGCATTGCGGTTTTCCGGATGCCAGGCCAGGGGCGCCACCAGGCTGGTGTTGCCGCGCGCGGCGCCAAACATGCCGGAGACATGCACCAGGGGCTTCATCTGCGGCACGTCGATAAGCGTCGCCAGCTTGCGCTTATTGCGGTGGCTGTAGAGATAATCAAACAGCCGCGGCTGCCGGGTTTTCACCAGCTTCGCCATGGCGATGGTGGCGTATACGTCGGCCATCGCGTCATGAGCGTTCTGGTGTTCAATACCGTTGGCGACGGTCAGATGTTCAAGCCGGAAGCTCGGCAACCCTTCGTCATTCTCTGGCCAGGCGATCCCTTCCGGGCGCAGGGCATAGCAGGCGCGCATCACGTCGAGCAGATCCCAGCGCGAGTTATCGTGCTGCCAGCTCCAGGCATAAGGGTCATAGAAGTTGCGATAGAAGATATTCCGCGTCACTTCGTCATCAAAGCGCACGTTGTTATAGCCGACGATACAGGTTTGCGGCACCGTGAACAGATCGTGGATGCGGCGGGCAAATGTGGCCTCATTATCCCCTTTGGCCAGCGCTTCCTGCGGCGTGATCCCGGTGATCATCACCGCCTGCGGCTGCGGCAGGTAATCGTCAGCGGGTTTGCAGTAAAACACTTCGGGCTCGCCGAGCACATTCAGCTCCGCGTCGGTACGGATGGCGGCGAACTGCGCCGGCCGGTCGAGGGAAGGGCTGGTGCCGAAGGTTTCATAATCGTGGAATAAAAATCCGGGCTGGTTGACGCTATCTTGCATAGTCTGTTCATTATCCGTGGTGGCGTGCGACCGGTATGGTAAACGATTTGCCCGGTCATCAGAAGGGTCGCGGCAAGCAACTTCCTCCGCTGTGTCATATTTTCTTGCAATTAAACCCTGATATGAAACGCGAAGTTCCGTAAAAAGGACGGCGGATCTGTAAATCTAGAGGATATGCCGTTGAAAGGCCGTTTGTTTATTGCTGTATCTTTGCTCGCTTCGAGCGTTTCCTGCGCATTTGCCGTCGACTTACCTGCTACGGTCGCGCCGCCTTCCATTCAGGCTGGCTCCTGGGTGCTGATGGATTACACCACCGGTCAGGTCCTGACCGCGGGTAACGAACATCAGCAGCGCAATCCTGCCAGTCTGACCAAACTGATGACCGGCTACGTGGTCGATCGCGCCATCGACAGCCATCGTATCACCTTTGACGATATCGTCACCGTGGGTAAAGACGCCTGGGCGAAGGGCAACCCGGTGTTCGACGGGTCATCGCTGATGTTCTTAAAGCCAGGGGATCGCGTCAGCGTTCGCGACCTCAGCCGTGGGCTGATTGTCGACTCCGGTAACGACGCCTGCGTCGCGCTGGCCGACTATGTCGCCGGCGGCCAGCCGCAGTTTGTCGCCCTGATGAATCAGTATGTCGAAAAACTGCACCTGCGGGACACCCATTTCGAAACCGTCCACGGCCTCGACGCTCCGGGCCAGCACAGTTCGGCCTATGACCTCGCGGTGCTCTCGCGGGCGATTATTCATGGCGAACCAGACGTCTACCACATGTATAGCCAGAAAAGCCTGACGTGGAACGGGATCACCCAGCAAAACCGTAACGGTCTGCTGTGGGATAAAACCATGAACGTCGATGGCCTGAAAACCGGCCACACCTCGGGGGCCGGGTTCAACCTGATCGCCTCGGCGGTGGATGGCCAGCGCCGGCTGATCGCCGTGGTGATGGGGGCGGACAGTCCGAAAGGCCGCGAGCAGCAGGCCGCTAAACTGCTGCACTGGGGGCAGCAGAACTTCGACACCGTGCAGGTGCTGCAGAAGGGGCAGAAGGTCGGCACCGAGCGTATCTGGTACGGCGATAAAGAGCAGATTAAGCTCGGCACCGATCAGGATTTCTGGTTAGCCCTGCCGAAGGCGGAAGTGTCGCGCATTAAAGCGAAATATGTGCTGGATAAGAAGGATCTTGAGGCGCCGATCGCCGCCAATCAGCGGGTTGGCGAGATTTCACTGTATGACGGCGACAAGGTGGTGGGGCACTATCCGCTGGTCACCCTCGAAAGCATCAATAAAGGCGGAGTGTTCTCGCGAATGAGCGATTACCTGCATCACGAGTTGTAACCACGCCAACCGCCTCTTTGCAGGCGGTTTTTTTTCGTCTGTCGTTCGTGCTGGCGGGGCGCCTGTTTTTACAGCAGTGTGGTGGCGACTCTGTGAATTCGCGCACATACTGAGGGGGGATCTCCTGTTAAATTAACTGTATATTTATACAGTCATTTATCTCCAAAGGAGGCAAGATGAACTACAGCATCACCACCCTCGGCAAGAAAACCATCGCCGGTTTCCATCTGGTCGGGCCCTGGGATCACACGGTCAAGCAGGGGTTTGAGCAACTGATGATGTGGGTTGAGAACCACCAGGTGCCCGCCCGCGAATGGGTGGCCGTCTACTACGATAACCCGGAGGAAGTGCCGGCGGAAAAACTGCGCTGCGCGACAGCGGTCACCGTGGATGAGGATTATGTCATTCCCGCCAACAGCGAAGGGGTGATCCTGGCGGCGATTGCCGGCGGGGATTACGCCTGCGCCCGCGCGCGGGTGGTGGATTACGACTTCGCCACCCCGTGGATGCAGTTTTTCGACAGCCTGCAGCAGAGCACGGCGTATCGCATCGCCCCCCAGCCCTGCTTTGAGGTCTATCTTAACGACGGCAACCACGACGGCTACTGGGATATCGACATGTATGTTCCCGTTGAGCGCGTCGCGTCGTAGCGGTTTATCCCTGTTCCGGACAAGGTTTTTTACATTCCCGGCATGCTCCGGGCGAAAAAGCAGTTACAATTGGCCTTTTCGTTTTGCCGGAGAGGGTTGTGCGCGCTGATAAATCACTCAAGCCATTTGAGATCCGCTTGTATCGCCATTATCGGGTGGTGCATGGTGTGCGGATTGCGCTGGCCTTTGTGCTCACCTTTTTGCTGGTGCGGCTGCTGAACGTGCCTGAGGGAACCTGGCCTCTCATCACTCTGGTGGTGGTGATGGGGCCGATCTCCTTCTGGGGTAACGTCGTGCCGCGGGCGTTTCAGCGTATCGGCGGCACGATCCTCGGTTCGGCGCTGGGGCTGGTGGCGCTGAAGCTTGAGCTCATCTCTCTGCCGCTGATGGTCCTCTGGTGCGCGGCGGCGATGTTCCTCTGCGGCTGGCTGGCGCTGGGCAAGAAACCCTATCAGGCGCTGCTGATCGGCATCACTCTGTCGGTGGTGGTCGGGGCGCCGCCCGGCGATATGCATACCGCGCTGTGGCGAAGCGGCGATGTGATCTTCGGCTCGCTGCTGGCGATGCTGTTTACCGGCATCTGGCCGCAGCGGGCGTTCATCCACTGGCGCATCCAGATGGCCAGCTATGTCACCAACTTTAACCGCCTCTACCAGGCCGGCTTCTCGCCAAATCTGGTGGATCGACCGCGGCTGGAAAAGCATCTCCAGCAGGCGCTGAACGACGTGGTTAAAATGCGCGGGCTGATCACCCCCGCCAGCAAAGAGACGCACATCCAGAAGGCGATCTTCGAGGCTATCCAGACCGTCAGCCGCAACCTCGTCTGCATGCTGGAGCTGCAGATCAACGCCTGGTGGGCAACGCGTCCGGGTCACTTCGTGATGCTCAATGCGCACACCCTGCGGGAGACGCAGCAGATGACCCAGCAGACGCTGTTGTCCATCGCCCACGCGCTGTACGAAGGGAACCCTCAGCCTGTGCGCGCCAACAATGAAAAGCTGACTGAGATCGTCCTCGAACTGCGCCAGCTGCTGAAAGAGCAGGGTGATGACGGCCTGGCGGAAACCCCGGTCCATGGCTATGTTTGGCTCTCAATCGAACTGGCGAGCCAGCTGGAGCTGCTCTCGCATCTGATCTGCCGCGCGTTGCGCAAATAAACACCAGATGCACCGGGTAACCACATGGGTTGTTTCGATTCAGCAGCGTTTAGGGTTATGATAAACGCAAAGGAAAAAACATTGTCATCAGCGGCTGCTAGCAGTTATGTTAGCCCTATAACGCAGTCGCTTTACGAATCCGAATCTCAATTATTAGGGGTGTAAAAATGGAAACAACTAAGCCTTCTTTCCAGGACGTACTGGAGTTTGTTCGTCTGTACCGTCGTAAGAACAAACTGCAGCGTGAAATTCAGGACGTTGAGAAAAAGATCCGTGATAACCAGAAGCGCGTTCTGCTGCTGGACAACCTCAGCGACTACATCAAACCGGGCATGAGCGTGGAAGCCATCCAGGGCATCATCGCCAGCATGAAGAGCGATTACGAAGATCGCGTTGATGATTACATCATCAAAAATGCCGAGCTGTCCAAAGAGCGCCGCGACATCTCGAAAAAACTGAAAGTGATGGGCGAAGCCAAAGTCGAAGGCTAATCCCTGCCGGTCCGGCGGCGTTAAGCGTCGCCGGGCTGTTCCGCGTTTCCCTCTCTTCCCTGCTTTTTTCTGCGAAAACTTTGTTCCGGCAACTGCCTCTCCTTACCGACACTTTGCTATACTGGCCCGCGAAAAACGTATTGATATCGGAAAGGTTTCTCTCATCCTGGCCGGGCATCTGACGCAGCGGCGTCAGGGCGATATCTCAACACCTCTCACCTCTCCGACGATCGATTCGCCAGAAGACAAACTCAGGTGCTGACCGGGCGCGACAGAACTCTTCCGCTGCTTTCGCCGACAGGAGTCAACCTCACGTGATTAAGTCATTCTTTGCTGCACTCTCGTTTATCAGCCGCCTGCCGGTCCCGGCGCGGTTATCTCAGGGCCTGGAGATCGAACAGTACCAGCGCAGTATCGTCACCTTTCCGCTGGTCGGTTTACTGCTTGGCGCCATCGCCGGCGCGGTGGCGCTCCTCCTGCAGCCGTGGTGCGGCGTCCCGCTGGCGGCGCTGTTCGGCGTGCTGGCGCTGGCGCTGCTCACCGGGGGATTCCACCTTGACGGGCTGGCTGATACCTGCGACGGCATTTTCTCCGCCCGCACCCGCGATCGGATGCTGGAGATCATGCGCGACAGCCGGCTGGGCACCCACGGCGGGCTGGCGCTGATCTTCGTGCTGGTGGCGAAAGTGCTGGTGGTTGGCGAGCTGCTGCTGCGTGATATCCACCCCATCGCAGCCCTGGCGGCGGCCTGCGCCGTCGGTCGCGGGATGGCGGTGCTGCTGATGTATCGTCATCGCTATGCGCGGGAAAAGGGGCTGGGCAATCTGTTTATTGGCAAAATTAGCCTGCAGCAGACGCTGGTGACGATGGCGATGGCGATCGCGCTGGCCACCGCCCTGATGGGGCTGCAGGGGCTGCGCGCCGCGCTGATCACCCTGGTGCTGATCTGGGGTCTGGGATGGGCGCTGAAGCGAACCCTCGGCGGGCAGACCGGGGATACCCTCGGGGCGGCGATTGAGCTGGGCGAATTACTCTTTTTACTGGCGCTGCTGTAAGGCCTGACGCCAACGGTGAGGAACAGAATGGAAACACTTTCGGCGTTACTGGCTGCCATTCCGCAGCCCGATGTGGCGGGCATGGCGCGCGCTCAGCAGCATATTGATGGCCTGTTAAAGCCGCCCGGCAGCCTTGGCCGTCTGGAGACGCTGGCGGTACAGCTGGCCGGTCTGCCTGGCTTGCAGGGGCAGTTGGCGCTGGCGGAGAAAGCGATTGTGGTCATGTGCGCCGACCATGGCGTCTGGCATGAAGGCGTGACCCCTTCGCCGCAGGGGGGGACGGCCATTCATGCCGGCAATATGGTGCGGGGCAACACTGGCGTCTGCGTGCTGGCGGCGCAGGCCGGGGCCAGGGTGCAGGTAGTGGATGTCGGCATCGATGCCGACCCGCTGCCGGGCCTGATTAACCTCAAAGTGGCCCGCGGTAGCGGGAATATCGCCCGGACGGCGGCCATGAGCCGCCAGCAGGCGGAGACGGTGCTGCTGGCCAGCATGCAGCTCACCCGCCAGCTCGCTGCCGACGGGGTGAAAGCCTTCGGCGTCGGCGAATTGGGAATGGCCAATACCACCCCGGCCGCAGCGACGATCAGTGTCCTGACGGGCAGCGAGCCTGACGCGGTGGTGGGCTGTGGGGCCAATCTGCCGCTGGCGCAGCGGGGCCATAAGGTGGCGGTGGTGCGCCAGGCGATAGCCCATAATCAGCCGAACCCGGCCGACGGGCTGGATGTCCTGGCGAAGGTGGGGGGTTACGATCTGGTGGGCATGACCGGGGTGATCCTCGGGGCGGCCTCCTGTGGCCTGCCGGTGGTGCTGGATGGCTTCCTCTCCTATGCCTCTGCCCTGGCCGCCTGCCGCATGGCCCCGTCGGCGCACCCTTATCTTATTCCTTCACACCTGTCGGCGGAGAAAGGAGCGCAGATCGCCCTCGACGCGCTGGGTCTGCGGCCGTATCTCGATATGGACATGCGCCTGGGAGAGGGCAGCGGCGCCGCGCTGGCGATGCACCTGTTGGATGCCGCCAGCGTGATGTACAACCAGATGGGAACGCTGGCGCAGAGCAATATTGTGTTGCCCGATAGCGCGCCGTCATCCTGATGGTAAAGCGCATCGTCCCGCGATGGGGGCGATGCGCCGGGTTTACAGGGCCTGCTGCCAGACCGCCTGGGGCAGGAGATAAACCTTCGCCGGGGCGCGCATGCCGTCGGTGACAATATGGCGGATGCCGCTGGCCATCACCGCGAGGGTGACGTCAAAGGCGTTCAGGCTGTCGCCGAAGCCAGCGGTCAGATTGAGCATTGAACCATTGGCCAGCAGATAGACGGTTTTGTCGGCCATGCGGTAGGCGTTGATATACGGCATCACCTCTTCCTGGGGGTACTGGCGCAGGTACTCGCCGTCGATCTCTTCCGCCACGTGGCCGACGTTAAGGATAAATACTCCCGCTTTCGCCCGGTCCAGCGCCTGGCGATTAACCACGTTTTTACCGCCTGTCGCTGTGGCCACCACGTCCGCCGAGCCGATAGCCTCCTGGAGGTCCACCACGTGCCAGCCGTCGTAGGCCGCCTGCAGACGGCGGGCAGGATCGATCTCCGCCACCATCACCTGACCGCCAAAAGCTTTTGCCGCCGCCGCGACGCCCTGGCCGACCAGGCCGTAGCCGATCACCAGCACTTTTTTCTCATGCAGGGTGAGGTGAGTGGTCTGGAAGAAGGTGTGCCAGGCGGTGAGACCGACCATATGGCGGTTGTGCAGCCCCTCTTTGACCGGCAGATCGTCCCAGTTAAAGATCGGATAGCCTGGCTGAATATCCCCCAGCCGATTGACGCCCGAGCCGGTGGCTTCCAGACCCGCCACGATGTTCCCAAACTCGCCGCGCTGGTGGAGCAGGGTGGTGATATCTGCGCCCATCTCGCACAGGTGAGTGGGCTGCCAGGCAATCGCTTTTTCCCATGACTGTTGCCAGTCGGCATCGCTCATATTGCGCCACGCGCAGGCCTCGGCGCCGCGCTCCACCAGCCAGGCCACCACGTCGTCCTGCACGGTGGTGGGGTTACAGGTGGTTAAAAAGACCTGAGCGCCCTTGTCGAGGATCCCCTGCACCAGCGGGATCATTTTCATGTCGAGGTGCATACAGCAGGCCAGACGCACGCCGCTGAGGTCGGGCAGCGCGGCGACCTGACGCAGGGTACGCGGCATATTCTGGCTGGCCCATGCCACTTCTTTCGCTAAAGAGATTTTATTATTCACTGGGTTATGACCTTCAATTCGCAAAAGGGGTATCCCCCTGACCGAAAAGGGATTCTATCAGCCCCCGCGAGAATTCACAGCACAATGCCGTCGGACATCGCCGCCCGCGCTATCCCCTGCGAAAGACAGGGTTGTTAATTTAAGGTTAAAAAAAGAAAATAAAATATAAGTAATTCCTATGATTTGAGCGATGAAGCGATGTTGAGTGTTATTCCTGCGGGGATATTTTCACGGCTGCGGATTTTCCTTGGCCGCCTGAAGCCGCACGCGCTGCCGGTGGCCCGCCGGCATATCGTGCTGGGATCCATTGGCGCCGGCACCGGACTGGCGGTGACCAGCATGTTCAGCCACTGGCTGCTCGGCGAAGTCAATCTGTGGTTTATTGCCCCGATGGGGGCCTCGGCGGTACTCCTGTTTGGCGTACCGAGCAGCCCGCTGGCGCAGCCGTGGTCGATTGTCGGCGGCAACGTGCTGTCGGCGCTGATCGGCGTCACGGTGGGTATGCTGGTCCCCGATGCGGCGCTGGCCTGCGGTCTGGCGGCGGCTCTGGCCATCGCCGGGATGTATTTTCTGCGCTGTCTGCATCCCCCCGGCGGCGCGGTGGCCCTGACGGCGATCCTCGGCGGCGCCGGGGTGCACAGCGAAGGCTATCACTTTGTGCTGACCCCGGTGCTCCTCAACTCGCTGATGCTGGCGCTGCTGGCTATTGTGTTTAATAACCTGGTTGGCCGCCGTTATCCGCATCCGCTGGCGGCAGAGGAGGTCAAATCCAGGGCGGTGCCGCTGGGTATTTCGGTCACCCGGGAAGATATTCACGCCGCGCTGCTGGAAGGCCAGTTCCTCGACATTGATGAAGACGATGTCCAGGAGTTGCTGGAGAATATCGAGCAGCAGGCGCGGCAGCGTATCGCGACG
>OGZJ01000584.1_pt1 | contig 13130 bp, 12 predicted proteins | sample 1576831 | NCBI WGS metagenome assembly OGZJ01 (sample SAMEA3541518, study PRJEB24748) | human gut metagenome | biome: human gut; feature: human-associated habitat; material: faeces | place: China | collected 2012
TGGGACCGGGAACATAGGGCGGGATACCCGCCCGCGTCAGCGCCTGTTGCGCCGGCAGCAGTTCTCCCTGATACCAGCATTTGCCCTCGCCGAAGACCGCAAGGCCGATATGGGCGGTGGCAATCAGGTAACCGACGGAGCCGCCGGCGGGTGACCACGGCGTGACCTGACGGTTCAACATATCGGCGATACGCTGCGCCAGCGCCGGGGTAACGCCGCTGTATCCCTGCAGCAGGTCACCGCCATCATGGCCCGCACTTCACGCACCGTCAGGTCCGGACCGACTCCGCAGGCGTGGCTGCGCAGCATATTCAGCTGAGTATCCGTCATCCTGTCCGGGGACAGCCGGGTGGTGACCAGATCGCCGACGCCGGTCGTCAGCCCGTAGATTACCTGGCCTTGTTCAATGGCGCGCTGAATACGGCTGCTGACCCGCGCCATATTATCCAGCGCGGCCTTCTCCAGCGCGATCGGCGCGCCGTCGGCAATCCGCACTATCTCATCCACAGTACCCGGTGCCTGCCCGAGGGTAATGCTGCCGTTCAGAGGAGTTGTCATGTCTGCGACCTTATTGGCTAAATCCGTGTTTTACCAGCCACTGATGCGCGATATCGTCGATGCTGACAAATTCGGCAATTTTCTCGTTCATGTCGATCAGATCTTCAGTCGTTAGCTGAGCAGAGACTTTATTCAGCGTGGTGGTCACGGCGTCATTCAGCGCTTCACTGGCGACGATTGGCACAATATTTTGCGCCGCGAACAGATGTTTTGTGTCTTCCAGCACGACAAGGCGATCTTTTTTGATTGCTGGCGAGGTTGAAAGCAGATCGGCGACCTGGACCTGGTTATTTTTCATGGCGCTGAGCGTCAGCGGCCCGCCGACATCCAGCACTTTAAAACTCTTAAAGTTCAGCCCGTACACGTCGCGCAGGCCGGAGAGCCCCTCATGGCGGGTTTTCCATTCCGCCGGGCCGCCCAGCACCAGCTGGCTGGCAACAGGCTGTAAATCGGCGATGGTTTTCAGTTTATATTTATCGGCGGTTTTCTGTGTCACGGCCAGAACGTCGATATCCTGAGCCTGGGAGATCTGCAGCATTTTAACTTTCTCCGGCAGCTTAGCGGCCAGCTCTCTGGCGACATCCTCACTACCGTGTGCCGCATTTTTCGCATCCAGATAGCTCAACAGCGCGCCGCTGTATTCCGGGATCAGCGTGATGGAACCGTCCAGCAGCGCCGGGATATACACTTCGCGGCTGCCGATGTTCAGCTTTTTCTCCACCGGGATATTTTGCGCTTCTAACGCACCCGCATAAATGGTGCCCAGCAGTTGGCTTTCCGGGAAGTCTGCAGAACCGACAATGACTTTCGGCGCGGCCCAGGCCGATGAGGTCGCCGACAGCAGCAGCGCTGAACACAGCGTCAAAATACTTTTTTTCATATTCATTGAGGTATCCTTTTGAGCAGTGGAATGAGGTTATGGGTTTTTAATACGCCGGGTAATACCGGGTGAAACGACTATTTTTTGCGAGAAAGAGAACAAGCAGTCGATCAGTAAAGCCAGTAGCGCCACCAGCATGGCGCCGGCGATCATCTGGCTGAAATCGTTCGCCGCGCGTCCGTCAATAATCAGACGTCCGAATCCCCCCAGCGAGACATAGGCTGCGATGGTGGCGGTGGAAATAATCTGCAACGTGGCGCTGCGCACGCCGGAGAGGATCAGCGGAAGCGCGCAGGGCAACTCCACCTGTAGCAGGATCTGCAGCCGCGTCATCCCCATGCCGCGAGCGGCATCAAGGACATAGGGATCGAGCGCGCGAATACCCGCATGCACACCCAGCGCAATCGGCGGGAGCGCCACCAGCACCAGAATACAGGGCAGAATAAAGGCCATATCGGACTCAAACTCGCCGGAAAGTAAAATCACCAGCAGAATAATCAGCCCAAATGAGGGCAGGGAGCGCAGAGCGTTGGTGGTACCGATGAGCAGGCCTTCCCCTTTGCCGGTATGGCCGGTGTAGCAGCCGACGGGAAACGCGATGATAAAGGCGATCGCCAGAGCGACAGCGCTATAGCTGATGTGCTGCGCCAGAAGGGGGAAAATGCCGCCCTCACCAAACCAGTGGATGGGATCCATAAACCAGGTAAGCATAATTATCCTCTCTGAGGTTGCCAGCGGCTGAGTTGACGAGTGGCGTAAACCACCAGCATATCCAGCAGCAGCGCCAGAATGATGCTGAGCGCGATCCCGGCGATGATGGGAGTCAGAAATTGCAGCTGGAAGCCCAGGGTAAACAGCGAGCCGAGCTGCGGTGCGCCGATTAATGCCGCGACGGAAACGATACTGACGTTAGACACCACGGCAACGCGCAGGCCGGAACCAATCACCGGCACGGCCAGCGGCAGGTCGATCTGGAAAAACTGCTGAGCGGGTTTATACCCGAGCGCTGCCGCGGACTGACGGGTATCGGCCGATACGGAGTCCAGCCCGTCGCAGACGGTGCGAACCAGTAGCGCAAAGCTGTAGATGGTCAGTGCGACCACAACATTAATGGGGTCCAGAATCTGCGTGTGGAGCAGCGGGGGCAGCAGCACAAACAGCGCCAGTGACGGAATGGTATAGAGTAGGCCAAACAGGTTAACGATCGCCGACTTGACCGATGGCAGGTGGTGAATACCCCAGCCGACAGGGATCGCCAGAATTAACCCTATCACTACCGGCACAATTGCGAGATAGCTGTGCCAGAGAAACAGGTTGAAGATTTTATCGCTCTGCGCCCATAGCCAATCGAATCTCATGCTCCCTCCTGGCGCGTGGATTTACACATGTCGAGTACTTGATCGAGGTGGATGGTCCCCTGCGGGATTTGCCGTTCATCGACGATCACGGCCCGGTGGTTGGGCGAGCTCAGCGCAGCGTCCAGCAAATGGCGCAACGGGCTCCCCTGCTGGTGGAACGTCGCCCCCAGATTGATGTTGTCGTGGGTAATCGCTGTTGCCGGCTGATGGGTGTCGAACCAGCCAAACGCTTTGCCGTTTTGGGTAACCAGCAGCCAGCGGTCGATGGCCATCTCTTTGGCCCGCTCGAAGGAACAATCCAGCTCGGCATAGGGCTCGTTGCGTAACCCGGTTTCTGTGTCGGCGGCGTGGAAACTCAGTTTGCGATAGCCTCTGTCTTTACCGATAAAGTCCGCCACAAAGGCGTTTTGCGGCGTATTGAGCAGTTCGCCTGGGGAGGCCATCTGCGCCAGCTTGCCGCCAGGTTTAAGTACCGCGACCAGGTCGCCGAGCTTCATGGCTTCATCAATATCGTGAGTGACCATAATGATGGTTTTGCTCACCTCTTTCTGAATACGCAAAAACTCTTCCTGCAGCTGTTCGCGGACCACCGGGTCGACCGCGCTGAACGGTTCGTCCATCAACATAAACTCCGGGTCTGCCGCCAGGGCGCGGGCAACGCCCACGCGCTGCTGCTGGCCTCCGGAAAGCTGCCAGGGGAAGCGTTTGGCGATTTGCGGATCCAGACCGACGACTTCCAGTAATTCCCCGGCTCTGGCTCTGGCTTTACTTTTGGCGGCGCCGTTGAGAATCGCGGTGGTGGCAATGTTGTCGATAATGTTTTTGTGGGGGAATAAACCTGCATTTTGAATGACATAGCCAATACGGCGGCGCAGTTGCACGATATCCATTTGCTCGGTGGCTTCGCCGTTAAGCAGGATCCGGCCCGATGACGGTTCCACTAACCGGTTAATCATCCGCAATGAGGTGGTTTTTCCACAGCCCGAAGGGCCGACAAATACCGTAATTTTGCCCCCCGGCGCTACCAGGCTAAGGCCATCTACTACGACCGAACCGTTGTCGTAGTGCTTAGTCACATTCTGGAAGGTAATCATCTTCACGCCTCTGATTGTTGTGTGTGGTGTTCCCGAATGCAGGGGAGTCACGCGACAAAATGCTGCTATGTATAATCTTGTATGTACAACTAGCAAAACTTGTGCCACTGCCAGAGGGATATGCAATGAGATGGTTATTTAGTTAATTTAAAACAATTGCTTATAGTCTATTTGCGTTATCTGGCACTGCCGTCTATGGCGAGATAAGAAGTCATGACGAGATAGAAAATGCACTAGTGTTATCTTTTTGTGATGTTTTAGTGCACAAAAATAAGGCGAAGAGCTGTATTTTTGCACCAAAATGGCCCATCATCACGGTGTGTTCACGAGTGTATAGCGCAGTATGTCCTTCTGTTTTTATGTTAATTTGTTGAATTTTATTGATTTTATAAATTAATTTCTAACCTGGCATCCAATATGCTTATCATGTATATACAATTAAAATGCAAATAACAAAACTAACAATTAATTAACATATGACAGGTAACGGATAAGAAGGTAAAGCGCATGAGTAAACAAGCAACCCGTTTTCGCGATGTTGAAATCAGAGCCCCGCGAGGCACTAAGCTGAACGCAAAAAGTTGGTTCACAGAGGCGCCGCTGCGCATGCTGATGAACAACCTGGATCCTGATGTCGCCGAAAATCCAAAAGAGCTGGTGGTGTACGGCGGTATTGGCCGGGCGGCCCGCAACTGGGAATGCTACGACAAGATCGTTGAGACCCTGAAGCAGCTCAATGATGATGAAACGCTGTTGATCCAGTCCGGCAAACCGGTGGGGGTTTTCAAAACCCACGACAACGCCCCGCGGGTGCTGATCGCCAACTCCAACCTCGTACCGCACTGGGCAAACTGGGAGCACTTCAACGAGCTTGATGCACAAGGTCTGGCGATGTACGGGCAAATGACGGCAGGCTCATGGATCTACATCGGCAGCCAGGGCATTGTTCAGGGCACTTACGAAACGTTTGTGGAAGCCGGGCGCCAGCACTATAACGGTAGCCTGCGCGGACGCTGGGTGCTGACTGCGGGCCTGGGGGGGATGGGCGGCGCCCAGCCGCTGGCCGCAACCCTGGCGGGAGCCTGTTCGCTGAATATTGAATGCCAGCAGTCGCGTATCGACTTCCGTCTGCGTACCGGTTATGTCGATGAGCAGGCCAGCGATCTGGATGACGCCCTGACCCGCATCGCCCGCTATACCGCAAAAGGAGAAGCGGTATCCATCGCGCTGCATGGCAACGCGGCGGAAATTTTACCGGAGCTGGTCAGACGCGGCGTGCGCCCGGATATGGTGACCGACCAGACCAGCGCACACGATCCCCTCAACGGTTATCTGCCGCTGGGCATGAGCTGGGAAGACTACCGCGCTCGCGCGCAGTCCCATCCGGTGGAGACGATCAACGCGGCGAAATCCTCAATGGCCGAACACGTTAAAGCCATGCTCGCCTTCAGGCAGCAGGGCATTCCCACCTTCGATTACGGCAACAACATCCGCCAGATGGCGAAAGAGATGGGGGTGGAAAACGCTTTTGACTTCCCAGGCTTTGTTCCCGCCTATATTCGTCCGCTGTTCTGCCGGGGGATTGGCCCATTCCGCTGGGCGGCGCTTTCCGGCGATCCGCAGGATATCTACCGTACCGACGCGAAAGTTAAAGCGCTGATACCCGATGATGAACACCTCCACCACTGGCTGGATATGGCCAGAGAGCGCATCAGCTTCCAGGGGCTGCCGGCCCGGATCTGCTGGGTCGGCCTGGGACAGCGCGCCCGGCTGGGCCTGGCGTTTAACGAAATGGTCCGCAGCGGCGAGCTGTCGGCACCGATCGTGATCGGCCGCGATCATCTTGACTCCGGCTCCGTTGCCAGCCCTAACCGCGAAACGGAAGCGATGCAGGACGGCTCCGACGCGGTCTCCGACTGGCCGTTGCTGAACGCGCTGCTGAATACCGCCAGTGGCGCGACCTGGGTTTCCCTGCACCATGGCGGCGGCGTAGGGATGGGCTTCTCCCAGCACTCCGGCGTCGTCATTGTATGCGACGGCAGCGATGAAGCGGCGGAGCGCATCGCCCGGGTGCTGAGCAACGACCCGGCCACCGGTGTGATGCGCCATGCGGATGCGGGTTATGACATCGCGATTGAATGCGCCAGAGAGCAAGGACTCAACTTGCCAATGATTGCGGACTAATTTCTCCGGCGAAGGGGGCAATGTATCCCCTTCGCCTCACCGGAGTGCTGCCATGAATAATAACAACACAACATACATCGAAACACGTTCTATTGAACCCATCCCTGACGGTGAACGCCACGGTAGCATTTTTAGCCAGTTCAACCTGCAAATCACCGCCATGGTCACTGGCGCATTAACTATTGTATTCGGCGGGGATGTTTTCTGGTCGCTGGCCGGTCTTATGCTGGGGCAGATTGCCGGTGGGATTGTGATGGCATTGCATGCCGCGCAAGGGCCGCAGCTGGGGATACCACAGATGATCAGCAGCCGGGTACAGTTCGGCGTCTACGGCGCCTGCCTGCCGATTCTGCTGGTCTGCCTGATGTACCTTGGCTTTATCGCCACCGGGGCGGTGCTGTCCGGCCAGGCGATCTCAGCGGTTTTCCATACTACGGAAACCAGCGGCATTCTGCTTTTTGCTGCCGCCACGCTGGTTATCGCCTATGTCGGCTATCGGTTGATCCTTGTTGCTGTTGCATTAATGAATTCCCAACTGTTGGGTAAGCTGGCGAGCCTGGTGGGGATTATCGCGTTTATCTACCTGCTGTGGAAAATCAGTTCCTTTCCGGCTATTGGCGACCTGCTGAGTATCCGACCCTTTAGCTGGAGTACGTTTTTAACCGCCACCGGCCTTGCGGCTTCCTGGCAGATCACCTTTGGCCCCTATGTTGCCGATTATTCCCGCTATCTGCCGCGCAGCACCTCTCCCGGGAAGGTCTTTTTCGCCGTCGGGAGCGGTTCGGTGATTGGCGCGCAAATCGCCATGACCGTCGGGGTGCTGGCTGCCGCTCTCTCGCAGGGAAAACTGGTCGGTCATGAGGTGGACTACATCGTCGGCCTGGGCGGCACCGGCGCGATTGCCACGCTGTTATATCTGAGCATCGCGTTTGGTAAACTGACGATCAATACCCTGAATGCCTACGGCAGCCTGATGTGCCTGGCGACGGTGTACAGCTGCGGGAAGCAGCGAGTGCGCGTAAGCCAGTCGGTACGTCTGCTGGTGCTGGCGATGATTATTACCCTGGCGACCGCTATCGCGATTATCGGGCAACACTCTTTCCTGTCGGCTTTTAAATCCTTCCTGTTGTTCCTGTTGACTTTCTTTACACCGTGGAGCGCGATTAACCTGGTGGATTACTATTTCTTCAACCATCAGGCGATAGACATGGAGGCGCTGAACGATCCGAACGGGAAATATCGGGCGTGGAATGTGACGGGGCTCGGGGTTTATCTCGTCGGAGTGGCGGTACAGACGCCGTTTATTGATAGTGGATTCTATTCCGGCCCATTCGTGAAGATGCTGGGCGGTATCGATATCTCCTGGCTCATTGGGCTGGCGCTACCGGCGGGGCTCTACTATGTCCTGCGCAAAGCGCAGTCCGCAGCGGCGGCTGGCGCCGCCATCAGTCGTTAAAGGAGAGCGCTATGTATACCCTTTGGCACCACTGCCGGATCGCCACCATGGCCGCAGGGCATTATCAGTTGCTTGACGATGGCGCGATGCTGACCGACGGCGCAGTGCTGTTATGGGTCGGGAACCGGGCAGAATTGCCGGACTTACCCGTTGCGCAGCGGGTGGATTTGCAGGGCAGGGTGGTCACGCCGGGACTGGTGGATTGTCATAGCCACGCGGTGTTTGGCGGCGACCGGGCTCGGGAGTTTGAAATGCGTCTCAACGGGGCGAGCTATGCGGAGATCGCGGCTGGCGGCGGCGGGATCGCCAGTACAGTCAACGCCACGCGACAGGCCAGCGAAAGCCAGTTGCTGGAGAGCGCGCGGCAGCGTATCCGGGAGCTGTGCCGGGACGGCGTAACGGCGCTGGAGATCAAATCCGGCTACGGCCTGGATCTGGCTAACGAACGTAAAATGCTGCGGGTGATCCGCCGTTTAGGCGACATATTGCCGCTGACCGTGCGCAGTACCTGCCTGGCGGCCCATGCGGTGCCCGTCGAGTATCAGGAGCGGGCGGATGCCTGGATTGACTATATTTGCGAACGACTGCTGCCGGAACTGCATCAGGAAGGGCTGGTGGATGCGGTGGATGCGTTCTGCGAACACCTGGCATTTTCGCTCTCGCAAGTGGAGCGGGTCTTCCAGAAGGCCCGGGAACTGGGGCTGCCAGTGAAGCTCCATGCTGAACAGCTAACGCTACAGCATGGGGCGGCGTTGGCCGCTCGCTACCATGCGCTATCGGCGGATCATCTGGAATATTTGTGCGAAGAAGATATCGCCGCAATGGCACGCCATGGGACGGTGGCGGTGCTGTTGCCGGGCGCCTATTACTTCCTGCGTGAGAAACAGCTACCGCCGCTGGATCTGCTGCGTCAGTACCGGGTGCCGATTGCCCTCGCCAGCGATTTAAATCCCGGCACCTCGCCGGTGTTGTCCCTGCGTCTGATGATGAATATGGCCTGTACGCTATTCCGCATGACGCCGGAAGAGGCGTTGGCTGGCGTGACGCTTAACGGCGCGAAGGCGCTGGGGCTGGATACAGTTTGCGGTTCTCTGGAAGCCGGAAAAGAGGCCAGCTTCGTGGCGTGGGATATCGCTCATCCGGCGGAGCTAAGCTACTGGCTGGGAGGCTCCCTTTCGAAACAGGTGATTTATCAAGGTAAGGAGGTTTATTGTGATTAAGGCGTTTGATTTGCAGCAGGGGAACCTGCCGCTTCTGGTCAGTATGCCCCACCCGGGAACGTTATTAACCCCCGAAGTCGCCCAGGGGCTCACGCCGAGGGCGAAGCGTCTGGAAGATACCGACTGGCATATTCCCTTGCTCTATCAGACCATCGCGGATATGGGGGCCAGCACGTTATGCGCCCGCTATTCCCGCTATGTGGTGGATATCAATCGCCCGGCGGATGATAAACCGCTTTACAGCACGGCGACAACCGGGCTGTTTACCGATATCTTTTTTGACGGCGAAGCCCTGTTCGTGCCGGGCGGTGCGCCTGACGCGGCGGCGAAGGACGCGATACTAAAACAGGTCTGGCAGCCTTATCACCAGGCGCTTGCCGCTGAACTGGCACGCCTGCGTGAGAAATTTGGCTATGCGCTGTTGTGGGATGCGCACTCGATCAAATCCGTGGTGCCGCGCTTGTTTGAAGGGCGCCTGCCGGATCTGAACTTTGGTACGGCGGACGGCGCCAGCTGTTCGACGCAGCTCAGCCAGGCGCTGCTGGCAAGCTGCAATGCGTTCCCGCAGTATAGCCGGATACTCAATGGCCGCTTTAAAGGCGGATATATCACCCGTCACTATGGCGATCCCGCCAACCATATTCATGCTGTTCAGCTAGAAATGGCCCAGTGCTGCTATATGGATGAGGAGAGCTTTGCTTATCTTCCGGAGAAAGGGCAGCAGGCGCAACAACTGCTGGAGAGGTTGATTAATACTGCGTTGCAGTGGGGGCGAGAGCAGTACGGCGAGCCCGGAATGTGAACGCGTATATTGAAATGCTGAAGACACAGGCATCCAAAAAGTCTGTAAAACAGCCGAAGGCGATAAGAAAGGTCAAATAAAGCGACGCCTTACCGCCTGCCTGGCTTCTTCTGAAGAGAGGGGGAATGCGGGCCGTTAGCGGAACCCCCTTATATCTCCGTCTTTCTGAACTGCCCCCCTTCCTTGCGGAAAGGGGCTTTTCACAATACCAGGACTGAGCGGAATTCATGAACCGTCTTCTGCAGGATCTGAGGCGGTCACACTTGCTTTCCTCATCGCCTGGCTGTACTGCCAGGTGGAAACAGAAAACCAAGAATCTTCGGGTGATTCAACTTCTGTTGGGTCATAAGAAACTGGAAAGCACAGTCCGTTATCTGGGCATTGAAGTCGATGATGCGTTAGAGATTTCTGAATCGATAGAGGTCTAAGGTTGTCAGGGCTGCAACAGCAGCCCTGTGCTAAGAACGGACATTGCTTATATTTGCCTGTATAGGTCCCAATAGACAAGTATATCACTCAGGAGTTGGTCCGGCACAACGAATGATACTGATTCAGGTTTATGGACTGGCTTGAACGCGCGCTACGGGATACCTCCGATCAATGCTGTCGACAGTTTGCTGAATTCATCAGGCGCTGCTCCTCTGACGAAAGAGAAATCAAACGCTGGGAAAGTGACTATGGAGAAATCCGGGTTTATATGGAAAAACAGCCTGTCGACGAAATCGATATCATGGAGTTCGATGCTGATTTTCATACCTGTAATATTCCAGATCACCGTGTAGCCTTCTTGCCAGAATATCCAAAGATGCCGATGTCAACGACCTGAAACATCATGGCGCGGAGGACTATTACGCTGTAATGAATGATGCCATTGAATGGATACGACAGGAAGTGAAGGATCTCAGTCAAAAATAATCAACACACAAAAAGTTTGCTAGCGAAAGTACATCTGAAACAAGGTTAGCATCTTAACAGCCCCAGTGAAGCACTCCCACAGGAGTGCTTCACTCACAAGTAATAATCCACTATCAACTGTTTTTTCACTAAACGAGTGAATAAGGCAAATAAATTGAGAATGAACTTGATTAATCTTCTTCCCGATAAAGTTCAGACTTACATTTTCTGCAAATCACTCTTCTACGATTATCTACAGGATGAATTAATCCAACATTGAGCAAATCATCAGAGCCACATTTATAGCATGACAGTGACTTCAAATTATATTTTTTTAAATATTCCTCTTTTGTAGGGATCTGTTTCCAATAATATATCAGTCCGCGCATATAATTACTCCTTAAAGATATCCAACATGTTGAAATTTGTGAAACCGTCGATACAGCCTAAAGGGAATTCTTGTCTAATAAAAAAGAAATACTTTTTAGCAAGATCAAAGGATTTTAACATTATCAAACATCGACATATTATTTCATCCAAATGCATCCCATTAAAATTAATTATACTATTACCAAAGCTGAATTTATTATTTTTAAAGGCGATAACATCGTTTAAAACAGTTAAAGGTTCTTCACCACATCTCAAAAGAACCAGACACTTGAAATAGAACAAATCAGGATCGTTGCTATAACTAGATTGGTAACGCTTAAAGAGTGCAAAAAACTCATCAAAAAGATTATTAAAATAATAATAAATCATTATTGAGACAAGCAAGTCTTTTTCATAACCGCTTAACCCAGCATCAGAGCATTTATCCAATACTGACCTGGCAAGCAACAACGATGTCTTATCAAAAAAAGATAACAAATTTTCTCTTGAATAGTAAAATTGATATTTTAAATTATCAGGTTGTTCTTCCAATGCTAATGATAGAATACGTAAATCACGAGTGATTTTCTTTCTTTTCAAATCAAAATCATAACCACTATGTATTATCTTTATTTTGATACACAGTCGAATGTCTTTATAATCATTATCTCTAAATAATTCTTCATGTATTCTATCTTTATATTTAAAATTAGATTCTTTCAAAAAAAAACGACCCACAGTCCAAGATATTGTATTATTGCCATTTATAATCATTGGACATAAAAAACAACTTAGTATATGCTTATAATTAGACAAATGATTTAACAAGTAAAACAAAGAATTGATCTCAACATCATCAATATATTCATCCGCATCAAAAAAACAGCACCACCCTGATTTAACAAAACTTAATGCATAATTTCTCACGATTGAAAAATCATCACACCATGCGAAATCTTTCAAAAGTAGGTTAGAATTTTCAGCCTGCACCTTCTTGAGTAGATTGAAAGTAGAGTCAGTTGAACCTGTATCCACAACGATGACATAATCAAATGCTTGCAAAAGTGGTTTAATATTTTTCTCAATTACTTTTTCTTCATTCTTGCAGATCATAAGAGCGGTAAATGTATGCTCAATTACATCCAAACGGGTATAAATTAGGTCCTCTGAAGGAAATATTCCGGCTAAATTTGTTTCATCCTCCTTTGGAGGCTCAAGGACAAGCATATCCAATGCTTTTTTTCTGTTTAATACTTTTGTTTGGATAACACCATTAGAATCTCTAAGAAGATGTTCCAAAAAATTCCTTGAGAAAAACAGATCATCGATAAGCATATTCATTCACCATTAAAATGCATCTGGCATTAAGCCTGATGCATTAATTATTATGAAGCGTTATGCACCGCTTGGTCGACCACCATTGGCTGAACCAGCGCCAGAACCAGAGCTTGTCCAGCCACTAATGATAGGACCGCAAGTACAACCAACGGGATATGCAGCACATGCTGCATTCGCCCAGGCACTTGCGGCGGCACTACCGCTGGAAGTACTAGAGGAACAATTACCGCTACCAGCACTACATGTTCCAGAACCTGCACCGCCGCCAAATAAGGCTGTTAACTCACTAAATAACAATTCCGAATTGGTTTGTTGATTTTCCATATAACCGTCCAATAGTTAAGTTGGTTAATATTTAGTGTATGTATAGTTAAGCCAAGTAAAGGCAATAAAATACATATCGAGAAAAACACAACTCATGTAAGTTTTGTAAACCAACCTTGAATAAGTTGATCAATATCACACCAAAAATTACAAAACCTTACATTTACGAGGGATTTGTCACATTTACAAGAAAATGAATTGCGTTTACATACAGTTATTCGCTTTAAATTGATGTATGGAACAAGAAAAGAAAATGGATAAAGCGAATGGATAAGAGAACAACACGGAAGCATACAAAGACATTGATTTTTTTCTTCACCCTATCCATTACAACAAACATCCTAACTCTTGTAATGCCATTATCCTTTATGGCTATTATTGACAGAGTGATAACGACAACAGCATATGCCACGTTAAACTCAATAATGATTATACTCATTGTAGTTGTTCTTTTTGAATTAATTATTGATTTAGCTACAGCTGACCCTGGCCCAAATTCAGTGCAGTGCTAAATCAGAGATCCTCGTCTTTCTGACCCTGGCCCAAATTCAGTGCAGTGCTAAATCAGAGATCCTCGTCTTTCCGGAGACTTCGGATGAATTCAGCCGGAGTCATGTCATTTAATGATGAATGCGTTCTCTCATGATTATATT
>OGZJ01000592.1_pt1 | contig 13035 bp, 9 predicted proteins | sample 1576831 | NCBI WGS metagenome assembly OGZJ01 (sample SAMEA3541518, study PRJEB24748) | human gut metagenome | biome: human gut; feature: human-associated habitat; material: faeces | place: China | collected 2012
TGGAAACGGCCTGTGAAAATAGGTAGATGCCGGCTTCTCAGATGAAAGCCCTATCCCATTTGGGATAGGGCTTTTTCTTTTACCTGCAGGGCAGAAAAGTGGTGGGCTATCATAGCGGCCTCGCCTTGACAAAATGGGTATTGCTCAGTATCATAAAACTATCTTATTGTTCAGAAGGGGTGCGCTGCCGTGGGGACAGTGTTTCATAAAAAAGAACTTCTGGTACTGCTGCAGGATTTTTACTGTCTGACAGGGCTGCGTGCGGTTGTTTTTGATTCCTTTGGTATGGAGGTGCTTTCCTACCCGCCGGAGCTTCCGCTGTATTGCCGCTTGATTCGCAGTGTTCCTAACGGAAAAACGGGTTGTTACCTGTGTGATCAGGCTGCCTGCCGCAAGGCAACAAGGCAAAAGCAGACGGTAATCTACCCTTGCCATGCGGGCCTTATCGAGGTTATTACGCCCATCCAGATCAACGATGCGGTGGTGGGCTTTTTGCTATTGAGCCATATCGTGCAGGGGGCCGATGAGCAGGGTGAATGGAACTATGCGCAAAAGTGCTGTGCCGCGTATAAGGTGGACGCAGACACCCTGCGCGAAGCTTACAACGCTTTGCCGCGCACGCCGTACCCGGTGCTGAAATCGGCATCGGATCTGCTGGCGCTTGCGGCAGCTGCCTTGTATCAAAACGGACTGACACGCTTAGCTACGGACAGTATGCAGGAGAAACTCAGCCGCTATCTGGCTGAGCACCTGCACGAGGAACTGACAAGCGAGGCTCTCTGTCAGGCGCTTTCTATAAGCCGCACGGGGCTGTATTATCTTTCCCGGCAAACCTACGGCTGCGGTATCCATGAGCAGATTACCCGGCTGCGTGTCCAAAAAGCGATGAAGCTGCTTGGGGATACGAGCCTGTCCAATGCGCAGGTTGGGCAGCAGGTAGGGTTTCCCGATGACAATTACTTTTACCGCGTGTTCCGCAGGCAAACCGGTTTGACACCGCGCCAATATCGTGATTCTATCTTGGCAGACAATAACGATTTCAAGTAGGGGTTTCTGTTTGCAGCACTGGAATTTTGTTCAAAATTATCGCAAAAAATGCCCCTCGCTTACAACGCGCCGTCCGAGCGGACGTTGTCGTAGTTCAGCACACCGGCGAAGAATGCCAGCGCCAGACCCTGACCCCAGCCCTGAATCCAGTCGCGGCTGATGCCGTGGTAGCCGTCGGCATCCTTCATGACCGCCGTGCCGCCCGAGACATTCAGCACACGGCCGTCCGGGCTGACATTGGCCAGCATACCGGGGATGGCCTTGTTGATGTACTTGATGTGCAGGGGGTTGCCCTTGGTGATCATGGCGGCGGCGATGCCGGCGCTCGCGCTGACCTCCTCATAGGAGGAGGCATCGTCCACAATCGTGCGCCACAGGCCGTTCTCGGTCTGGCAGAGCTTGAGCGCGGCCAGCTGGTCGTTCAGGCTGCCGACCACATCCAAGAACTTGGGGTAGAGGTAGCACTGCGGCAGCCGCACGCCGACCTGCGACATCGTGTAGGCCGCCCATGCATTGGCGCGGCCCCACTTGATGCCTGACATGTGGTCGCCTGTAATATTATTGTAGCCGTGGTAGTACAGTCCGCTCTCGGGGTCCTGCAGGTACTTGATGTGCCAGTAATACTGGTTCAGCGCATCATCAATCAGGGCCTCGTCCTTCAAAAGCACGCCCATCCGCAGCAGGAAGAAGCCCGCCATAAAGAGCGTGTCTGCCCACGCCTGCTCGGGGAAGTCATTGTTGACCGAGACGGTGTGCTGCAAAACATGATCGCCAAAGCGCAGCGCCTCCTTTTCCAGATACTCGACCTTGCTTTTGGCGATTTCCAGATACTTTTCATCGCCGGTATGCTCATACAGGGTGATCAGGCAGTGCCCCATCGAGCAGGTGTTGACCGTCCAGCTCGGCAGGCCCAGCTCAATATACTCGTCCACGCGGTCCTTGACCAGCTGCAGGTAGCGCTCGTTTTTGGTGACCTCATACGCCTCGCAGATGCCGTAGTAGGCCACGCCGCAGGGCCAGTCCCATGTCATGTCCATCCGCATCGTGCGGTCCACGATTTTGTCGATGGTAGCCTCAATTTGGGCCTTGTCAAAAATCAGGTTTGCCATTGCTCTCTCCTTTTCAAATCGCGAATCCGCTTATACCAGCGCCACCGTCTTTCCGGCGGGGATCTCATAGTGGCGGCCATCCACCTCGACCCAGATGGACTGGGCGTTGGGGTTGCAGACCTTATCGCCCGCGGCGGTGTACTGCAGGCGGGCGGCATCGGCCATGTAGTCCACGATCTCGATGTTGGTGGCGTACCATGTGTCCTCACGCCCGCCGGCCAGCTGGCAGAACTGCTCCATCAGGGCCCAGTCCTCCTCGGTGCGGAACTCAAAGCTGTGGCCCCAGACATACATCATGTAGAGATACTGCGTCTTGTACAGCTCTACAAAGCGCTTGCCGTCCTCCAGCAGGTTGTGGGTGTGGTGGCAGGTGGCTTTCCATGTCATAAAATCGTGGGGCATCGCAAAGTCGTGGGTGTCACCCACCACGCGGGCGTAGCGGATGCCCAGCGCGGGCAGCAGGGCGGCGATCTCCGGTGTCCAGCTGCCGTTGGGGTAGGCAAGGCCGCGCACGGGGTAGCCCATGACACCCTCAAGCTGCATACGGTCGGCCAGCACCTGCCGGGCGGTCTGGTCCAGCGGGCTGCGGGAGATGGTGGGATGGTGGTAGGTATGGCAGGCGACCTCATGGCCCTTGTACAGCTCAGCCCACTCGCTCTCCGGGATGCGCTCGGGGCGGGGCAGGCCGCCGTTCAGGTTGAAGGTGCCCCGGATGCCGTAGCGGTTGAACAGCTCGACAAGGCGGCGGTCCTCCAAACGGCCATCATCATAGCTCATCGTCAGTACTTTATGCTTGCCGCCGGGGAAGCAGGTGTAAATAACCTTCGGTTCGGTGTAGTTCATAAACAAAACCTTCTTTTTTGTCAAAATTTATTTGAAATTTGCCCGCAGCACATCCAGTGCCGGGGTGGTATCCTGCAAAAGCTGCTGCACAAAGGCCTGTGCCGTGCGGCAGGCGCCGGCGTTTTGCTGGTGGGCGTTGTCCTGCTTTGCGCCCACCCACATATAGCGGGCCTTGCAGCGCTCAGCGCCAAAGGCGGTGTTGGCGGCGGCGGTAGCGGCGCCAAGGTCGATAAACGGCGCGCCAATCTCAGCGGCAAAGGCGCGCATCGCCTCGCGGTAGGCGGCAAACGAGGGGTGGCAGACACCGGCCTCGTCAAACTCGCGCATCGCCACGGGGGAGGCAAAGATGCACACTGCGCCGTGGCTGCGGGCAGCGTCCCAGAAGGGGCGCAGGCTCTCACCGAAGGCATCCGCCGGGACATAGCGCTCGGCCTTTGCGCGGTTGGCATCGTTATGGCCGAAGCTGACCACCAGCAGATCACCGGGGCGGATATGCGCGGCAATGTCGTCCAACCGCCCCTCCTCGCGGAAGGTCTTGCTGCTGCGGCCCGCCATGGCGCAGTTGTCAATGACAAGGCCCGGCAGCTCGTAGCGCATCTCCTGCGGGAAGGGGCAGTCCGCGCGGTGGGCAGCGCAGCATACAGCATCCCCCTGCGCCAGCGTGTGGAGCATCTCGCCCCAGCCCGTCACCGGCTTATCGCCGGGGGCGTAGCTCTGCATGATGGAATCGCCCGCCATCCACAGGGTAGGCTTGGCGTTCAGCTGCGGCAGCACATTGCCAAAATCCATGTCGCCTGCATAGTAGAAGGACGGGTAGCACGGCTGGTTGTAGCAGTTGTTCTGCCATGCCACGCCGCAGCGGTACTGTGCGTCGTGCATCAGGGTAAACAGCTTGTGGGGGGTAAGATCGGTGGTGGTGTAGATGCGGATGGCGGTGTCGTCCGCCGTGCGCACCAGCAGCTCCTCACGGAAATCACCCAGCACATCGGCCACCAGACAGGGGTTGCCCTTGGTGCCGTTGTTGGTGGCGGTGCCCGCGGGCTGCAGCATAACGCCGTGGGTCAGATCGTTAATGACGCCGTATTGATTGCCGTGCAGATAATCCGCACCATCGGTGATCTGGGTCGAAAGATCGCCCGCCCAGTAGATTTTCATGTTGGTGCCGGGGGTGGGCAGCTCCAGCGTGCGGCCGTTTACATCGTACACATCCTTGACCCAGACCTGCAGGCCGCGGGTGTTCGGGTCGATTTTGCCGATCATGCAGCGGCCCAGATCCTCCTCGGCGTATTCGCCAAAGCGGACATCGCCGGTCTCGGCATCGCGCAGTGCCCAGCCGTAGGGGGCGCGCTCACCCTCCTCGTACACATTGAATATCTCCAGACCGGGGCTGTCGGGGTCGATGTCAGCCACATGCATCGCATCGCCGTGGCCGAATTTGGCGCGGGTCCTGCCGTCCGGCAGGGTGCCGTATTTGGAGTAGAGCAGGCTTCCGTCATGGTCGATGGCTGCTGCGCCGTACACAATTTCCATGCAGCCGTCCCCATCAATGTCAGCAGTCGAAATACTGTGGTTGCCCTGCCCGGCCAGAACGCCGTACACAGGGTCGGTGCCGACAGCAAGGTGGCAGCCGCTGTCGTTGAAGGGGTTCGCCATCGGCACAAAGCCGGAGTCGATGCCCCACACCTTGTGAAAGCGGTTCTCAAAAAAGTCGTAGGCCGCCAGCGTGGCGCGGGTGTAGTAACCGCGGCAGGCAATCAGATAGGGGCGCTCGCCGTCCAGATAGGCCACCCCGGCGTTAAAGCGGTCCACGCGGTTGCACGGCTCGATGCGGGGCATTGCATAATCGCCCCACAAAAGGCCGTCATCCACGCGGGGGTAAGGGTAGTCGATCGTATCCAGCTCGGCGCCGTCCCCGCCGAACATCGTCAGGTACTCGGGGCCGTCATAGACAAAGCCCTCGAACTTGCGCAGCTCGTTTTTAGGGCTGCGGCTCGGCGCATACACATCAAGGAAATAGTCGGCCAGCGCAAGGGCATCAGCCTCGCACAGGGGGTAGGCGTACTGCGGCGCAAGGCCGAAACACTGCTCCACCGTGGCGGGCCAGCGGCCGTTTACGACCTCGGGGTGGGTGTGCCAGCGGCGGAACACCTCGGCCATATGCAGGCGGTAATCCTGCGCCGTGCAGACATAGTTATCCGCGTGGCTGTACCCGGCGTCCAGATCCTTCTGCGGCATCGTGATATACTGGCGGGACAGCACGGTGCCGTCCGGCGCAAAGCGGTCATCACGGTGCCGGGCGCGGTCTTGACAGCCATCTCGGCCCTGCCGTCCCCGTTAAAGTCGTACACCATAAACTGGGTGTAGTGCGCTCCGGCGCGGATGTTCTGCCCCATGTCCAGCCGCCAGACCAGCGTGCCGTCCAGCTTATAGCAGTCGATAAAGCACCGCCCGGTGTAGCCCTTGATCGACACATCGTGGGAGTTGTCAGGGTCCCATTTTACAAAATACTCGTACTCGCCGTCGTTGTCAATATCACCCACACTCATATCGTTGGCATGGTAGGCAAAGGGCTCCCCCGCCGGGGTCACGCCGTCCGCCGGCTTTTGCAGGGGCAGCTCATAGTACCCCTTCTGCCACGGCTTTACGCCCCTGCAGGCGGGCCCTTCTACGCCGTTTACCAGCGGGGCCACGGCGTAGCTATCCCCGCTTGTGCCCTGCGCGTCCAGATAGTTTGTGCTGTCGGTCACGGTGGCCAGCCTGACCCCGTTTTTATAGAGCACAAAGTCGGTGCCGGTCAGGCCGGTGGCGTTGTGGCCGGTGACCTCGCTTTTGAAGAGCCGCCAGCTGATAAACACACCGGTGTTTGCCGTGACAGCTACCAAACCGCGGGACAGCGCCTCCAGCTGCTGCTGCAGCACGCGGCCCACGGGGGTCTGCACGGGTGTGCTTTCCTCCAGCAGAGTGCCGTTTTCCGCCAGCGCCTGCACCTTGATATAGTAGGGGATATGGGTCGAACGGCAAAAGGTAAATACCGTTTCCGCACATTCGCCTGCCGTTTTGAACCGCACGGTCTCGCCATGGCGGTCGCTCCACAAAATGCGGTAGCGGGCGGCCCCGGCCACCGGCTGCCAGCTAAGGGTGGTTTGGGCAGCCGTCTGGCTGCGCACAGAGATTTGCATGGACTTTCCCTCCATCATAAAAGAGCGCCGCAACATCCGCTGCGGCGCTCACATTCAATTAGGCTTTATCTGCTGCGTACAGGGCGTTGACTTCCTCAATGACCTGCGTGCCGCCGCGGGCATTCCACTGGTCGAAGGCAGCCTGCAGACCGGCCTCGTCGATCTGGCCGCAGATATACTGGGTGCGGGCATCGTCCAGAATTTGGACAAGGTCGCTGCCGCACTCGGCGTAGGTGTCGGACTGGGTCAGGTAGCCCAGCGCGGGGTTGAACACGGCATACTGCACATTGTTGGCGATGCTCTCCTCGTAAGCCAGCTGATAGTCAGCCTTTTCCAGCTGGTAGTCGGGGTTCTGCTCGGTCAGGTAGGGGACATAGGGCACAGCCTGATTCAGACCTGCGTGCGGGCAGTTGGTGGTGTCGTACTTGCCGTTGGGAACAATCTTGCCGTCGGCGTTGATGTCATAGCAGATGTCCTTCAGACCGTAGTCGGCCAGCGCCATCATTTCGGGGTCACACATCTTGTCAAGGAAGTGCAGGCAGGCCTTGACATCCTCCTCGGTCTTGGCACCGGACTTGGTGATGAGGTAGAAGCCGTTGTAGCCGGTGGTGGCAAGGGTGTGGCCGTTGATGGGGCCGACAGAGGTCATCGTTGCAATCTTGGAGGCATCGTTCACATCGGCAATGCTGTTATCCTCAAAGTATTTCCAGATGCGCTTGGTGCCGTCCATCGTGTCGACAAAGACACCGGTGACGCCCTTCTGGCTGTCGACCTGGAAGTTGGCAGTGTCTACGGTTGCCCAGTCGGGGCGGACCAGACCGTCGGCGTAGATTTTGCGCATCCAGTCAAGGGCCTCCTTGTACTCTGCCGTCTGGTGGACAGGGACAAGCTTGCCGTCCTGCTCAACCCAGCCGTTGCCGCAGCCGAACCAGGTCTGGATAATATCCCACGGGCCGGTGTATTTGCACATTTCCAGACCGTAGGTGTCGTTGGCACCGTTGCCGTCCGGATCGTCATAGGTGAACTTATAGAGCATGTCATAGACATCCTCGACCGTCTTGGGGGCCTCGGTGATGCCCACGGCCTCGGCCCAGTCGGTGCGGTAGCCCAGACCGTTGCGGCCGATGGCGCGGGAGCGGGGGATACCGATGATCTGGCCGTCCACAGTCAGGCCCTTCAGAACATCGGGGCTGATCTGAGACAAGTTGGGGTATGCCTCGCTGTCCTGCAGGTACTCGGTCAGATCCCAGAAGGCGCCGCGCTTGGCAGCATCGGCTGCATTGGCGTTCTGGTCCAGCGTCTTGGTTGCGGTCAGGATCATCGGCATGTTGTCCTTGTCCATCAGGGTCAGGCCGAATTTCTCGCTGTAGGTATCGTTGGCCTCGGTACGCCACTCGACATGGGTGCCGGTGTAGGCCTCGTACTTGGCGATGACCTCATCGGAATGTTCATTGCTCAGCACATGGCCGGTGAAGTCAGGGATCATAAAGCTGACGGTGGGGGTGCCGGAGGCAGCGCTGTCCGCAGAGGAAGCAGCGCTGGAAGCGGAGGTGCTGCTGGAGGCGGAGCCGCCGCAGCCTGCGAGCATGGCGGCGGACATTGCCAGCGCCATAGAGAGGGAAAGTGCCTTTTTCATTTTCGTTTTTCTCCTTTTTGTATAAAAGTGGTTGTATAGCTTGGTATCAGCCCTTGACCGAGCCGACCATGACACCTTGGGTAAAGAACTTCTGCACAAACGGATAGATGCAGAGGATCGGCAGGGTAGACAGCACCGTGGTGGCCATCTTGACAGCCTTGATGGGCGGCATACCGGCTGCGCCCCAGTCAAAGGTGGAATCCTCGGCCACCTGCGTGGTCAGGAACACCAGACGCCGCAGCACGATGGTGATGACCTCCATGTCGGAGTTGTTGATGTACAGCATCGCATTGAAGTAGCTGTTCCAGTGGCTGACCGCGTAGAACAGGCTGACCGAGGCCAGCACCGGCGCGGACAGCGGCAGGATGATGCGCACGAAGGTGATCAGATCGTTGGAGCCGTCAATGATGGCGGCCTCCTCCAGCTCCATGGGGATGCCCTGAAAGTAGTTCTTGATGATGATCATGTTGAAGGCGCTCATCGCCGTGGGCAGCCAGAGCGCCCAGTAGGTGTTGCCCAGATGCAGCACATTGACCACCATAATGTAGGCGGGGACCATGCCGCCGGTGAACAGCATCGTGACGATGACCATATTGATAAAGCCGTTGCGGCCCTTGAGGTAGGGGCGGGACAGCGGGTAGGCGATCGTGCAGGAGACGAACATATTGATCAGCGTGCCGATTACGGTGACGATCACCGAATTTTTCAGTCCGCGGAACACATCGCCCTGCTTGAGGATGTACTGGTAGGCGTTCAGCGATACATCCTGCGGGATCAGGAAGAAGGGCCGCTCGGTCAGCTCGCGCTCGGTCGCAAAGGAGCCGGCCACCACATAGATGAAGGGCAGCACACAGGCCAGCGCCACCAGCGCAATGATGACATACAAAAGGACCTGTACAGCCTGATCGCCGGGGGTGCGGGCTTCCAGCGTGCCGGTGGCGCGCACCTCGTCTTTCTTATGGGTAAAGGGCATTGTCATTGTAGCACAGCTCCCTTCTTTAGTACAGGCCGGACTCGCCGCACAGCTTGGCGATCTTGTTGGCGGTAACGACCATCAGCATACTGATGGTGGATTTGAACAGGCCGGTGGCGGTCGCCAGCGAGTACTGGCCGCCCGTGATGCCCTTGGTGTAGACATAGGTGTCAAACACATCGGAGGCTGCGCGGTTCATCGAGTTCTGCATCAGGAAGATCTGCTCGTAGCTGGTGTTCAGAAGCTGGCCGACCTTCATGATCAGCATCAGGACAATGGTGCCGCGGATGGCGGGCAGCGTGACATGCCACATCAGCTGCCAACGGCCTGCGCCATCGATCTTGGCAGCCTCATACAGCTGCACATCCACGCTGGACAGCGCCGCCAGATAGATGATGGTGCCGTAGCCGGTCTCTTTCCAGATATTCTGGCCGACGATCAGCGCGGGAAAGAGCTTGGGGTCGCTGAGCAGGTCGGGCGCATTCGCACCGAAGATCTGGGTCAGCACATGGTAGATGGCGCCGTCCGTGGTGGAGAACATCTGGAAAGTCAGCGCCGCCACAATAACGATGGAGACAAAGTGGGGGATGTAGACCAGCGTCTGCGCTGTGCGCTTGAACCATTTGCAGCGCAGCTCATTTAAGATCAGCGCCAGAATGATGGGGGCCGGGAAGGCGAAGAAAAGGTTGGCCAGCGAGATAGACAGCGTATTGCGGAACAGCGTCCAGAAGTCCGGGCCGGTGAAGAGCTTTTTAAAGTACTTCAGCCCGACAAAGGGGCTGCCGAACACAGATTCCAGAATCGTGTCACCGTTGAAGGGGCTGAAATCGGTAAATGCCATATACAGGCCCGTCATCGGCAGGTAATTGAAGATGATCATGTAGAGCAGCGCCGGCAGCATCATGATATATAACCAGTAGTGCTGCATGAACGCCTTGCGCCATGTGTTGTGGCCCAGCTGTTTCTGGGCGCGGGCATTGGCCTTGCTCTGCTTGACCGCAGCGGTTTGTGCCATAAGCGTTTCCTCCTTGCTTTGTGTTCTCATCAGCCGGCGGCCACGGTGCTTTGGTCGGGATCGCGGGCCCTCGTCATCCGGCGGCGGCTGTTTCGTTGCTTCCATTGTATCCCCTGCTCTGCGGATTTGGCTACAATCAAAAACACGCGAAAATTTTCATTATATTTCACGGTACAGCGCAATTATGTATGCAGATGAGACACAAAACAATCATTGTATCTACCGGCACTATCGTTTGCTGTTTCGGGTTGAAATTGTGAATATTTTATACACGATGCCTGTCTGTTTTGTGCATTTTGACAAAGAGCGTTTTTGAAGCTGCTGCAGCCTTACGGCTGCGGACGCTTTACCGCACAGCCTTGTCCCAACGGCCCCGCTTTCCCGGCGGGGTTGGGTCACTCCGCCCCGCTGCCAGCAAGCAGGCCCTGTTTCCATATCTTGATATTTATCGCTGCACCGTGCTTTCAAAGCCTTCTGCTCATCAAATGACACTTGTTTTTCGCCGCGGCAGCGCGTATGATAAAGATAAGATTGCGGGCCTGCAACTGTATACAGCACATCCAACAAGGAGAAAACGCTATGTCTACACTGCAAGGCGAAAGCTTTTATTTCCACCACGGCTGGCACTTTTTGCGGGCAGATGCCTTCCCCATGGCAAAGGCCATTGACGCGCACCGGGACGCCGAGGGACACGCCTTTTACGAGGCCGACTACCGGGAAACCGGCTGGCAGCCCGTCACGCTGCCCCACACCTTCAATGACGAGGATCTATTCCGTGACCGCATTCAGGACGGCGGCAGCGGCCAGCGCCGCACGGCAGCGTTCTACCGCAATATGCTCACCATCCCGCCGCAGCACAAAAACCACAAGGTGCTGCTGGCATTTGAGGGGATGCGCCAGACCTGCTACCTGTATGTCAACGGTACGATGGCGGGCTACTACGAGGCGGGCGTTGCGCCGTTCGGCTTTGACATCACCCCCTATGTGCGGTACGATGCGCCGAACCTCATCGCCATTGCGACCGACAACACCGCCACCCGCAATGCGCCGTTCTGCATTGCCGAGACCCCCAACAAGCCCGATGCTGTCCCCGGCAGCTACCTGTTTGCACAGGAGCAGCCCGTTCCCGCCGACCGCGTGGGCGTCCCCTTTTTCTGGAACTGCAACGACTTCAATCCCTCGGTCGGCGGCATCACTCGCCCCGTGCAGGTGTTTTTCAAGCCCGATGTCTATCTGACGCTGCCGCTCTACTCCAACTTGCAGACCAAAGGCCTCTATGTCTACGGCCGGAACTTTGATTTAGACAACGCCACGGCGGATATTCGGGTCGAGGCCGAGGTCCGCAACGAGGGCAAGGTCCCTGTTTCCGCCCAGCTGCGCATCACGCTGCGCCGCCCGGACGGCAGCGTTGCCGCCATCTTTGACGGCACCCCAGCCACCGCAGCACCCACAGGCCGCGCCGTACCGCCGCTGAGCATCACCCCGGCGGACGCCTATATCCCCGATGAGGCTGTGCCCGGGCATTACTGCCCCGTGGAGGACGAAAGCCTGCCCGCGCCGACCGCCACGGATTCCATGGCGGTCACCGTGCTGCACGCCGGGGCCGACACCCTGCCGCTGCGCTTCTGGAGCATTGATGACCCATACCTCTACACCGTGGAGGCCGAGCTGTTTGTAAACGGCGAAAAGACCGATGCCCAGCAGCTGACGACCGGCTTCCGCGCCGTAAGCTACGACAAAGACCGGGGTCTGCGCATCAACGGCGCGGTGCAGTGGCTGCGCGGCTACGCCCAGCGCGCCGCCAACGAGTGGGCGGCCATCGGCATTGCGCCCGAGTGGCTGCACGATGAGGATGCCGCCCTCATCCGCGAGAGCAACGCCAACCACATCCGCTTTATGCATGTGGCCCCGCCGATGTCCGCGCGTTTGACCGCCGCGGCATCGTCTGCACCCAGCCTGCCGGCGACAAGGAGAAGGAGAGCTTCGGCCGGCAGTGGGACCAGCGCGTAGAGCTGATGCGCGATGTCATCATCGCCTTCCGCAACCACCCGTCCATTTTGTTCTGGGAGGCTGGCAACAACTCGATCTCCCGCGAGCACATGCGGGAGATGCGGCTGCTCAAGCAGCGGCTGGACCCCCACGGCGGGCGTTTTATGGGCTGCCGCACCCTGAACACCGAGGAGGTCGTCAACGAGAGCGAGTATGTCGGCACGATGCTGAACCGCCACGCCGCCCGCTTTTTGTCGCAGCACGGCCCCGTCACCGAGACTGAGTACAGCCGCGAGGAGGCCCCCCGCCGCATCTGGGACGACTTCACCCCGCCGGATTTCGACTACCGCAACCGCTGGGTCGGCAAGGGCGGCAAAAAAGCCATGGGGTACGACTTCTACGACCTGACCAGTGAAGATCTCGTGCTTGAAAACGCGCGCGGCTACGCTGAGTTTTTCAACGATCGGATGGGCGGTGCCTCCGGCAAGAACTACTACAGCGCCTGTGCGGCGCTCTGCTGGACGGACTCTGCCCAGCATGGCCGCCAGTCCTACAGCGAAAACGCCCGCATGAGCGGCCGCGTCGATCCCTGCCGGACCAAAAAGCAGAGCTTTGACTGCTTCCGCGTTATGCAGAGCGAGGCCCCCGCCGTCAAGATCATCGGTCACTGGAATTACCCCGCCCCCACCGCTGCCAACTATCGCTATGAAGAAAAGCGCTTTAACGGCACCTATTGGGAGGGCACCGGCGTCTGGCACACCCGCGACCCGCACAATAAGACGGTGTATGTGGTGGCAAGCTACCCTGTTGCCGCAGTCGAGCTGCTCGTCAACGGGCGCCGTGTCGGGCGGTGCGACAAGCCGCAGAATACCTTTGTGTTCGCCTTTCCCGGCGTGGATGTGACGCAGTCCGGCTGGGTCGAGGCCGTGGGCTACGGCTATGACGGCACGCCCGCCGCGTCTGACCAGCTGGAAACCGCCGACAGCCCCGCCGCCCTGCAGCTGACGCTGCACACCGCACCGGGCGGCCTTGCCGCTGACGGAGCCGACATCGCCTATGTCGATATTGCCGTGCAGGACAGCGCCGGGCGGGTCTGCCCGCTCTGCGATGCGCGCATTGACTTCACATTGGACGGCCCCGCGCAGTTTTTGGGCGGCTACAACAGCGGCCGCTTTGCGGGCTACGGCCACGACGACAGCGTCATCCACCAAAACCATGTCTATGCTGAGTGCGGCACCAACCGT
>OGZJ01000593.1_pt1 | contig 13029 bp, 17 predicted proteins | sample 1576831 | NCBI WGS metagenome assembly OGZJ01 (sample SAMEA3541518, study PRJEB24748) | human gut metagenome | biome: human gut; feature: human-associated habitat; material: faeces | place: China | collected 2012
TGGTTGTTCAGAAAGTACTTACTTTTCTTCCTAAATTTGAAATTTATAAAAACGGCAGTTATATCGGATGCCTGAGCAAAGAATTCTCATTCCTGACGCCACATTATAATATTGATTATAATGGATGGCATATTGATGGAACAATTATGGAATGGGATTATAGCATTCTTGATCGAAGCGGTTATTCAATTGCACGGGTTAGTAAAGAATTGTTTCATATGACTGATACATATGTTATTGATGTGCAGGATCCAGGAAATGCGTTGGGTGCTCTGATGTTTGTACTTGCGATTGATGCAGAAAAATGTTCCAGAAATTAAAAAGTTGATCTTGTTGCTGAAGATATTCGGAGATGGGGAGGTAGCATGAGCTTATTCAAAAAGAAAATCGTGAAAAAAACATATGACAGAGAACATATGAAACCAGTTATTCGTGCAAGTATTTGTACCGGAGAAGAAGTAGCAGGGTTCAAAGATATACGAACCGGAAAAATCGAAGAAATCATGCTGATCAGATCGCCGGAGGACTTAGAAAAATTCAAAGAGATATATGAGATAACAGAGGAAATAACAAAAGAATATTAGACATTGGATAAGGAGGAGATGTTGTCATGAGAACTATAGGTAATATCCTTTGGTTTATATTTGGAGGATTGCTGGGTGGACTGGCATGGGTTTTTGCAGGATGCATATGGTGTATTACAATTATTGGAATTCCGGTAGGTCTGCAATGCTTTAAATTTGCAACCCTGGCATTCTGGCCGTTTGGAAAAGAAATCGTGTATGGAACTGGTATGTTTTCATTCTTGGTAAATCTCATATGGATTGTATTTTTTGGTTGGGAAATGGCGCTTGGAAACCTGATAGTTGGTTGTATATGGTGTATTACGATAGTTGGAATTCCGTTTGGAAAGCAGTTTTTCAAGATGGCAAGACTTTCTTTCATGCCATTTGGTGCCAGTGTGATAGGGTAGAATACAAAAATTTAAGGCGTCAGTGGAGTATTCCACTGGCGTTTTTATTTAATTCACTGGCGAAGACGATGAAGTAATGAAAAATAGTGAAAAAACAATTCGCAAAACGATATAATATATGGATGAAATGGAATATGTGATTAAGGTTACAAGAAGAGATTTATCGAATCATCATCGTACTGTTGCGATGTTGGTCAGACACGATGAAGATGGGAAGTATTACTTATACGATATCATGAAAATAAAAAAAGAAACGAGCAACCTTTTCCAGTCAAATGACCTTACTCAGTAACAAACCCCATTTCTTGATGTTAATTGTAACCTGATAGGGCTGAAAAGTCAATACAAAAGGTGCTAAACACAAATCAGCAAAAGCTGAACTGAAAGCAATTCGCCAGAAACAGGCTGAATGGGATGGGGTGAAACTTCCTTATAATTATATGTATTTCGAAGAATTGCTTCCGGAAAGTTTTCCCACCGAATTATGAGTCTGTGTAGTATAATTAATAATAACAGTATATTCTGACTTACATTGTTGTAAATAGGAATGATACATAACAAGGAGATGGGTTTAATGTTAAAAAATGGGATATACGAACAGATTGTTAATACGAGAATAAATAAAGAACTGCAGCAGCTTGATCGTGAAAAATATGATATAGAATTAGAAAAGCTTGATGGAGAGGATGCAAGACGTATTCTTACCATATACATATCATATGTCATAAATCAGGCTTTGCAATACTTAAGAGACAGTTTCCCGTCATCTAAAGAAAATGAATCGTTACTGGCACAAATTCGCTTATGTAATGAAATCGTTCAGGAAATAGCAGAGCATACGAATGAACCTGAATTTGAGGATAATATCATTCTTGAAAAAGGAGAAGTATTGACCTCATTATATGAAAAAATGAATTCAGCAAGAAGCATTAATACAATCAAAGTTGTGCATCCGGAAACGTCAATTGTAGAGAATGCCTTGTTTACAGGATCTAAAAATGAGCCAAGTATGCTTTCGGAATTGAAGAAAGAAATCTTGTCCTCTGATTCTATTGATCTTTTGGTTTCATTTATTAAGTGGAGTGCAATACGTCCACTTCTTGTGGAATTGACTGCATTCACGAAACGAGAGGGTGTTCGTTTACGTGTGATTGCAACGACTTATACACAGGCTACAGATTATAAAGCGATTGTTGCTCTTGCAGAGCTTCCAAATACGGAAGTGAAGATTAATTATGAAACGAATCATGCACGTATGCATGCAAAATCTTATTTGTTTAAAAGAGACACTGGATTTTCAACTGCATATATTGGCTCATCAAATCTTTCAAATCCAGCTTTGACTGGGGGATTGGAGTGGAATGTGAAGGTGACTGAGAAAGAGTCATTTGATATTGTGAAAAAGTTTTCGGTTTCCTTTGAGAGTTACTGGAATGATGCCTCTTTTGAAACCTTTGACCCTGAAAACCCAGACTGTCATGAAAAGCTGAAAAAAGAATTAACGAGGGCTGCATTTGATAGAAAGTCAAAACGTAGTCTTCAGGTTTCGATTCGACCATATGCATATCAGCAGGAAATTTTGGATAATCTTGCTGCAGAACGAGAAGTATACGGACATTATCGTAATCTGGTTTCTGCAGCGACAGGTGTTGGAAAAACAATTATTGCGGCATTTGATTATAAAGCTTTTAAGGAGAAGAACCCAAGAGCACGCTTGTTATTTGTGGCTCACAGAAAGGAGATTCTCGAACAGAGCATTCAGAAATTCCAGGAAGTTTTGAATGACTTTAATTTTGGTGAGTTGTACGTAGATGGTTATAAACCAACGGATATTGAGCATCTGTTTATCAGTATCCAGTCATTCAATTCTGCAAAGCTTTCTCAGTGGACAAGCAAGGACTATTATGACTTTATCATAGTGGATGAATTCCACCATGCAGCAGCTGATTCTTATCAGGAATTACTGGCATACTATGAGCCGAAGATTCTATTAGGATTGACTGCTACTCCTGACCGAATGGATGGTAAGGATATCCTGAAGTATTTTGATGGACGTATTGCATCAAAATTACTGTTGGGTGAAGCAATTGATCGAAATCTGTTAAGTTCTTTTCAGTATTTTGGTGTAACAGATGACACAGATTATAGGAATTTCAAATGGACGCGTGGTAAATATGATGTGTCAGAGCTGGAAAAAGTATATACGGCAGATACAAGACGTTGCGCTTTGATTTTAAACAGTGTGAAAAAATATGTGACAGATATTTCGTCTGTGAAAGGTCTTGGATTTTGTGTCAGTGTTGCTCACGCAAATTACATGGCGAAATATTTTAATGATAAAGGAATCCCGTCCATTGCATTATCTTCGAAAAGTGCAGACGATATTCGAAATGATGCAAAAACAGATTTGTTAAGTGGAAAGATAAACTTTATTTTCGTTGTGGATTTGTATAATGAGGGCGTGGATATCCCGGCTATAGACACCGTCTTATTCTTGAGGCCAACAGAAAGTGCGACTGTATTTTTACAGCAGCTAGGACGAGGGTTACGTTTAAGTCCAGGGAAAGATTGCCTTACGGTTCTTGATTTTATTGGACAGGCAAACAAAAAGTATAATTTTGCAATGAAATTTGAGGCAATTGTAGGGAAAGGCCGAAAATCCATTCGCAAACAGGTGGAGGATGGATTCAGCAATCTGCCAAGAGGTTGCTATATCGAACTTGAAAAGTATGCAAAAGAATATATTCTGGAGAACCTGAAGCAGACAGATAATAACAAAAGAGCACTGATTGAAATGGTGAGAACCTTTGAAGAAGATACCGGATTACCGCTTAATCTGGAAAACTTTTTGCTGGAATATAATATGTCTCTGTATGATTTCTATCAGAATACAGGTGCCAGATCTTTGTTCCGCTTAAAAAAGTGGGCAGGCATTATTGAAGATGACAGAGATGTAGATGATAAAATTTACAGTATGATGACCGGATTTTTCCATGTGAACTCAGCCAGACTACTGGATTATTGGATCAGATATATTGACGGTAATAAAGTTGCAAATAGCGAAGAAGAACGCATCATGCGAAATATGCTTTATTACACATTGTATAAAAAGCATCCGGCTAAATGCGGTTTCCAAAGTATCGATGAAGGAATTGAGTCAGTCCTAAAGGAAACTTTTGTAAGAGATGAAGTTCTGCAGATTTTAAAATACAATCGTAAGCATATCAGTTTTGTTGCAGGGAGAAATGAATACTCTTATCTTTGTCCTCTGGATTTACACTGCCGTTATAACACAAATCAGATTATGGCTGCATTTGGATTATTTACAGAGACAGAATCGCCGGAATTCAGAGAGGGGGTAAAACGTTTTGAAAATAAAAAAACAGATATCTTTTTTATTAATTTGAACAAATCAGAGAAGGATTTCTCTCCATCTACTATGTATGAGGATTATGCAATTAACGATAAGCTCTTTCATTGGCAAAGCCAAAGTCAGGATAGGCAAGCGAGTGCAAAAATACAGAGATATATTAATCACAAGAATACAGGTGATATCATATCATTATTTGTTCGTGAATTTAAAAGAATTGGTTCATATACAGCACCATATACTTTTTTAGGAAATGCAGATTATGTGAAGCATGAAGGAGAGAGACCTGTCAGTTTCGTATGGAAGCTGCATAATTCGATTCCTGCGGATATGCTGCCAAAGGCAAACAAGAGCATTGCTTTGTAATTCTATGTGATTAGAAATAAAAAGATGTGCGTACTCTCTTGACAAATTCGGGAACAGGAAAGATATATGCATCCGCACTTGCTATGCGTGAGCTTGGTTTCAAAAGAGTGTTGTTTCTGGTTCATCGTGTGACACTTGCGAAGCAGGCTAAAAAATCTTTTGAAAAAGTTTTTGATAAGAAAGTGACAATGGGATTGGTGGGAGCCAGAAATGCCCGGAAAGAAGATAATCGCGGACGTATGCAGCCGATCACGAAAGTAACGATGAAAATGCATCATCCAGTGAGAGAAGATTTATTACGGTATTTACAGTCAAATATTACAGCATAAATGATTTGAGGTACGAAAAAGATGAAGACGATAAAAGTAGTTGCAGCAGTTATCTGTGACAATATGAAAGAAAAGAATAAAATTTTTGCAACGGCTCGTGGTTACGGTGAGCTGAAAGGTGGCTGGGAGTTTCCAGGAGGAAAAATTGAAGCAGGTGAAACACCTCAGGAAGCATTAAAGCGAGAAATCATGGAAGAACTGGATACAGAAATTAAAGTAGGGGATTTGATTGACACTATAGAGTATGACTATCCCACCTTTCACCTTTCCATGGATTGCTTTTGGGCAGAGGTCACAGCCGGTCACCTGGAACTAAAAGAAGCGGAAGCTGCAAAATGGCTTACGAAGGATCAACTGGACAGCGTTGCCTGGCTACCGGCGGATGTCACTTTGATAGAGAAAATTCGAAGGAACATGGAGAACTGATTTTTAATATTATTTTTAGAGGAATTGCTATGATATACACAGTAAAACGAATTGAGGAAGACTTAGACTTCGGTTGTGAAGAGAGACCGAAAGGCATGCCAGTTATGGCAATAGTGACGCTTACGAATTCTTCAGGAGAAGAAATAAGGATAAAAGCAGAGGATGCCATGCTCTATGAATGTAACATCAATGAAGGGGACAAGGTTTGCCTTGATGTGAATAATAAGTTAGAAAAAGTGGCACTTCCGAATTGATGGGAGTGATATGTAAAGCAAAATAGGCTGGAGATTGTTCAGATGCTGTCAGACGGAGAAAAATGTGGATGTAAGATTCTGGATAAATTCAATATCACGCAGCCTACTTTATCACATCACATGAAAATATTGGTCGACTGTGAGCTTGTAAATGATCGTAAGGAAGGCAAGTGGCATCATTATTCTCTGAATAAAAAAGTAATAAGAGAGGCAAGTTCATTTATTGAAGCTTTGGGAAGGTAGGAAATTGAAATGAAAGAGGAATGTATTATATGTAAAGCACCGCTTATATATCTTGAAAAGGATGAAATGATGGAGTGCGTACTATGTCATAAAAAGGAATTAAGTAAGACTAGATGCGAGCAGGGCCATTATGTATGTAATGAATGCCATACAAAAGGAATGGATGTAATTATAGACATATGTCTTAGTGAAACATCTAAGAATCCGATAGGAATTATAAGAAAAATGATGGCACAGCCATTCTGCCATATGCATGGACCAGAGCATCATGTTATGGTTGGTTCAGCGCTTCTTACCGCATATAAAAATGCAGGTGGTGAGATTGATTTGTCGGAAGCGCTACTTGAAATGATGAATAGAGGAAAAGCTGTTCCAGGTGGCGTATGTGGATTCTGGGGTGCTTGTGGTGCTGGAATTAGTACAGGAATGTTTATATCAATAATCTCAGGAGCGACTCCACTTAAAAATGAACCTTGGGGTCTTGCTAATAAAATGACTTCTAAGGCACTTGACGCAATCGGGAGCATTGGTGGACCAAGATGTTGTAAAAGAGATTCTTATATGGCCATAATCTCAGCGATTGACTATGTGGCAGAGAATTTCAATATACAAATGGAAAAGCCTGTTATAAAGTGTATTCATTCTGATAAGAACAACCAATGTATTAAGGAGAGGTGCCCATTTCATGAATAAGAAAAAAGTCGCATTTATCTGTGTTCATAATTCATGCCGTAGTCAGATAGCAGAGGCATTGGGAAAACATCTGGCATCAGATATATTTGAAAGCTATTCGGCCGGAACAGAGACAAAGCCTCAGATTAATCAGGATGCCGTTCGTATCATGAAAGAGATTTATGGAATAGACATGGAGGCAAATGGTCAGAATAGTAAGCTGATTACTGATATTCCAGATGTTGATATCGCAATATCAATGGGCTGTAATGTGGGATGTCCTTTTATTGGAAGAGCATTTGATGATAACTGGGGACTTGATGATCCAACGGGGAAATCAGATGATGATTTTAAGGCTATAATGCAGCGGATTGAGGAGAATATCTTTGAGTTAAAGAAAAGGTTGAGCGAGAACAAATAGAATACCTGCAGAACAAAATGGCAGCTTATCAGCTTTATGACACAGGACTTACTGTGACAAAGGAAGATAAGCTGCTTTCCTTATCTATCTGCAAGTATTCCAGGAGGATTCCTGTTTTGGGACGAATGTCCGGAAGGTGGGTAACCACTTCCTGCCCTTGCTATTCTCTATCTTTAGCTGTTGAATACAAAAATGATTTAGGAAGTTCACTCTTTTGGTAGGCCTGGCTGGTGGAATTTTATGCGGAAGTAAAAAGAAGAAAAAACAAAATAAACAGGATAAGAAAGCGGACTAATGATTTAGTTCAAAACCATGAAGGTGCTCTCTGGAATTGATCCGGAGGGTGCCTTTTTACTTTGTCTTAAAAGTCGAAAAGGGCTTTTAGAATAAATAAATCAGAATACAGGAGGATTTTGTTATGAGAACTATGGGAAAGATCGAGAATAAGAAAAACATGCAGGAGAATGAAAGAAGAGACGTAAGCCGTATGAAGGCTTATCAGAAACTGGCGGAGAGAGCAATTTCCAGAAAGCGTCCAAACCGTCACATGAACAGAAGGGGGTAAAAATATATGATGAACAGAAAAGAATTTCAGTAGTATTTACAGGAGACAATCAAAGACTATCTGCCGGAGAGCTACGCAGATGCAAAGATCACATTTAACGAGGTAGTAAAAAACAACGACACACATCTTACCGGTATGTCAATTGCAAGACCGGGAGAACAGGTGGTGCCGAATATCTATATTGAAAACTTCTGGAATGATTACCAGAAAGGTAAAAATATTGATGAGATTGCAGGTGATATTGCAGACATTCGTATCGAGTACGATGATCCGTCTATTAGCCCGGATATGGCTCAGCAGCTTATGAATTATGATGGAGTGAAGGATAAACTTCAGATTCGCCTTTGTGATACCCAGGAAAATCAGGACAGACTTGCCAATCTCGTTCATACAGAACATAGTGATTTTTCAGCTACCTATCACGTGAATGTTCAGGAAACAAAAGAAGGAATTGCAAGTATGGCAGTCACACCGACGGTCCTTGAAACATGGGGAATTACTGTGGAACAGCTCCATCAGGATGCACTAGCATCAGACATGAATCGTCATCCAATGTTCTGTGATATGCAGAATATGATGGAAAGCATGATGTTTGGAAAAGAGTCGGAAAACCTTTTGGATGCCGGCTCCGGTCAGAGTGGAATGGGCATGTACTGTCTTACCAATGGCGATAAGATGAACGGCGCTGGATTGATCCTTCAGGGAGATCTGATGCAGCAGATTGGGGAAATTGTAGGCGGCGATTTCTATATCCTTCCAGTTGTCATGAGGTCCTTGTGATCCCGGAATCAATGGGAATGGATGTGAAGGAACTGTCTGCCATGGTACAGCAGGTCAACCAGACAGAAGTATCTACAGAAGACCGCTTATCCGATCACGTCCAGCATTATGACAGCAAAGAAGCCGTCATGGAAAATGCAGAGAAACGCGCATCCCGTCTTGAAAAAGAAAAGGCAGAAACAAAAGCTGCAAAGAAGAGTATTCATGATCGCCTTGGAGAAAAGAAACAGCAGAGCGCTGCGAAGAAAGCAGAGAAAGCTGTGGAGAAGGCCGTGAAGAAAGATAAAGGACAGGAATTGTAAAACGAGCAGAATAATCCAGGGCTTCAACTCCAATGTTGTGGAGTTGGAGCCCTGGATTGGTATCAAAACATTATATAATCAATTTTGTTGATTGTTTAACTGTTCTGAATCACATGCAGATAGTAATGTTTTGGCATATTTGAAACCACTATTTTTGACCCATTCTTTGTTAATGAAAAAAATCCATATAACAGTAAATAAGAAGGATATTAATGTAGAGGCTATAAGATTAGTGTATTCAACAAAACCAAATTTCAGATGAACTTTTGCTATAATAATAGTTGTTTGCAAAATAGTTAAAAAAGCGGAAATAGCAATACCTAGATTTTTTAATCCATATAAATTTTTAGAAAAACCAAAGTTTATAGTTTCTTCTTTTATTAATGGAAAACTATTGGAATCTCGAGTTTGTGATATGAGCCAACTTACTGCAGATTTACATGAATTTAAAGTAGCGACTGTTTCATTTTTAAAAGTAAGATTTTTAATTTTTGAAGATAAGAACTCGTGGTAACGTTTCTTGGTAATTGGGTTTAATGTTTTATCATTAGGCATAAGCATCTGTTGAGCCGGCATTAATTTTGGAAAACATTTTGCAATGGCTTTTCTTCCATGAAATCTTGATAATGACATCATTAGATTACATAAGCCAAAACATAGAATCAAAATAATAACAGTAAATGAGAAATTGCTTGCATCAGGAATTAATAAGTATATAGAAATAATAACTGGAGTTATTAGAATGAGTCCTACGCTAAAACGCACGCGAAGATTATAAGCATCAAAAAGGTTTAGAATTTGATTCATGTTGTTGTATTCCTCCTGTATGTTTTTAAGGATTGAAAGGTTCTTCCTATTCGTTCTTTAATTGGCAGTGATTTTGGGGCATTATATAGTAAGAGTTCTGATTCAGTGAGATCAAAATCAAAGCCAAATTCTGTACCTGATAACAGATCAACAAGATTACGCTGATTTTGAAATGGTATATAAATGTTTTTGTTGAACATTTTTATTTTCTTAAAGTTGCAACCACCATCACAGGTGATTGCAACGATTGTATTTTCAGCAACGTTATTGTTTAGTAGATAATTTCGTACAGGATAGTTGTGGCCAACAATAAACAAAAGGTCGGAATAACATGATGCGGGAATACTGGTATAGATAATAAATCCATTTTTCTCTTCTGTTGGAATAAACCATAACTTGAAGACCTTGTACAAATAATTTTTCCTTGAGGAAACTTCTGTTTGAAAGTTTTTTTGTAATAAATATCGCATAATTAGTATCCTAATGTTCTACCAGTCTTGACAGAGGATGATGAAAAAGAACTGGAAGTAATGTGGATATCTGAAGTATCTTTTGTGTTAAAAACACGATGACCGGTGGTATTGAGTTTATCAGAGCCTCCATTAGAAGCTCCAGTATTATCAGATATAAAATAAAAGTCAGTTGTTTGATTCCATTTTTTATCCCAGATAGCCTCTGCCTGTTTCTTTTTGCCATGATGAGGTAATTGAATACACTCATAGTTGCGAACTTTGTCTTCAATGGAAGTAAAAGAACAATCTCCGCATAAAAGAACCTTATGGTTATTGATAGTAACCGAAACCTGAATACTTGTGGCATTTACTGCAGTTTCGTTATCTTTAGTATCGCCTTCACGTCCATCGAGTCGTTTGGCAACAGTATCTAGCATGTATTCAAAGTCAGGTCCTACAATTGACACACCAGCACAGAGATCTTCTGGATGTTCATATATATCTTCAATAGGAGCACCTGAGAGCTTTGCGATGTTGTCATAAAGGTCTAAAATTTGTTGTGAAACACTCTCTCGAGTTTTTCGACCGTCATCAATGCGATTGAGGATTTCATCTTTATATTTGAGGAGAAGCGTAGTTTTTATCACTGTTATTCGTCCAGAATCAAGAAGTTTTTGTATACCATCAAAATGATCTGAATCATTATGAGAGAGTATCACCTTGGCTGTTGGAATATTATGATTATCCATGAATGATAATGCTACCTCAGCATGTTTATCATGGCCGCAGTCATAAATGACGAAGTCTGTATCTGTTTTAATAAGGATGCAGTCTCCGTAGTTGATGGTTTCACTGTCAGGATAGTTCTTAGAACTTAGAATTAGGATTTCTGTCATAGAAGTCCTCCTTTCGTATAATATGTATTAGCACTCTTTGCACTCTAGTGCTATCTGTGTTGACAGTATAACCAAACAACCAGAAAAAGTCAATAAGAAAAAAATATGTAATCCAATATTACAAAAACAAACGTTAATCAAAATAATGATTGATATTTAAGTGATTTTTTGTTATAATGCGTGGAGTATTATTAGGAGTGTGAAAAGATGTTTACGTGTATAAATTTAAAAAATTTTAAGTCTTTTAAGGATGTAAGAATTGATCTCAGTGCAAAAAAAAATGAAGCTAAAAAGCTGGCAGTAGTTTATGGAATCAATGGCAGTGGAAAAACAACAATAACACAGGCTTTCTTGCTCCTTAAACGTACAATTGAAACAATGGAAGTTAGAGGTGTTCTTAACGATCTTTTAGATGAAAAGATAACCCCACCTGAAGATTTTCCATTTAAGCAAGATGTTATGTTACAAATGTTGAAGACTCGTTTATCAATGAATGGCATAGATAATATTATAAATAACTACAAGATGGTAGATTCTACGGAAAATATGTCAGTAGAATATCAGTTTGTTATTAATGGGAATCCTGGCTCTTATTATATTGAGATGGACAATAACAGTATTGTAAAAGAACGTTTGGAATATAAACTATCGAAAAGAAGAGGATGTTATTTTAATTTGGAAGATGACGAGATTAGTATTAATTCTAAGATATTTGAATCGAAGGATTTTTATGAATTGATTCATAAGCAGGCTAAAATGTATTGGGGAAAACATTCAATGTTGTCAATTCTCTTATTTGAAATGACAGATAAATCAGACACATTTATAAACTCTAATATTTCTAATAATTTAATGGATGTAATTCTATGTTTGTCAGGTATAGAATTTAAGTTTGTTTCTGGTAAAGAGAGTTCTTCAGGTGATAGCATTCTTGAAAATTTACAACTTGGGAATATTGAAAAATCTGAAGAAAGCAGATTAAATCAGGTAGAAGAAATTTTGGATAGTATTTTCAAAAATATCTTTAAAGATGTTTCAAAGGTCTTTTATCAACGTCGAGTAGATGGAGAAAAAATAGGGTATAGACTGTATTTGCGAAAGAAAATTGAGGACAAGGAATTTGACATTGATTTTTCCTTAGAATCATCTGGAACTAAAGAAATATTAAGATTGATACCACCATTTGTAGCAGCAGCATCTGGGAAATGTGTAGTAATTGATGAGTATGGAACTCGTATACATGATTTGCTTTCGGCTAAGCTTTTAGAAGCTATTTCAAACCAGATTACTGGTCAAATGATAATTACAACACACAATACTATGATAATGGAATGCAATAATTTACTTCCAGAATCATTATATTTTATTGTTGATGACAAGACATTTAAGAAATCAGTAAAGTGTGTAGACGAAATAGAAGAAAGATTACATCCTAATTATAATTATCGATCAAGATATTTAACAAATGATCTTTATAAACAATCCTTACCAGATATTATTGGGGAGATTGACTTATCTGGATTGGTTTGTATTTTTAAATAAGCATAATACATATTATATGAGTACTGGTGCTTTATCAAGTTGTTTACTCTATTAAAAAATCAACATCAGTTGGTATCTCCGGACATCATCAGAATTGATAATAGTGGTATTACGATAACACTGTTTAAGGGGAAGCGTTCAAAAGCACGGTTTATCAATCCGAAAACCGGTGAGCAGATCACACTGGTTTATAATCCGGGAGAGACAAAAACCCAGACTGTAAATCAAAAACCGGATAATGTACTTGAACTTGAAAAGAAGGGTACAGAGGTATCCTACAAATATGTTTTTGATGCAAAATACCGTATTGAGAAAGAACCGGAGAGTTCTTTCTATCCGGATCCGAATAATAATCCAGGACCGAAGGTAGATGATATCAATACGATGCATCGATACAGAGACTCTATCGTTTATGAGAATAAGGCTTCCAAATTCACTTTTGAGAAGACCATGTTTGGTGCATATATTCTCTTCCCTTATGACGATGAGGAACTATATAAACAGCATCACTTTTATAAGAGTATTGAAAGTGTAAATATTGGTGGTTTGCCGTTTCTTCCTGGAGCGACTTCTTTGGTGCAGAAGCTTCTTGATGAATTGATTTCTGATTCGAAAGAGTCCGCATTTGAAA
>OGZJ01000607.1_pt1 | contig 12851 bp, 22 predicted proteins | sample 1576831 | NCBI WGS metagenome assembly OGZJ01 (sample SAMEA3541518, study PRJEB24748) | human gut metagenome | biome: human gut; feature: human-associated habitat; material: faeces | place: China | collected 2012
CTTAACGAAAAGCAGGTGGCAGCATGAGATACGGATCTGTTTGCTGCGCAGCGCCGGTTCTTCTATGGGCATCGCCGCAGCTCCACTGCAAACAGATCCGTATCTCATGCTGCCACCTGCTTTTCGTTAAGTTCTTCAGCCAGTCGTTGCGCCTTCAGTGGGTTGGTAACGACTTCACCCCACGGCAGCAACCATCCGTTTTTCTCTTTGAGCCAGGGAAGGCGCACCGCGCCAACCCTGATGTCGTCGTGAGCGTGAGTCATAGGATGGACTCCATTTCGTCGATGTAGAGGCCCTGAGCAATCAGGCGGCTACGGCGGGCGGCACGGGCTATGCACTCCTGCCGTCTACCTTCCTGCGATTGCTCAATGGCGCGCCGGGTGAACAGGCGCGATTTGCCCTGCGGCGTCACAACCTTCGGCTTCGTGACCAGGTCGAAAGTCCGGTCGCAGATGCCGTCCCCGTTGATCCACTTTTCCGACTCAACGATCTGCGCTATCTGTCCGGAGCCGCGGGTAATACCGTTGGCTACCCGGTTAAACTCGATGAGCGTTACGCCAAACTTCTCAGCGATTTCGCTGCCGGTTACCGGGCGGCCGCGCGTCTGAATCATCCAGATAACGCGCTCACGAAGGCCGGAGAATTGCCCGGTGCGCCCTGGCCTGCGGTAAAATGGTGTGCGTTTCATGCTGCACGCTCTGTGATTTTCTGAATTTCCGATTCCAGATCTGCAAGGAAGCTCTTAACCTCAGATTCGATTTCGCGCGCCAGCTCTTCATCGAAATGAATCCGCTTCTTGAAATAGGCGAGGTCAGGCGGCAGGCGATCATCGAAACTAACGAAATCACACCATTTCCGCCCGGTGCACATCATCTGTGCATGCATTTGCAGCATGTACTGGCGCTTTGGCTCACCAGTTTTCAGCGTTTCAAGATGGGTCCAGGTGTTGGGGCATTTGATTTCGATAAGCCCGTCGTCGTTGACAAGTCCGTCCGGGCTGGCTGCGAATCCGGGTATGGTTGGGTGATCGATGAGCCCAACTTCAGTGATTGCCGCATTGAACTCATTCAGCGCGTACATTTCGCGTGCCACTGGCTCAAGTTCAGTGCCGCGCATCATCGCGGCATTCGAAAACCCTTCCTCCAGCTTCCCGGTCAGCCGTTGGCAAATCAGCTCGGCCATGTAGTTCTGGCGGCTGGTGGAGTAGCCCGACTTAGTCCGGGCCATGACATCAGCCAGGCGACTGGCTGTGACCTTGCCGCAGCGCGCAGCAAACCATTCAGGGGTGCGTTGCTCTATCATTCAGCCTCCGTCTCTGCGACATTGACAGGTTCGGCGTTGTCGACAGCAAGACTCATGTCATACATGCGTCGTTTCTCAACTGCGCCGATCACCTGTTTCTCTTCGGCGCTCAGCGCCACCCAGAACTCCTGATACTTAACGGTTCCAAGGCGCGCGGCGGACTCACCTTTTGCGATCAGTTCCGGGCGGCGGCTATCTGATTCATGGCCCGCATGAACCTCTGCCGTTGTTCCTTCAATTACTCGCTCTGCCTCGTCCTGGTCGAAGATGCCAGCGAAACCAAAGGCCAGACGCGCGCACTGGATCAGCGTCTTGTGGCGAAGCATGCGGGTAGGGTGGGACTGCCATGGCTGAGTGTTGCGTTTGCACTCTCCCATGTACTCGGTGACGATGGTCGGGTGCTTACGGTCTTTGCGGTAAATCTTGCAGGTACACGCGCCTTCCTCCTTGTCGTAAGAGAACTCCATGCCGTCAAACTGAGGATGCTCGTTGATAATGCGAGCCCATCCATCAACGCCGACGACCGGGACAATCCCGCCTTTATCTGGGAATGCGTAAATCTCTTTGGTCCATGGGTTCAGGCCGTACTGGTTGGCGACGATCAACAGGGCTGTAAACTGCTCGTCCGTGACGTTGCCACCTTTGAACGCTGTATTCTTCAGCGTATTCATCAGGTCTGTACCGGCATCCATGCCGAGGCGTGCGGCCAGTTTCCCGGCCATGGTGGAAAGTGCAGTACTCATTGTTAAATCCCTCAAAAATTAAAACGGGCAGCCGGTACGGTGTTCCCAGTCGTATTCCGCCTGGGCGTAAGCAACTACCGAAATGAAATCGTTGTAGGCCTCGCCAGCTTTATCGCTGCGAAGCCCTTCGTATGGGCTGGAGTCTATCGGGATCGTGAAGTGGAAGAGGCCGGACGGCTCTTTAGGCATCATGTCGATGATTTTCTGCGCCCGGTCGTCGATCCACTTCTCTTTCTCGTCGGTGATCTGTTGCTCAGCCCAGCGCCGATCTTCGATGCGGTCGTAAGTGAGGTATGCGTTCATGGTTGCCTCAGTAATGAATTTTCGCGCAGGGGATCAGGTTATCTTTCAGAGCGGTAAGCACTTCGATAGCCTGCTCGCGGGTTAAGCTGGTTTGGCTGGTGAGCGCGTTAACGATGTTGGTGCCGACCGTCTTGCGGTGCTTAACGTCAGCTTCACGCTTTGCCTGCTCATCGGCGAGGCGCTTCTCTTCGGCCAGGCGGGCATCTTCGGCCTGTTTGGCCTTCAGGCGCTCGGCTTCAACCGCCGCGGCTTTTTCGCGTTCCGCCCGGGCTTCCGCTTCCTGCTTCTCGCGAGCTGCACGCTGTTCCGCTTCGACGCGCTGGCGCTCCGCCAGTTCAGCGCGGGCTTTCTCTTCGGCTTCACGGCGCGCTGCGGCTTCAATCTCCGCTTTGTGCTTCGCTTCGGCATCGCGGCGGGCTTGTTCTGCCGCTTCCTGTTTCAGCCGCTCATCACGTTCACGCTGAGCCTGTTCCGCCAGACGGCGCTGCTCTTCGCGGTCACGGTCAAAATCCTTGTTCATCAGTAGAGCCATTTCGTGGTCCGCTTCGAACTTGGCAGCCAGCTCCTGATCGAACCTGATGTTCATCTCCAGCGCTTCGGCGTGCATCGCGTTCATGGCTTCTTCAGCCTTAATGCGTTCCTGCTCGGCTTCCCATTCGGTGAGTGGGCGGCGGGTCGCATCGCGCAGCTCGTCGCAGGCATCAACGAATCGCTTAATTTCGGCCTCAGCCGGACGCACAGCCTCTTTCAGGCGCTTCAGGTACTCACGGCCCGGCTTTTCGATTGCCGTCTTGCTGCGGGACACCTGCGCTGCCAGAGAGGCAACACGGTCACGGCCTTTCTTCGTGGACAGGTCCGGCACTTCGTTTACAGCCTGGCGGATTTGCTCAAGGTACGCGTCAAGGCCGCCCGCTACGTAAAGCACTGGGGCCTGTTCCGGCTTGATTTCGATGACAGTTAAGTCCGTTACTTCGCTCATGGTTTCTCCTGAAATTTGGATGTGCAGATCCCGCCCGCGTAATGCCAGGCCGATCGGTTGAATAGGGTGGTTACTGCTGCGCGATGGATTTCGCCGGGAACTCGCCGTTGCGGATGATGCTTTCTACCGGCCAGCACTCAGCTGACACTTTCTGCTCTGTAGCTGCCAGGCTGCATTCCTGCTGGCTGTCGTAAACGCCGAGAATGACATCCTGATAATCACCGTTGGTCATTGCCACGGTCAGGACGAGTGCGAATAAAGTTTCCATCAGTGAAGAGTCCTCCCGATGGCGACGGCGTAAAGGCGTTTTGCTTCTTCCCACGCCGGAGCATTGCGATGGAGCACCGCGAACGACGCGAGCCGTTGGGCCTCTCTGATCTGCTGCTGGTTTACCATGATTTCCTCTTGGCCTTATCGCGGCGAACGGAACGGTTAATACAAGACTTCAACGCATTTATTCAGTGTTTCAATGGGCGGTGGATGGCCGCCGGTTGTCATAAATGGGCAGACTCGAAAATCTGCCTATGTATGGCCGATAAAAAACCCGCCGGAGCGGGTCATTCATTCTTTGGTATGCCGCAAAGGGCGTTTAGCGTTTCAACGGGAATGGCAAGTGCGGTGCTGGTCGCTTCACGGCGTTCCACCTCAGGCAAATATGGCACTGCCTCAGGCCACATCTCAGCCAGTTTTTTAACAGTTGAGACTTTGGTTAGAGCACCTTTAACCTGCAATTGGAAGGCATCAACTTCATCGTAAAGAACGTTGATGGTTACCGTCGATTCAGTGAGTCGGTCGTGTAATTTTCCAACTTTCTTCAGCGTGCTGTAACTTTCAGGAACGAAACCCGAATCAATTACAGGCGCGAAGGAAGCTCCGAAGAACAGGTCGCTTTCAAGATCGTGCTTACCAATATGTTTTCCACGGTGGCGATAGCGATGATCCAAACCGTTCCTGGCTAATTCGTGATACTCACCATTAATAATGACCTTTAAAGTTGCAGTTTTAGCGCCGACCTGCATCTTGATGAAGGAGTTATCTTTGAAATCTTCCCGAGCCTTAGTTATTTGCTCATCGCTAGTGTTTTCCTGCTTGAGCAATGCCTGTCGAATTTCTTCAACAATTTTCGCCCTCTCATTAACCGCAGCTTTCGCTTTCTCAAACAATGGGGATGCGAGAAGCAGGTTATGGCATAGCTGATTTTTAATTTCGTTGTTAAGACGAATCATTGACTTACCCTCTGTCGTTACCCGCTGATGCGGGAGAAATGCTTTGGCGATGTGGTAGGTGGGAGACCCATTTCGACCCGATTCGGCCTACTTATCTTCGGCAATAGCTCCTCGGGCCTCGCCGCTTTACGTGCGACATATTCCCGTCCATGAACCCTTCACCACATCCCATAACATTCCCTGTATTGGTCAGCGCCAACTCCCTGCCAGTGTTGCCCGTTCTCACGCCGTTCTCGCTCTCGCGTGGGGATACTCTCTCACCGACCGGATCGCACCCGGTGATACAGCACGTTTACGTGTAGGGGTCTTAACAGGTCATTGACGCTGTAAATCTGCATGTTGTTAAAAAGCAGGCGACTTGCTGTCCGCCGCTGGCTAACTTCGCTCAGCTGTCGATGTTTCGTTTCGATGGGGTAAATTTAGCGTGATGCTAAATTATGCGCAATAGCAAAATGCTAAATTGTTGAATGGTTTTATTTAGCGTATTGATTAATAAGCGATTAAAAATTTACAGCGAAGGAATTCGGGACGTAAAAAAGCCCGCGCGATGGCGGGCTTGAGGGGTTTTGCGTGAGGTTATGGGATGTTTAGTATTTTGGCATCAACCACAACGCCGATGATTTTGCAGTTTCCATTAATTTCTAGCATTGGATATGCGGGGTTAAGGGGCTTTAGGAAGCGTCTGCCGGCATCGATTACAAGCTTCTTAAAGGTCGCTTCGTTATCGCCTTCTAGCTTCGCGACAACCAGCTTTCCGTTGCGCGGCTCGACTTCAGGATCAACAAGTATCGCTGCTCCCTCGGGTATGCTCAGTCCAGCCGGGGAGGTCATAGAATCCCCTTTAACGTCCAGCCAGAATGAATCTTCTGAGCAGTCAACAGTCGTGTCATACCAGCGATCTATCGCTCTTCGGTGATAAGGTTCTACAGCTTCCATCCATTGCCCCGCGCTTACCCAGCTGATTACAGGATAACTTCCTTTTGTCTCGTTCAGTCCTCGAAATGCAACGTTCGAAGGTTCTTCACTGGCGTGTAAAACATCCATCCAGCCAAAAGGCAGATCAAGCGCAGTTTCAATTTTGCGAGCCATCTTATCGCCGATATTGCGATGAGGGTTTGGTCCCAGTAGCTGGCTAAGCGCAGCCGGACTTGTCTCGATGAGCTCGGCAAACTGCGCTTTGGTCATTCCAGACTCGTGCTGACGCTTCTCGTACAGCGCTTCCAGGTTGGCTTTTCTGATTTCTTTATTTTCCATACCTGCATTGTTACTGCTTTTAGCAAAATGATAAATGTGCAAATTGCTAAATGATGCTTGCGTAGTATTTAGCATAACGCTAAACTCCAAATCAAACGACTCACCCGGAGACACCAATGAGCACTGAACTACACCGCTGGCGCAAGGCCGCCACTACCGACGAATGGGCGCAGCTCGCAAAGTTGGCTAACACGACGCCAGGTTACCTGGACCAGATCGCCTACGGAAATCGCCGGGCATCTCCAGAAATGGCATCTGCTATCGAGAAAGGCACGAAGAATTTTCACCGCCAGGCTCCGGTCCTAAAAGAAAGCCTGGTATTCGCATCGCCGCGTGATACTGCGGCCTAACCACGAAAGGGAAAGCAATGCATTCACTTGCGTATCAACACAATACCGGAATACACCCGGGAGCGATGATAAACCGCGCTCAAGCTAAAGCGACGCCGGACCACGAAAAGATCCGCGATGCGGTCCGTGCCTGGTCATCGGCGCTGGATAATCAGGACGTGGTGTCAGCGCTGATCATCAACGAATACCGGGAGCAGGGCGGGACCGCCATCAGCTTTCCGGACGACATCAGCCGGGCGCGCCAGAAGCTGTTCCGCTTCCTGGATAACCGCTTCGACTCTGAGCAGTACCGCGAGAACGTGCGCCAGCTGACGCCCGCAATCATGGCCGTTTTGCCGCTGGAGTATCGCCATCGACTTCTTCCAGAGGACAGTTTTATGTCCCGCTTAGCTCGACTTGAGAAAGAAACGAGCGAGGCGAAAGTGGCCGTTGCGATGAACGCCCCGCGTCACCAGAAGCTCAAGGAACTCAGTGAGGGGATTGTAGAGATGTTCCGTGTCGACCCGGATCTGACCGCGCCGCTGATGGCTATGGTCACTTCGATGTTGGGGGTTATGTGATGGGAAGTTTCAAAAATGGCGAAAGCCAGTCTGCGCGAACAGAACTGGCCTTCAGATGCAAATCGTGTGCACTCATTGCAGGAGGAATAATGGCAAAAAATCCACGCTATTACCATACCTCTGTACATAAAAACATAACCCGCGACCGCTTCATCCGCTCGGTTAACCCGATTGTGGCAGAGAAGATGCGCGCCATCCTGGAAGAACTGAAACGTAAGGAGAGTGGCCGTGGGTAACGTATCCAATTTAGCCGAAGCCAGAGAGGCCAGAAGGCTCCAGAAACCGCGCACGAATGACGGTAAGGGGTTTGCCTTGCTGCACCGTAAAATTATGGATGTGCCGTTCTACAAGGACGCTGAGGCGGCTCATTTATGGGTTCACATGCTCCTGCGTGCTAATCACGAACAGACACTGGTATCTACTGATGTTGGCGATGTGATCTGCGAGCGCGGAGAGTTCATCACCGGGCGAAACACACTGGCAATGGAAACGGGTTTGACCGCTGATCGCGTTAAATCCCTTCTCCGTAAATTCCAGAATCTGGGCATGATCACCACCAAATCGAACAACCGTTTTACTGTTCTAAAAGTGGTCAAATATGACGAATATCAGTCAAATTTTTGTCCAGCAGATGTCCAGCCAGCGTCCAGCCCAAACATAGTCGTACCAATGCCTGCGGAGGTGGAGTGTCCAGCCGATGTCCAGCCAGTGTCCACAGATAACAATATATTAAATAACTTACTACCTAACGGTAGTAAGTATGTCGCAAATGACCAGAAACCCGCTGAAGAGAAAAAGTCTCGTTTGTCATGCGATGAAGTATGGCAATGCCTGAAAGACGAACTGCCTGAAGCACGGGGATGGAGATGCCTCACTGATGAGCGACGCAATCTGATCCGCACATTCTGGGGTAAGGCTAATAAGATTGCCCGCAACCTGGACGGCAAGCCGATGGATATGGACGGTTTCAGAAGCTATCTGCGTTACATCGCTCAGAACTGCCGCTGGATGCTTGAAGACCGACCAGACCAGAAGTCTGGGAAGACCTGGCGCCGCATGAAATTCGATAAGTTCCTGACCGAAAAGCTCTACATCGAAGTGCGCGAGGGGGATCGTGATGACCGCTGATTTCATGGCTGTACCACAAAACCTCGAAGCAGAGCAGAGCGTTATCGGTGGCCTGCTGCTGGATGATGACAACAGCGAGCGAGTCCAGAAGGTTCTGGCGATGCTCAAGCCTGAATCGTTCTACAGCCGACCTCACCAGCTGATCTTTGCCGAGATGCGCCAGATGTTCCGCGACAACAAGCCAGTCGATGGTCTGACATTGTTCGACGCGCTCGAAGGCAAAGGGCTCGCGGAGCAGGTAGGTGGCTTTGCTTACCTGGCGGAGATCGCCAAGAACACTCCCAGCGCTGCAAACATCGTGGCATACGCTGCGTCAGTCCGGGAAGCCGCAATGGAGCGCTACGGTATCAGCCGCCTGACCGAAGCTACTGAGCTGCTGTATTCCCGCAATGGCATGAGCGCCACGCAGAAGTACGAGGCCATTCAGGGTATTTTCACCCAGCTCGCAGACCATTCAAAAACCGGTAGTCGCCGTGGGTTGCGGTCGTTCGGCGAGGTTATGGATGACTGGGTAGCAGATCTGGAGAAACGCTTTGCCCCTTCAGGCGAACAGCGCGGCATGAGCACCGGCATCCCGTCACTCGACCGGCTGCTGGCGCCGAAAGGTCTGGTTAAAGGCTCTCTGTTCGTGATTGGCGCAAGGCCAAAGATGGGCAAGACAACCCTGTACGGTCAGATGGCGATCAACTGCGCGGTTCGTGAGAAAAAGCCAGCGCTGATGTTCAGCCTCGAAATGCCGGGCGACCAGATCCTCGAAAAACTGGTTGGTCAGAAGTCTGGAGTTAACCCGAGCATTTTTTACATGCCAGCCACGGATGACGCCGATGACCAGTACCAGGGCGATTACGACGGCGACTTTAAGAAGGCGATCGCCACCGCCGGGCGATTGAGTGAAATCGACATGCTGTACATCGACGATACTCCTGGCCTGTCACTGGCGCACATCGTTAGCGAAAGCCGCCGAATCAAGCGCGAGAAGGGCTGCGTAGGAATGATTTTGGTTGACTACCTGACTCTGATGACCGCCGAAAAAGCCGACCGTAATGACCTTGCCTACGGGATGATCACCAAAGGGTTGAAGAACCTCGCTAAAGAGCTTGGCTGCGTCGTCGTGCTGCTGACCCAGCTCAACCGCGAACTGGAGAAGCGAGTGAATAAACGCCCGTTACCGAGCGATTCCCGCGACACAGGACAGATTGAGCAGGACTGCGACTACTGGGTTGGTATCCACCGGGAAGGTGCTTTCGATGACAGCGTGCCGCCGGGAGAAACCGAGTTAATCCTGCGACTCAATCGCCACGGCAGTACCGGAACGGTTTATTGCAATCAGATCAACGGGGCAATTTACGACACAGACCAGCAGGCCGCCGCCGCAGAACGCCGCGGGCGTGAGCAGCAGCCGAAAAAGAAAGGGGGATTCTGATGACCATAACAATCCGCGGGCAGATTCTTGCAGCCCTGCGTAACAACCCGGGCCTGAACAGTGCTCGTATTGCCAGCATGATCGGCATGACCACCAAAAAGATTTCCGGCCCGTTAAGTACGTTGTTTGCAGACGGCCTGATCGAGTTCGAAGGCAAGCACGGACAGCGGCTTTATCGGCTGACCGATTACGGCATGAAATACGCACCAGAAACAATCCCGGCTATGCCGAAGGGAAATTCGAAGCTGGTGCAGCGTACAGAGGCAAACGTGATCTGCCAGGAGTGCCGCAACAGCGCGGCGATGAGAAGGGTATTGATGGTTTGGGGGAGGGTAGGGGTATGAAAATCGAAGATATCAAAAACGTTGCGGTGTTCTTCAATATGAACGGCAAGACAGTAGCGTTACGAATGGATGCTGAGCAGAAGCGGATCGTCGCATTAATGGCGCTTAACACGGCTGATGCTCGGGCAGAACTGATTGAAGTGCCGCACATGACTTTACCAGCAGACCCAGCCATGGAGGAGGCCGCCCAATGAGCAACATCGACAAACAGGAGCTGCGCCTAACAGCAGAAAAGGCGAAAGATAACTTCATGCCGAACTTCATGGTACCAACTCGCGATTTACTGGCGCTGCTGGATGAGCTGGAAGCCGCAGAGAAGCGAATTGCTGAGCTGGAGGCGCTAGGGCGTTGCGTGAAGCAGTTCTCAGAGTTCCAGATTTGCCATTACGGTGCCACTGAGGACTATGCGAAGGGCTATATCGACTGTCAGAACAATTACAACAAAGTGCTGTTCGCCGCAGCCGGTAAAGGAGAGTGAGCATGTCAGTTGAACTCGAAGATAAACGCCGTAGTGGGCAGCGTATTCCCGGCCTCGGACTCGCTAATGGGACGTGGTTTGCAGTTCTGGATATTCCAGGCATGGGAAAGCTTATCAACAATCAGCATACCAATGACCCGCTTGATGTGACGCCAGCCAAAGCGAAAAAGATGGCAGAGATTGTCGAGGCATGGACACCACCGGATGGTTGGTCTGGCAGCGAGCAAGAAAAAATGAAGAGTTATATCGTCGAATTTCTTCGCGGTTGCAACGGTTTTAGGAGCTACTAACCCATGACATTAACCAAAGAATGGCTCCTGAAAACTATCGCGGAGCTTGAAGAAGAGCGCGCTGCTGTGCCCGGCGCTGTAAACGAAGATGCAGCACGGCCGCTGGCGGCGATGAAGTTGGCGCTGACATCGCTCGAAGCGGAGCCTGTGGCGTGTCCGAAATGCAATGATACTGGAATGGCTGATAGTGGAGGAGTTCAACCATGGGGGGAGCCAATAAGCGTCCCATGTGATTGCACCGCCCAGCCAGCGCTGGCAGTTGATGCTGATGATAATTTTTATTCATGGTTCGGTAGAGAATGGAATGATCATTATCAGCAAAACCAATACACCACGGCAGCTAAACAGATGCTTGGTGTTATGGCCGAATCTGCGTGGAAAGCTGGTCGGCGCGCCGCCATGCTTCAGGGTGCCGAACTTGTAAGTAATCGTGATGAGTTGCCGGATGGTTGGGTGGCTTGCAGTGAGCGGATGCCGGAGAAAACTGATGAAGTTTTGTGTGCCAAAGAATTCGATGGTCCAGGTGATTGGCGCCAAAAGGTTGGTTATTACTTAGCGGGGAAATGGACGGTGTATAGCGCATCATGGACGCCGACCCACTGGATGCCACTGCCAGCAGCACCGCGGCAGGAGCTGAAGTGACGAACAAGATGACGAGAGTTACCATAGATATAAATCAAGGCCCTTAGGGGCCTTTTATTCTATGATAAACGGACTTTGTTTGAGAGTGACGCCATGAAGTCCAAGAAGCTAAATGCTGAGCAGCAATACAAATTAGACCTTGAATTGGTCAAGAAGAAGCCTGCGAACCGGACCGAGGCAAAAGCCCATTTGGCCGCACAGTTACGAATCAGCAAGTACAAGACGCAGACCTCTTCCAAAATCCGCGTAGGCAGTTTTAAGGGGCGGAAGAAGGTACATTTCAGTAAGGCGGAACAAGCAGCCAGGGCAGCACTAAATAAAGCAAATGCCATTAGATTTTCCGAAGGGGAGGTCGAGTCCGTCGATACGGATAGAATCTCAGAAAGTAACAAACGCTGGCGCGGGAGAACTGCTGACTAATGTCTGACTGGAATATTGCTGCAAAGCCGCAGGAAGAACGCGACAAGGTCAACGTTGACCTGGCAGCCTCCGGCGTAGCCTACAAAGAGCGCCTGAACATGCCGGTTATCGCTGAGGTGGTGATGCGTGAGCAGCCCGAGCATTTGCGTGATTACTTCCTTGAGCGTCTGAAGTTTTATCGCGAGAAGTCGATAGATTTACCAAGGGCATCCGATCCGCGGTACATGGAAATGGCTGATTCTAATAAAAAATAAGCCCTAACGTGTTGATGACCTTATCAGACCTAAACAGGAGGTTTTTCTAAAGTGATTAATATCATTGTTGATTCCAATGCTTGGAATTTTTTACATGTGAGTGGGATCTCCTTAAGCAACGAGCTTCTTAGCGATTATAACTTTCAGATAACATTAGAGGTGTCTCGTGAATTGCAGGAGTTAGTAGGCAAGGAAGGGAAGGAAGCTCTTTATGAATTCTTTGTAAGTGAGACTCAGTCGCTTGAAGAGCCCTTATGCTATTTTGGTTTTTACAATGAGTCAGTGCCTGCTGATGAACAGCGGTTTGGTGGATTTGGTGTTGGCGGGTTCGCATCTGTTCATCAAGATGATTATTTTCAGAAAACATTCCGCCAAATAAAATCATCAAAGCGTGGTATTTATTATGGCAATGAAGCTGACATGCTGATCGGGTCAAGAGGAATTGGGAACACTTTCATACTAACAGAAGATAATAATAAGTCAGGCCCGATGAAAGAGGCTGAGAACACTATCTTTGTTTCAAGAAAATTTCCTATGACTGTGGAGCAGTTTAAGGAATATCTTGATCTTGAAACCTCAAAAACTCTTTAGTTACTGCGCTTTGATTTTTCATAATCACTCCGCCATAATCATGTCATCGGAGCCTGAACAACTCCGGTGACTTCTTCGCATTTAAGGGGACTTAAATGCGACCACAATCTGAACTCATCGCCTTGTCACAGATGCAGACATGCACCTGCGATTTTCTGCATTCTGCGGTTTCCGTCAAGGAGGCCGTATGATTATCCCCAAAGACGGCATCAAGCTACACCGTGGAAATCTTGGTGCTATCACTCAGCATCTGAAGCCACTTCTCGAAAACGGTGAGTGCTTCCGGCTCCAACTCAAAGACTGGCGCGAGAAGAGAAGCCTTTCACAAAATAGTCTGAGCCACGTTTGGTACAAGGAAATAAGCGACTACCTGATCAAGTCTGGGCGCACTGACGCAACGCCTGCATGGGTAAAGCGAAACCTCAAAAAAACTTATCTGGGTTATGAAGAGGTTGAGTACACCGATTTCGTCACCGGAATTAAGACGATTGAATTAGAACTCCGCCACACGTCCGATCTGGACCTGCCAGTTTGCCGAACAGCACAACGCGGTGCCATTCAGTC
>OGZJ01000609.1_pt1 | contig 12776 bp, 10 predicted proteins | sample 1576831 | NCBI WGS metagenome assembly OGZJ01 (sample SAMEA3541518, study PRJEB24748) | human gut metagenome | biome: human gut; feature: human-associated habitat; material: faeces | place: China | collected 2012
ACAGACTTCATAGCATTTCCTTTTATATCCACGGGACGATCCCCTGCGAGAACGACTAGCCTAATGAAAAAATCGTGCCACTTTTACAAGCTGTTGTTTTTCAACAAACGAAGCGTAAGTCGTTGCACAAGAACGATCATTTCAGGCAGTGACTGCACCATGATGGGGCGTCATTTTGGTGCGTCATAAGGGTGCTGAATTACCAGCCCATTTTTAGCGCAAACCCTGATGGGAAAACAATCTCGACGTAACGATTGTGTGAGGTGATTATTACAATCTTTTTACTTTTGCGCGCATTTTCATCAATCTGGTGCCCTGAAACGGTGCAAGGCCAGTGGAGGATGAAAAGCAAAGGATGGAATATAGGGCAGGGAGAAACGCTGAGGCGCCGCCGACCGCGCTGGGCCGGCGGCAAAGCCTTACTCGATGTTGGCTTCAATGAACCACAGGAATTTATCCAGATCGCGGGAAGCCGCGGTGAAGATATCTGCAGTGTCTTCGTCTTTTGCTTCGTCGATCGCCTTACGCACATCGTTCGCCACTACCGCGTAGCGGTCAGCCAGGGCTTTCAGGTGATCCTGAACGTGATGGATGTCCAGCGGGTAGCTCTGCAGCGGGGTTTTGCTGTTAATGACCTGAGTGGTACCCAGGGCGACGCCGCCCAGCTGCACCGCGCGCTCGGCCATGGTGTCCAGATGTTCGGTCAGCGCGGTACGGAAGCCATCCAGCATTTCGTGCACGGCGATAAAGTTCGCACCGCGCATATTCCAGTGTGCCTGCTTGGTGATAAGTGACAGGTCAATGAACTGGATCACCTGGCGATTCAACAGCTCAATGGTCGCTTTCTTTTCGCTGTCAGCGACATCGTTGCGGGTATAGACCAGATTAGACGCTTTTGATTTAACCAGTTTTGCGGTACTCATCGTTTCATATCCTCTTGATATTGATGCTCATCACACTTCAGATCTGAATGATGTGGAGCGTTGTCCCAAATGACTTCGGAAATAAGTATAGCAAGGGTTTTCAAGAGTGAGGCATCGGCAGGCTATATCACTCCGATAGCGCAAAGTGGTTGGTTATTTTAAAAATATTTAAATATCAGCTATTTATATTTGGCTGAACGGCCCGGATTTCTCTCGGGCCGGCGCCGTAACAGAATGTTAATTGATATCGACCTGCTCGACTTTACTCTGCCGTTGCATCGTCAGCGTGGCGCCCATCGAGGCGATAATGATCGCGCCGAGCGCCAGGGTCTGGGAGAGCTTCAGCGTTTCACCGAGGAAGATCATACCGGAGAGGGCAGCTAACGCTGGCTCAAGGCTCATCAGCGTGCCGAAGGTGCGCGTCGGCAAGCGCGTCAGGGCCATCATCTCGAGGGAGTAGGGCAGCGCGGTAGAGAGAATCGCGATCCCCAAACCCAGCGGCAGCAGCGACCACTGCCACAGCGTATCGGTGGCCTGCGCCATGCCTAACGGCACAAACACCAGCGAGGCGATGAGCGACCCCATCGCTACCGTGGCTGGACCATGCTCTTCACCGGCACGCTGTCCGGTCAGAATATAGACCGCCCAGCACGCCCCGGCGCCGAGGGCGAACAGCGCGCCGGTTAAATCGACCTGCGCCACGTTCTGCCCCAGCGGCAGAAGATACCATAGTCCGAGGATCGCCAGCGCCACCCAGACAAAATCCAGCGGGCGGCGCGAACCAAACAGCGCCACCGCCAGCGGGCCGGTAAACTCCAGGGCCACCGCCACGCCGAGCGGAATGCGCTGCAGGGATAAATAAAAGAGATAGTTCATCGCCCCGAGCGCCAGGCCGTACAGTAGCAGCGGCACGCGCTGCGCAGGGGAGAAACGTAGCCGCCATGGCTTGAACACCACCACCAGAATAAGCGTTCCCAGCGCCAGACGCAGGGCGGTGACGCCCGGGGCGCCGACCACCGGGAACAGCGATTTAGCAAGCGATGCGCCGCTTTGAATCGAGGTCATGGCGACTAAAATCACCAGTATCGGCAACCATGCCGCCGCTTTTCTGGATGGACCGGGCATCCTTTCTCCTGTCAGGTTTTGTCAAAAGGGGTAAAAGTTCCAGTGTACTGGAATTACCTACCGGCGGTTGAGCTAATGTTGAAAAAAACAGGGGCAAAAACAGTACAATGGCGAAAACTGCTGAGAAATTCACCAGGCGGTTAGGATTAATCTGGATGCTTGCGAATTTCTTAATGAGCGTTAAGATGTAAGTTAACGCCAAAAATTGTTGTTTTCCATATTGTTACAGAAATATGGAAACTTTTGGTTACATGAAAAAGTATGTTAGACAATGTAAACTCCAAAGAGTTTCCCAAAAGTTTTTGATATATTTAAGGCTTAGGACTTATTAGAAACACATTTGAGGTGGTTATGAATAAAATTGCACGTCTTTCAGCACTGGCCGTTGTTCTGGCTGCATCCGTAGGTACCACTGCATTTGCTGCAACTTCTACCGTAACCGGCGGTTACGCGCAGAGCGACATGCAGGGTAAAGCGAACAAAGCTGGCGGTTTCAACCTGAAATACCGTTACGAGCAAGATAACAACCCGCTGGGCGTTATCGGTTCCTTCACCTACACCGAGAAGGATAACAACAGCAACGGTACTTACAACAAAGGTCAGTACTACGGCATCACCGCTGGTCCGGCTTACCGTCTGAACGACTGGGCAAGCATCTACGGCGTAGTGGGTGTTGGTTACGGTAAATTCCAGAACAACAACTACCCTCATAAATCCGATATGAGCGACTACGGTTTCTCCTACGGTGCTGGTCTGCAGTTCAACCCGATCGAAAACGTTGCTCTGGACTTCTCCTACGAGCAGTCTCGTATTCGTAACGTTGACGTCGGCACCTGGATTGCTGGCGTGGGTTACCGCTTCTAATCACTCCGGTGATATAAAAAATCCGCCTTTCGGGGCGGATTTTTTTGCCTGTTGCCGGCCAGCCTGAGCGACTGGCCGGGCCTGCACGATTAATTGACGGTGAACTCATCGGTACCGAGGTGAGCGTAGTCCACCTTCTGCAGCTGGAAGTTGGTGATGTACACCGGACCGGCCTTTTGCTCAGAGATAAAACGATAGCGCGGGGTGATTTCCGCCGCCTTGATCCCGGTCCACTGGGAGAAGAAACTGAGGAAATCATTCGCTGAACGCTGCGCCTTAATCACTTTATGCGCTTTGTCATCGCTGGATAGCACCATAAACGGCACCTGGAAGTTCTGCTGGAACTTATCGTCATGCGCCAGATACTGCACCTCTTTGCCCCGCTCCTTGAACGCCAGACCATGATCGGAAAAATAGGTCAGGGAAAAAGTGTCACCGGAATTTTGCAACTGATGATAAAGCTTAGCCAGCAGCGAATCGGTCTGCGTCATGCTGTAGAGGTAGCATGAGGTCTCTTTCGACTGAACGAAAACCGTGTATTTGCCCTTGGTCCGATCGCAGGCCTGTGGGTGAGAGCCCATCAGGTGCAGGACAATCAGCTGCGGCTGGGTACGCTGGGTTGAGAGCACCTGCTCGGTCAGCTTCAGCAACTGCTCGTCCTGGGTGTTTTTATTGGCTTCGAAATCGCCGTTTTTCAGGAACTGTACTTCATCCGCCCGTTTGGCGATGCTGGCGATAGCGGTGTCGTACTCGCCAATTTGCCCCTGGTTGGAGAACCACCAGGTCTGGAAACCGGCGCGGTTGGCGAGGGTGACAAAGTTATCCTGATACTGTGGTTTGCCATCGACCACCCGGTTAAGCGTCAGGCCGAGCGATTTCTGCGTTGAGCCGCTGGCGGCGATGTAATTGTTAAACAGATAACCGTTTACCGAGCTGGCAAACGGCGTGTTGTCCCAATGGCCACCGAAAGCGCCGAGGGCATCGCGGCGCGCGCTTTCACCGATCACCACCACATAGAGATGGTATTTTGGCTTTACCGCCAGCACGTGCCAGCTGTCTTTCATGCCAGCCAGCTGCGCCATCCGCGCCTGTTCGTCCAGCACCTCGTTGTTATTCACCACCACGTCTTTGACAAAACGAAAGGCCGGATAACCGGTGTCAATCACCTTGAATACACCGCCCCAGGCAAGGTTTTGCACCGGCTGGAGAAAGAAGATCCCGATGCTGAACAACAGGCCCAGCGTATCCATTTTTCCCCAGCGTGATGGCTCAACGATCCTACGACGAACCGCAATGACCCCGAGAGCGAAGATGAAGACCGCCAGCAGATAGTTGTACCACGGGAAGATGGTCAGGATTTCCGTAGACTCTTCCACGTTGGTGGCGTGCAGCGCCAGCAGAGTGTTGAAGTTGGGGGCACCGTAGGCCTGGCCAAAGGGATAGTACAGAGCCGCCAGCAGGGAATAGGCGCCGACCACCGCTTTCTGGACGCGCGGAAAGGCGCGCCACAGCAGATGTAACACGCAGGTAAATGCCACGGTATAAAGCAGGCTAAATTCATAGCCCAGCGCCAGGTTAATTAACAGCGACTGTAAAAAGTAGAATCCCGTCCATGGGTTCAGTGCCAGTCGGCGGGCGACCAGCGTATCTTTCAGGGTGGTGACATTCATAGTAAACAATCAAAAAGAGGCCATGCGCATCCCCTGGCGTCAAGGGGTAAAACCTGCTGGACAGTGCGTGAAGAGGGTCTCTGCGAGCCGCGAATGTGGCAGGGCTGTGCAAAGATAGGGCTTGTAAATGGTAAGGTCAACCAGACATAACAGATTGTTTTGCGAGGGCGCTTACAAAACTTGAAAAAAGGTCAGGGAAACGGGGGGAACCGGTCATTTTACCGGCAGAAAATGACAGAAAAATGAAGCGGCGTACCGCGACGCCGCCTTAGGAATTGGGTTTGCCCTGCTGCGGTTTACCGTTGATCATCTCGCACAGCATACCGATCAGCATCAATCGTACTTTAAAGGGGGAATGGCTAAACACGTTTATGCACCTCTTGAATTCATTCATCTGCTCTCCTCCTGCCAGTTCGCTCCGTCATTCCCTGATGGATGTTTGCATTATATACAGATATAGCACAGGCTATATTTTATAGCTATGGCTAAAACGTTAATTTTTTGTGCTCTTGGCGCAATCCATTACAATGTGGATCTTTTTATACGATGCTTGACGCGTCACACGAATGAGGAAGCACAATGAACCGTCGCGCAGGTAAGTCAATAACAAAAAAAGTGACGCAGTTAGTGAATGTTGAAGAGCACGTGGAAGGGTTTCGCCAGGTGCGGGAAGCGCATCGCCGCGAGCTGATCGATGACTATGTGGAGCTGATCTCCGATCTGATCAACGAAGTGGGCGAGGCGCGCCAGGTGGATATGGCCGCGCGTCTTGGCGTTTCGCAACCGACGGTCGCTAAAATGCTCAAACGCCTGGCCAGCGTCGGTCTTATTGAACAGATCCCCTGGCGCGGGATCTTCTTAACCCCGGAAGGTGAGAAGCTAGCCCAGGAGAGCCGCGAGCGCCATCAAATCGTGGAGAACTTCCTGCTGGCGATCGGCGTCAGCCCGGAGATTGCCCGACGTGATGCGGAAGGGATGGAGCATCACGTGAGCGAAGAGACGCTGGCGATGTTCCTGAAATTTACCCAAACACAGGGATCTCAGGAAGCATGACTCTTCCCTTCGTCCAGTCGCTGCTGCGCGATCGTTTTCTCCATTTGCTGCTGATTATCGCCTGCGTGCTCAGCGCCATCGTGCCGTTTGTCCCGGCAAGCTGGCCGGCGGCCATTGACTGGCATACCATCGTCACGCTTAGCGGCCTGATGTTGTTGACTAAGGGGATCGAACTGAGCGGCTATTTTGACGTGCTGGGCCGAAAAATGGCCCGCCGCTTTGTGACTGAGCGCCAGCTGGCCATCTTTATGGTGCTGGCGGCGGCGCTGCTGTCTACCTTTCTTACCAACGACGTTGCGCTGTTTATTGTGGTGCCGTTGACGCTGACGCTAAAAAAATGGTGCGCCATCCCGGTGAACCGGCTGATTATTTTCGAAGCGTTGGCGGTGAACGCCGGCTCGCTGCTGACGCCGATCGGCAACCCGCAGAATATTTTGCTATGGGGACGATCCGGCCTCTCTTTCTTCGGGTTTATCGGTCAGATGCTGCCTCTGGCAGCGGCGATGATGCTGACCCTGCTGGCGCTGTGCTGGTTCTGTTTTCCGGCGAAGCGGCTCAGTTACCAGAGCAGCGACAGGGCGCCGTCATGGCAACCCAAGCTCGTCTGGAGCTGTCTGGGACTGTATGTGGTGTTTCTGACGGCGCTGGAGATGAATCAGGCCCTGTGGGGGCTGGCGCTGGTGCTGCTGGGCTTCCTGGTGCTGGCCCGGGCGGTGATCGTCCATGTCGACTGGTCGCTGTTGCTGGTGTTTATGGTGATGTTTATTGACGTCCATCTGCTGACCCAGCTTCCGGCGCTGCACCAGGTGCTGAGCGGGGTGGGGACCCTCTCCGGCGGTGGTCTGTGGCTGACCGCTATTGGCCTGTCGCAGGTGATCAGTAATGTGCCCTCGACTATTCTGTTGCTCAACTATGTCCCGCCGTCAATACTGCTCGCCTGGGCGGTTAACGTGGGCGGCTTTGGCCTGCTGCCGGGCTCGCTGGCCAATATTATCGCCCTGCGTATGGCCAGCGATCGGCGCATCTGGTGGCGCTTCCATCTCTACTCCATTCCAATGCTGCTATGGGCGGCACTCAGCGGCTACTGGCTCTTCAAACTCAGCGCCTGATCTCAACAGAATCGCGCCATCATTCACTTCGATCGCCAGGATCGCCTTTCGGGGCGATCTTTTTTTGTCCGGCTCACAGAAACCGATCCCGGCCTTTGCTTACCTTTTCACTTTCCGGTATATGACTAGTCATTACGTTTAAATGACTAGTCATATACCGAGGCGCAGCATGAAGAACAGACTACCGGCAGATTTTTTATGGGGAAATTCCGTCTCCAGCATGCAGACGGAGGGGGCGTGGAACGAGGGTGGCAAGGGGATGTCGGTGTATGATATCCGTCAACCGGCGGAGTTCGCCTCCGACTGGAAGGTGGCGACCGACTCTTATCATCGTTATCGGGAAGATTTCGATTTGATGCAGGATCTGGGCATGAACTGCTACCGTTTTCAGATCGCCTGGAGCCGGGTGTGCCCTGACGGAGATGGCGAATTCAATGAACAGGGGATTGCCTTCTACCATCAATTTATAGATGAACTGATCGCCCGCGGCATTGAGCCGATGATCTGCCTGTACCACTTCGATATGCCGCTGTCGCTGGCGGAGCGCTACAACGGTTTTACCGACCGCCGGGTGATGGACGCTTTTATCCGCTACGGCCAGAAGATGATCGCCTGCTATGGCGACAAGGTGAAATACTGGCTCACCTTTAATGAGCAGAATCTGTACCATTCGCCGGAAGCGTTTCTGATTTCCGGCTATCTGCAGGGAGAGAAGACCCTGCGCGAACTGTATCTGATCCAGCATCATGTCATGATGGCGCACGTCCATCTGACTTACTATCTGCACCAGACGAAGCCGCAGTGTCAGATGGGCGGAATGCTGGCTCACGCTCTGGTCTATCCGGCTACCTGCAAACCACGCGATATCCTCTGCGCCCAGCAGCTGGATGAGTTCTTAAACCAGAACCTGCTGCGCGCCTACGCGGGTGAGGGTTATAGCCCGGAGGTGATGCATTTTGTCGCCGCGGAAGGGTTCGATGATATCTATCGTCCGGAGGATCTCGCCCTGATGGCGACGGTGAGGGTCGATTATCTGGCGTTCAGCTATTACGCCAGCCGCACATTGAACAGCGACGCGATCCCGCCGGGAACGGCGGTCAACAACTATATGCTGTTTGGCAACCAGGATAACCCGTTCCTGAAAGCGACGGAATGGAACTGGCAGATTGATCCGCTGGGCTTCCGGACGATCATCACTCGTTACTATAACGATTGGCGCCTGCCGGTGTTCCCGATTGAAAACGGCATCGGGGTGATTGAGTCCTGGGACGGCGAACATCCCATTGCCGATGATTACCGTATCGCTTACCATCGCGACCATATCAACGCCATGAAAGCGGCCATCTTTGAGGATGGGGCGCAGGTGATCGGCTATCTCGGCTGGGGATTAATCGATATCCTGAGCTCACAGGGCGATATGCGTAAGCGCTACGGCGTGGTGTACGTCAATCGCGAAAACCATGACCTCAAGGACCTGCGGCGGGTGCCGAAGAAGAGCTATGCATGGTTGAAGCAGGTGTTCCGCAGCAACGGCGAAGCGATGTAACGCTGCCCTGGCGGTCAGATGGTGTATCCAGCCCGCCAGCCACTCACTGAATGGATAAGGACCGGGAAATGACGGCGAAGTATCTGCAAATCGCGCGGGAAATAAAAAAACGCATCATCAGCCAGCAGTATCCTGCCAGCGCGCCGCTACCCGACCAGTTTGCGCTGGCGGCGGAGTTCAGCACCAGCCGGATGACCATCCAGCAGGCGATGCGCCAGTTAATCGTCGAAGGGCTGATCTATACCCGAAAAGGGCAGGGCACCTTTGTGCGGAAAAATTTCCTTCAGCTGTCGCAGTGGGAGCTGCCCGGCAGCGACTATTTCGGCGCCACCAAAACCTGGGAGCATCTTGGCGAGGTGCAAAGCGAAGTGGTGCGCTTTGCGGTGCGCTTTCCCAGCGACAAGGAGCAAAGTTCGCTGCTTATCGACGCCGATGCCCCGGTGTATGACTTTGTTCGCCTGCGGCTGCTCAACGGCGAGCCGGTATCGCTGGATCTGACGGTCATGCCGGTGGGGCTGGTGCCGGGGTTAACCAAAAGCCATCTGGAAGGTTCCGTGTTTCGCTATGTGCAGGAGACGCTGGGGCTGAAGCTGATGGGATCTTACCGCGTGGTGCGGGCGATGAAGCCCGGGGAACTGGATAAACAGCATCTTCACTGCGAACCGACCGATCCGGTGCTGGAGGTGGAGCAGGTTATCTATCTGGAGGATGGCACGCCGCTGGAGTACGCCCACTGCCATTATCGCTACGATCACGGCGGGATTATTCTGGTGAATAACGGCTATGCCGGGGCTCCTGCTGGCGGCTGCGCATAGCGGGGTTACGGCGTGGTAGGGTTTGGTAGCCCGGGCGAGCGTTAGCCGCCTCGAGGGAAAATGCCGATAAAAAACGGCGGGCATCAGGCCCGCCGTTTTTCTTGTCATGCACAACTTAGTTCAGACGCACCGGCATACCGGAGCGGTTCTGGATAGCCTGCTCAACCACGTTCTGATCGACATCAGACTGGCTGGTAACTGCCTGTACCGGCTGAGTCAGGGTGATCGGCACGATCTCGCCGCCCTGGAACTGCGCTTCGGTGGTCGACAGCGGGTTGTGCACCTCGATGTAACGGCTGCCGTCCGGCTCGGTGGTCGCTTTTACCGGCTCATCGATAAACTGTACGCGGGTGCCGACCGGCACGTTCTCAAACAGGAATTTGATGTCATCGTTACGCAGACGCACGCAGCCGTGGCTCACGCGCAGGCCGATACCGAAGTTAGCGTTGGTGCCGTGGATGGCGTACAGACGGCCGATATACAGCGCGTACAGCCCCATCGGGTTATCCGGACCGGCCGGTACGACGGCTGGCAGCGGGTTGCCGGCGGCGGCGTATTCAGCATGCATTTTGGCGGTCGGTGTCCAGGTCGGGCCGGCCTTCTTGCGTTCGACTTTGGTGGTCCAGTTGATCGGCGTATCTTTACCTAACTGGCCGATGCCGATCGGCAGAACGATCACGGTATTGGTGCCTTTCGGGTAGTAATACAGACGCATTTCCGCGCTGTTGATAATGATCCCTTCATGCACGGTATCCGGCAGAATCAGCTGCTGAGGGATGTTCAGGACGCTACCGCCCTTCGGCAGGTAAGTATCCACCCCCGGGTTGGCTTCCAGCATGTTGGAAAGCCCCATCTGATATTTCGCCGCGAAGTATTCCAGCGGCTGTTTGTTATCATCCGGAATGGTAATGACCTGATTCTGACCAACCAAACGGCTGCCATCGGTTGGCAAAGGATAGGTGACAGCAGACGCTGTATTGCAAAAGCCTACGATGGCGAAGGCTGCCGCTAAGAGTGTAGATAATTTCATAGTCTTTAATGTCGTGTGCGAAATCAACGCCACACAGGCCTTTGTTAATGATTGAGACAGTAGATGGGAGCGCATTATATGTGCATTCCGCTGAACAGGTAAATCAGATGTGTACGAAATCACATTTTTTTCCCTGTTGCCTCGGCTGCCGCGGTCCGGCAGGCGGCCGAAGCATCGCTCGCCGCGCGGGTAACGGGTGGTTACTCTTCCAGCAGCCGGGCCTGCAGCGCGGCGCGAACCGGCGCGGTAAGCTGGTACTCTGCCGCCAGCCAGGCGTCGACGGTGCCATAGCGCTGGTGAATAGCCGACAGCGCGGCGGCGAGATAGGACTCTTTTACCGTCAGAATATCCGCCAGGCTTTGGCGCCCCTGGGCAGTGAGGTCGTTGCCGAGCAGCGCCAACATCCAGGCCTCCACCTGCGTCAGCATGCCGTGGGTAAGGAGATACTCCTCCATCACCGTTTCGCTGTCGCAGCCGACGGCGAACAGCGTTAACGCGCAGCCGACGCCGGTGCGATCTTTGCCGACCGCGCAGTGTTGCAGTAAAGCGCCTTCAAAAGGCGTGGTCAGCCACGCGGCGAGCTGGCGATAGGCCGGGTTGTTAAACGGCAGCTGGCGATAGAGTTGCAGCATAAATTGCTCGCCGTTCAGCGCGTTAAGGGTGGCGGCATTCAGCTCGGTGACCTTCGCATTAACCTCGCTCACCGGCGGATTGGCCGGCGCGTTAAGATAATGGGTAAGCGGGCTAAGCTTGTCCGGAGTACGGGCTACCTCTCCGGGGTCGCGATAGTCGAGCACCCGGCTGAGCGGCAAAGTATCGAGGTGGTTGAGATCCTCCGCTGTTAACCGGTTTAGCGCGCCGGATCGCAATAGCTTGCCGCTGCGGACGCGGCGTCCGTCGGCGGCAAGCTGGCCGCCCAGGTCGCGAAAATTGATGCCGCCCTGCAGGGATAAAAAAGCCGGGTGTCGCGATAGGCTGCTGGTCATGGGACTCCTTATAAATACGTACAGAATAACCGTTTGAGCGCGGGTTTCCGGCTCATCTGACAAAGACCTTAGCACAAGCGCCGCGGTGGAATTTACCGCAGGCCGTGAAAAGTTTGTCATTTGCTGGCATAATGTCTGCTGTATCACACCCCTCATACTCTTTTTTCAGGATATCCCCGTGCTAGTATCCAGCAACGTTACCATGCAGTTTGGCAGTAAGCCGCTGTTCGAAAATATCTCCGTTAAATTTGGCGGCGGCAACCGTTATGGTCTGATCGGCGCCAACGGCAGCGGTAAATCGACCTTTATGAAGATCCTCGGCGGCGATCTCGAACCGACGCTGGGCAACGTTTCTCTCGACCCGAACGAGCGCATCGGTAAGCTGCGTCAGGATCAGTTCGCCTTTGAAGCGTTCACCGTGCTGGATACGGTCATCATGGGCCACGGCGAGCTGTGGGAAGTGAAGCAGGAGCGCGATCGTATCTACGCCCTCGCTGAGATGAGCGAAGAAGATGGCTACAAAGTGGCCGACCTGGAAGTCAAATATGGCGAAATGGACGGCTACTCGGCGGAAGCGCGCGCCGGCGAACTGCTGCTCGGCGTCGGCATTCCGGTTGAACAGCATTATGGCCCGATGAGCGAAGTCGCGCCGGGCTGGAAGCTGCGTGTCCTGCTGGCGCAGGCGCTGTTTTCCAATCCGGATATCCTGCTGCTCGATGAACCGACCAACAACCTGGACATCGACACCATTCGCTGGCTGGAGCAGACGCTGAACGATCGCGACAGCACCATGATTATCATTTCGCACGACCGTCACTTCCTGAACATGGTCTGCACCCACATGGCGGATCTCGACTACGGCGAGCTGCGCGTGTATCCGGGCAACTACGACGAATACATGACCGCGGCCACCCAGGCGCGTGAGCGTCTGCTGGCGGACAACGCCAAGAAAAAAGCGCAGATTGCGGACCTGCAGTCCTTCGTTAGTCGCTTCAGCGCCAACGCCTCTAAATCGCGTCAGGCCACCTCGCGCGCGCGCCAGATTGACAAAATCAAGCTGGAAGAGGTTAAAGCCTCCAGCCGTCAGAACCCATTTATCCGCTTCGAGCAGGATAAGAAACTGTTCCGTAACGCGCTGGAAGTGGAAGCCCTTACCAAAGGCTTTGATGAAGGTCCGCTGTTCAAAAACGTCAACCTGCTGCTGGAAGTGGGCGAAAAGATCGCCATTCTGGGCGCCAACGGCGTGGGTAAATCCACCATGCTGAAAACCCTGGTAGGCGAACTGCAGCCGGACAACGGCAGCGTGAAATGGTCTGAAAACGCGCAAATCGGCTACTACGCGCAGGACCATGAGTACGAGTTCGAAAACGACCTAACGGTCTTCGAATGGATGAGCCAGTGGAAGCAGGAAGGCGACGACGAGCAGGCAGTACGCAGCATCCTCGGCCGTCTGCTGTTTAGCCAGGACGATATCAAAAAGCCGGCGAAGGTGCTTTCCGGTGGCGAGAAAGGGCGCATGCTGTTCGGTAAGCTGATGATGCAGAAGCCAAACATCCTGGTGATGGACGAACCGACCAACCACCTGGATATGGAGTCGATTGAATCGCTGAACATGGCGCTGGAGATGTATCAGGGCACCCTGATCTTTGTCTCCC
>OGZJ01000610.1_pt1 | contig 12761 bp, 15 predicted proteins | sample 1576831 | NCBI WGS metagenome assembly OGZJ01 (sample SAMEA3541518, study PRJEB24748) | human gut metagenome | biome: human gut; feature: human-associated habitat; material: faeces | place: China | collected 2012
TACCGGATGATTACTCAGCCATTCCCGCGCCTCACGCCCGTTATCATTACGAACCCGGTACAGGTAGCAGGGCATGGTTGCCACAGCCTCACTAATAACTGACACGGCGTTCATCACCGCCGGCAGAGATTCCGCAGTACCCGCAGACACATATTCACCTGATCCGGTATTTGGAATCCCTGCCATCGCCAGAAACTCATCAATGGTCATGCTGCGTTGTTCGGCTGGCTCAGACTTGCGGCCAAAAGGCCAGATATTCCACATATCACAGCCCCGCCAAGTCAGCCCAGCGCCGACGATTATCACCAGCACGGCGTAATTCTGGATGTTGAGCAAAAAGAGAACGATGCGCGATTTCAACGCCGGATTCAGGGTAAGCAGGCATGGAAGTAACGGTGATTTCCCGTAGTTCAGCAGCGGTCACAGTTCGCAGGTACGGGGATTGCGCAATATCCCAGGACTCTTTCAGCGCACGGAAACCAAAGCTCATACCTGAAAGATCGCCACGTTCCACCAGCGCCAGCACATCATTACCAAGCTGAGTATTCGGCGGCGTCAGCTCAAAGCGCAGCCCGGTATCGTCTTCGGACAGCACCAGCGTGCCGGATTTGGTACGCCCCAGCAGTTGGGTATAGTTATGCTCATACAACGCCCGCACATCGCTACCGGATGCCAGGCTGTCTTTAAACGCTCCCGGCGCGAACTGTTCCCGGAATTCATCCCAGATAATTTCTGAGAGACTGTTCCAGCGCACGGCATAGCCCACCAGCTTCTTATCAGTAGCGGTCAGTTCAGAGGTGCGGATTTCAAAATCTATTGTTTTCATTATTGGACTCCACAGAGGGCAGAAAGGGGCCGAAGCCCCTCACACGTCGAATCAGGAACCTGCAAGCTCCAGAATCTTGATCGCGTTGGAGTCCACCACGCCACCGCCCAGATATTTATCGGTGTGAACCTTATAGAAGCCCGGCTCGGTGATGTTGTCAGGGCGGGTACGCACACCAGTAGTGTGATCCACGATGAAGTAACCGCGCTTGAAGTCGCCAACCGCGAGGAACGCTTCTCCGGCATCAGCATCAGGCATGGTTTCAAGGTACTGAACCGGACGGCCCAGCAGGGTATCGGGAGAACCGGCAACCAGACGATCGCGCCAGATGTAATCCCCGTTACCGTTCTTCAGCTTCTGAAGCGTGGCAGCGGTATTGGAGTTCATCACCCACACGGCGTTTTTGCGGTATTTGGCTTTCAGCTTGTACAGCAGGTCGATCAGGCCATCAGAGGTAACAGCAGCCGTTTCCATTTTCTCCAGCGTACCGAACGGGCGGGTTTTATCGCTGGTGGCCGCACGAGGATAAGCCAGGAAGCCTTTAGATTTCTTCGTACCGTCGCCGTTAACAAAATCATTTTCTTCGGTAGCGCTGAAAGTGTCGGAGATTTCAGAAGACAACCAGCCCAGAATATCCACCTCTGAGAAGTCGAGAATCTCCTGAGTGGTTTTCGGGTAGGCGTAGATCGGGTTGAGTTTGATATCAACGCGCTCCATCTTCGGCGTACTGGTCTCGGTTCGTGCTTCACCTTCAGTACCGCGATTTACCGTCGCGCCGCCCACAGATACCAGTTTTTGATATTCGTTGGTTTTGGTGGTCTTCACCGTGGCGATGGAGCGCATCACGCTGTCATCCTGCAACTGGCGCATGATCTCTTTGTCCAGCTCAGGAATAACGGTATAACCGCCGTCAGCCTGCACCAGCGTGGTGAGTGAGCGGGTGTCGCCGGTCATGATGTAGTGGCGCAGCTCATCGTTGCTCACGCCTTTACCTTCAACGGAAGTGCCAGGCAGATTGCGCTGATCGTCGGCGACGGCCTCAAGGCGGATAATTTCAACTTCAAGCGCATCAGCCTGAGCGCGGAGTTCGTCGAACTGCTTGCCCTCTTCATCGTTCAGGCTTCGCTTTTCGCTGTCGGCTTTATCCAGCATGGAACGCATCTGGGTTTTGAGTGCGGCTTTCTGCTGGCGTAATTCGAGTAGTTTTTTCATGAGTGGTTTCCGTAACAATTAACGTTGAGACGTGAAACCAGCGCGGGAAAGAAAGGGTAGCCGTTTAACCTTTTTCGGACTCTCTCCGGCTGTCTCGCACAGCTTGGTTAAACGGCTGGTGGCGGCTCACGTCTGAGTGCCACTCTTCAAGGTATATATGAAAAAACGGAAGTAAATAGCCCCCCTTAAATGACGAACGATAATGAATATTGACGAACAATTAATTTACAAATCTTTTTTATTTCTCGCTCATCCAACCCGGCGGTGTTGGCATCTGGTTTCTATATTCCTGTAAGTGCTCAATCAAGGCATCCAACTGCTCACGATTAGTGGCAAATATCTCTTCTGATAGCGTGCTGCGAACAAAATCATGATGGTCAATCCAGAATAGAGCGCCATCTTTGAGGGCCTGCCGATACTCATCAGTAGGCATTGCGCTCATGTCGTGAAGCCCGAACTGATCATGGTGTTCTTTGATTTCCTGAATGGTGATCGGCATATAGCCTCCTATTAAAAAATAAAAATATACGTTTAAGTGTTCACCTGTTCACCTTTTGTAATTTATTAATTAAATTCATATAGTTACATGGTGAACACTATTCTTTCAGGTGTTCACAAGTGTTCATCCAACCCTTCACCCTGTAGAGCAAAAAACAATCAAAAGGTGAACAGGTGAATACTTGGTGAATACTTAACAAATAAGTGTTCACCTATTAACCCACTGTTATAAATAAATTTTTTAACAGGGTGAATACTGGTGAACACTCATTCTATAACTTTACTCTACCTCACCGTTTTCTGAGTTGCTGTTGCATGATGGCATCCAGTCTTCTGAATCGTCATGCAGAGTAACGTTTGACCTGATACCGTGCTTGGTTTTCCGTTTTTCATACCTCTTGCCATACTCAGCCATTGCACCAGGCATATCCGTTCCGAACCGCATTAGCGACACTGGCTTATTCAGTCCATTGGCCCGCATGTATGCCATGTAGGCGTGATACAGATAACGGCGCGGGCTGAATGGTACAATCTCGGCGTTACCAATAAACATGCCATCACAAACAACTGACGCCATCAGATAGCCGCAGAAGTCCACCAGCGAATCCCCCTCTCGCTTGATAGCCAGTGCCTCTTCGGATTTCTGCTGCTCGTGCAATAGCCGTTTTGCTTCATCCTGTCTGGCAAAGCGGGTCAGCAGGTGACGAATTATTACGGCAAGCTCTCCCTCTATCTTCTCGGCCAGCATCGTATCCCGCTCATCTTCCGGCACAACCTCGGAAAAGTTGAATATCACCCGGCGACGGGATATCCCTCCACTGCGGTCGCTGAATGTCATAGCGTTGTTATTGACGGCCAGTACTACCGCCTGTATGCGTGTCGAGTATGGCGCTTTATGCTTCGGGTCGATCGACACCTTATCGCCACCTGTAATGGCCTTTATCCCTGCACCGTCGCCAGCATATCGCGTCATATCAGGCATTATGATCAGCGAGTAACCAACCACCAGCGCCCTATCTCTCGCATCCTCCAGCGCTTTCATACTGGCTGATACAGTATTGGCCTTACCCGCCAGCATCGTGCAGATTTCCGCCATAACGCTTTTACCGCTACCACCCGGCCCCGTTACCTCAAGAAAAAGCTGCCAGTCGTAACGATTGGCCAGCACCATAAACAACGCAGCCAGTACACGATCTGTCTTGCGGTCATTGTTAGCCACGGAACGGCGGAGCCATTTCCAGAAGTTCGGCGCGTGGCTGGCCAGCGTCTCACCTTCTTCTGGTGGGCTGAATGGTAATTCGCTTGCGATCAGCAACCAGTCTGTTTTGCTGTGCTGCCTGAATTGCCCCGTTCGGGTATCAAACACTCCATTGCTGAAGCCAATGAGGTTACGGGCCGTAACTCCCATGACCGGGAGACTCAGCTTCATGGTTTCCACTGCCGATTTGATGGCGTTCTGCGAATAAGCCACCTCAGCATCAATATAAATTTGAGCCATTTCCCGTTGTAGCTCTTTATCCTGGATTGGATTCCAGATCACTCCGTTATAGTGGTGAACCGTGTCAGAGTCAGCGTGAATAGCTAACTCACCATCGTAATGCGCAAGAAGTACCTCTCCGCGCTGGCTGGCCCCCATCTGGTTAAGAGCCGGACTAACCTCAATAGATTTCTGAAGCTGCGCTCTCTTCGTCAAAGGCAATTGGTGGATATTATTTTCTGATTCGCTAGATTGCTCCCGAAGCCGGTTCAGATAATCGTGCCAGTCCTCCGGCTGGAGATCGGGAATACCTTTAAATAATTTGGCATCCTTTACACCTGCCAGCGCCAGCTTAGCGCCAATAGCGTTAATCATCAGCGGCTCAATTTCCCCAGCCAGATATACCCGCGCCGCTCTGCGTCCATCATCAATAATGCGCAGATTATCCAGCTCCTCCAGTTGCCGAGGGCCTAAATAAACAGGAGGTGTGGTATCTTCGGCAATCTGCTTACCCAATCCCTCTTCCCAGCCTTTTGCGTGGCTCCACGCGTCGGCACCTGCGAAAATAATCGCCTCTGTAAACTTGTCTTTCGGCAGAGCCTTTACGTTCGGTGCGTTCTTCATTTCGGCACCCCTCCACTCATCTGGAATTTGCCTAACAACGGGTGATACCAGTATGCAGATCCGTATTTACGTTTAGCACTACGCAGAACCAACCGGGCCGCCTCCCTGAATTTCTCTTCAGGTGTAACAAACCCACCACCTTTTAGCTTCACCATCATCACGCCGGTGTTCTTCGCCAGTTCTTCAGCCTTTTTGGTGGAGATACCGAATTCAGCGGCTAGAGTAGACAAGGGTGCCATACCCGGGGGAATTTCTCCCCCTTGGCTATCGGTGAGTGATTTGATCTGCAGCTCAAGGGTCAACACCTTTTCCACCAGCAGATCAACGCGCTTTTCCAGCTCGTTAAATTTGATATTGCTGATCATTGAATTGTCTCCCCTCTACGTTGTTTCAGCGCGTAATGAGCGGTATCGGAACATTGCTCCAAAGCGGCCGCTATTCTTGGCAGATTGCGAAGGGTATCGCCAACAAGCAGTAGATCGCGCATAGCGTCTTCATTGTCATAACCCTCGCTCTCAATAGCATCATGAGTGAGGTTGCCTATCAGAGTGAGCGCAGAACAGATACTACGTGCGGCAGAAGCGTAGATATCAACGGCATCAACCAAATCATCGTCATTATGCTTTTTGAAATCCGGGGCGTGTCTAACAAGCTCCTGGTAGATATCACGCATGGCTCACCTCACTGACTGCTTTCAGTTCACGAACGCGAGACAACGACATAGAGATCAAACCAATCGCAATGCTGTAACCCTCTTCATCATCGAGATTCATATATAGAGTCGTACACAGCATTACCTCAAGGCGGCGCAGTTCGTCTTCAATGTCTATTTCTGACCATTTTGACTTAGGCATTGAACACCCCCTCGACAGCCTCAACCTCAAGTGTCAGACCAGTGCGGTTAACATCATCATAAAAGGTTATATGGCACCGCATTTGAGACCGAATTTTTGCGGCGAAGACCATATTCCAACCGCAGAACTCTGCGCGGGCTTCTTCTTCAGTTGCGGCTGTAGTACGCAGCACTACAGGTTTTCCATGTGGGAGATGTTTCGGGACTGCCAGGAATAACCATGTGAATTCCGGGCGAGTTTGGGTATGCTGTGATCCAGCCATAACTGTTACTCCAACTAACGGTTTGTGGTTAGAGGCCCGGTTAGTGTTCCTAGCACTGCCGGGCTTCGCATTTACAAGGTGTATTTCACCTTCGATATTCAAGCTAGCCCAAAGTGAAATACACTTCAAGCCTTTTCCTTTTATTTTTTTTGCGTATACTGAAATACACCTAACACAAGGAGTTTTAGTAATGGCAACAGGTGCAAAGAACGCAAAGTCACAAATGACTACAGTTCGAATCCCCCATGATGTGATGGAAGATATTGAAAGTTTGAAGCAAGAAGGAGAAAGCACCGCTGGTTTTCTCGTAACTGCAGCCAAAGGCGAAATCAAACGCCGCCAACGCAAGAAGGCCAAGGAACAGGAGTAACCAGACGCCAGAAAAGGCGTTTGGCCGGATCTCACTTTTGAGCTTTGCTTTATTATCAAAAGGTTAACTTGTTGATTTTGTTCCAAAGCACTTTTTAGTGCTTTGGAAAAGTTCATTAGTAATGAGATGCGATTTTCTTCGCATCGGTGTTGATACCCAATATCTGGGTAACGAGCCTCCCCGCTTTTAGTAGTGTGTTTAAGATATTGATTTACAAGCAGAGTGCAATTTTGCACTCTGGGGTTTACGCCTTTTCTGGCGACAACCTTCGATGTTCGAGATCCCCCGTTCCGGGGAGCACAGCCTTTAAGCGGTTTACCCCAAAGGTGGGGAAAACCCACCTTTACCGGAGCGTTACCCAAGTTTTGGGTAACGGATAACTCATGGTTTAGTTTGAGCCCGCCAATTCTGGCGAGCGCAAAATCCTGTATAAAATTGCGCTGGCTATAAAGGGTAGAAATCTGCCCTTTAACATACGAGTTTTTCCCGTATGTACCATTACCTTCTACCGAAGCACTAGAAAGTGCTTTGGAAAAGTTCATCAGTACCGAGTTGCGATTATGCAACTCTCTCAGGTTTTGACCACCAGCGGCAGGCCTGGTAATCTGATGGCGTTTAGTGTGATGACTCTGGCGGCCATGTGGGGCCGCCTTTGTTTTATGTGCCATACCCGCCCCTTATTCCGCTTTACTGCGGCTTTGTTGCCAGGCGGATACTTCGGACAAAAGCCAGCCTACGGCACGACCACCAAGCCTACGGCGGGCCGGAAACTTACCTTCCTTTTCCATCATGTAGCGGGTAGTACGACAAATGCCGGTTAACTGGCGGCACTCAGCCTCGCGGATCACTCGGTCAGCAGATTGGGGGGGTTGGTTCATAGATAAATGCTCCTGTTCATTATTGTTCAGGAGCATTCTGGAGAGTGGTTATTGAGGATCAGGGGATATCACTTATTTGTCAGTGAATTCACTTCCTTCCTAGATATTTAGCCCAAGTATTTTTATCAGTAGGAGGCAATTCAACACCTCTAGATGCGGCAGCAGCCTCTATAATCATTATTACCTTTGCAACAGGTGTGATATCTAAATCAATATCCGATAACTCAGGATTCATCTTTATCAAAGCTGAAATAATTTCACCTTTCTTAGCAATAGTTTTCGGAGTTTCTATCTTTTTAATCGGTAAAGAACCGACCTCTTTTATTTTTTCTAAGTCGCTAGCCATAATACACAGATAACGGGAATCCAATTCAATCCCACCCTGCATACTGGCTATCTCAACCTCGCCCCCCTCTGCCTCTGGCTTCGTGGTTAAGCTGGGTGTTTTTATCAAGTCAACACCACGGGTAAATTCAGCCAAAGCAAAAGAATCTCTCCAGACGTAAAAGAAACCGCTTATTGATTTTGCGTAATACCCAGTCATTTCATTTTCTTTCCTTAATTCTATGTCGAAAATGCTCCACTTATCACCCCCTAAAATACCACCAAAATCGTTATCAATTTCATTTGTCAATTCAGAAGGGAGCATAATTAACAATTTATCATCTTTGTATGAAGGGATAAAAACAGAAACATCAATAACCCCGACATATGCAAAATGGTATATATCATTTATTGTGCAACCTATCTTTTCGGCAGCTTCAGGTAGGGGATAATACATGCGATCAGGTAATTTCATTTTGCCACCTTCAGAATAGTTACATTGGAATGTTCGGCTGAGATAACCTCCAGTCGCTCCATCCACTTATTCAACGCATCCAGTTTTTCAGGCAAATACTGGCTACGGTTATATACGGCCATCACGCCGCCTAACGTATGCCCAAGAAGTTGCTCAACGACATGAGGCGCGATCCCCATGTTGTTTAATGTGGTGGCGAACGTCCGGCGCAGGTCGTGAAGCGTCCACGGTTCCGAATGCCCCAGACGCTTATAGATACCCCGGCCCCACTGGCTTACAGCTTCAGGCTTCTTCATACAGCCCAGCAGCAAACCTGTTTCCTTGTTTTGCTCAATCAGGTCTTTGACAAACCGGCGTAGAGCTTCGGGGATAGGTCGCAGTATCTTTTCGCCGCCTTTGCTATGTTCTTTTGGAACTGTCCAGATCCAGTCTTCTAAATCCCATTCTGAAAGCCTGGACAAGCGTAGCTCCTGAGTTCGGCATCCAAATGCCACCAGCAGATGCAGGAGCGCTGCATAGTAAGGTTTAAACTTCAGGCTGGTACTTTCCCGCCATATGTCGGCTAACTCCTGTCTGGTGTGCTCCCTGTCGCGCCTCTCCTGCTTTTTGCCAACATCATCAATGGCCAGGTCATTAAGCGCATTACTGGCCGCGTATCGATGCACTCGGCAGAATTTAAGGGCCTGTTTACACATCTGCAGGAGATAGCCGGCGGCCACAGGGGCATCAGACCTTACACGGCTAAAACACTCCAGCCAGTGGCGGGTTTCACACATGGAAAGTGGATAATCTCCAATGTACGGGTAAATATGCTTATTTAGCTGATCAATGTGCTTTTGGACGTTGGCCCGTTTGTGGGTCGCATACTCTCTGATCCAGTAATCGAGTGCTTCTTTCACAGTGACCGGCTTTAAAGATTCCTGAGTGGTGATCGTGAGCTGGTGCTTGGGGTTCTTCCCCTCGGCAAGCCATGCTCGGCATTGCTCGCGCTTCTCTCTGGCGGCCTTGATGGATAGATCGGGATAATTACCCAGCTTTATGCGCTGCGGGGCAGTAGCACGACCACCAACACGGTACGTAAAATACCAGGTCATTACACCTACCTTCGACACCTTAACGCTCAGGCCGTCACCATCTGCATAGAAGCTGTCGCCGGGGCTTTCCCTTCCGATCATCTTACGAAGGGATGTATCGCTTAATTTGTTCGTACCACCAGCCATAAAAACCTCAGTTCATTTTTGGCACTGACTACACCACTGACTACACATCACAATGTTACTCTATGAACGGCAATGAACAAAGCCAAACGAAGAAAGGTTAATTGTCTTTTGGTATCAGCATGATAGATGAACATCTTTAAACGATGGTGAACCATAAAAAACATAGGTTCTGAAAATACGGCATGAACTGATACTAATCAGTTAAATGTTTGATATAAAAGGCGCTCTTCGGCATGGGGAAGCGCCTTTTTTATTACATGAATTTTAATGGCTGGCTATCGTCTGCCGCCCATTAGCCCCGCAAAGGATTGACATAATATTATCAACCAGGGCGGGTGCCTGGCGATACAGATCGAATTGCCCGGGCTCCACCAGCCAGTTTTTAATAATACCGGTAAATGCGCTGTGTAATACAATTAATGAAATTTCAACATTGGTTTCCGCTGGCAATAATCCGTTACGAATACAGAGCTGCAAAATGCTGCGAATAATCGGATAGCTAAAACCAATTCTCTTGCGAATCTCAGCTTCCGGCATCATGTCGCTGGAAAACTCACACTTCTGATACAGAATTTGCATTAAGGCACGTTGACGGGGATTATTGGCGATATATTGTAAGCCAATAATAAATTTCTCTCGTAGCGTGCTGAGCGGATCCTGATCGTCTTTAAGGTTAAATTCATGCTGAAGCAGGTCGCGTAGCGGCAGCTGCTGTTGCCACATTTCATTAAATAGCTCAGCTTTGCTTGCAAAGTGCCAGTACACCGCTCCGCGCGTCACGCCAGCAGCATCAGCGATATCGGCTAAGGTCGTGCTGGTCACGCCACGTAAGGCAAACTGCTGAATGGCAGACTCAATCAGAAGCTGCCGCGTCTTTAACGCATCTTCTTTCGTTCTTCTGGGCATACGGTGCTCCACTCAACGCCAGATTGAGAGTGTGGGGAAATCGCTGGATACCTATAAACCTAACATCTGACAATCAATATTGTTTAGCAAAAATACAGATGAGTTAAATCTCAAACGCTCTCCAATAAATACACCGCAAGAATAATTAAGATAAATATATTCATATATTAAATATCAATGTAAGCAAATTTTAATTTAAGTTCATTCTAAAAACATTATTCCTGATATTTTGTTTTTACGTGCCTTGCTGATGGCTAAAAAATAACTATGTCTTACATCCATCGTTTTTTATTTGTAGGATAACAAACCGCATTTTAATTCATTATTTCTTGCACAGATTCGTGGCCATGCCTGGCTCATAATCTATAAGGAACAGCAATGACACCTCATGTCAGGGTTACACTTTTATCCAGCCTTATCATCCCGGCCATCCTGCTCAGCGGTTGCGATAATTCAGGCGATCGGCAACCGCATGCGCAGATACCTCAGGTCTCCGTTTATGTCGTACACAGCGCGCCGCTGTCCGTCACCACGGAGCTACCTGGCCGCACATCTGCCTACCGCGTCGCGGAAGTCCGCCCGCAGGTCAGCGGGATTATCCTGCACCGTAACTTTGTCGAAGGTAGCGATGTCACCGCTGGACAGTCTCTTTATCAAATCGATCCGGCGACCTATCAGGCGGCTTACAACAGCACAAAAGGTGATGAAGCGAAAGCAGAAGCCGCGGCGGCTATCGCCCACTTAACGGTAAAACGCTACGCGCCTCTTCTCGGCACAAAATATATCAGCCAGCAAGAATACGATCAGGCGGTGGCGACCGCGCGCCAGGCCGATGCCGATGTTATTGCCGCAAAGGCAGCCGTGGAAAGCGCGCGTATTAACCTGGCGTACACAAAAGTGACGTCGCCAATCAGCGGCCGCATCGGCAAATCCAGCGTGACCGAAGGTGCCCTGGTGACAAATGGTCAGGCTGACGCGATGGCGACGGTACAGCAGCTCGATCCCATTTATGTGGATGTCACTGAATCCAGTAATGATTTCATGCGCCTGAAACAGGAAAGCCTGCAGCACGGCAGTGACACCAAAAGCGTGCAGTTGATTATGGAAAACGGAAAACCTTATGCGCTTCAGGGCACGCTGCAGTTCTCTGACGTCACGGTAGATGAGAGCACCGGCTCTATTACGCTTCGCGCCATCTTCCCCAACCCACAGCACGCTCTGCTGCCAGGGATGTTTGTTCGCGCCCGCATTGATGAGGGCGTTTCACCGGATGCCATTCTCGTTCCTCAGCAGGGAGTCACCCGAACGCCGCGCGGCGATGCCAGCGTGATGCTCGTTAATGATAAAAACCAGGTGGAAACACGAGCCGTCACAGCCTCACAGGCGATTGGCGATAAGTGGTTAATCACGAGCGGTCTGAAAGACGGTGAAAAGGTTATCGTCAGCGGTCTGCAGAAAGTACGTCCCGGCGTCACCGTGAAGGCCGAAGAGGATACCGCGACGTCCGTCGCGCAATAAGGTACGAATCCCTATGTCTAAGTTTTTTATCCATCGACCGGTCTTCGCCTGGGTGCTGGCGATCATCATGATGATTGCCGGTGGCCTCGCAATTATGCAGCTACCGATTGCACAATACCCGACTATCGCGCCGCCAGCGGTGGCCATCTCCGCAACCTATCCAGGTGCGGACGCACAAACCGTTCAGGATACGGTGACTCAGGTTATCGAACAGAACATGAACGGTATCGATAATCTGATGTACATGTCCTCAACCAGCGATTCCGCAGGCGGCGTTACCATCACCCTGACCTTTAAATCAGGTACGGATCCGGATATTGCGCAAGTTCAGGTGCAGAATAAACTGCAGCTGGCGACGCCGCTTCTTCCTCAGGAAGTACAGCAGCAGGGGATTAGCGTCGAGAAATCAAGCAGTAGTTTCCTGATGGTTGCCGGATTCATCTCCGATAACACGAGCACCACTCAGGATGATATATCCGACTACGTTGCATCGAACGTCAAAGATACCATCAGCCGCCTTAACGGCGTCGGCGATGTACAGCTCTTCGGCGCGCAGTATGCCATGCGCGTCTGGCTGGACGGTAATCTCCTGAATAAGTACAACCTCACGCCTGTCGACGTCATTAACCAGCTGCAGGTACAGAACGATCAGATTGCAGCAGGCCAGCTTGGCGGTACGCCGGCCCTTAAAGGCCAGCAGCTAAATGCATCCATTATTGCTCAGACGCGACTGAAGGATCCGGCAGAGTTTGGCAAAGTGACTTTGCGCGTGAACGCGGATGGCTCAGTGGTGCACCTGAAAGATGTGGCACGTATTGAGCTGGGAGGTGAAAACTACAACGTTGTCGCAAAAATCAATGGAAAACCGGCTTCAGGACTGGGAATTAAGCTCGCTACCGGCGCCAATGCCCTTGATACCGCCGCCGCGATTAAAGCGAAGCTTGCCGAACTGCAGCCGTACTTCCCGCAGGGGATGAAGGTCGTCTATCCCTACGACACTACGCCGTTTGTGAAAATCTCTATTCATGAGGTTGTGAAGACGCTGTTTGAAGCGATTATCCTCGTCTTCCTGGTGATGTATCTGTTCTTACAGAATATCCGGGCCACGCTGATCCCCACCATTGCGGTTCCGGTCGTCCTGCTCGGGACCTTTGCCGTACTGGCGATGTTCGGTTACTCCATCAATACGCTAACGATGTTTGGTATGGTGCTGGCAATAGGCCTTCTGGTCGACGATGCTATCGTGGTGGTGGAAAACGTCGAACGCGTCATGGTAGAAGAGAAGCTTCCAAGTTTTCGGCCATAGTTAAACTCAAT
>OGZJ01000614.1_pt1 | contig 12675 bp, 10 predicted proteins | sample 1576831 | NCBI WGS metagenome assembly OGZJ01 (sample SAMEA3541518, study PRJEB24748) | human gut metagenome | biome: human gut; feature: human-associated habitat; material: faeces | place: China | collected 2012
GACGCCTTTGAACAGGCCGCGCTGACGCAGGTAAGCAGCTTTTTGCACCGCATTGAAAACGGCATTGATGTGGACCACCACGATATGGGCTTTCTGTATGTGCCGTCCTGTGTGGCAGCGTACAAGCTGACCGGCAATGAGACCGCCAAAAAGGCCGCGCTGCTGGCAGCCGACCGGCTGTGTACCCGCTTTCAGGAAAAAGGGCAGTTTTTGCAGGCGTGGGGGACGCTGGGCGCTAAAGACAACTACCGCCTGATCATCGACTGCCTGCTCAACCTGCCGCTACTGTACTGGGCCAGTGAGGTCACAGGGCAGCCGCGCTACCGCGAAATTGCGCTGGCGCACACAGCGACCAGCATGGCAAACCTTGTCCGCCCCGACCACTCGACCTACCACACCTTCTTTTTTGACCCCGAGACCGGCGCACCGGTGCGCGGCTCGACCCAGCAGGGCTACCGTGACGGCTCGGCGTGGGCGCGCGGGCAGGCGTGGGGCGTGTACGGCATGGCGCTGGCCTATTTCTATACGGGCAACGCGAAATGCATCGAGCTGTTCCGCGAGGTGACCGACTACTTCCTCTCCCGCCTGCCGGAGGATTATATCCCCTATTGGGATTTGACCTTTGTGGACGGGGATGAGCCGCGCGATTCCTCTGCCGCTGCGATTGCCGCCTGCGGCATGCTGGCGATGGCGCCGTATCTTGAAAAGACCGAGGCTGACAAATACCGCGCCGCCGCCGAAAAGCTGGCCGATGCGCTGATTGCCCACTGCGCGGTGACCGACCCGGCAGTCTCCAACGGCCTGCTGCTGCACGGTGTTTACGCCAAAAATTCGCCGTACAATCCCATCCCAAAGGATCGCGGCGTGGACGAGTGCAACACATGGGGCGACTACTTTTATATGGAGCTGCTGACCCGCCTGACTGCCGACTGGCAGATGTACTGGTAAAGGGGGCACACCATGCAGAATTTCTGGTGCAAAAACCCGCAGGCCACTGCTGATGCAGTGCGCCGCCGCTGGCCGAAAAGCGCCGAACATACGATTTTTATTGCCGATGAGATCTGCCGCGGGCGGTATCTGTTCCAAGATCATTGGGAGATGGAGCCGACACACACAGCGGTGGATTTCGGTGCAGAAATCGCGGGCATAGACTGGGCGGCAGTGCCCTTCGGCGACCCTGAGTGGCTCTACGCGATGAACCGCCACACGAGCTTTGTCAATCTGGCAAAGGCGTGGCTGTACACCGGCGACGACCGCTATGCCCGCCAGTTTGCCGCCCTGCTTGACGATTGGATCGCCCGCGTGCCGCTGACCGAGGAAAGCGCACCGAACACCTGGCGCAGTCTGGAAACCGGTCTGCGCTGTGAAAACTGGCTGCGCGCCGCCGCCCTGCTGGCGGGCAGCGGTGTGCTGACGGACGAGCGCCGTGCCCGCATGGACGCCAGCCTTACCCGACATGGCGAGCATCTGGTGCGCAGCTACGATACTTTCCACAAGCTTTCCAACTGGGGCATCCTACAGGATAACGGCCTGTACCTGCTGGGTCTGTATCTGGGGCGGCAGGATTGGTGCGCGCTGGCAGCCCGTCGCATGGACGAAAACCTGCACCGCTCGGTCTTTGCCGATGGCAGCCAGTGGGAGCAAAGCCCGCTGTACCACTGCGAAGTGCTGCACTGCGCGCTGAACACACTGCACTATGCACAGGCTGCCGGGCAGACGCTGCCCGACCGCATGGTGGAAAATATCCGCCGTATGTGCGCGGCGCTGGCAAAATGGTGCAAGCCCAACGGTGAATTGCTGCTGCAATCGGATTCCGACACGGTGGACGCGCGCGACCTGCTGGTGCTGGGCGCGGCGCTGCTGAACGACGCCGACCTGTACGCCTGCGGCGGCGGACAGCTCTGGGAGGAAAACCTCTGGGATCTCGGCACTGAGACCGAGGCGCTTTGGGCTGCCCGCCCGGCAGGAAAGCGGCAGACAGCCTCCGCCGCTCTGCCCGACAGCGGAAACTATATGCTGCGCGGCGCGCACGAGAGCTTTGTACATATGCACTGCGGCTGCCTTGGCTCCGGCCACGGCCATGCCGACCTTTTGCATATTGACGCGGGCATTGCCGGTGAGGATGTACTGACCGATGCCGGGCGCTACACCTATGTCAACGATCCGACCCGCCATGCCTTAAAAGGCCCCGCCGCGCACAATACTACCCGGGTGGACAGCTGTGATTTCAGCACCTGTCTGGACAGCTGGGTGCGCTGGCAGTGCCTGTCAAGGGCGAGTACCGCTTTACCGAAACGGCGGACTTCGTCAGCGGCGCGCATCTGGGCTATCTTGACAAGGGGCTGTTCACCGAACGCAAGCTGGTATTTTTGAAGCAGCAGGGTGTGCTGCTGGTCTTTGACCGCTTGACGGGCAAGGGTACGCACACCTTTGAACAAAGCTTTCATTTTGCTCCCGGCGCGCTGACACTGACCGGGCAGACGGCACACTGGCAGGGAAAAACCGCCGCTGCCGTGCTGTACTGTCTGGGCGGCGGGTTGACGCTGACCGCACATAAGGCACCGCTTGCCCCTGTCTACAACCGTTTGGAGCAGACCGATGCCCTGACCGTGCAGCGCACGGCAACGGACGGCAACTGGTTTGTCACGGCTTTGCAGCTGAAACCCGATGTTGCCGCGCCCGACATGACCGCCGAGCTGCTGCCCGTGCGCAAGCTGCGCCTGCAAACCCCGTTGACCGATGCCGAGGCGCAGGCTGTGCGGCTGGCTGTCAACGGACAGGAAACGGTCGTGCTGCTCTGTCACGGCGAAGTCATCAGCGAGGTCGACCTGCTGGCGGCGGGCGGTTATGCCGCCTACGGCAAGGCAGTCGTCTTTGACGCCGACCACCCGCTGGGGTTGTGTCTGGCGTGGTAAAAGGAGAAATCGTAATGAACGAATGTAAAATTTCCATACAGAATGCGCAGGGCGAGCTGCGCGCCGAGCGCGGCGGGCATTTGGTTTTTGCTGAAAGCTACACCCCCGGCGACCGCATTGTGCTGACCGTACCCGCACCCGGCTACTATGTTATCCAATTGGATGACGCCATGGGCGAGGAGCTTGTCTACATGAAGGAGACAAGCTTTATTCTGGAGGTGCCCTATGGGGAGCAGCATGTCAGCTACAGCCCGCGCGCCTTTGCCGGTGAGATGCACTATCTGGCGGCCCGCGCCGCCCGTGCGCATGAAATCACTGCACCGCGCAACCTGGCCCGCAATGTCTACGATTGCCATGGCAACGCCTCCTGTTTTCCCCATGCGTGGGCAAATGTCGAAACACGCGGTGAGGCGGTTTTTGCTGCCCGCAACGCGATTGACGGCATCATCTGCCCCGAAAGCCACGGCGAATACCCCTACCAAAGCTGGGGCATCAACCGCGATCCGCAGGCATGCTGGACGCTGGAATTCGGCCGCCCCGTCAAGGCCGAAGCGCTTGTGCTGACCACCCGCGCAGACTTTCCCCATGATGCGTGGTGGGAGAGTGTGCAGGTGACGCTTTCCAATGGCGAAAAGCGCATACTGGCGCTGCAAAAGGCTGAGGACGGCCACGGTCAGTACTTTGACCTGCACGGTGCGGAAATCACAAGCCTGATGCTGGATGATCTGAAAAAAACTGACGATCCCAGCCCCTTTCCTGCGCTGACGCAGGTGGAAGTCTGGGGCACGAATTTATAACGGAGGTATCCCTATGTCTGTCTGCACACCCAAATCCTTTGACCTGACCGGCAAGGTCGCGCTGATTACCGGCGCATCCTACGGCATCGGCTTTGCCATTGCCACCGCTATGGCCAACTGCGGCGCTACCATCGTTTTCAACGACATCAAGCAGGAGCTGGTCGATAAAGGTCTAGCTGCCTACAAGGAGGCCGGCATCGAGGCCTACGGTTATGTCTGCGATGTCACCAACGAGGATGCCGTCAATGAGATGGTCAAGAAGATCACCGCCGAGGTCGGCCACATCAATGTGCTGGTCAACAACGCCGGTATCATCAAGCGCATCCCGATGATCGAGATGACCGCTGCCCAGTTCCGTCAGGTCATCGACGTGGACCTGAACGCACCGTTCATCGTTGCCAAGGCGGTCATTCCCGATATGATCGAGCAGGGCGGCGGCAAGATCATCAACATCTGCTCCATGATGAGCGAGCTGGGCCGCGAGACTGTCTCCGCCTACGCCGCTGCCAAGGGCGGCCTGAAGATGCTGACCAAGAACATTGCCTCCGAGTACGGCAAGTACAACATCCAGTGCAACGGCATCGGACCCGGCTACATCGCCACCCCGCAGACCGCACCCCTGCGCGAGATCCAGCCCGATGGCAGCCGTCATCCGTTCGACCAGTTCATCGTTGCCAAGACCCCTGCTGAGCGCTGGGGCGAGGCCGAGGATCTGGGCGGCCCCGCTGTGTTCCTCGCCTCCGAGGCTTCCGACTTCGTCAACGGCCTGATCCTCTATGTTGACGGCGGCATCCTCGCCTACATCGGCAAGCAGCCGGGGTAAACCGACATAAGACCGCCATAGTTTGCCAATGTCGCACACCTTCAGAAATAGCTTTTCTGATGCCCTTCACCTTATAAAAAAGTCCGTTTTGGCCTGAAACCAAAACGGACTTTTCCTTTATTTTAGTGTATGTTTACAACTCAACCGCGCCGGGTAGCATTAGAGATGCTTTAGACACGGGTCACAAGGGTCTGGCAGCTGCCCTGCACGGTGTAGCTGCCACTGTTGGCAGGCAGGAAGTAGCTGTCGCCTTTCTTGACGGAAACCGCCTCACCGCCGCAGGTAAGTGTCCCCTCCCCTTCCGTGATGAGCAGCGAGACAAAGCTCTTTTCGTCTACCGTATCCGCAAAGGCGCCCTTTCTGGCATCCACGGTGAAATACTCACACTGGGCAAGATGCTCGCCGAAATCATGCTTGACGGGCGGGGTGCGCAGGGTCACATCCAGCGCCTTTGCCACATGCAGGGCACGGGGCTTGCCGTCCGCACCGACACGGCCGTAGTCGTAGACGCGGTAGGTCACATTGGAATTCTGCTGCACCTCGGCAACGACGATGCCCTTGCAGATGGCGTGCAGCGTGCCGGACGGGATAAAGAAGCAGTCCCCCTTATGCACCGGCACAGCATTCAGCACCTGCGTCAGGGTGTTGTTTTTAATGCGCTCCTCAAATTCCGTCTTGGAAATCTCGTGGTCGAAGCCGTAGTAAAGATATGCGCCCGGCTCGCAGTCCAGCACATACCACATCTCGGTTTTGCCGTACTGGTGTTCATTTTTCAGTGCGTAATCGTTGGACGGATGCACCTGAATGGAGAGGTTATTCTTGGCATCAATGAACTTCGTCAGGATCGGGAACTGCTCAAATTTGTCGCAGTCGGTGCCAAGGCAGCCGGGGTGGGCGGCAAGATAGGCCGCCAGCGTGGTACCGTCCGGCAGGTAACTCGGGCCGTCCGGGTGGCAGGAAAGCACCCACGCCTCCGCCAGCGGATCAAGGTCGCTCTTGATTCCGAAATCCGTGCGCAGGCGGCTGCCGCCCCACAGATAATCCTTGCAGCTGGGAGTCAGCTTGATTATTGCCATATTCTTCACACTTTCATCATAGCCGCTGCGGCCTCGGCCAGTGCGGCATTCACAGCATCAGCGGCGGCCTCGCTCTCGCCCACGGCGGACAGGTAGACCTTGATCTTCGGCTCGGTGCCGGAGGGGCGGACCATCAGCTTGTGGCCGCCCGCAAGGTGGTATTCCAGCACATTGGCGCGGGGCAGCCCTGTGCCATCGGTATCGTAATCCACTGCGCTATCCACCTTGTAGCCGGCGATCTCGGCCGGCGTGTTGGCGCGCAGGTTCTTCATCAGGTTCTGCATCGTGTGCATACCGGATTCACCCTCAAAGGCAAAGCTGCACAGAGCGTTGCGGTAGTAGCCGAACTCCTTGTACAATGCCTCGATAGCGTCCAACAGCGTTTTACCCTGCTGGGCATACCATGCGGCTGCCTCGCAGACGAGCAAAGTTGCGTTGACGGCGTCCTTGTCGCGGACATGCGCGCCGGACAGGTAGCCATAGCTCTCCTCAAAGCCGAAGATATAGCGGTCAGCGCGGCCCTCGGCCTCCAGCTTGCCGATCTGCTCACCGATGAATTTGAAGCCGGTCAGAGTGCGGCGCAGCTCGACACCGTACTTTTTTGCAACCGGCGTTGCCATATCGGTGGAAACGATGGTCGTTACCGCCACGGGGTCCGCAGGCATCGTACCCTGTGCAAGGCGGGTACGGCAGATGTAGTCGAGCAGGATAATACCCATCTCGTTACCGGTGATGAGCCGGTAGCCGCCCTTGCCGTCTGGCACGGCGGTGCCGCAGCGGTCACAGTCCGGGTCGGTGCCCAGCAGCAGATCGGGGTGGACCTTGTCGCACAGCTCCAAGCCCTTCTGCATAGCCTCGCGGATCTCGGGATTCGGGTAGGGGCAGGTCGGGAAGTCACCATCGGGCTTTTCCTGCTCGGGCACAACGGTCACATGGGTAACGCCGAGCTTTTGGAGCAGCTTGTTGACACACTCAAGGCCGGTGCCGTTCAGCGGGGTGTAGACGAGCTTGAGCGCGTCAATGCCCGCGCCGTCACCGACACGCTGGTCATAGACAGCCTGAACAAAGTCGTCCAGACACTTGTCATCAATCATGACGATGCTGCCATCAGCCAGCGCCTTGTCATAATCGGCCAGCCTGACGCCGTCAAAGCAGTCGATCCTCTCAATCGCTGCAAGGATTTTTTCGGCAGCTTCCAGCGTGATCTGGCAGCCGTCCGCGCCGTAGACCTTGTAGCCGTTGTACTTGGCCGGGTTATGGCTGGCTGTGACCATGATGCCCGCGTTGCAGTTGTAATAGCGGGTGGCAAAGCTCAGCGCGGGAACAGGCATCAGAGCCTTGTAGATGCGGACTTTAATGCCGTTTGCGGCCAGCACCTCGGCGGCTGTTTTGGCAAAGAGGTCGCTCTTGATACGGCTGTCATAGCTGATGGCAACGGTCTGGCTGCCGCCCTGCGTCTTGACCCAGTTGGCAAGGCCCTGGGTTGCCTGACGGACAACATAAATATTCATGCGGTTGGTGCCCGCGCCGATGACGCCGCGCAGACCGGCGGTGCCGAACTTCAGGGCCACGGCAAAGCGATCCTGAATGGCGGCATCGTCACCCTTAACGCTTTCCAGCTCGGGCTTGAGGTCTGCGTCATCCAGCTCGGCAGCGAGCCAACGGTCATACATTTCTTTATACATAGGTAATGCACCTGCTCTTTCGCAATATTTACCGCATAATTTGTGGTAGCTTATACTAAATATACCAACTTTGCCCGTGCGTGTCAATCGAATTTTGGCTATTTTTGCCCATTCTTTACGAATCTTTTTTACATCGTAAACCCTTGCAAAACAACAGGTTCAAGTGTATATTGATTAGTAGTATATATGTAAAAGTGGGATTGACTATGAAAAACACTTCCGAATTGATTGTTATGCTGACGTATAATGACTGTACGGTGCCCAATGCAGCTGAGATTTTTGAGCAGTGCAAGGAAACCCGCGCCCGCTTTTGGGGTTTTAAGGAACAGGGAATTCCCTTTGCTGAGATGCAGGCGCTGTTTGCCCGCATGAAGGCCTGCGGTAAAACCACCTGTCTGGAAGTGGTTTCCTACACGGAGGAAGAATGTCTGCGCGGGGCGCAAACAGCCGCAGCCTGCGGCTGTGATTATCTGATGGGCACACTGTATTTTGACTCGGTCAATGCTCTTTGCCGCAAAAACTGTGTGCGCTACATGCCCTTTGTGGGGCAGGTGACGGGTCGTCCTTCGGTACTGCATGGCACGGCGGAAGAAATGATTCTTCAGGCGCAGCGCTGTCTTGCCAAGGGCGCTTACGGCATTGATCTTTTGGGTTACCGCTACACAGGTGACGGCGCGGCGCTCAACCGTGCGTTCACCGCCGCCGTGCCCGGCCCCGTTTGCATTGCGGGCAGCGTCAACAGCTATGCGCGGCTGGAAGAACTCCGCCAAACAGCCCCTGCCTATTTTACCATTGGCAGTGCCTTTTTTGACCACGCTTTCGGGCAGGATATTCCGGCCCAAATCGATGCAGTCTGTCGTTTTATGGAGGTCGGACATGCTTGAAATGCTGTATCCGTCGGCGTATCTGTCCGACGTTTTTTCCATTGATTACCCCAAGCTGCAAGCTCTGGGCTATCAGGGCGTCCTGTTTGATATCGACAATACCCTTGTTCACCATGGGGACGATGCCACGCCGGAAATCGAGCATCTTTTTGCCTACCTGAACAGCCTTGGGCTGAAAATTCTGCTGTTCTCGGACAATTCACGGCAGCGTGTCGAACGGTTCAACCGAAATATCGGCGTGCCGTTTCTGGCTGAGGCCGGCAAGCCCGATCCCGCCGCCTGCCGTAAAGCTGCCTCCATGCTGGGTCTGACGGAATCGCAGGTCATCTGCGTGGGGGATCAGATTTTCAAGGATATTCTCGGTGCTAACCGCTGCGGGATGGCAAGCATTCTGGTGGATTTTATCCGCCTGCCGGACGAAAAACATTTCGGCAAACGCCGCGCCGCTGAGAAGATCATTCTGTGGTTTTACCGAAAAAACCGGCGCTGTTACAACCGTCTGGCCATTGCCCGCTAAGGAGAGCACACTATGTTTTGTGATATCAACCCGACATGCTATAAAATCGCGCTGCAAAAGGAAATCTGCAAGCGCCATATCAGAAATATCCTTGCGCATGTCAACTATGCCAAAACCCACCAAACCGCACCGCTGCCGCAAATCGTTTCATCGTGCAGCTCACATTTAATCAAGCATGGTAAGGACATCGACCCTGTCCTGCAGGAAAACAAGGCGGTCAACATTCGTCTGGCAAACCAAAGGCTGAACGGTATCCTGATACGGCCGGGCGAGACCTTCTCCTTTTGGCAAATCGTCGGAAAAACCACCAAGCGCAAGGGCTATCGGGATGGTCGTATTCTGATGCGCAACCATCTGCTGCCGGGTATCGGCGGAGGACTGTGCAACCTGGCCAACACCATACACCGTGTGGTACTGCTCAGCCCTATGACGGTAACGGAATTTCACAGCCATTCCGACGCGCTGGCTCCCGATGAGGGCGCGCGAATACCGTTCAGCTCCGGCACGTCGGTGTTTTACAATAACGGTGATTACCGTTTTCGAAACGATACGGATCAGACATTTCAGCTGCTTTTGCGGTGCGATGCCGACAACCTCTACGCGGAGCTGCGTTGTGAGCATGCCTTGCCCCACAGCTATCGCATTGTTGAGGAAGGGCATCACTTCCAAAAAGAAGGCGACAGTTATTATCGCGTATCGAAAATTTACAAGGAAACTTTGGACGCCGTCACAGGGGATGTCACAGCGCGGGAACTGGTATTGGACAATCACTCGCAGGTCATGTATGACCCAAGCCTGATCCCCGGCGCGGAAAAGCTGTAAAGGGAGCCGCCTATGTATGCAAAAGTGACAAGCCTTGGTGTGACCGGACTGGCCGGGTATCTTGTGCAGGTCGAGACTGACCTTGCGGGCGGGTTGCCGCAGTTCAATCTGGTCGGCCTGCCGGACTCCGCCGTTAAAGAGAGCAGCGAGCGGGTACGCAGCGCCGTGAAAAACCTGCACTATGCGTGGCCCGCCAGCCGCATCACGATCAATCTGGCCCCCGCCGATGTGCGCAAGACCGGGCCGGTATATGACCTGCCGGTGTTTGTGGGGATACTGGCTGCGCAGGGCAAGCTGCCCGCCCCCGGCGGTGAGCGGGCATTTCTGGGTGAGCTGGGGCTGGACGGCACACTGCGCCCCGTGACCGGTGTGCTGCCGATGGCCCTTGCCGCTGTGCAAAACGGCGTAAAGGAGCTGTTTTTGCCTGCCGAGAACGCCGCCGAAGCCGCTGTGGCCGAAGGGCTGACCGTGTACCCCGCGCGCAGTGCGCAGGATGTTGTGCTGCACCTCTGCGGCGCGGAACCCATCACCCCCGCCACACCTGATGGGTACGATGAAAATGGCGTCTGGCTCGGGCCTGACATGGCCGATGTGCGCGGGCAGAGCGAGGCCCGCCGTGCCATGGAGGTTGCAGCGGCCGGCGGACATAATCTTTTACTGGTAGGCCCGCCGGGAACCGGTAAATCCATGCTTGCCAAGCGGCTGCCCGGTATTCTGCCGCCGCTGAGCTATGAGGAAGCGCTTGAGACCAGCGCAATCTACTCGGTGGCGGGGCTTTTGCGGGGCGGCGCCGGACTTATCCGGGAGCGGCCGTTCCGCAGCCCGCACCACAGCGTCAGCTCCACGGCCATCGTGGGCGGCGGGTCTGTACCCCGCCCCGGCGAGGTCAGTCTGGCCCACAACGGCGTGCTGTTTTTGGATGAGCTGCCGGAGTTTGCCCGCGACACACTGGAGGTGCTGCGCCAGCCGCTGGAGGATGGCAGAGTCACCGTCAGCCGTGTACACGGCAGTGCGTCCTACCCCTGCAAGTTCATGCTGGTGGCTGCCATGAACCCCTGCAAGTGCGGCTACTTAGGCCACCCGACGCGGGAGTGTACCTGCACACCCAGTGCCGTGGATGCCTACCGGCGGCGCATCTCGGGGCCGCTGCTGGACCGCATCGACCTGCATGTGGAGGCACTTCCGGTCGAATATGACGATCTCGCGTCCGAGCAGGGTCGCGAGTCCAGCGCCGATGTGCGCGCCCGGGTCATTGCTGCCCGCGCCCTGCAGCGGGAGCGCTACCAAGCCCTGCCCGGCGTGCGGTGCAACGCCCAGCTGCCCTCGGCCGCGCTGCGGCGGTACTGCCGCATGACCCCCGCCGCCGAAAAGATCCTGCGCGGCGCGTTTGAGCGTCTGGGCTACAGCGCCCGCGCCTACGACCGCATTTTGCGGGTAGCCCGCACCGTGGCCGATTTGGACGGCAGTGAGGTACTGGACACGGCGCATCTGTCCGAGACGCTGCAATACAGAACGCTGGACAGAAAATTCGGGATGTAGTAAAGTTCATACATCATCACACTCTTTTATCCCCGTTAAAAATGGGGCATAGCTCATGTCGCAAGCTATGCCCCATTTTTAATTTTGCTGCAATTTTATAAGAAGTTTCTTCTCCCAGTTCTTCAAATCCGCAATGGCTTTTGTCACCTGCTCACGGACTTCTGTCTGCAAATCATTTTCGGTATCAATCCCATATTTTTTTGAATAAACACGCTTGTACCGATAATCTTCCCGCTTTTTGTCGTTTGGTTTTGCGATGTCTATAATTTTATTTTGAATTTTCTTTCTGTCCTCTGGCAAATTCCAGCCGCCGAGTTCAAAGACAAGCGAAAGGGATTCATCCGTTCTGCCAAACCAATAATTATAGATGTTGCTGTTGCCCCATGACCCATTGTTTGCAGACAGCGGCGGCAGTACTGCGTCCATTTCTTTTGTGTGGAAGCACAGCCAGGAATCCGTTGAATTTGCGTCAAAAACGATACTACCCTCATCGCTCATCTGCTGTAGGGTTTCTCTGACCGCCGCTGCGATTTGCCCGCGGTTATTCACGCGGTGTTCAAATATGAGGTCCAGTGCTTTTTGATGTTTTTTGTATATTTTATCGCATATCTCTATCAACTGTTGGTCGTCCACAATATCTCTCCTGATAATCGCTATATAGTTCTCAATCATCAACCGCACATCCGGAATCAAGTCGATGCCGCCTGAAACACTTTCCAGTGTTTCAACAATATCCAGATAGGTCATCACATCCCAGTACTCTTCATCACTCGGCAATTCCCCGTCTGGTGTCAGATACAGATAGATTCTGCAATAGTCCGGGTACGCTTTTTCAAGGATTTTTCGATACCGGTTCAGTTGGTCACTGTGCTCATGCGACCCAACCTTATTTTCAAATGCTATCAGTGTTTTTTCTTCGCTGGAGGTGAGCAAAATATCTATATTGTTCCACTCCCTCTGTACTGTAAAGCTGTAAAAATCCATCAATGCCAGTTGGAACACATCGTACCGCCCAGCACTATCATTCGCCACCAGTTTTTGCACCAGCGCTTTTACATACGCATCACCCATGCCATGGTTTTCATTTGCATTCAAAAGCCACGCCAGCATATTGCTGTGACGTATTTCAGTGCGTGAAATGCGAAGCACATCAAACAGGTTAAATTTCCCCGCCCACGGAAGCAATTCATTCAAGCAGTCTATGTCCAGCAGGAATTTTTTTAATGCCTCTTCATTCGTCATGATAACACCCTTATTTTGCCAGAATTTGCAGCAGCCTTTCGGCGCTCCTGTCCCAGCTGTATTTTTCGAGAAGGGCGGCGGTGGGAGCCGTGGCCGGGGTGACGTCATCGACGTTGCCGGGGTTCGCGGTCAGGTCAATGTAGGCGGCACTGGGGCCGTAGACCTCGCGCATACAGGGGGTATCGCTGACGATGATCTCGGGCGCACCGCAGGCGGCAGCCTCAAGCGGGGGGATGCCGAAGCCCTCATACAGGGTCGGGAACAAAAATGCACGGCAGCGGGCCATCAACGCCTTGGCCGCACCGTCCGACACATAGCCCAGATACAGCACATTCGGCAGATCGGCAAGCCCAAGGCGCTCTGCCTGAGCCGCAA
>OGZJ01000624.1_pt1 | contig 12471 bp, 10 predicted proteins | sample 1576831 | NCBI WGS metagenome assembly OGZJ01 (sample SAMEA3541518, study PRJEB24748) | human gut metagenome | biome: human gut; feature: human-associated habitat; material: faeces | place: China | collected 2012
ACAGATATTCGGGAATTGTCGTATTTCTCGATTCGTGATATACTGAATCTGCCAAGATGGTATATCAGTTAATCTGATTATCAGAGAACTTGCTCAGATTATTTATCTGGGCTTTTTCTTTTGCCTTTTGACGTGTACCACAATCGTACCACACTTTCAGAAAAAAATCAATCTTTCCAAGAGGGTAGACGTGCTGCGTAAAAGCCTTTATCAGCGCAGCACGTCTACTTTTTTGTTGTTCCCCGCCTAATTATAAAACCGTGAAATGCCGAACAGTAAAGGGGCTTTCGCGGCATATCCTCGCTTTACAAATTGGGCTGCGGTATTCCACGCTCCCCTTGACTGTCCGCCATTTCCGTTTTTTCCGCGAATCGCGGAACAACCCGCAACCCCTTATCCCGATGGGATAACGTGAGTTGAGATTGAGAAAATCGAAAGCGAGGATACGAAAATGAAAGAGACAGTAAAAACATCAAGAACGGCGGGATACTTGGAGAAAATTTTCCGGGCGCTGAACGCAAAGTATTTTGATAATGAACTGGAAGAACCCATCATCACGATACAGAGTACGCCCAAGGCATACGCACATGTTACCATCGGCAAGGCATGGCAACGTGGAGATACTACCCGCAGGGAGTTAAATATCGGGGCAGGAACTCTTGACAGAAGCATTTTCGAAATTGTTGCATCTGAACTCCACGAGTGCATACACATCTACAATATGCAGCGCGGCATACAGGATTGCAGCAGGGGCGGGCAGTATCACAACAAAAAATTCAAAGCCGCCGCCGAAGCCCGTGACCTGAAAATCAGTTATAACCCGCGCATCGGTTGGAGCATAACAGAGCCAACGGAAGCCCTTTGTGAGTTCGTTCTGGAGCAAGGCTGGGACGACATTCGCATGAACCGCATAGAGGGCGGCTATACAACGCGCGGCAAAGGCACAGGGAACACGACAGGCAAGCCAACAGGCGGCAGCAGCCCAAACACCCACAGTATCAAATATGTATGTCCCTGCTGCGGTAACAGCGTGAGGGCAACCAAGGCAGTACACATTCTGTGCATGGACTGCAATAAGCCAATGCGGGCGCAATAAAAAGGAAACTCCGGGAGCAAATTCAGCACCCGGAGCTTTTTTGATGTTAACTTTTCAAAAAGATTATTTGGATTGTGCCGCAGACATTTTTTGCTGATAGAGTCTCATAAGTTCGGCAACGCAAGAACTTTCGGTTGTGGTTTTTATATTGAACCCATAGGCTTGCATTACAGCGCGGTCATTATCTTGATGTGCTTTTCGTAGTTCTTTCGGCATGAGAACATCATCGTATAGATTAGCCAATGTACTTTTAGGATAGAGCTTTCGTGCGTCCAAAATAGCTTGTGCAGTGCGTTCAATTTTAGACTTTTGTTCAGGTGTTGGATTACACCATACAAATGTGTTATAAACAATATCTTTAGAATAACGATAGTCACTCTTTAAGCGTCCAGCAACTAAGCGCATCCAAGAATTGTGGACATTAGACATAAGGACACCAAATTCATACAATCCTGCATTTGGAATCAGAAAGACGAGGTCGCTTGCTATAGTGTTTTTATCCATAAAGCCGAGAGGTACATAACGTCTTTTGCCCGAAGATGTCTTAGGTACAATAATATAATTGCTATCCGGTTGAGCAATTTGACAAAATAGAGTTGGCGTAGCTGCAAATTTTCTTGTGCCTGCCGCTTTTGAAGCGGCGCGAGTATCTCTAACAAATTCAACACGCTTTTTGACTGTAGGGCATTGGCTTATTTCGCCGGGTTCAGCACCTACCAGCCAAAGGCAATACCGTTCTTTATTGTTCAGAAATTCCACCGCACCTACATAGGGGTGTACCCATTTAGCGGCAAGAGGTTCACTTTTTATGAGTGAGACTCTCTCGTCTGGTGTCAAAATAAAGCCGCCACCATCACGGGGCATACTGCCAAAACGCATTTTGGGAACATTGCAAATTGGTGTACTACGAGACTCTACGAAAGCAGTAGGGCCATCTGTCAGGTAAGGAGTAATTTGCTCACACAACTTATAATTATTTCCGGCGGTAAATAAGCGGCATTCCTTGGAGGGCGAAATAGTGCGAGAAAAACCGACAATTACACAATGGACTTTCGCCTGATTTTTTGCTTCATTATTCCAAACAAAAGTTGTATATGCGAAATCAATATGAACATGATAGCTTTCAATAAGATGTTTCCAAAAGGTAATAACTTGACTTCCTTGACAAATACTATTTGTGGAAACAAAAGCGCAGCGAATATTTTTTCCAGAAATATAGGTGGTTGCCTTTTGATACCACCCGGTAACATAGTCAAATTCTCCTGCACCTGTAACATCGGGGAAAAGGCTGCGGATTTCACCCTTTTGAATTTCCGACATATACATTCCACCGAGGAACGGCGGATTACCCATAATGTAATTTAGTTTATTACTAGGAATGACGCTTTCCCAATCAGTACGGAGCGCATTACCCTCAACAATAAAGGCGTTTGTTTTCAACGGAAGAAATTCAAGAGGAATGGAGACAATCTTTTCAGTCTCTTTCATCATTTGACTTTCAGCAATCCAAAGTGCTGTCTTAGCAACTGTTACGGCAAAATCATTTATTTCAATGCCATAGAATTGACTGATAGAAACTTGGATACCGACAGACTCAGCGTCCATACCACGCATAGCGGTTTGTCCAAGACTTATTTTTCGTTCTTCTGAAATTATATCGTTTTCAAGTCGTCGTAAACTTAGATAGGTTTCAGTTAGGAAGTTGCCACTACCACAAGCAGGGTCAAGAAAAGTCAAAGAAGATAATTTGTCGTGAAAATTCTGAATGTAGATAGGGCGGAAACGACTCATAGGGCGTGCCTTGATTTCTTCCCATTCAGATTCTAGCTCGTCCAAGAACAGCGGGTCAATGACCTTGTGGATATTTTCAATGCTGGTGTAGTGCATACCGCCGCTGCGGCGGGTTTCCGGGGTCAGGGGGCTTTCAAAGACAGCACCGAAAATCGTGGGGCTGATTTCAGACCAGTTAAAATTTTCGCTGGCTTTTACCAGCAGCAAATCCCGGATTTCGTCCGTAAAGGGCGGTATCTCAATATCTTCATCGGAGAACAAGCCGCCGTTGACGTAAGGGAACGCTGCCAAATCCGGGTTGTCATCTTTCAAATAGGGGTCTCGGTCTTGCGGCTTGGTATCCAGCACGCGGAACAGGTCAATCAGAGCTTTGCGCAGCTCCCGCGTGTTAAACGCTGCAAGGTAGTCATGGAACATACCGTGATGCCCAAAAATCCCGGCATCTTCGGCATACAGACAAAATACCAGGCGAACGCACAGCTTGTTCAGGCTCTTTAAGGAGTGTTCTGCTTCTGGATTGGCATACTTCTTGTAAAAGGCATCATACAGCAAGCCTACGATTTCGCCCGCTGCAATGGAAACTTCCATTTCCCGCTTGAGGTGTTCGTTTCCGGCATCGACAAGAAATTGAAGCCGATAGTATTCTTTTTCCAGATTGGCAAGTTCGATGATTTCAGGCTCACCGCGCGGGCGCTCCATATCGTACACATAGAACGTGCTGAAATTGCAGGTCACGACCCAGCGCGGGTGCTGCGATACGGGCAATTCCAAAATGTACCGCTTGGCCTGTTCAAAAGGTGTCAGCAGCGCCCCGTCTGATTGCTTGATAGGCTTGTTCAAATCTTTGCCCAGTCCTTTTTGTTCAATCAGAACATGGGTAGCGGGAATCGTACCGTCAATGAAACTGGTGTGGTCAAGGTGGACTTGCTCCTCAAACTGAATGAATTGCTCCGGGTGTTCGACTCCGTACACATCACGAAGAAGCGACAGCCAGAAAGGTTGACTTTCGCCTTTTTCGTAGCCCTTATCTTTCCAGTAGGCGGCAAAACTCTTTGCGGCCTGTTGCTGTTGCGCAGCGGTCATAGCGGTCACCTCATAGCACAATGTCTTTATCATTATCATAGCATAAACCCCTGTTTACGGCAATTACGTTTTACAAAAATAAGAGGGTAGGCGCGATCCGCGCCTACCCTTTGAAGTTAACATTTCAAAATTACTTCAAGGTTGCATCATTAAAATAGTATGCCTGAAACACCGTGCCGTCCTCCATGATGAAGCGTCCCTGAGCATCGTGCGGAATCTGCTCGGCTGCGCGTCCGTCCCCGATGATGATGGTGGACAGCGTGGTGTCTGCGCGACCACAAACGCGAATGTTCATATTGTTTTTAATCTGTCCCGGCAGGATGTTCGCATCAGGGCGCTGGGTTGCAAGAATCAGATGAACGCCAAAGGCACGGCCTTGACGGGCAATCAGCGCAAGACGTGCTTCAATCTGTGCCAGCAGTTCTTTACGCTCCTTGTCTGCGCCCGTCCTATCGAGCAGTTCCGCAACCTCATCACAGGCAAAGACAATACGCTGCATATAGTCCCCGGCCTTTTGGCGGTACTCGGTGATGTTGGCGGCTTCAACTTCCTTGAAAAGCTGTTTACGTTTTTCCAAGGTATCCGCCAAACAATTCAAAAGAACCAGCAGCTTTTGCTCATTAGTAATAATATAAGCAAACTCCTGCCACGCACGCGGAAAGTCAACTCCGCCTTTGAAGTCGGCCACATACACAACGTCAGCCTGTTCAATCGCTTGCCAAAGCAGACATTGCAGCAAGATAGTCTTGCCGCTGCCCGTGTTGCCGCCAATCAGGATATGCGGGGTCTTGTCGATGTTGATAGTAATATCACTCGTCAGACCACGGCCAAGAAGCAGCAAATTGTCCTCGTTGTAGTGGATATAGCGGTCATGCCATTCAGCGGTGTCAAAAGCGTGTTCAGGTGGTACGCAGCACAGGGTTACAGTACGGCGGTCTTTGCCCTCTTTTACATCTGCAATCAACATATTCAGGGCGCTTTCGAGTTCGAGTTGCTTGTCAACCCATAAGGAAACCGGAAAGCCCGTGCAGCGGTAGGTATAGGTGACAACATTGCCGTGCTGTTCTTTGAGGATTAAGTAAGGCGCTTCCCCGGCATTGTTGACAAAGCCGATACGCGCAAAATTGTGCTGCATATCCAATGCGCCCGTAACATAGCCAACAACGGCAAAACTGAAAACGATCCAGCATAAATATGTAAACGCTGCTGGCACAATGAAAATGTTGCCAAGTGCGCCGGGCAGATGATACGGCCAGTAGATTGCTGAGCAAAGTACCACGCCCAGCAGCAGGAGAGCAAGCAGACTGTAGCGCTTGCGGGGGTAGGTGACTGCGTTGTGCAGCCCAGCGTTTGCGGTAGAGATGAGATTGCGCAGGTTGGTGCGCGAACTCAACTCATTCTTGTTCGGGTTCGTCATCGTTATTCTCCTTTTCAGAATCAACATCAACGTGCGGGGGAAGCAAGTAAAGCTGCTCCCACTCCCCGGAGGTGGGATTTGCAATATAATCAGTGCCAACGTCATCAATGTCCAAATAGCAACGAAAATGGGTAATGTAAGATGACAATGCTGCTGAATCATAATCTTTGCCGCTGGCACACAGTTCTTCAATGGATAGAGGTGAAATAATGATAATGGTTGTGTAACATGCAACTGCGTCTGAAAATCTTGCGGGTAGCGTACAATAGTTGCCGCTTAGAAAGCGCCTAATGTCGAACCACGGGAATTGCCCGGTGTAGTCGGTAAGAACGACAGTGCTTTCCGCGCAGTAGCTGTCCCAAGGGTGAGTGTAGTCACTTACAACGTATGTGTCTGGTGTGTGTGCAAACAACTTGTAAGTTTCTTTGGGTGGTAGGTTAGCTTCGATGTAAATGCAATTTAGGTCGCGGTAGACAGAGCGATATTTTTGGCTCATAATCGAGAATCTGATTTTGCGGAGTTCTGCAGAACGATTCCAAATGGTCGGATATAATATCAGAATATCGGCATCATTTTTGCCCTCACGAATAGCTCGCATTATATCCTCGCTCAATGTCTTTGACGATTGATTGTCCTTAGACTTTCGGCTTCCGGGAATCTGTCCCCACTCCCAACAGTTGGCTTCGGAATCGGGGAGCCTTTCGCCTATTTTTTCGGGGTGTGTCTTATACCATTTACCCGTAGGGTCTTTTAAGATGTACTGCCGCACCGAAAAAGTATCGGCGTTGCAGTTTTGGAGTGCGGCCATGGGAAATTTTTTATGAACCGTGCCACCGCGAGTTTGGGCAGCAAAACGTATAGCAATGTGTCCATGTGGCGTGTGCTTTCCATTTTCGTCTGCAGTCAGGCTTTGTTCCATACGAGCTATTATGTAGACGATTTTTCCGGCAGCAATGTCATCTTTTAACCGTTCAAGAATATCTTGTTGGTCGAGAGATATTCCGTGGTCTTGAGGATTATTTATTGTCAGTAACCACAGATAGGCTTTTTCGGATAAGATGGACGGTCTGCCTTTTCCTCTGCATTTTTCTGGCGGAATTACTTCTGTTTCGTTTGCAGTTCCGTCAAAATCTGCTGCTTTTGCCATTTTCCATCACCACCTTTTGTCTCAATGATTGTCAATTTGTCTCAATAGAAATAGCTTTTATTAAGACAAATATTTTGACGATAATATGACTAAAACAACGACTTGTCTCAATGTCTCATTGTCGCTCGTAAAGTAATATTCCCCGCCGATCCCGGCGGGGACCCCTACGAGCGGCCCACAGGGACGAAAAAAGAGGCGGCAGCAAAGGTGAGATGCTTTAGGGCATCCCGCCCTTGCCACCGCCAGTTTGTGTTACTTGTCGCAGACGGCTACGCCATCAGCAGCAGCTTTCAGGTTGATTGACAGGATACGATTTTCGCCGCGCGCAAAGCGTGGATAGATGCCCACACGCAAGTTATCAAACTGCACAAGATGGTCGTAGGAATCATCAAAAAGCAGTTGCTTGCCGGGAATTTTGACCCCAAGAAAATTGTTTCCAAGCGTGGGGCAAATCACACTGTAGGAGTAGCCGTCAATTATATCAGTACGGACGTTGTTTTCGTCGTAGTGATAGTAGGGGCGGACACTGTACAGTCGCAGGTGTTTGCCGAGGGTCTCATTGGAGACGATGACCTTTTTGCAAGTCACATTGTTAAGTTCCATAGTTGTGTTCTCCTTTCTATGGAAGAGGTTGCCCCGCAATGATGCGGGTCGGACTTTATAAGCAAGTCGAATTTGCTTCTGACATCTCTAATTTTATGCGGTTCGCACACTCACGCAAGGGGGTTCAAGATGTAGAATCCGAAGGTGACGGATTTTTACAAAATTTTTTCAAATAAATTTCTTCGCCACGTTTCAAGCGGGCATCAAAGACGGATTCCAGCAGTTGCGGCACCATGTCCATATCGCCGTCTAATGTATGACCATACACACCCGGCATACCAGCATGGACATGTCCCATTAGTTCCTCAATCGTCCAGCTCTGGAAAGTAGGAATATTCCTTTCAGATTCTGGCAAGCCACTAATCTCACCTTTGTAAATTGACCGAAAGGTGTGTCGCAACTCGTACGGAGTGATGTAGGGAATCCCGTTGAATTTACAAAATTTAGCCCAACGTTCTCGATAGCACAGTTGGCCAGTAGTACCAAAAACGCGCTCATGCGGATTACTGGGACATTGGCGGTACTTTTCTTGTGCCTTGAGGACATCGCGCGTTTGGCGTGTCAAGGGAAAGTCGCGCTTTGCGTAGCCGTTTTTGCCGCCAGTTGTCACACCCTTGGCGTTAATAGCACGGCGGACATGAATATAATCGTCATCAATATCGCCCCATTCGAGGCCCATCATTTCGCCCGTCCTAAGGCCCGTAAGGACGTTCAGGCGGTAGGCGTAAATCAGACTGTCTTCGCAGACAGCGCCGTTGTAAAGCACTTGCGAATGTGTGAAAAGGATATAGAGTGAAATAAGGTCAAGGGCTTTTTTGTCTGATGATGGCGCACTGGCAGGAATTTTGATGTTGTTGGTTCTAAGGTCAGAACGGATGTCAGAATCGTCAAGGTAACTACAGAAGCCAGAAAGGTCACCGCGCAAATTTAAGAGTGTTTTTTTACTTAAGTGATGTTCGTGATAGGCGGTTGAAATAACGCGCTTAAGGTCTTGCTTAGTAAGCCGGGAGATGCGAATGCGACCAATAACAGGAGCAATATGGTTTTTATATCTGTTGGCAATATTATATGTATCAGTAGTTTCAAGAGCTTTATCTTTTAGGTAAAGCTCAAAGAGGTCATCAACGGTTGTTTTGTCAGACAGAGAAAGGGGCGAATCACTAAGAAGCCAAGCGGCGGCTTTTGCGGCACAATCTTTTTGCCCGCGCTTGCCGGGAAGTTTTGAGTAAAAAGATTTCCGCTCTCCATCTTTCTGCACGTTGATTTTCCAAATTTCCTTTTGGGTAACAAAAAACACACGAGCAGCAAGCTCGCTTTGAAGATTAGGCATGGCTGTTCTCCTTACAAAACATAGAATTTTCAATGTAGGGTTTGACGAAGCACGAATAATACTGTTTAGGGGACAGATTCAGGATATTGCCGATAGAAGCAATTTCAGCAGATGTGAACTGGGATTTACCCGTCATTTTGTCTGACATTGCCTGCGGAGAAATATAGATAGCCTTTGCAATTTCTTTATCGGTATAACCTGCATCTTGAATGGTGCGGTGAAGTTTGTAATGTAAATTGATAGCCATAGGAAGTACCTCGTCTGCTGTAGTGTAAATACTATCCTATGCAGTTCGCACATTTACGCAAGCATTTTTTTCAAACCTCCAAATTCTTAATAAATTCGTCAAAAATAGCATCGAAAAGGAAAACAGCTGCACGAGGGCTGTACCCCATTTTGTACCCCACTCAAAATAAAAAAGCCCTTTAATTGAACCGTTCACAGCGGACTAAATCCGCCTATAACGGTGCAAATTAAAAGGCAATTATATTTGAATTATAATTCGATTCCCGTACGGGTCACCAAAAAGCACTACTTCATTTGAGGTAGTGCTTTTTTCTTTATATTTACTTTTCAATAGGTGTCGGGCGTAAATGGTGACCCATACGGGAATCGAACAGCCTGCTGCGGAGGCGACCGCCGCCTGCGGCGGAAACAGGAAGCCGAAGCAGGCGCAGCGGTCGCAGAAGGCAAGCCCCGCCCAAGGGGCGCAGCCTGATGCGGTAACCGCAAGTCGCAACCCCGCGTCAGCGTCCCGCGGGGCAAAAACAGTCCTGCGGACTGTTTTTAGGGCGCGGGAGATGGACGGGAGGGTCACCAAATGTAGTCCTTGGCTTTTTAACGAAGATTCGTTAGAAACTAAGGGCTTTTTCTTTTACCCCTTGCTGTGTACCGCAATCGTACCACACTTTGCAGAAAAAAGTGCTGCGTGAAAGCCGCATCCTGTGTATGGATCGCAGCAAGCCGATGCAGCCCCAATAAAAGCAAACTCCGGGAGCAAACGCCCCCGGAGTTTTTTGATGGTAATTGTTCAATTTTATTGTTGACCGGAAACCATCTTTTGATATAGCTTCATCAGTTCGGCCACACAGGCGCTCTCGCTGGTGCGGGCGGCGGTGCCTTTGGTAAAGCCGTAAGCGTCCATCACAGCGCGGTCGTTGTCCTGATGGGCTTTGCGCAGTTCCGGCGGCATGGTCAGTTCATCGTACAGGTCAGCCAGACTGCAATCCGGATAAAGTGCGCGTGCGTCCAGAATGGCTTGTGCAGTCTGCTCGATTTTGGCCTTTTGCTGTTCGGTTGGTGTAGGCCATGGAAAGTTGTTGTAGACAACATCATTTGAATAGCGATAGTCACTCTTAATTCTACCACATACAGTTCTTACCCATGCCATATGGACGTTTGAAATCAAAATGCCAAAATGATAGATAGTTGCATTTGGAATCATAGAATTTGCGTCACCACAAATTACATTAGGAAGCATAAAACCAAAAGGAATATATCGTCTGCTTTCTGATGAATGACGGGGAATAAGGACATATGTTGAACAAGGCTGACGCACTTCCATGAAACGAAATGGATAATCAGCATATTTTTTAGTTGCAGCCTTAGTACTACATAGGCGAAATTCACGAGTTAGTTCTATATGTTTTTTAAGCAACGGCAGATTTTTTATTTCTGCTGGATTGTATGGTTGAATCCAAATGCAATACCGCTTACCGTTATGCAAAAATTCTTTTGCTCCAACAAAAGGAAAAAGGTATTTTTCCGATAGAGGCTCGTTTTTAATAAGCAGATTGTATTCGTCAGCAGTAAGTAATAAATTGCCACCATCGACGGGGCTACTTCCTTTCACTACATCAGGAACCAAGCAGAGAGGTTTTGTGCGGGACTGAATAAAAATATTTGGTGCCTCTGTCAAGTAGGCGTTGATATTTTCCGCTTCGCGCCCTCGACCATCAATGTACAACATTCTTGGCGCTGGATTTTCAGCACAGCTAAAGCCTACAATTACACAGTGTACATGTGCCTTTTCGTTGGCCTCGCTGTCCCAACGAAAAGTACGATGTGCAAAATCAATATGAATCCCGAAACGGGTAAACAGCGGTTCCCAAACAGCACTTACCTGTTCACCCTGCGTGATAGAATTAGTCGAAACAAGTGCCGTGCGGATAGTGGTTCCTTGCATAAGTTGTGTTGCCTTGAAATACCACCCGGCAACATAATCAATTTTTCCGGCAGTCTTGTAGGGCTTTCCTTTTTCGTCAACATAAATGGAAAGAATGTCATCCTTTTGACTTTTGCTTTGCAGTGAGTAGCCAACAAACGGCGGGTTGCCCATTATATAATTCAGTTCGCTTTTAGGTACAACACTTTCCCAATCAGTGCGCAGGGCATTGCCCTCTACAATATAAGCGTTGGTTTTCAGCGGTAGAAAGTCCAGCGGCACAAGCAGAATTTTTTCGGTTTCCTTCATCATCTGGCTTTCGGCAATCCAGAGTGCGGTTTTGGCAACCGTCACTGCAAAATCGTTGATTTCAATGCCGTAAAACTGGCTGATGGAAACCTGTATCGGGCTTTCGCTGGCGGTGTACATCGTCACCTGCCCGTGGGAAAGTTCCAGCAGAATTTTATTTTCCAGCCGCCGCAGGCTTAGATATGTTTCAGTCAAAAAGTTGCCGCTGCCGCACGCGGGGTCTAAAAATTTCAACCCGGCCAGCTTGCGCTGAAAAGCCCGCAGTTTGGCGTTCTTTGTGCGCTCTATGGGGTTTTCACAAATTTCGTCCAGCTCCGCTTTCAGTGCGTCCAGAAACAGCGGGTCAATGACCTTGTGGATATTCTCGATGCTGGTATAGTGCATACCGCCGCTGCGGCGCGTTTCGGGGTTCAGGGTGCTTTCAAACACAGCGCCGAAAATCGTGGGGCTGATTTCCGCCCAGTTGAAATCCTCGCTGGCCTTGTTCAGCAGCAAATTGCGGATTTCATCGGTAAAGGGCGGTATCTCTATATTTTCATCACTGAACAAGCCGCCGTTGACATAGGGGAACGCGGCCAGCTCCGGGTTATCGTCCTGCAGATAGGGGTCACGGTCTTGCAGCTTGGTGTCCAGCACGCGAAACAGCTCCACCAACGCCTTGCGCATACCGCGCGTGTCGAACGCGGCCAGATAGTCGTGGAACATACCGTGCCGCCCAAAAATCCCCGCATCCTCGGCGTACAGGCAGAACACCAGCCGCACACACAGCTTGTTCAGACTTTTCAGCGATTGCTCGGCCTGCGGGTTTGTATATTGTTTGTAGAGTGCGTCATACAGAAGCCCCACAATTTCACCGGCTGCAATGGAAACCTCCATCTCACGCTTGAGGTGTTCACTGCCGGTGTCCACCAGAAATTGCAGACGATAGTATTCTTTTTCGAGGTTTGCCAGTTCGATGATTTCCGGCTCGCCACCGGGGCGCTCCATATCGTAGACATAGAACTGCGCAAAGTTACAGGTCACGACCCAACGCGGATGCTGGGAAAGCGGCAATTCTGTAATGTAGCGTTTGGCCTGCTGGAACGGCGTCAGCATAGTGCCGTCTGATTGCTTGATGGGCTTGTTCAGGTCTTTGCCAAGACCTTTTTGCTCAATCAGTACTTTGGTGGACGGTATCGCGCCGTCAATAAAGCTGGTGTGGTCGAGGTGAACCTGTTCCTCAAAAGTGATGAACTGCTCCGGCTGTTGCACGCCGTAGACATCACGCAAGAGAGAAAGCCAAAAGGATTGACTTTCGCCTTTTTCGTAGCCCTTATCCTTCCAGTAGGCGGCAAATTTTTTTGCGGCCTGTTGCTGCTGCGCGGCAGTCATAGCGGTCACCTCATAGCACAATGTTTTGTAATTATCATAGCATAAACCTATGCTTACGGCAATTGCGTTTTACAAAAATAAGGCACCCTTTGGCGGTAAAGCGCATAGTCAGGGGTGTTGCACTTTCCCGCAAATGCGTGTACAATATGGCATATATATT
>OGZJ01000628.1_pt1 | contig 12412 bp, 14 predicted proteins | sample 1576831 | NCBI WGS metagenome assembly OGZJ01 (sample SAMEA3541518, study PRJEB24748) | human gut metagenome | biome: human gut; feature: human-associated habitat; material: faeces | place: China | collected 2012
GTTTCAAAGACGTTCTTATCCGCCCGAAACGCTCTACCCTCAAAAGCCGTTCTGACGTACAGCTGGAACGTGAATTCACTTTCAAACATTCTGGCCAGACCTGGTCTGGTGTGCCGATCATTGCTGCTAACATGGACACCGTTGGCACGTTTGCCATGGCTAAAGCCCTGGCTTCATTTGGCGTTTTGACCGCCGTACATAAGCATTACAGCGTGGAACAGTGGCAGGCGTTTGTTCAGAGCGTATCGGCAGATGTCGTGCAGCACGTCATGGTCTCTACCGGCACCTCCGATGCGGATTTTGAAAAAACAAAACAGATTCTGAGCCAAAATCCGCAGCTTAGCTTTGTGTGCATTGACGTGGCGAATGGCTATTCAGAGCACTTCGTGCAGTTTGTCGCGAAAGCACGCGAAGCCTGGCCGCAGAAAACCATTATTGCGGGCAACGTTGTGACCGGCGAAATGTGCGAAGAGCTGATTCTTTCGGGGGCTGATATCGTTAAGGTGGGTATCGGTCCGGGCTCCGTATGTACAACCCGCGTGAAAACCGGCGTCGGCTATCCGCAGCTTTCCGCAGTGATTGAGTGTGCCGATGCGGCGCACGGCCTGGGCGGGCAGATTATCAGCGACGGCGGATGTACTATGCCGGGCGATGTGGCTAAAGCCTTCGGCGGCGGCGCGGATTTCGTGATGCTTGGCGGTATGCTGGCCGGTCACGAAGAGAGCGGCGGTACCGTGGTTGAAGAAAACGGCGAAAAATTCATGCTGTTCTACGGCATGAGCTCGGAGTCGGCGATGACCCGTCACGTTGGCGGCGTAGCCCAGTACCGTGCGGCTGAAGGCAAAACCGTTAAGCTGCCTCTGCGCGGCCCGGTTGAAAACACCGCGCGCGATATTCTTGGCGGCCTGCGTTCCGCATGCACCTACGTAGGTGCTTCGCGGCTGAAAGAACTGACTAAACGCACGACTTTTATTCGCGTACAGGAACAAGAGAACCGCGTGTTCAACAGCCTGTAATGCCGTTCGCTGGCGCGTTTGCGCCAGCGTTATCCCCCCATCCCGCTAATGGCGTCGCCCAGATGAAAAATGGGTAAATACATCGCCACCACCAGCACGCCGACAATCGTTCCGGTCACTACCAACATCATCGGTTCCAGCAAGGTCGCCAGATTATCTGCCTGCTGATGCGTCTGCTCACTATGGTGACGAGCCAGATTTTCCAGCATGGTATCCAGCGAACCCGAGGCTTCACCGGTACGGATCAGTTGTAGGCAAAGCGGCGTAAAGCCTCCGCCGTTGGCGAGCGCCTGCCAGATGGGATCGCCGTGGGTAATTTGCCGGCAAACCTGCTGGAGCCTCTGCCGCCATAGCGGGCAGCTCAGGGTTTCCTCCACGCTTTGCAGGCCTTGCAGAAAGCTGATTCCGGCGCTTTGCGTCAATGCGAGTACGGTAAAAATCTGGCTAAGCCGCTGGCCGCATAGCAGTTTGCCAAACACCGGCAGCGTATGGAGCAGCTTCTGACGGTACAGCAGCCAGCCTGGCCGCTGGCAAATAAGCCGGTTGAGTATTGCAGGTAAAATACCCAGGGCAGCGAGCAGTGGCCAACAGCGAGTTAACACTTCGCCAATGCTTATTACCGCGCGGGTCAGCCACGGCAGCGGGGTGTTGAAGGTTTGATATATAGCGGCGAACTCCGGTAAGACAAAGCACAGCATTCCCATAACCACCAGCAGCGCCAGGGATAAGATAATCAACGGGTAGCGCAGCGCTTTTTTCACTTTTTCGGTGAGGAGCAGCTGCTCTCGCTGCTGCCTGGCCAACTGAGCGCAGCAAAGTTCCAGTTTACCGGTAAGTTCACCGGTGCGAATCATGGCCAGATAGAGCGGAGGGAACGCCTCAGGCCATTTTTCCAGGGAGCCTGAAAGCGAAATGCCCTGCGCCAGATCCTCCGCCAGAGTTTGCAGCAACGCCTGCCATTGCGCATTGGGCTGCTGCTGCGCCAGCAGTTCCAGCCCCTCGGCCAGGGGGAGACCGGCCTGAAGAAGCGCGGCCAGCTGGCGGATGATTTCGCCACTGTAGCGCGGATGCCAGAGGGCGCTTTGCACGCTACAGCGGCGCAGCGTCAGCGGGATAATTCGCTGCCGCTGCAGAGCCTGCAATGCCTCAGGGCGATTATCCTGCCAGAGCGTTCCCTGGCAGGGAATGCCCTGGAGAGAGAGACCGCGCCAGCGCCACAGTCGTTTAGTCGCCATGCGGTATCCCCAACACGCGAACGACCTCTTCCAGACTTGTCATCCCACGTTCGACGGCCAGACAGCCGCTCTCAAACAGCGTCATCATGCCGGATTCGCGCGCCAGGGACTCGATCTCTCCGGCGCTAAGACCCTGAGTAATCGCCTGCCGTAACGCGGTGGTGACGGGGAGCAGCTCAAATAGCGCCAGGCGACCGTAGTAGCCGTGATAGCAGTGCTGACAGCCCGGAGCCTGCCAGCGAGGAAGCGCCCGCGGCCACAGGCTGTGTGGAACATCGGCCGAACTGCCGGTTTCCCGGCGGCAGTGCGGGCACAGTTTGCGTACCAGGCGTTGAGCAACCACCAGAGAAAGCGCGGATGAGATCATCCAGCGCGCAACGCCCATCTGCTGCAGGCGAACCAGCGTTTCACTGGTTGAATTGGTGTGCAGCGTTGAGAGGACTACACATCTCTTATGATAAACTCCTGTTAAATCTATCATGGTAACTTACTAGCTCATGCCAAAAGCAATCTCATACATTCGATTTTCCTCAAGAATTCAGGCATCTGGAGACTCAACCAAACGCCAGAACAAGTACATAAATGAATGGCTCAAGAATAATCCAGACTATCAATTAGATGAGTCGCTCAGGTTTCAAGACCTCGGCATAAGTGGTTACTCTGGCGCTAATGCTAAATCAGGTGCATTTGGTGAATTCTTAGCCGCTGTAGAATCAGGGGTTATTGAGGCGGGTTCAGTGTTGTTAGTTGAATCACTGGACAGGGTAAGCCGTCAAGACATTGACACTGCAAGGGAACGTCTGCGAAAGATTTTGTTAGCTGGTGTTGATGTGGTCACATTGGCGGATAACTCATGGTACAAGAAAGAGAGTCTTAATGACCCTCTCAGCTTGATTAAAGCTGTGCTTATCATGCAACGTGCTAATGAAGAATCTGCCACGAAATCAAAGCGGTTAAGGTCTGCATGGGATGCAAAACGAGAAGAAGCTGCTAAGGGTAAGATAATGTCACGGCGCTGTGTGGCGTGGCTCAGAGTGTCTGATGATATGTCTCACTTTGAGCTAATACCCGATAATGTGAAAGCGGTTCAGCGTGTCTTCCAGCTACGTTTAGAGGGATTGCCTTTTGTACGAATCGCCAGACAGATGAATGAAGAAGGTTTCTATACTCTGAATCAACACAAACCTGTGAAAGGCGCTTGGTCTCACACTACTGTTAAAGCACTCTTGGATAACCGCTCTGTGATTGGTTTCAAAGTGCCGTCTAATTGTACAGTTACGAAAGGCGTAAAGGAGATACCCAACTATTACCCCGCTGTTATTAGTGAAGAACATTTCTACGCTGTGCAACAGTTAAAACAGGGTTCAGGCCGCAGACCAACATCAGACAAACCCTTACTTACTAACCTTTTCAAAGGTGTAATGCGTTGTGCTGAATGTGGTTTTGTGACAATTGTTAACTGTGCAACTGAAAAATGGCATGGGGTCTATAGATGCTCAATGAGATATGAGGGGCGATGTCATGCCAAAAGTATCAACCGCCGATTGGCCGATAAAGCCCTTGTTCAGGGGCTTCTGTATAACACTAACCGTCTTTCCCTCAATCGTGATAACGGGTCTGCTATTGGTTCTCTTCAAAGTGAGTTAGAACAGATTCAGAAACAGCGTGAGAGGCTCATTAAGCTGGCTATGCTGGCAGATGATACAGAATCTATGGCTAAGGATTTGAAAGCTCTGAACAGTCAGATTAAAGACGCTGAGAATGCTATCTCCCTGCTTCACCAGCGAGAGCAATCAAGCCAGCTTGAAACAATAAGCCATCTTGATTTAACCGTGAAGAAAGACCGGATAGAGGCTCAAATTATCATCAAACGGATAGTCAAAGAAATCCGGCTTAACACGGCTGGAAAGAAATGTGATGTCTTCTTACATAACGGCTTAAAGCTGCTGAATTTCCCATTGGATAGGGTGGTTGATGGCGCTCAGTGGCTGGAGGTTTTACCGCTGATTGATGGTGATGAGTTCGACTTTGAAGGGTTCACCACTAAGCCACAACACATAGCCTTAGAAGAGGCTCCAGAGTGGGTGAAATATATGGAAGAACAATCTAATCAACCCCTGTGAAAAGTTTACTTACATTTAGATTTGTAACGGCTAAAATGTCGTGATTGACTAAGTGAGAGGCTGGCTATGAACTCCCCCGTTTTACAATTGCAAGCACTAGCTGAAGACCCAAAAACAGAAATTCTAGCTGTATTGCTTAAGGCAAAATCTATTGCTGTAAAATTGAATCTGCTTGAGTTAATTACGTGGGTCGAGCATGAAATCAATGGCTATCCGAACAAATCGGATGTCCCTGAATATCGTACAGGGCATGGAATTGTTAAAGGGTTTAATTATGCACAAGGAAGATATTTACCTCTCGATTTAAACGGTATGACAGCAGAGATGGTAGACATGATAACTACCTATACTCTTTATGAATCAATATCATCAATGGATAAGCAGGATAATAAAGGTGAGATGGTTAGGTTGCCTCTTAACCCGCGTCAGGTTGAAATACTATTAGGGGCGGGGAAAGGTGGAATGGAATTATGCTGGTTCTTTAGCTCTAATAAGCTAGAGCATATTGTCACAACTGTGAGAAATAAAATTCTTGATTGGTCTCTGGAGTTAGAGAAGCAAAACATATTTGGTGAAGACCTGCGTTTCAATCAGCAAGAAAAAGAGGTGGCTCCTGTGACGGTTAAATATATTTTCAACGATGTGTTTACAAATAATGGTGTGTTTGCTCATCAAGTTGAGGGTGACGTAAACCAGCAGAATACGATAACATCAGGCGATTTCTCATCTCTGGCTGATTATCTCGAAAAGTTGGGTGTTGAGAAGTCCGACATCAGGGAGCTTGAGGAAATTATATCTGATTCACCTGTTCCTGAATCATCTGAAAATTTAGGTGCTGGAATTGGTGGTTGGGTGGGTAATATGATTGGCAAGGCTTATGCTGGTGGCTTAAACATAGCTGGCGCTGCGGCTCCGGCAATTCTTACAAATGCAATTTGCCATTTCTTTAACATACCTGTTTGAATGTGTTAATAATGATTAAAGGTGGTCTTATGTATGTAAGACAGGCCTTTTTATATATGGCAATTTTATAAAGCGAGGATGCTATGAGTGAAATTACTAAAGAGCCAGTAGAACAGGTCAAGCAAGCATTTAAAGACAGGATTTCAAGCCCTTTATGGGGTTATGTGTTTTTCTCATGGCTTGGCTTCAACTGGCAAAATATTGCTAAGTTATTTATGAGCAAAAGAGAGGTTGAAGTAAGGATTGCCGAAATAACCTCTCAGGAGTGGTTTTTTGTTCACTACATCGTATTACCAGTGATTGTTGGTGCTGCTCTAGCTGCCGTTTCCCCCTATCTTCAGCAATGGCTGGCTGCGGCACACAAAAAGGCAGAAGATAAAAGGAAGGCTGATACTCTCACAGAAGAATTGAGGTTGATTGATGTGGACATGCTCAAAAAGGAAAAGTTAACTGAATTATCTAAGGTTGCTGAGCGAACTGAACAGACAGAAAAAGAGAAGCTTGAGCGTCAGAAAGCAAGAAACGAAAGCAGGTTAGCTTTAATTCGGTTGAAAGAGGTAGCCTTAACTAAAGCTACAGCAGACCTCGAAAAGGCATATGAGGATACTCAAGTAAGGTTAAACAAACTACTCAATGAAACGAAGAAAGTTGAAGAGTCATATAACAGCAAGGTCGAAGCCTTGAACGAAGCCTCAGATGGGCTTAATAAGGTGGGGCAGCTCTATCATAAGTATAATAAACTGGCAACTCACGAGGACTTTGTGTCATTCTTGAACGAGCTTAATAAGAAAAAACTTTTTGGCTTATCCCAGCTAGATAAAGACTTTAAATCGATGACAGAAAGAGAAATTATCTATAATTCAATGAGAAAAAATGCTCATGGCAATGTTAATTCTGATGGCTCCGAATAACTGAACTTTACCTTCCTGTGTCGCTATAGTTAGCCAGATTTCCTTTTCGATTTCTGAAATTTCCATAGTGACCCCTTCAATGACTTGTGAATGCTTAACAATAGCCGTTTAGATAGCTAAATTAACAGTAAAAAACAGTCTCTTCGAATAGCGTTATAATCCCTATCAACACCAGCATTTTCAATAGCTACAGCCTATTAACTGTTTTAGTTCCTAAAAGAGATAAGAATCAGTATTTATATAACCTGTTTCAATGGTTTGGGTTGTCTCAAAAGGAAGTGGTTTTGATACTGCTGAAAAGAGTCTCGGAAGGTGTGATTAGGTTGTCTCAAAAGTTTGATTTTTAGTTTTGATACAGGTATTATTTTGAGACTATCTTTTGAGACAATTTTCAGGGAATCACCATAATGTCATCTGTAATCGCCTACGTCCGTGTGTCAACTTCAGACCAGACTATTGAGAACCAGAAGAAACAAATCAATGAGGCTGGCTATCAGGTAAACAAGTGGTTCTCTGATGAGGCTGTATCAGGTGGCATTAAGGCAACAGAGCGTAAAGGGTTCGGTGACCTGCTTAACTATGTTCGTGAAGGGGATACGCTGGTAGTTATTGGGATTGACCGCTTAGGCCGTAACACTATTGATGTTCTCTCAACGGTTGAACTTCTTCAGGCCAAAGGAGTGAAGATTATCAGTCTCCGTGAAGGATTCGACCTGTCTACACCAGTGGGTAAGGCTATGCTCACTATGATGGCTGGATTGGCTTCTTTAGAGAAAGATTTGATAGCAGAGCGCAGAACAGCAGGGATTAAACGTGCGCAGTCTGAAGGGGTTCACTGTGGCAGACCGATTAAAGCAACCGCTGAACAGGTTCAGGAACTAATTGGACAGGGGATGTCGCCAAAGCAGGTACAAGATGAGTTACAGATTAGTAAGGCAACTTTCTATCGACTGAACAAGTAACAATTAGATAGTGATTCACAATGCCCCTTTATAGGGGCTTTTTTTATGTCTGGCGTTTATCAGGATCCCTGTAACGCATTCTAAGCAGCCTTTATTATTAACCTATGGGTCAGGGTTGCCATCATTAAATAATCGCTTAGAACGCTGTACAGGCTCAGATATGTTCATTTTTTGCCATTGGTACGGAACCTTGAAAAGGGCGCTACTAAGCAGGGTTATTCAGACTATTCAAAATCTTCAAAGGTGCTCTGGATATGCTGAAAGTTTCCGCTGAAGCTGAAATAAAAAATAGGTCTGGAAATTTTTTAGAAAAATATTATGTGACAATTCATCCACCAGCTTCAAAGACGCTTTCACTTATTCCGATATGGTTTACTGTCAAGGCTACAAGGTGGAAATCAGAATCACCGATGAGCTGAAAGCAGGTGAGATTTAAATGATTGGTGATTCGGGAATTTAACTTTCTGTTAAGTTTTATTGATATTCTTTGTAAGTGAATCAATCAAATTTTTCATGGCTTTTTGCGTTAGCCATGTTTATTGAAGTGAAACAAAAAGACTCAATCAGTTAACTTAACAGATAACTCTATTTATATCATATTTTCATCAATTTTTCTTAACAAAAAGTGCTAAATATGTATTTCCGCCATCACGCCACCCCGCCAATAATAACCATTCATCAATTTCTGTAACAACAAAATACCACTGGACAAAAACACAGTTCCGTATGATAATAATACAGTAATACTCATTTATCAAAATCGGTCAACAGGGTCTTAGATAGATGAGAATAGCTGAAAGGTCACCTTCTCAAGTTTTATCATGGGGGGTGACCTTTCCTGTTTAAGGACTATTAATATGAATGAAGAAAAGAAAGAAATACTTTACTATCGTAGCGGAAAAGACACATCAATTCTACATGCAGTATAAGAGCCTTTCCGAATTAACAGGGATTACACCTCCCTCTGGTTATACCCCACCTCGTATGATGACAAAAACCAGAAGATACGAAGTTATCAAGGCTATCTGTCAGAAACTGAAATCCCTTGACAGAATTTAACAACATGTTAACATTTGTATATTGGATTGATTTCCTGACAAATTAATGGCTTTCCTGTGGCATCCCTTCCTCGGGACAGGTCAGCCAACCCCCTTACACATTCCAGATGACACTACACGGGTTACGTAAAAGACGGCCTGTGTGGTGTATTTTTGTATCTAAATTTCACGAGAGCGTTACTAATGACAACCTTGAATAAAGCCGTATCAATTAACCAACCCATCGCAAGTATTAACCATCTGCTACCTTTTGAACAGCGCCAACATATTGAACGCTTGTATTTCCCAAAGGTACAACAGGCTACTGACAGAATGAATAAAGCTGAATCTGAATATCAGGATGCTGTAGAATCTCGTTCAGTGTTGATTAATCAGAAAGCCGCTGAATATCTGGCTAATCCTTCAGAACGTCACGGATTCATTGTGAAGCAGGTTTATCCAACTAACCAGCAACAGGTGATTCGAAGCATGGCTGAACAAGGTTATATGGTTCACCGTGTATCTGTTGGAATGGTTACCTTTATTCGTATGCCTAAGAACGCTAAAGATAATCCTCTACAGGAAATTACAGATAAAGCTACAGCAGAGGCTGAATCAACCATTGATAAAATGATTGAGCGTTTGAAAGTGAAAACAGTTGAAGCTGTCCACCAGCGAAACAAGATTGTGATTGAAGCCCGTAAAGCTCTGGATTCAATTAAATCCTTTGAAAGCTATTTAAACGTAATTGTAACTGAGTCTGAAGAGGTAACCGAATAATGAGTATTCCAATGAAAGGGCTGTCCAAACGCGGCAGCTATAATCATCTTACTGACTCAATGGAATTCAAATATTTCAACGGTCAAGCAGAAATCAGTGAATCAACTTATAAGCTTCTTGCTTCAGGTAATAAGCCTAAACCAACTTTGAAGCCAGCTAAAGCGGTCACCACGTATAAGGTCAAGCCTAAGCCGCCAACAATTGAACAGCAAAGAGATGCAGCCCTGAAAGAGGCAATCAGGAAAATGACAGGAGGGCTGTAAATGAATCAATTCTTCAATGAACATGGTCAGCCAGTACGAGCAAACGTAGTTTTGAACCTTCACCCTTTTTATTTGGGAAAACTGGAAAGGCTGGCAAACCGAATCGGTGACGGGATTAAGTCAGAAGAACAGCGTCTAATACTGGCAATTGGTGAGATGCTACGAAATGTGGAGACTGAACAATGAACCTTTACGCATTCAACCCACTGAAACAAAATGATAAGCAAGAGGTGCTTACCCCCGTAGCCTTTAATTTGGTCTTATCGTTACCTGAGCAGCTACTGAAAAGGCTGGATAGGGTCAGCTATGAATTGGTTAAGCGGTACGGTATTGCAGGGTGTAGTGATAAGCAGCGACATCACATCGCTGTTGTTCATCTGCTTGAAAAACATACATTGCGATGATGACTTGTACTTCAAAAAATCAGGCACTTTGTACCGTCAGGGTTTAGAAGCAAGACATTACCCCTCACCTCCATAGACGAAATGCAAATTTCACTGAAATCAAAATCTCCCAGCTTTCTCAGATGGTTTTGGACTTTAACTCTTGCCCCCTGTGGGGTATCCGCATGAACCAGAAACTTATAGATAACGCTGCTTTTTGACGTCAACTGAACCCGCGAATCATAAGAGGACATAAGCAATCTCCTGGATGCTACTTGCTTTATCACGATTCACTGTACATAAAACCAGCATAGGAATCAATTGGAACTGTCTGGTAAAGCTCTAAGCCATATCCTTGAAGTCGCTTAACATCTATACAAATCGAGGTTAGTGATTAGAGAGTTGTAATTAGAACCAGGTGCCCGGTTTGCGCTGCTTTTATCGCAATTTCAGCGGTTTCTGCATCGCGTATCTCTCCGACCATCACGATATCGGGATCCTGGCGTAGCAGGGCGCGCAGTACGCTGTGAAAGGTTAAGCCCGCCCGCGGATTAATCTGCGTCTGATTCATCCCCACGATGGGGATCTCCAGCGGATCTTCAACGCTGCATATATTGACCTCGTCGCGATTCCGTGCCTGCAGCGCACTATACAAAGTGACGGTTTTCCCACTTCCCGTCGGGCCGGTGACCAGCATCAGCCCCTGAGGTTGGTTAAGCGCCGAGCGAAAGGCGGCAAGCTGCTGAGACGATAGCCCCAGCGCTTCGAGGTCCAGCGCTTGTTCGACCTGGTGTAATAAGCGAAGGACGATTTTTTCCCCGCCGCGGCAGGGAAGCGTGGCGATCCGAAACGAGATCGGGCGGTCTGCGAGCGTGAGGGTAAACTGGCCGTCCTGCGGTACCCGGTGTTCAGCGATATCCAGATTGCTGAGCACTTTAAGTCGGGCGGTGATGGGGGCGGCGAGTTCCGGCGCAAGCGGCGCAAGAGAATGGAGTACGCCATCTACCCTCAGGCGAATTCTCAGGCGATCGTCACCGGGTTCAATATGAATATCCGATGCGCGCTGGCGCAGGGCCTGTTCCAGAAGGCTATTTACCTGTTCAACGATGCTGGCCGAGGCTTCAACAGGCGGGGTGAGGGTTGATATTCCCGGCGTCTGCAGCCGCTTGTCCATCTGGTCCTGGCTCCAGCACTCGATATCAATCCTTTTCTGCGTCGCGAAACGTAACGCTTCCAGCAGCTCCGGGGCGGGGGCGTCAACCACGGCGATAGCGATGGTGTGTTCATTACTATCGAGCAGTAAGGCCTGATAGCGCTGGCAAAGAGGTATCAATTGTTCAGTTTTCATTGCCGCGCCCTCAGTTAAAACGGAACACGTCTTCACAGGCCTGCTTGAGTGCGCTATCGCCGGTAATGTTGCACGCTCGCTGCCAGCCGGTGATGCCGTTAGCGTTATCCCAGGTCGGCGTCAGCGTGACGCTTAAGCCATTAAGGCTTTCTTGCCCGGTGAGCGTGACAACGCCTGTGGCGACGGTCATAGCCGAGACGTAGCGGGTTGTGGCGGGCGAGGGAATACCGTTGCTGCCGCCATCGCAGGTGGTTAATCCGCCGTGCTCCAGCGCGCACAGCTCAATGGCGGTGCGGAACGGGACGAAGGTTTGCAGCATATCGGTAAGCGCCGCTTTTCGCAGATAGTTCTGATAAGCCGGAATGCCGATTGCGCTGAGAATGGCGATGATCCCAATGACCACCATAAGTTCGATGAGGGTAAAGCCGCGTTGTTTGTCCATAAGTTGCTCCTTGTTATCTTCGGGAGCCCTTTGCCGGGGTTTGTTTAGCGATACGAGCGGCAGATCGCGCCTGGAGAAGCACGCTTCCAGGCTTTTTTTGCGGGTTGCATTGAGGGATTATTGGCGTGCGAGCCGGCTCGCAAAAGTGCGCCCCGGCATCAACGACGAACCGGGGCAGGGGGATTAGCGGAAGCGCATAGAGAGATCGAGAGCGCGGACGTGCTTGGTCAACGCGCCAACGGAGATGTAATCGACGCCGGTTTCAGCAAATTCACGAATAGTCTCGAATGTGACGTTGCCGGAGACTTCCAGCGCCGCCTGGCCGTTGGTGTGTTTGACCGCTTCGCGCATCAGGTCGGTAGTGAAGTTGTCGAGCATAATGATGTCAGCGCCGGCTTTCAGCGCTTCATCCAGCTCTTCAAGGGTTTCGACTTCCACCTCAACCGGCACATCCGGGTGCAGCCAGAACGCTTTTTCTACCGCCTGCCGTACCGAGCCGGAAGCGATAATATGGTTCTCTTTAATCAGAAAGGCATCGGAGAGGCCCAGGCGATGATTGGCCCCGCCGCCGCACAGGACCGCATATTTCAGCGCCGTGCGCAGGCCCGGCAGCGTTTTGCGCGTATCGAGCAGTTGAGTTTTGGTGCCTGCCAGTAGGTCGACATAGCGGCGGACTTCGCTGGCCACCCCGGAGAGCGTCTGCACGAAATTGAGTGCGGTACGTTCGCCGGTGAGCAGGATCCGCGAAGGGCCTTCCAACTCGAATAGCGGCTGATTGGCTTTTACCGCGTCGCCATCGGCAACGTGCCAGGTGAAGTTAACGTCGTCGCCCGCAAGCTGAATAAAGACTTCTTCTACCCAGCGTTTACCGCAAAACACGCCGTCTTCACGGGTGATGACGACGGCATGCGAGCGCGCATCCTGCGGCAATAATTGCGCGCTAATATCG
>OGZJ01000645.1_pt1 | contig 12193 bp, 9 predicted proteins | sample 1576831 | NCBI WGS metagenome assembly OGZJ01 (sample SAMEA3541518, study PRJEB24748) | human gut metagenome | biome: human gut; feature: human-associated habitat; material: faeces | place: China | collected 2012
GGAATGGTATATAACTTTTCTTTCATTTCTATATACTCCATACATCATAGTTTCTGTTCCCTTTATTGTGCATAGAATTTCCGGGAATGTCAAGCAAAAGATTTCCTGTTACTGTGAACGGAGTGAACAGTAATGATTTCTTTTGCAGAGTTGATTTAGAAAAGGGCAGTATGATATTATATATATAGTTGAATGCAAACATATGTAAAAATAATCAAAGAGGGATAAAACAAATGATAAAATTACAGCTTCATGAAAACTGGCAGTTGTGCAATATCAGACAACTGGACTGGATTCCGGCACAGATTCCGGGGGATATTTATGCGGCACTTCTTAAGACCGGAAAGATGCCGGATCCGTTCTTTGGGGATAATGAATATCAGGCGAAAGCACTGATGGAGGAGGATTACGAATACCGAACGGTATTTACCTATGATGAAAAGCAGTTTGAGAACTGTCAGGAAGTAATTCTGAGATTTGACGGAATTGATACGATCGCGGATATTTATCTGAATGAATGTTATCTGGGAAAAGCAGACAATATGCACAGAGTCTGGGAATTTCCGGTTGGAGAACTGTTACAGGAAGGCGAGAATACACTTCGGGTTATCATCAGATCACCGTTGAAATTCATGGCAGAAGCTTTTAAAAAGTATAAAAATATTGGAAACGAGGATACAGTAGAGGGATTTATGCATCTTCGTAAAGCACATTATATGTCTGGATGGGACTGGGGTGCCTGTCTGCCGGATGGCGGTATTTTCCGTCCTGTAACTCTTCTGGGAATCGAGTCAGCCAGACTGGACAGCGTATATATCCGTCAGGTACATGAGGATGGAAAAGTACTGCTGATTCCGGAAGTGGATGTGGAGACAGTAGACGAAGCGGAAATTGATACAGATGAAAAAAACAGCGCAGAGATGCCTGATCAGGGCGTGGAAAGTGAAGCAGATGAGGATTTACTGGAATATGAAGTTACAGTAACTGCGCCAGATGGAACGAAAATTGTAAGTGACGGATCTCCGGATGAAATCGTAATCGAGAATCCACAGTTCTGGTGGCCAAACGGTCTGGGAGAGCAGCCATTATATCAGGTTCAGGTAGACCTGAAAGCAGGAGATAAAACCGTCGATACCTGGTGTAAGAAAATCGGACTTCGGACACTGACCATGCACATTGAGAAAGATGAGTGGGGAGAAAGCTTTGCTCACGAAGTGAATGGCTATCAGGTTTTTGCAATGGGTGCAGACTATATTCCAGAGGATAATCTGCTGCAGAGAACCTCAAAGGAACGTACCAGAGAATTACTTCTTCAGTGTAAGAGAGCAAACTTTAACACGATTCGTGTCTGGGGCGGCGGCTATTATCCGGAGGACTGGTTCTTTGATCTTTGTGATGAACTTGGCCTGATGGTATGGCAGGACTTTATGTTTGCCTGCTCGGTCTATGAACTGACACCGGAATTTGAGGCGAATATCCGTCAGGAATTTATTGATAATATCAAAAGAATCCGTCATCATGCGTCACTTGCACTGTGGTGTGGCAATAATGAGATGGAAATGTTTGTAAAACAGGGCACCTGGGTAACGAAACCTACAGAGGTGAGAGACTATCTGCTGATGTATGAGCGCATTATTCCGGAAGTACTCAGAGAATATGATCCTGATACATTTTACTGGCCGGCAAGTCCGTCATCAGGCGGATCTTTTGATGAGCCGAATGATCCGAATCGTGGAGATGTGCATTACTGGGAGGTATGGCATGGAAACAAGCCATTTGCGGAATATCGCAAATATTTCTTCCGCTATGCTTCTGAATTTGGTTTTCAGTCATTCCCGTCTGTTAAGACACTGGAGACGGTAACTGATGATCCGAGAGAACTGAATCCGTTTTCTTATGTGATGGAGAAACATCAGAGAAATTATGGCGGAAATGGAAAGATTGCCAAGTATATGCAGGCTGCCTATCGTTATCCGGAGAACTTCAGTGCTTTTGTATATGCCTCTCAGCTTCTTCAGGCAGATGGAATCCGCTATGGAGTAGAACATTACCGTAGAAACCGAGGTCGCTGTATGGGAGCAATCTACTGGCAGTTAAATGACTGTTGGCCGGTTATTTCCTGGTCATCCATTGATTATTATGGAAGATGGAAAGCTCTTCATTATTATGCTAAGAGGTTCTTTGCACCGGTAATGCTTTCCTGCGAGGAGCAGAGTTGGATGACAGTGGAAGCGGATATGAACCGTCAGCATTTCGAATTTGAGAAATCTATCCGCCTGAATGTGACAAATGAAACTTTGACTGCGCATAAAGTGCTGGTAAAATATGCAGTGCGCGATGCCAGTGCGAAAATCCTGCGTCAGGAAGAACAGTGGGTAGAAGTTCCTGCGCTTTCCAGTGTGTGGATGGATAAAGTAGAACTTCCGGGAATTGACTGCTTCAATGAATATGTAAGTTATGAAGCATGGGAGAATGAACAGATCATTTCTCAGGGAACAGTGATTTTCTCTTATCCGAAATATTTCCACTATCAGGATCCGAAGCTTTCAGTGAGAGTGGAAGGGGATGAGATTATTGTCAGTGCAGAAGCCTATGCTAAGAGCGTAGAAATTCAGAATGAGAACGACGATCTGATTCTGGAGGATAATTACTTCGATATGAATGCAGGCGAACGCAGAGTAAAAATCCTTGATGGAAAACCAGAAAACCTGAAAGTACGCAGTGTGTACGATATATAAGTCAGGACTTTGGGCAGACACTTACTTGATTCGTTTAAATAAGCGTTTGCCTTAATAGGTATTACGGTTGCAAAAGTCAATAATCGGCAAATAGAAATATATGAATATTGAAAAGCAGAAGAGATAGAAATTTTCTGATGGGAAATGAAATATATAAAAAATAAGAATCTCCGACATTTACAAAATGTAAGAGATTCTTATTTTAAATTAGTCGATCTTTTCGAGAGAATCCTTTGCGTTCTGAAGAACTGTATCAAAAGCAACAGCAGCTTTTGCGTATTCTTCGTCACTTTCGATGTTGGAAAGCATAGGATCGCCGCTTTCTGTGCGGGCAAATGTATAAAGGTAAACTTCACCACTCTGGTTCTGTCCATTCTCGTCCAGTGGGAGAAGTGCAATGTATTCTTTTGCATCTACCGGGAAAATAGTAAGGATCGCGCATTCTACCTCGGTATCATCTTCCATGGTAAGTGTGATAGTTTTGTGTTCTTCAGATGTGCCACATCCACTGCTGGAATCACATCCGCCGCCGCAGGAAGCGCAGTCACTTGGGTTACATCCGCCAAATGTAAATTCGTCACTCATTTTATATTCCTCATTCTTTCTTTTTTATCAGTGAGAGGGGAAATATCTGCCGCCTCAATTTCGTTTTATTGTAGCAGAAACACAGTAAGAATGCAAGCTGCTGTTCTCAGTAACTACACTACAATATAAAAAGATGTTTGTTACAGGTGCAAAACGTGTTATAATGGATAAAGACAGTGTTTATAGTAAATATTCAGATTATAAGGGGATCAGCTTATATGAAATTAATTTCATGGAATGTAAATGGAATCCGTGCCTGCATTGGCAAGGGATTTGAAGAGAGTTTTGCTGCGCTTGACGCAGATATTTTTTGCCTGCAGGAAACGAAGTGTCAGCAGGGACAGGTAGAACTGGAACTTCCGGGATATCATCAGTACTGGAATTATGCGAACAGACGCGGCTACTCCGGAACTGCTGTTTTTACAAAGAAAGAACCGATATCTGTAGCTTACGGTCTGGGAATCGAAGAGCATGATAAAGAAGGACGAGTGATCACTCTGGAATTTGAGAACTTTTATCTTGTGACTGTATATACACCAAATTCCCAGAGTGAATTACGCAGACTGGAATACCGTATGCACTGGGAAGAGGATTTCCTGGCATATCTTTTAAAATTACAGGAGAAGAAACCGGTGATTTGCTGTGGCGATTTCAATGTTGCCCATAAAGAAATTGACTTAAAGAATCCAAAGACAAATCGTAAAAACGCTGGCTTTACAGATGAAGAAAGAGCATGTTTTGATAAGGTACTTGAGAGCGGATTTATAGATACGTTCCGTTATTTTTATCCGGATGTGGAAGGAAGATATTCCTGGTGGTCTTACCGCTTTAAGGCGAGAGAGAAGAATGCGGGATGGAGAATTGACTATTTTATCACTTCTCCACAGCTGAAAGATAAGCTAAAAGGCGCTGAAATTCATTCTGATATCATGGGTTCAGACCATTGTCCGGTAGAACTTGAGATAGAATTAGATTGATGCACATCACAAAGTATGTTGCAAGACGTAGAGAGAACAGTGACGATTGACAGGGATGGCATATCATATGGACAGACATAAGCAGTAAGAAAGAAGATGGAGGAGACGAAGAGATGGTTGAACGCAGAAAGATAAGAACAGAAAAGGGGCTGGCTCTTGTACCTGGTGCAAATAAGCTCTCAGGTGGCTGTAATTTTGCAGTGGAGGTACCGGAGGGCAGCCAGGCATCTCTGGTTCTTTACAAAAAGAGATCAAGAAAACCTTTTGTGGAGATTCCTTTTACGCAAGAAGAAAGAATCGGGAATATGTATGCGTTATCCATCCCGGATTTTCAGCCAGAGGCATATGAATATAATTTTATGGTAGATGGAAAAGTTTACATCGATCCCTGTGCGTACCGGATTCTGGGAAGAGAGAAATTTGGTGCGGCAGTGGATGCGGATATTCATAAGGTAAGATGTGGATTTCTCCGAAATGAGGCATTTGACTGGGAAGGCGATAAAGAACCATCAATTCCATACCATGAAATGATTCTTTATAAACTACATGTAAGAGGATATACAAAGACAAACCGAACTGTAACAGGTACGAAAGGAACTTTTCAGGCCCTGGAAGAAATGATTCCATACTGGAAAGAACTGGGTATTAATACGATCGAGCTGATGCCTGCATATGAATTCATGGAAAGCGGCACATGCAGAGACGCAGAGAAAGAGGAAATGGTATCTGAAAAACGTACAGAGGGCCGCGTGAATTTCTGGGGTTACATACCAGGCTATTATTTTGCGCCAAAGAGATCTTACTGTGCCACAGATGACCCGGAGAAAGAGTTTAAGACACTGATTAAAAAGTTACATCAGGCTGGAATTGCCTGTATTATGGAAATGTATTTTCCGAAAGAATGCAACATGCTCGTAGTATTGCGGGCATTACAATTCTGGAAACTTTATTATCATGTGGACGGCTTTCATTTACTGGGAGAGGGAGTTCCGACAGAAATTCTTATGCATGATGCGATTCTGAGTAATACACGACTGATGTTTCACGATTTTAATGCAGATCAGATTATCAAAAAGAAAAAATCCGATAATAAATGTATTGCGCAATATGAGCCGGGATTTCAGCAGGATATGCGCAGATTTTTAAAAAGTGATGAAGATATGGTTGGTGTTGCGGCATATAGGTTCAGAAGAAATCCGAGAGATTACGCTGTTATCAACTACATGGCCTGTCAGGATGGCTTTACCCTGAATGATATGGTAACCTATAATTACAGACATAATGAAGCCAATCAGGAGAATAATCAGGATGGCAGCAGCTACAATTATTCATGGAACTGTGGTGTGGAAGGACCAAGCAGAAAGTTGCAGGTCCGTCAGATGAGAGAACGTCAGATAAGAAATGCGTTTCTTATGATGCTGCTCAGCCAGGGAGTGCCTCTGATTTATGGTGGAGATGAGATAGGAAATTCCCAGAACGGAAATAATAATGCGTATTGCCAGGACAACCAGGTAGGATGGATTGACTGGAAGGGTATGAAGAAGAATCGGGAACTGCTTGAATTTGTAAAAAGTGCGATTGCGTTTCGTAAAGAGCATCCGATCCTTCACGTGCCGGATGAATTGCGGGGCGTAGATTACAAGACAAAGGGACTGCCGGATGTTTCACTTCATGGAGAGCGTGCCTGGTATATGAATTCAGAGAATACTTCAAGATTACTTGGAATCATGTACTATGGTGCTTATGCAAAAAAAGCGGATGGAAGTGATGATGCTTCTGTTTATGTCGCATATAATTTTCATTGGGAAACCAGGGAATTTGCCCTTCCTAATCTGAGACATAAACGCTGGAAAAAGGTGATTGATACCAGTGCCGAAAAAGAAAATTACTTCCTTAAAGAAAGCGAAGAAAAATACAGTAAGAAGCTGGAGATCGCACCGCGTACGATCGTGGTATTGCTGGCAGTAGAGGAGGAGAAAGATGCATCCGTGGCTGCACTTTAAAACAATAACCAGACATAAACTGCTGGTCATGCATTATTGTTTCCGGGCAGGTCTGTATAAACAGGGACTGCTCCATGACTTGTCGAAATATGAACCGGTAGAATTTCTGGTTGGATGTAAATATTATCAGGGAGACCGAAGCCCGAATAATGCCGAGCGAGAGGAAACAGGACTGTCTAAGTCCTGGCTGCATCATAAGGGCAGAAATAAACATCATTTTGAATACTGGGTGGATTATGCGCCAGGAGATGAGCACATTATCAATGGCGTTCCTATGCCGCGTAAATATATCGCAGAGATGGTAATGGACAGAATCAGCGCGTCCAGAAATTATCTGGGTGATAAATATGACCAGCATCAGCCTTTGGAATATTTTATGAAGAGTAAAGAGAAGCTTTGGTTTATTCATCCAAAGACGAAGAGAGATCTGGAGGGACTGTTAAGGATTCTTAATGATCATGGAGAGAAAGTGTTAATTTCCTATATTAAGAATGTTTATCTGAAAAAGGATAAAAAAAGAGCTCATGCAAAACATGTGTCAAAAAGAACAGGTTCTAAAAAGTATCTTTCTTATTAATTTTCACACGCCACTATTCCGCGAGGTGTTTTGGCATAAAAAATGCCAAAATAAGGTGTAAAACCTAAAAACAGGCAAAAAAATAGCCAAAAATGAGAAATACACTTGTATGATATACAGGTAATGTGGTAAAGTAACCGGGTACGAGAGAGGTACGCGGTTATTTTTACGTTATGTAAAGGCTAAACATCCTGCGGGCTTTTTACAGAAGCAGGCAGGAAAGTATTTAAATGATAAGAAGGAGGAAAGAATTTGAGTAGTACAACAATGATCATATTATCTGCATTTGTGGTCTATCTTCTGTTCATGATAGTTATCGGTGTAGTTTATATGAAAAAGACAAACAACTCAGAAGACTATTTTCTGGGCGGACGTGGTCTGAACGCCTGGGTAGCTGCTCTTTCAGCGCAGGCATCGGATATGAGCGGATGGCTTCTGATGGGACTTCCGGGAGCAATTTATTCTCTTGGAACAGGCCAGATCTGGATTGCGGTAGGTTTATTTATCGGTACAGTATTAAACTGGGTCTGTATTTCACACAGACTTCGTAAATATACGATCGCAGCAAACAATTCCCTTACGATTCCTGCATATCTGGAGAACAGATTCCAGGATAAGAAGAGAATTTTGTTATTACTTTCATCTATTGTGATCGTAATCTTTTTCCTGGTGTATACAGCCTCTGCGCTTGCAGCAGGTGGTAAGCTTTTTAACACCGTATTTGGAATTGATTACCATATTGCACTGGCAATCGGAGCAGCAGTTATTCTCTGCTATACCTTTATGGGTGGATTTATGGCAGTATGTGTAACTGACTTTGTACAGGGAACACTGATGCTGATCGGTCTGCTGATCGTTCCGCTGGTTGCTTATTTCACATTAAGTGGAAATTTAAGTGATCTTCTGACTCAAAGTGGGGCACCGGGAGGAGCAGCAGCGTTTCTCAATCCATTTGAGAACGGAGAGCGCCCATATACATTTATTGAAATCTTTTCCCAGCTGGCATGGGGACTTGGATATTGTGGTATGCCGCATATTCTTACTCGATTTATGGCTGTAAAGAACGAGAAAGAATTAAAGAAATCCAGTGTGATTGCGATCGTATGGGATATTCTTTCGCTGACAGCTGCCTGCTTTATTGGTGTGATCGGACGTGCATATCTGCTTCCGGCTGTACTGGGAGAAGAAGGCGCTTCCTCAGCAGAGAGTGTATTTATCGAGATGATCAACAAGCTGTTTTCTACAGATCTGGCATTGCCGTTTATCGGAGGAATTTTCCTCTGTGGAATCCTGGCAGCAATCATGTCTACCGCGGATTCACAGCTTCTTGTAACAGCATCTGCGGCATCTGAGGATTTATATCATCAGTTTGTTAAGAAAGATGCAGATTCAAAGGAGGTTCTTACAGTTGCGAGAATCACAGTTATCGCTGTTTCTGTAGTGGCATTTATCATTGCGTGGAATCCGAACAGCAGTATTATGGGACTGGTATCTAATGCATGGGCTGGTCTGGGAGCTGCTTTCGGACCGACTGTGGTTATGTCTCTGTTCTGGAGAAGAACAAATCTGGCAGGTGCAGTTGCAGGTATCGTTTCCGGTGGTCTGACAGTTATCATCTGGGATTACATACCGCTTGCGGCAGGACAGACACTTGGAACTTATACGGGTCTTTACTCTCTGGCAGTAGGATTTGCAGTCAGCCTTGTAATGATCATCATCTTCAGCCTTGCTACGAAAGCACCGTCTAAAGAGATTACTGACGTATTCGATGAGGTAGCCGGAAGGAAATAAGGCTACGGTCCGATTTGTTTTTTGTAACAAAATAAGAATTAAATAGAAAGACTATCCATTTTCGGATGAATTTGTTATAATGGCAGTAGCGCAAAAAAAGCGTTACTGCTTTTTTATATTACGAAGAAGAAGGTGTCGTACATGAAGAAATATGATTATCTGATAGTAGGAGCAGGTCTTTTTGGTGCGGTATTTGCACATGAGGCTTCCAGACGGGGAAAAACCTGTCTTGTGATCGATAAGAGAAATCACATTGGCGGTAATATTTACACAGAAGAAGTGGAGGGAATCCAGGTACACAGATATGGTGCACATATTTTCCACACTTCCAGAAAACAGGTATGGGATTATATCAATCAGTTTGCAGAATTTAATCATTTCGTAAATTCGCCGATTGCAATCTATAAAGATGAATTATATAACCTGCCGTTTAATATGAATACGTTCCATCAGCTCTGGGGAGTACGCACTCCGGCAGAGGCAAAGGCGAAGATTCAGGGACAGATCGCAAGAATGCACATCACTCATCCGAAGAATCTGGAGGAACAGGCACTTGCCCTAGTCGGACAGGATGTATATGAGAAGCTTGTAGAAGGATATACAAGGAAACAGTGGGGCAGAGAGTGTAAAGATCTGCCGTCATTTATCATAAAAAGACTTCCTTTGCGTTATACTTATGATAATAACTACTTTAAGGATCCTTATCAGGGAATTCCGAAAGGTGGTTATACCCGCATTGTGAAGAAACTTCTTGAGGGCGTACAGGTATGCCTGAATACGGATTTCTTTGCAAACAGAGAAGAACTGACGGCACAGGCGGATAAGGTACTCTTTACAGGTATGATTGATGAATTCTATGATTACTGCTATGGAGAGCTGGAATACAGATCATTAAGATTTGAGACAGAAGTGCTGGATATGGGCAATTATCAGGGAAATGCAGTTGTAAATTATACGGACTATGAGGTTCCGTATACAAGAATCATTGAGCATAAGCATTTTGAGTTCGGTACACAGCCAAAGACTGTTATCACCAGAGAATATCCTGCGGCATGGGAGAAAGGCAAAGAGCCATATTATCCGGTAAATGATCCGAAGAACAGTGAGCTGTTTGACAAATATGAGCGCCGCGCATTAGAAGAGAAGAATGTGATCTTTGGCGGAAGACTTGGCATGTATCGTTACATGGATATGGATCAGGTTATTGAGGAGGCACTTTCTCTTGCAGAGACAGAACTTACTTATGAAGAACCGTGATATACGTTAGAAAAAAGTTTTAAGACAGTAACTGGAAAGGATAAATATATATGACAGATACACCAACAATTGCTCTTTATTACAAAGAGCATGACCCGATGAAGAGAAAGATGTTTCTTGATCAGTCTATCGCAGCAGGGGAAGACGAAGAGACAAATGCTGTTCGAAAAGAAATCTGGGAGATTCGCTATGGCGGTCCTTCAGAACTGGGACCGGATACACGCGCAGATGGATACCTGGCATTGTGGATGGCCATGGAATACAGTAAAGATGCTGCTGGAAGAATGTTTGGCGGTAAGAGAGCACGCAAGGAAGTTGAGAAGAATCTTGCCAGAATGAAATTCAAAGAATTGCAGGAGAAGAGTGAACTTCACAGAGAACTGCTTTACAGAGAGTGCTGCCATATGGTAAAGACTTATATGGAACTTTGTGAGAAGGACAAGACATATAATACAACTTTGTGTGGAATTATTCCTATCAGCGAGAAGAGTGCAAAGAATAAGCTTCAGAATGATATATATACGACTGCAGTTGCATTTCCAGAGGAAATTAATATGCAGCAGGAACTGGAAATCATCACAAGGGCAGCAAGAGAAGCTTACGAGGATCATTTTCCGGGAGAAGGCGGATTATAAGAGATAAGGATACGCCAATAAAAATTACTGGAGGCATACATGAACAAAGAGAATTTGACAGCTTATGAAGTTGTGACAGAAGAGGAACTGACAGATATTCATTCTAAGGGATGGCTTCTTCGCCATAAGAAAACTGGCGCCAGAGTCATGCTGATCGAGAATGATGATGAGAATAAAGTATTTAATATCGCATTCCGTACACCGCCTAAGGACAGCACTGGTGTTGCGCATATCCTGGAGCACAGTGTACTTTGCGGATCTAATGACTTTCCGTTAAAAGATCCTTTTGTAGAACTTGTAAAAGGATCTCTGAACACATTCCTGAATGCGATGACTTATCCGGACAAAACATGCTATCCTGTGGCAAGCTGTAATGACCAGGATTTTCAGAATCTGATGCATGTTTATCTGGATGCGGTATTTTATCCGAATATCTATAAAAGAGAAGAGATTTTCCGTCAGGAAGGCTGGAACTATCATCTGGAACAGAAGGAAGGACCGCTGAAATATAACGGTGTTGTATATAATGAGATGAAGGGAGTATTTTCTTCGCCGGATGATGTTCTGGCAAGAAAGATTCAGGAAGCACTTTTAAAAGATACGCCATATGCATATGAGTCCGGTGGTGATCCGGATGCGATTCCTGAACTTACGAGAGAGAAGTTTTTAGATTTTCACAGTAAGTACTATCATCCATCGAACAGTTATATTTATCTTTACGGAAATGTTGATTTTGCAAAAGAACTGGAATTTATTGATGAAGAGTATTTAAGCCATTATGAAAAGAAAGTCGTTGATTCTGAAGTCGCATTACAGAAACCTTTCTTAACTCCGGAGACATTAAAAGATACCTACTCTGTTTCTGAAGAGGAAGAAGAGGGCGTGTATTTAAGTTATAATGTAGCTGCAGGGGACAGTTGCGATAATGAACGCGGACTTGCTATGCAGATTCTTGATTATGTACTCTTCACTATGCCTGGAGCACCGGTCAGAAAGAAGCTGATCGATGCTGGTCTTGGAAAAGATGTGGATAGTTATTATGATGGAGGAATTCAGCAGCCCTTATTTTCTATTATCGTAAAGAATGCCGGCAAAGGAAAGGAAAATCTGTTTATTCAGACCGTAGAGGAGGCCCTGAAGGAACAGGTGGAAAAAGGTCTTAATAAAAAGGCAATTTATTCTGCAATCAATAATTATGAATTTAAGTATAGAGAAGCTGATTTTGGACGTTTTCCTAAGGGATTGATCTATGGCCTCAATTTCTTAAACAGCTGGCTTTATGATGATGCCAAAGCGTTGGAGCTTGCGGATTCACTGACTCCACTTGCTACGTTAAAAGAAAAAGTAGATACGGGTTATTTTGAACAGCTTATTAAAGAGAGTTTTTTAGATAACACACATAAAGCATATGTATCCGGAAGAAGGCAAGAATGAACGTCTGGAAGAAGAATTAAAAGCGCAGCTTGCTAAGATGAAGAATAAATTAAATAGCAAGCAGTTAAATTATCTGATTGAAGATACGAAAAAGTTAAAAGAATTTCAGGAAACACCATCGACACAGGAAGAATTAGAAAAGATTCCTACTTTGAGCCTGAGTGACATCTCAAGAGAGGTGCGTCCATTTAAAAAT
>OGZJ01000653.1_pt1 | contig 12134 bp, 8 predicted proteins | sample 1576831 | NCBI WGS metagenome assembly OGZJ01 (sample SAMEA3541518, study PRJEB24748) | human gut metagenome | biome: human gut; feature: human-associated habitat; material: faeces | place: China | collected 2012
GACTAACAATATATTTATAAAAGAATTTAATAACTTATATTCTGAGGTAGAGCAAGTTGCAAAAGAAATAGTAAATTTAGTAAGAGATAAAGGTGTAAGATATAGAGATATAACAGTAGCTACTAGGGATTTAAATAAATATGACTTTTTAGTTAGGTCTATATTTAATGAATATAAAATACCAAACTTTATAGATAAAAAAAGAGAAGCAAAAGCAAACCCTATAATAGTACTTATCATCTCTGCATTAGAAATGAAAAATAGACGATATAGTTATGAAACTATGTTTAGATATTTAAAAAGTGGACTTATAGGAATAAGTAAAGAAGATATAAGCTTACTTGAAAATTATGTATTAGCTAACGGAATTAAAGGTAAAAAATGGTTTGAAGATAAATGGGAATATAGATTATATCATAATATAATATCTGATGAGAATGATTACGAAGTAGAAGTAAGAGAAAAGGTTAATGAAATAAAAGATAAAGTACTGAGTCCTATAATTACTTTACAAGAAAAGCTAAAAGGTAAAAATAAAGTACAAGATATATGTAGATATGTATATGAGTTTTTACTTGATATAAATATGCCAGAAACTATTGAAAACTTAGTAATTAATTTTAAAAATAAAGGTGAACTAGATATAGCTAACCAGTATTCTCAGGTATTTAATATAGTGGTAGAAATACTTGACCAAATGGTAGAAATAATGAGTGAAGAAAGTATATCCTTAGATAAATTTGTAAAGCTAATAAGTTTAGGATTTGATGAATATGAATTAGGGTTAGTTCCACCAAGTATAGATCAAGTTCTTGTAAGTAGTGTAGATAGAATGAAAAACTCAAATACTAAGTATCTTTACTTAATAGGTATAACTGATGGAACTTTTCCACTTATAGCAAAAGATAATGGATTATTAAGTGATAATGATAGAGAAAACTTACAAAAAAAAGGTGTAGAAGTAAATATAGATAGTAAAACTAAAACTTTTGAAGAACAGTTTTTAGTTTATAAGGCATTAACATCAACTAGTGAAAATTTAATAATAACTTATCCTATAGCAGACCATGAAGGTAAAACATTAAGACCTTCTGTTATAATATCTAGGTTAAAAAAATTATTCCCTAATATAGATAACAAAAGTTATTTAATAGAAGAAGATGCAAATAGTGATGAGGAAGTTTTAAATAAAATAAGTACTAAAGCACCAACTTTTAACGAACTTATAAATAAAATAAAAGAGTTTGATGATACAAAAGAAATAAATGACATTTGGTTAGATGTATATAGATATTATATAACTGATGAAGAGTACAAAGAAATAGCTAAGAAGGTTATAACAGGATTAACATATACAAATCAGGTAGAAAAAGTAGAAGAAGAAAAGATAAAGAAATTATATGATAACACAGCTCTTAGCGTATCGAGATTAGAAACTTATGCAAGATGTCCATTTGCATATTTTATGCAATATGGATTAAAGGCAAAGGAAAGAAAAGAATATTCATTTACAGCTCCTGATTTAGGCACATTTATACATAATATATTAGATACATTCTCTAAGAATATGGAAAAAGATAAATTAACTTGGAGAGATATAAGTGAAGATTATATAATAGAACAAGTTTCAAGAATAGTTGAGAATATAGTATCTAAGGTTCCGGGGTATATTCTTGAAAGTTCATCAAGATATAGATATTTAGCATATAGATTAAAGAAAATGCTTATATCTGCAATAACTATAATAAGTGAGCAAATAAAGCAAGGATCATTTGAACCAAGTGACTATGAAGTAGACTTTGGAGTATATGGAAAATATCCTCCTATAAAAATAGTATTAACTAATGGTGAAGAAATAAACTTAAGAGGACAAATTGACAGGGTAGATGAACTTAATAGTGAAGAAGGAAAATATATAAGAATAATTGATTATAAATCTAGTAAAAGAGAATTAAGTTTAACTGATATATATCATGGTTTACAACTTCAATTATTAGTTTACTTAGATGCAATACTAGAAAGTAATATTGGAGCAAAACCAGCTGGTATACTATACTCATCAATAGATGACCCTATAGCTAAATTTGATGAAAATAAAGAAGATGATGATATAAGAGAAGAAATTCTTAAAAAATTAAAAATGCAAGGTTTACTTATAAAAGATCCTAACATAATAAAAGAAATGGACAAGTCATTAGCAAGTGGAGAAAGGTCTACATCACTTATTATACCTGCAAACTTAAATAAAGATGGAAGTTTAGGTAGATATACAAAAGGTGTTACAATAGAAGAGTTTGAAGTAATAAGAAAATATGTAAAAGAAACTATAAAAGATATATGTGAAGATATGCTTGATGGAAATATAAGTATAGCTCCTTACAAGAATAAAGATAAAAATTCTTGTGAGTTTTGTGAATACTCATCAGTATGTCAATTTGACAGTAGTTTAAAAGATAATAATTATAAAATAATAAACAAAAAAAGTGATGATGAAATAATAAGAATGATGAAGGGAGAGGTTGAATAATGAGTTCTCCTAAATGGACAAAAGAACAACAAGCAGTTATAGATAGTAGAAATTCAAATTTATTAGTAGCTGCTGCTGCAGGTTCTGGAAAAACAGCGGTACTAGTTGAACGTATAATACAAATGATAACAGATAAAGATAATCCAATAGATATAGATAAATTATTAGTTGTTACATTTACAAATGCAGCGGCATCTGAGATGAGAGAAAGAATCGGTGATGCTATAGGTAAAGCTTTAGATAAAGAACCAGAAAATACTCACCTACAAAAACAATTAGTACTTTTAAATAAAGCAAGTATAACAACAATACATTCATTCTGCTTAGAAGTTATAAAGTCTAACTTCCATAAAATAAATTTAGATCCTAACTTTAGGATAGGAGATACAACAGAATGTACATTATTAAAGCAAGAAGCGATAGAAGATGTATTTGAAGCGTTGTACGTGGAACAAAATGAGGGATTTTTAAACTTGATAGAAAGTTATGCGGAAAAAAGAGGAGATAGCAATGTACAAGATATAATTTTAGGAATATATAATTTTTCAATGGCATCTCCAGACCCTAAAAAATGGTTAGAAGATTCAGCAGAAAAATTTAACATAGATGATAACTTTGACTTTTCTAAATCAGATTGGGCTAAATCGATATTAGGTACTGTTTATATGGAAATAGAAGGAATAGAATCTAGTATGAAAAAGTCACTAGAGGAGCTTTATGGTATTGAAGAGTTGGAAACTTATTTACCTAAATTTAGGAATGACTATGAAGGTATAAAAAGAATATTAGATGCTTGCGATGAAAAAAATGACAATGCATGGAATGATACTTTCATGGCCATGTCATCTATTGAATTTGAAAACTATACTAAAGGAGTAAAAAGGCTTCCAAAGGATACTCCAGATTATATAACTGATATTAAAAAAAGAGCAGATGATATAAGAAAAAATGCTAAGAAAACAGTACAAAATATGGTTTCTTCAATTTTTAGAAAAGAAAATGATGATATAAAAGAAGAAATTAAATACTTATACAAAATAGTAAAATCAATATCAGATACAGTTCTTAAGTTTGAAGAAGCTTATAGCAATAAAAAGAGGGATAAAGGAATTATAGATTTTAATGATATTGAACATTTTGCATTAAAAATACTTATTCAAAAGGATGAAGATGGTAAAGATATTCCTTCAGATATAGCATTATCTTATAGAGAGAAGTTTGAAGAAATATTTATAGATGAATATCAAGATAGTAATTTTGTTCAAGAAGTACTTTTAAGTAATATAGCTAAGATAAAAACTCCAAATAGATTTATGGTTGGAGATGTAAAGCAAAGTATATATAGATTTAGACAAGCCAAACCAGAAATATTTTTAGATAAATATTCAAAATATGATACAGAAAAAGGTGCATTACATAGAAAAATAATGCTTTATAAAAACTTTAGAAGTAGAGAAGAAGTTGTAAACTGCGCAAATTATATATTTGAAAATACTATGAGTAAACAAATCGGTGATATTGATTATACTGAAGATGAAAGGCTTAATTTAGGTGCAGTATTTAAAGAAAATGAAAATGAAAATGAAAATGCTATAGTTGGAGGACCTTCTGAAATTCATATAATACAAACTAAAGCAAATATAAATGACTCAAAAGATGATAATGATAAAGAATTATCTGATGAAGAGGAAGAAGAAATAGACAACATTCAAATAGAAGCTAGAATGGTTGGTAAAATAATACAAGAAATGATGAATCCTAAAAGTGATGGAAAGATTCAAATGGTTTATGATAAGAAACTAGATGATTATAGACCAGTAGAATTTAAAGATATAGTAATATTACTTAGAGCAACATCTGCTTGGGCTCCAGTATTTGCTGATGAACTTATGAATATGGATATACCAACATATGCAGATATAGGTGTAGGATACTTTGAAACAATAGAAATAAAAACAATAATGAGTTTATTACAAGTTATAGATAATCCTATGCAAGATATACATCTTTTAGCTGTACTTAAGTCACCTATATGTGGATTTACTCCTGAAGAACTTATAGATATAAGAGTAGAGGATAACCAAAAAACTTTTTACGAGGCTTTAGAAAAGTATAGTAATCAAGAAGATGAGATAGGTCATAAGTGTTTAGACTTTTTAAATAAATTACAGGACTATAAAGAAAAGTCATTGTATATGAGTACAGATGAATTTCTATGGTACTTATATACTAAAACAGGATATTTTGCATATGTTGGAGCATTACCAGGAGGGTCTCAAAGACAAGCAAACTTAAAAATATTGTTTGAAAGGGCTAAACAATTTGAAGAAACAAGCTTTAAGGGTATATTTAATTTTATAAACTTTATAAGCAAATTGAAAAAGTCAAATACTGATATGGGTAGTGCTAAGACACTTGGAGAAAATGCAAATGTAGTTAGAATTATGAGTATACATAAAAGTAAAGGACTAGAATTCCCTGTTGTTATATGTTCAGGAATGGGGAAAAACTTTAATAACCAAGACTTTAGAAAAAGTATATTATATCATCATGATTTAGGATATGGTCCAGAGTTAGTTGATTATAAAAGAAGAATATCTTATCCAAGTATAGCAAAGGAAGCTTTAAAAAGCAGAATAAATATAGAAAACTTATCAGAAGAGATGAGGGTTTTATATGTTGCATTTACAAGACCAAAGGAAAAATTAATTATAACAGGCTCTTCTAGAGATATAAACAAGAGTATAACTTCATGGTCAAATGGAATAGGCTTAAATCAACCAATATCTAAATATAAAATTCTAAAAGGACGAAGTTTTTTAGATTGGATAATGCCATCAGTATTAAAGCATAAGGATTTAGAAAATATTAGAGAAATGGCGGAAGTAGAGTTAGACTACATAGACAATCATCCATCAAAATGGGAATCTAAAATTTGGTATAAAGAAGATGTAATTTTAGAAACTAAAGAAGATGAAGAAGATAAATGTGTAAGAGATACATTAGAAAATTTAGATATAGATAAACCAAGTACTTCTTATTATGATAAAATAAAGGAAAAGTTAGATTATAAATATAAATATGAGGTATCAACAGAAAAACCAGCAAGTATATCTGTAACTGAAATAAAGAAAATACAAAATTCTTATGAAGAAGAGTTTACTCAAGATATATTTAATACAAAAATAAATTTAAAGAAACCTTTATTTATGCAAGAAAAAACTGAAGATAAAATTACTGGTGCTGAAAAAGGAAATTTAGTCCATTTAATAATGGAACTTTTAGATTTTAATAAAATAAATACTATAGATGAAATAAAAGATCAGATAAATACATTTATAAAGAAAAATATCATAACTGAAAAACAATCAACTGCTATAAATCCATATAAGATATATAAATTCTTTAAATCAAATATTGGACAAAGAATGCTTAAATCGCCATTTTTAAAGAAAGAGCAACCTATATACTCACAAATAAAAATTAAGGATGTATATATATATGAAGATTTAATTAAAGATGAGGATTTAAATTTATATGACGATGAAACTATAATGCTTAGAGGTATTATAGATGCATACTTTGAAGAAGATGAAAAGATAGTAATAGTTGATTATAAAACTGACTTTGTAAATGATGAAAATAAAGAAGAGGTTATAAATAGATATAAAAAGCAATTAGATTTATATGCTGAAGTTGTAGAAAATCTTACAGGAAAAGAAGTTAAAGAAAAATGTATATACTTATTTAGTATTGATGAAGAAGTATCAATATAATACATTTATAGATTAAAGATAAGGTACTTTAAAAATTATACAATTAGGGAGATTTTTAAATGGATAAAATACATATAAAAGATTTAGAGATAATTGGATTTCATGGAGCAATACCAGAAGAAAAAGTTTTAGGTCAAAAATTTGTTTTAAGTTTTGAATTAGATGTTGATCTTCGTCAAGCTGGAAAGAATGATGATTTAACTAAGACAGTTCATTATGGAGAATTAGCTCAAAAGGTAGAAGAAGAATTTTCTAAAACATCTTATGATTTAATAGAAAAAGCGGCTGAAGAGATATGTGAATTTGTATTACTTAACTATCCTTTAGTAAAAAAGGTAAAGTTATTACTAAAAAAACCATGGGCGCCAACTAGAAAACATGTAGAATATGTAGCTGTTGAAATTGAGAGAAAATGGAACAAAGTATATATAGCTGCAGGATCTAATCTAGGAGATAAGGAAGAAACTTTAAAAGAAGCTATATATATAATAGATAAAAGAAAAGACTGTGTAGTTACAAAAGTATCTAATTTCTATACTACTGATCCAGTAGGATATGAAGATCAGGATCAGTTTGTAAATTGTGTATTTGAAATAAATACACTACAAACACCAAGTGAACTTATGGATACTTTATTAGAAGTTGAGAAAGACTTTAAAAGAGAAAGAATAATAAGATGGGGCCCAAGAACTTTAGATTTAGATATAATATTTTATAATGATATAATTTCATATGATGAACACATACTTATACCTCATCCGAGAGCTCACGAAAGACAATTTGTTATGAAACCTATGTGTGATATAAATCCATATTATGTACACCCTATATACAGAAAGAGGGTAATGGATATATCTAGCGAATTAGGTGAGTTATAGAATATATAGCCCTTAACTTAAAATTTTATTTTAGGTTGAGGGTATTTTTACAATAAAATACTAATTTTTAAAAATATATAAAGAGACTATTTATGAAAATTATGATTTTTAAGTTAAGGACACAGTCTATAGTGGTATAAATTAATTGACAATAAAAAACTATTAATTTAAAATAAAATGAAAATTGATGGTAATTATATATAATATTAATTAAAAAAACAAAAACATCAAAGGAGTGACATACATGAAAAGACTAGAGGGTAAAATAGCATTAGTTACATCAGGGACAAGAGGAATAGGGCTTCAAACTGTTAAGACATTAGCAGCTAATGGAGCAACAGTGTATATAGGGGCAAGAAGATTAGATGCAGCACAAGAAATATGTGAAGAATTAGAAGTTGATAATTATAAAGCAAAACCAGTTTACTTTGATGCAACAAAAGAAGAAACTTATAAAACAATGGTTGAAGAAGTTATAAAAGATGCTGGTAGAATAGATATATTAGTAAATAATTTTGGAACTACAGATGCACAAAAAGACAAAAATCTAGTAGATGGAGATACAGACACATTCTTTGATACAGTAAATACTAATTTAAAAAGTGTATACTTACCATGTAAAGCAGTGGTTCCTTATATGATAGAAAATGGTGGTGGAAGTATAATAAATATATCTACCATAGGCTCTATAGTACCAGATTTAGGAAGACTTGGATATGTTGTTTCAAAGTCAGGTGTAAATGCACTTACAGAAAATATAGCAGTTCAATATGCTAGACATAACATAAGATGTAATGCAGTTTTACCAGGTCTTATAGCTACAGATGCAGCACTTAATAACATGAGTCAAGAGTTTATAGATTCGTTTTTAAAACATGTTCCACTTAATAGATTTGGATTACCTACAGATATAGCTAATGCAGTATTGTTTTTAGCAAGTGATGAATCATCATTTATAACAGGAGAAATATTAAGTGTAGCAGGAGGATTTGCTAAACCATCACCTTTATATGGAGATAACGTTAGAGGATAAATTTTAAAGGGTATTGTTAATAATATATATTAGCAGTACCCTTTAATTTTTTAATTATATACATATTTAATTTAGAATAATATATTTGATATAGTAGGCATCAATCATATAGGAACAATCAAAAATATACTTATTAAATACTGTTAAATGATAGAAATTTATTGACTATTTAAATTAATAAATATATTCTTATAAAGGATTAATTGAGAATAATAAAATATATGGTAAACATATAAGTTTTTAATATATAAATATATATTAAGGCTATAAAATATAATAAATATACAAGAAGGAGATTAGATGTGAGTAAAACAATAAGTTCAAACAGAACAAAAGGAATAATATGTATAATATTATCTGCTCTAGGCTTTGCACTAATGTCAGCATGCGTAAAGCTAGCAGGAGATTTACCTAACTTTCAAAAAGTGTTTTTTAGAAATTTAGTATCTGCAATTATAGCCCTATACTTAATACTTAAGCATAAGGGAAGTTTAACAGGAAAAAAAGAGAATAGAAAGATATTATTGATGAGATCTACATTTGGAACTATAGGTGTAATTTTAAATTATTATGCCATAGATAAACTGGTACTATCTGATGCAAATATGCTAAATAAATTAAGTCCTTTCTTATCAGTACTTCTATGTGCATGGTTTTTAAAAGAGAAAATAAATAAAAGACAAATAATATCAATTTTAATTGCATTTACAGGTGCATTACTAATAATAAAGCCTACATTTAGTATAGAAGTTATACCATATTTAGCTGGTATCTTTGGTGCATTGAGTGCGGCATCAGCGTATACTTGTTTAAGAGTATTAGGAAATAAGGAAGAATCTTATACTATAGTATTTTTCTTCTCAATGTTCTCATTAATAACTATTTTACCGATATTTATATATGTGTATGAACCAATGACAACATCTCAATTAATATATTTACTTTTAGCAGGAGTATTTGCTAGTTTAGGTCAGTTTGGAATAACACTAGCATACAGATATGCACCAGCTAAAGAAATATCTATATTTGATTATACTAATATAATTTTCTCTGCTATACTTAGCATATTTATATTTAATCAATATCCAGATATACTAAGTACTATAGGATATATAGTAGTATTCTCTGCAGCTTTTTATACATTCTTATATAATAAAAAATTAGATAAAATGGAAAAGGAAAATTAGTAAAAATAGTTTGAATTAATTTATTATATACAATAATATGGTTATATATAAAATAACTAATGATAAGGTGTGACTAAATGGAAGAATTAAAAAAATCAATTAAAGAAATAGTAGAACAAAACATTGTAAAAGTAGTTATAAGTAATAAAAAAGATAAAGAAGAAAAATATAATAAGATAGTAATTTTACTTAAAGAGAATTCTAAGAAAAAGTATTATCAAATAGAGAAATATACAGATAAGCAAGTATTCCATGAAAATATTGAACTAAATATGTTAGAAGAAAAAATATTAGAGTTTATGGAATCTAAGTATAAGCAACTTTCTGCATGGGCAACAGATATGAATTTTGACTTAAAAATTTCTAAAAAAAATAAGGTATTTCTAGGAAAGAAAAAAAGTAATAATTCAAACATTATTACCAAAGGACATAATAAAGAAAAAAATTATATCTTAAAAGAAGGTACAATAATACAACCACTAATAGATTTAGGTGTATTTACAAAAGAAGGAAAAGTTGTAAATTCTCAATATGATAAGTATAAGCAAATAAATAGATTTATAGAAATTATAGACGATGAAGTAAAGAAAAATAACTTTGAAGAATTAACGGTACTAGATTTTGGATGTGGAAAATCATACTTAACCTTCGTTTTATATTACTACTTTACTGAAATAAAGAAAATTAATGTAAAGATGATAGGATTAGATTTAAAAGCTGATGTTATTAAAAAATGTAATGATATAGCTAAAAAATATAATTATGAAAATTTAAGTTTTGAACTTGGTGATATAAATGGATTCAAATATAACAATAAAGTTGATATGGTAATAACTTTACATGCATGTGATACTGCAACTGATTACGCTTTATACAATGCTATAAAGTGGAATACAAAGATGATATTCTCAGTACCGTGTTGTCAGCATGAATTTAACAGTCAAATGAAACCAGAAAATTTACCGATATTATCCAGATATGGAATAGTTAAGGAAAGAGTATCGGCACTTATGACAGATGCCCTTAGAGCTAATTTGTTAGAGGTTTTAGGATATAAAACTCAGTTATTAGAGTTTATAGACATATCTCACTCACCTAAAAATATTTTAATAAGAGCATCAAAATCAAATATATCAAAAGAGAAAAAAGATAGAGCTTTAAAAGAAGTTAATGATTTAATAAAAGAATTTAATTTTAATTCAACATTATACAATTTATTAAAGGAAGATAATTTAATATAATAAAAAAGTCATCCCAAAACGGATGACTTTTTATATGCTAAAGTATTAGAAAATGTATGTGCTATGGATAACTTGTAATCTAATAATTTTTTTGAACAATGATATATCACTAGCAGCATAAGTAGGTTAAATTTTATATTTCAATTTTATCTAAATTTAACATCTTATTAAAATAAGAACTTTTAGAAAAATGATTTAATATATAGTTAGCAGATAAACCTATAAATATACCAGTACCAATACCTACCATAGATAATATAGGTAAGTATAAAAATATATTGAAATTTTTAAATATAATAGATGCAGCAAATAATTGACCAACATTATGAAGTACAGCAGCAGAAGTGCTAACCCCTATAACTGATACATATCTTCTACCTAATTGTTTCACTAATATTGTTACTATAAAGCTTAATACTCCTCCTGAAATGCTATATAGTAGGGAAGAGACACTACCACCTAGAATTGAAGATAATAGTATTTTAAGTATTAATATAATAAAAGAATCTTTGTAGCTATCTAAAGTATATACAGAAATAACTATAATTAAATTAGCAAGTCCAAGTTTAGCACCTGGAGCTATAAATGGAACAGGTAGCATACGCTCGATTAAAGATAGTACTAAGGCCATAGAAACAAGTAGACCCATATAAACCATTTTATAAATTTTATTCTGTTTAGTCATAATTAATGAGATAGTATCAAATCATCAGAACTATCATATTCATCTCCTTTTATTTCTATTATTAATTCGTTAGGTAAGCATATTAATGTTTTACCTATCTTAGAAATGCTTCCCTGCTTAATACAAAGTTCATCTTTACAATCAGCGTCTACAATCTTTATTTCATTGCCATTTATAACAATTGTATTATTTCCATGATCGGTTGATATTGATAATCTTTTTTCAAAAGCCAAGGGCAAATCAATAGTAGTATGTACTTTGCCATTGACTTTAATAGTAGCATATAAGTTTTTATTATTTTTAGATACTACATTAGAATATATAAAATGTGGTATGAATGAAAAAATTATAAGAATTACTATTATAACTAAATCCATCTTTTTAAAAATTTTCATAATAATCCCCTTAAAATTTAATTAAAAAATTATCATAATTAGATTTTAGAGTAAAAAATTACTATATGGCAATATAAAAATAGTTTTAATATAGTAAATTTGAAATATTAGTTAGAAAAATATATAATATAAAATTTTAATATATTACTTAGAGTTAGTTTATTGACTTTAGACTTACTTAGTGATAAATGTATACTATATAAAATATTAAATAAATACAAATTATCATTAAGACCGTTTATAGTGATGATAGTAACCATGATAGTAGGGATATTTGTAATTATCATGACATTGAAAAGCCCATTTGATATATCATTTTTAATTCTTGTAGTTGGAATGATAACAAATAAAAAAATATTTGAAAAAGAGTTTATATTAATTTAGAAGTTGGGTATATTTCTAAATTATATAG
>OGZJ01000657.1_pt1 | contig 12099 bp, 10 predicted proteins | sample 1576831 | NCBI WGS metagenome assembly OGZJ01 (sample SAMEA3541518, study PRJEB24748) | human gut metagenome | biome: human gut; feature: human-associated habitat; material: faeces | place: China | collected 2012
GTATCGGATGTATTCATGATATTTACTACACCCAGATAAGATGTCATTTCTTTCAGATTCAGTTTCTGTAGAGTGTCAAGATAGACAGTCAGGGTATCTTCCGGTGAAAGAATATCCGGATCAGCCAGATTGGCTATGAGACCGCCGACGAGCTCATCTTCAAGGGAACTTGTACGCTGAATCTCCCATTTTTCTTTTTTATCACTGCCGGTATTAATAAGCTGAATGGAACAGTCTGTTTCAGTTGAATCATATTTGTTCGTATCCAAAAGATGATTCAGAATCAGATAATGTGCCTCAAGTGATTTGGAAGAATCTTTGATATTTCCAGTCTGGGCCTGTGCAGCTTCTGTGATTTCGGTCCGAAGCAGTTCTGCTGCGAAATCTCTGGCAAGAGGCTTGGCATCGATTGTAGTAAGTTTCACAGAAGCAGTGGCTGAATTATTTGCCGTGTCGACGCTGATATCCAGAATTTTGTAATCAAATTTCTGGAAAAAGAGAGAAAATACTTCATTGATTTCATCGGATAATGCAGTGTTTTCTGTAGCATCGGGGAACAGCTCTTTATACGGTATATATTTTTGAGTTGTTTCTGAATTAAGATTCTTTAACTGATCCAACTCATTTCTGACAACATTTTTTACATTTGACCCGCTTTTATGTGAACAGCCGCTGTTCATAAATACAGCGAAAAAAACAAATAAAATATAAAGCAAAGGAGCCAGACGTTTCTTTGTGTTCATGCGTATTCTTTCCTTTCACAATACTTTCTGAGTATTTTACCAGATTTTGCGGTGACTGTCAAAAAAACGAAAAACATGAACGAATTTCATAAAATAAACGTGAAAAAATTGTGAAAAATGACATCATTTAGATGCAAAGCTTTTTTTTTAAGATAGAATCTGATATGATAGGGAAGTGAAAGTTACAGGAAAACGTAACTATATAAATACGAAGTAAAAAAATAGTAGTGTATAATAGATGTCGACATCAAAAATGCGATAATATCAAGGAGGCAACTATGAAAAAACGTATTATCATCGTTTTGGGAATCCTGATTGCTGCGGGTGGTATTGGAAGTGGCGTATGGTATCATTTTAATGGAAGTGGTCAGAGTGGCTCCGGGGATACAGTAGTTTATGTATCTAAAGTGAGTGTGATCACAGGAGCTGAAACAGCTGCGACCAACCGCTTTGCAGGTGTAGTGGAACCACAGGAAACTGTAAACGTTAAGATAGAAAGCGGACGTAAAGTAAAAGAGGTTCAGGTAAAGACCGGTGAAGAGGTAAAAAAAGGCCAGCTTCTTTTTGAATATGATCTTAGCAGTATCGAGGATGACTTAAAGCAGGCACAGCTTGATCTGGATAGATTAAAGAATGAGCAGATCAGCCTGACAGAACAGATTTCTACTTTGGAAGCTGAGAAGAAAAAGGCAAAAGCGGAAGATCAGCTTTCATACACGATTGAGATTGAAACAAATAAAATGAATCTCAAGAAAAATGAATATAGCCAGAAGAGTAAACAGCCTGAAATTGATAAGCTTCAGAGTGCCACACAGAATACAGAAGTCAGAAGTGAGATTGATGGTGTGATTCAGAAAATTGACACCTCCAAGATGACAAGTGATGACGGAGATTCTGTGGATGACAGTAGCGCAATGGATAGCACCTCATCAAGTGACAGCAGTTCAGACAGCTCTGCATTTATTACAATTCTCAGTACCGGGGCTTATCGGGTAAAGGGAAAAGTTAATGAACAGAATAGAGATTCGATTGTGCCTGGTGAAGCTGTAATTATCAGATCCAGAGTAGATAGCAGTAAGACGTGGAAGGGAACAATGGGATCTATTGATGTTAATAATGGAACATCAGATGATAGCAGCAATGATATGTATTTTGGAATGTCGAGCACAAGTTCTGATGATCAGACGACATCTACTTCATATCCTTTTTATGTTGAACTGGATTCTTCAGAGAATCTGATGCTTGGACAGCATGTATACATAGAGCGTGATATCGGGCAGGATGATCAGAAAGATGGACTGTGGCTCAGTGACTATTATATTCTGGACACAGACACCAATGAGCCGTATGTATGGGCTGCCAATGACAAGAACAGACTGGAGAAGCGTTATGTAACTTTAGGAAAGCATGATGATGATCTGGGCGAATATGAAATTGTTGATGGTCTGACAAAGAAAGACGCGATTGCATTCCCGACAGAAGCTTTGGAAGAAGGGGAGAAAACAGAAGTTGGAGATCTGGCACAGACAATGAGCGGTGGTGCTGACGGAATTACAGATATGGATGATGATTCCTATGGAGCGGATGGATCTGTCAGTGATATGACAGATATGGAATCATCTGCGGATGATTTTACAGAGCCGGATATGGATGAAAGCTCAACAGACACAACAGACAATAGTTCTGATACAGATGATGTAATTGATCCGAATGAAGAACTTGTACCAATCGATGAGGCACCGGGTATGAGCGCAGACGGAGATGTGGAGGGGATTGAATGATACTGGAATTAAAAGGTATTTATAAAGAATATCTGCAGGGTAAAATGAAAGTCCCGGTATTAAAAGACGTAAATTTTTCTATGGAAGAAGGAGAATATGTAGCAATCATGGGTCCTTCCGGTTCCGGAAAAACTACATTGATGAATATTATCGGATGCCTGGATAAACAGACAGAGGGGACTTTCTTTCTGGATGGTCAGGATATTAAAGCATGTTCGGAGAACGCAATGTCAGATATCCGGCTCAATAAAATAGGATTTGTATTTCAGAGTTTTCATCTGCTTCCGAAACAGAGTGCATTGGCAAATGTGGAAATGCCGTTAAATTATGCGAAGGTGCCAAAGAAAGAAAGAAGGGAAAGAGCTCTGAGAGCTCTTGACAGAGTGGGCTTGTCAGACCGAGTTGATTTTAAACCCAATCAGTTATCTGGTGGTCAGATGCAGCGAGTTGCCATTGCGAGAGCTATTGTCAATAACCCAAAGCTTCTTCTGGCAGATGAGCCAACAGGTGCTCTTGACAGTAAGTCCGGGGCACAGGTTATGGAACTTTTCCAGAAACTGAACGATGAAGGTGTATCCGTATTAATGATCACTCATGATGCAGATATCGCAGCACATGCAAAGAGAGTGGTTACGATCAAAGATGGAATCCTTCAGGAAAAGAGGTGATCTTCATGGGTAAAGTAAAGAAAATCCTCGCCGGAGTGTTGGTGGTGGCAGTTGCCGGATGTGGAATCTCCGCCGGTCTGATGCAGCTGCGAAAAAGCAGCCAGAAGACGGTAAATGTCACACCTGTCAGTGGATTATTACAGGAATTCTATACTCCGACCACCACACTTGACGGAACGGTGACATCCAGTGCGACGCAGACAGTAAATGGAGATAAAGATCTGATCATAGATCAGATTTATGTAACAAAAGGTGATACTGTAAATAAAGGTGATCCGTTGATTTCATTTGACACCACTTTGGTGGAGATGGAATTAAATATAGCAAAACTGAAAAAGCAGAAACAGGAACAGGATTTGAATAAGGCTGTAAACCGACTTACCAGCCTCCAAAACGGTGGTCCGATAGAAGAGTCGGATGCCAGTACAGATGCCGATGACCTGAGTACTACGAAGAGAAGCCGTGATACCGGTACAGGCGATGATGATATGACTCCGGATGATACCATGTCATCAGCCGCAGATATGTCAGGCAGTTATCTGGCTGCGGCAATACATCCGCTTCTGTTGTCTGCATTTACGGATGGTGGAGCAGCAGACAATAGTTCAGGTGCTGCTTCAACAGATACTGAAAATACAGCTGACAAAAAGAATCAGAGTGCAGATAACACTTCTGATACAACTGAAACCGACAATACTGCCAATGCTCCGGTGTATACAGATTCTTCTGCAAACGATTTTGGTGACGGCAGTGATGATTCTTTTAATCCGGGAAAAGATGATACCCCGGAGTTATCGCCGACACCAACTCCATCACTGGATGACCATACCACATATTTTGATCCTTATTATCAGAAAGGTGATCCGAATATTACAGACGGTGATGAGCCATTTTATCAGAAGCTGGATGAGAATTCGATTCCATTTACAGGAAGTGGTACAAAGGATGATCCATATGTATATTTGTGCAGCAGTGCAAAAGAAAAGGTAACAGTTATGGGTTCATTCTTTAATAAACTTGCCGGATACAGCGCTGATGGAACAAAAGTTGTGCATCAGGGTGGATACTGGTATCAGCTTGAATTTCACCAGAATGATACCATATCAGATTATGAGGATCGAAAAAGCTCTTGTACAGGATATTATCTGATAAATGGAAGCCTTCTGGAGAAACCGGTATATGAATTTGTGGAGATGGAATTTACTCTGGCAGATGCAGATAAATATGATATACTTCCAGATGATGGAGGTGACACAGACGGAGGAGATGATGCAGAGCCGACAGGACCACCAGTTTCCAGGGAGGATGCGATTAAGTATCAGAAGAGAAAGATCTCAAGTCTGAAACTGGATATTCAGGAAAGTGATATTAAAATATCCCAGCTTGAAAAGAAGGCGAATAAAAAACTTATCAGCGCAAAATTGTCAGGTACGGTTACATACGTTGGAGATGGCGGCAGCGGTGAGACAACCGATGGCAAAGCCTTGCTTAAGGTAAAGAGCAGTGATGGTTTTTATGTAGTAGGTTCTGTCAACGAACTGATGCTGGATGATATCAAAGAGGGAACAATTCTTAACTGTACAAGCTATACAAGTGGTTCATTTGAAGCAGAAGTTATGGATGTTTCTGAATATCCTGTAAGTGGTAACAGCTACTATGGAAGCAGTAATCCTAACGTTTCTTACTATGCATTTACCGCGGTAGTGACAGATAAGACGCTTCAGCTTGAGGATCAGGACTGGGTTACGATTAACTACGAAGCTTCTTCTTCCGAGGGCAGTATGGTCATTCAGAAAGCGTTTGTCAGAAGTGACAGCAGCACGAATTATGTTTATAAAGATGACAATGGAATTCTGAAGAAACAGGAAATTTCTGTGGGAGCAACGGTAGACAGCGGTTATAGTGTAATTGTTAAGGGCGGACTTAGTGAAGATGATTTGATTGCTTTCCCTTATGGAAAAGATGTCAAAGAGGGAGCAAAAACAAGAGAAGTTACCTTAGACCAGATGTATGGATCTTGATAAGAAAGGAGACATTTTATGCTTGAGAATATACGCCTGGCATTTCAGGGAATATGGTCACATATGATGCGATCCTTCCTGACAATGCTTGGTATCATCATTGGTATTGCATCTATCATTGCGATTGTTTCTACGATCAAGGGAACCAGTGAGCAGATTAAAGAGGATCTGATCGGTGCCGGATCCAATACAGTAAATATTTATCTTTATGACGGAGATAATCGGTATGATTCAGAATACGGAAATTCTTCAAAGGCACCGGTTCTGACAGATGATGTCAAAGAAGAAGTACGCGACCTTGATCATGTGGAGAATGCAACTTTTTATTATAACAGCACAAGTGCTTCCATTTATAACAATAACAACAGCCTTGAAGGCGGAAGCGTTTATGGGATTGATGTAAATTATCTGGCTACCTGTGGGTATGTGATTCAGTCAGGCAGAGGCTTTGTAAGTGATGATTACAAAAACTATAACAAAGTTGCCCTGATTGATGACAATGCAGCACAGAATCTGTTTCCGTCACAGAATCCGGTGGGACAGACAGTAGAGATTAATCAGGAACCATATACGATAGTTGGTGTGATTCGTCAGGATGAGAATTATCAGCCAACGATTAACAGTATTGATGAGTATTATACTTATTACCAGTCAATTGTGGGAAGCGTGATGATTCCGGACAGCTGTTGGCCGATATCCTTTAGATTTGATGTGCCGCAGAATGTGATCGTAAAAGCGGACAGTACAGATACGATGAGTTCTGTGGGAAATTCTACGGCAGATGCGTTGAATAATTCCATCACATCGTTGAATACAAACGGTAGTACCACTATGAAATATAAAGCAGAAGATATCATGGAGCAGGTTAAGAGCATGCAGAAACTCAGTGAGAGTACAAATAATCAGCTGATCTGGATTGCAAGTATCTCCCTGCTTGTAGGTGGTATCGGTGTTATGAACATCATGCTGGTTTCCGTTACAGAGCGTACCAAGGAGATCGGTCTGAAAAAGGCAATCGGAGCCCGTAAGAAGACGATTCTTGGACAGTTTCTGACGGAAGCTTCAGTGCTTACCAGCATTGGAGGTATTATCGGTGTAGTAACCGGTATTGGTTTGTCGAAAGTTGTGGGAAAAGTAACCGGATCTCCTACCGCGATCAGTGTACCGTCAATTGTGATTGCAGTACTGTTTTCGACAGTAATCGGTGTGGTATTTGGTTTGCTTCCATCTGTGAAAGCGGCTAATCTGAATCCAATCGATGCACTTAGAAGCGAATAAAGAATAAACAGAAATAGAAAAATAAGAAGAAAACAAAAAGTGGGCACTGAATCTGACGAGAGATTAGATTCAGTGCTCATTTACATGTGTATAAAATCTGATAATGAAAGACTGTGTTTTAGTAGATTTTGACATAGGATAGAACTTAAGACGGTGAAAATGTCAAAAAAAGTGCTTAAATTTTGTACAAAAAGTAAAAAAGGATGGAAGTATGGAGACGGATTGTGCTATAATGGGTTATCTCAAAAAGAAGTATGTATACAGGAGGAGGTTTGTGGATGGTATCATTTACGTATGTTATCAAAGATAAACTTGGAATACATGCAAGGCCTGGTCTGCTTCTTGTGCAGGAAGCTGGCAAGCTCACAAGCGACATTACCATTTTTAAAGGCACAAAGAGTGGTGATGCGAAGCACATGTTCTGTGTTATGAATCTTGCGGCAAAGCAAGGCGACCAGATTATGGTGCAGGTGGAAGGCGACAATGAAGTGGCAGATGCCGAAGTGATGAGGAACTTTTTGGAAGATAATCTGTAATAAGGAGAGTTGGAGTAATGAGAGTATTAGAAGGTAAGTCCGTATTTTCCGGAATCGCAATTGGAAAGATTTCTATTTTGCAGAAGGCAGATACAAGCGTGAAGCGTACAAGGGTAGAAGATCCGGAAGCTGAGATCGCCCGCGTGCAGGAAGCAAAGGAGAAAGCAGTTGCCCAGCTTCAGAAACTGTATGATAAGGCACTTCAGGAAGTTGGAGAGTCAGGTGCAGCTATTTTTGAAGTACATCAGATGATGCTGGACGATGAGGACTATCTTGATTCTATTGACAATATTATCCGCACAGAGAATGTAAATGCAGAGTATGCAGTGGCAACAACAGGTGATAACTTTGCAGATATGTTTGCACAGATGGATGATGACTATATGAAGGCAAGAGCTGCTGACGTAAAAGATATCTCAGATCGTCTGGTACGTGTATTATCCGGACATGACGATGGGGATATGGATGCAGCAGAACCATCTATTATCGTGGCAGAGGATCTGGCTCCAAGTGAGACAGTACAGATGGATAAGAGCAGAGTACTTGCATTTGTTACAAGAAAAGGTTCTTCTAATTCCCATACAGCGATTCTTGCAAGAACAATGAATATTCCGGCACTGATCAACATTGAATATGATGACAGCATGGATGGAAAGATGGCAATCGTGGATGGTAAGTCGGGTTCTCTTATTGTAGAGCCGGATGCAGATACACTTAAGAAATATCAGGATCAGAAAGATGAAGAACTGCATCAGAGAGCAATGCTCAAAGAATTAAAAGGTAAAACAACCGAGACAAAGAGCGGACATAAGATTCATCTTTATGCGAACATCGGAAGCACAGGAGATGTTGCAAGTGTTCTGGCTAATGATGCAGAAGGTATTGGTCTTTTCAGAAGTGAATTTATTTATCTGGAGAAGGAAAACTATCCGACAGAGGAAGAACAGTTCCAGATTTATAAAGCAGTAGCACAGAACATGGCCGGCAACGACGCCGGTGAGCTGGCCGGAGCCGGGAAAACATGGCCGGCAAGAAAGTAATCATCCGTACTTTGGATATCGGTGCAGATAAGCAGATTGATTATTTTGATATGGCACATGAAGAGAACCCGGCAATGGGCTATCGTGCGATTCGTATCTGTCTCGACAGACCGGAAGTGTTTAAAACACAGCTTCGTGCGCTCTTCAGAGCAAGTATGTATGGAAACATTTCCATTATGTACCCGATGATTATCTCTGTGACAGAAGTAAAACAGATCAAAGCTATTGTTGCAGAAGTAAAGAAAGAGTTGACAGAGCAGGGTGTACCGTTTAAGGATGACGTAGAGCAGGGTGTGATGATTGAGACACCGGCAGCCGTTATGATTAGTGATCTTCTTGCAAAAGAAGTTGACTTCTTTAGTATTGGTACAAATGATCTGACTCAGTATACACTGGCAATTGACCGTCAGAATGCAAAACTGGATAATATTTATGACTCTCATCATGAAGCAGTAATCCGTATGATCCAGATGGTAATCGACAATGCACATAAAGAAGGTATCTGGGCAGGTATCTGCGGTGAGCTTGGAGCAGATACAAGTATGACAGAGCGTTTCGTACAGATGGGCATTGATGAACTGTCCGTATCTCCGACATTTGTTCTTCCGGTTCGTAAGATTGTAAGAGAAATGGAATAAGTTTAATCCGATTGAGAAGATCTGTGTGGCTATAAGAGAAAAAGATACTCTCTTCACAGAAAACGGGATTGTGAAAAAGCCTGTTTTCTGGAAGGGAGTATCTTTATGTGGGAAAATGGTAAGGGATTTATGAGAGATAACTTTGAGAAGTTAAATCAGCTGTTAGAGCAGGAACAGTGTGAATTTACAGGTATTCCTGATGGATTCTTTTGGGTGAACTCCTTGACGATATAAAATATTCTATGGAGTTTTGTCAGATATTAAGTGACCAGTACACTGGATTTTAAGATAGAAATGGAAAAATTTATATTCTGGATTGAGATACAAAGAAAAATATGCTACACTAAAGACTGAATGATTACGATGAAATGATATCAGAGTCAAAAGGTCTTATCGGGCAAGTAAGAAAGACTTTCAGGTCTTTTGCCTCTGATATCATGAAATTATAATAAAGGAGATATGAATATGGGAAAAATTGCCATTGTCACAGACAGTAACAGCGGCATAACACAGGATCAGGCAAGAGAACTTGGTGTCAGCGTGATTCCGATGCCTTTTTATATTAATGAGAAGCTTTATCTTGAAGGAATCACTCTTTCACAGGAAGATTTTTATGAGAGACTTAAGAATGATGAGACTATTTCCACTTCCCAGCCGGGACCGGCAGATGTGTGCGGGCTTTGGAATACACTTCTTGAAGAGTATGATGAAGTAGTGCATATTCCTATGTCAAGCGGTCTGAGTGCGTCCTGTGATACAGCTATGGGACTTGCTCAGGAATATGACGGAAGAGTGCATGTGGTAGACAATCAGAGAATTTCTGTTACACAGAGACAATCTGTACTGGATGCCCTCACATTAAGAGATGCGGGCAGAAATGCGACACAGATCAAACAGGTTCTGGAAGAGCAGAAGCTGGATTCCAGTATCTATATTACTCTGGAAACATTGAAGTATCTTAAAAAAGGTGGAAGAATTACTCCGGCGGCAGCAGCAATCGGAACAGTTCTGAACTTAAAACCTGTACTCCAGATTCAGGGAGAGAAATTGGATGCATATTCCAAGACAAGAGGCAAGAAGCAGGCAAAGCGTGTCATGCTTAAGGCTATGCAGAATGACTGGGAGAACCGCTTCGCTGAATATGTGAAACGTGGCGAGATGTGTCTGCAGTCTGCTTATACAGGAAACGAAGAAGAAGCTCTGGAATTTAAGAAAGAGATTGCAGAAGCTTTCCCTGGAATTGAGATTGTACAGAATCCGTTATCATTAAGTGTTGCATGCCATATCGGACATGGTGCTATCGCTGTTGCATGTTCAAGAAAAGTGGTAGTGGATTAATCAGAATATGCCGGATACAGGCAGGGACTTTTGTCCGTCTGATTATAAAAATATAGGAACTGTTTGGCACTTTTGCAGAATAGCAGACTGCTGAATAGTTACAAAGTAAAACAATTTGAGGAGTTAGAGAATGAAGAAACTGATGGAACAGATGGCGGAAGAACTTTCCGCAGCATTTGAAAAATCCGGATACGACCCATCCTACGGAAAAGTAACCGTATCCAACAGACCGGACCTTTGCGAATTTCAGTGCAATGGTGCCATGGCGGGTGCAAAAGCATATAAAAAAGCGCCATTTATGATTGCAGATGATGTAGTAGCTTATTTAAAAGACAGCCAGGTTTTCTCTATGGCAGAAGTTGTAAAACCAGGATTCATCAACCTGAAAGTAAAAGGTGAATTTCTTGCAGACTATTTAAAAGAAATGGCAGCAGATGAGAAACTTTCCGTATCTGCAGCAAAAGAGCCAAAGACAATTATCATTGATTACGGCGGACCAAACGTTGCAAAACCTCTCCATGTAGGTCATCTCCGCTCTGCAATCATCGGAGAAAGTATTAAAAGAATCGGCCGTTTTGTAGGTCATAAAGTGATCGGCGATGTACATCTTGGAGACTGGGGTCTGCAGATGGGACTTATCATCACAGAACTGAGACACAGAAAACCAGAGCTTGTCTACTTTGATGATTCTTATACAGGAGAATATCCGGAAGAAGCACCATTTACAATCAGCGAGCTGGAAGAGATTTATCCTTGCGCAAGTGGCAAGTCCAAAGAGGACGAGGCATACAGAAATGAGGCACTGGAGGCAACGCATCTTCTTCAGCAGGGCAAACCGGGATATATGGCTCTCTGGAATCATATCATGAATGTATCTGTTACAGACCTGAAACGCAACTATGACAAGTTAAATGTTTCTTTCGACCTCTGGAAAAAAGAATCTGATGCCCAGCCATATATTCCTGGAATGGTTGAAGAGATGAAAGAAAAAGGATTTGCCTATGTAGATCAGGGTGCTCTTGTAGTAGATGTAAAAGAAGAAAACGATACAAAAGAGATTCCGCCATGTATGCTTTTAAAATCAGACGGTGCTTCTCTTTATACAACTACAGACCTTGCAACAATCGTTGAGCGTATGAAACTGTTCAATCCAGATGAGATTTTATATGTAGTTGATAAACGTCAGGAACTTCATTTCATTCAGGTATTCCGTTGCGCAAGAAAGACAGGTCTTGTAAATGATGATACAAAGCTTTCTTTCCTTGGATTTGGAACAATGAATGGCAAAGACGGCAAACCGTTTAAGACAAGAGAGGGCGGCGTTATGCGTCTGGAAACTCTTATCAAAGACATCAATGAAGAGATGTTTACCAAGATCGTTGAAAACCGCAGTGTAAAGGATAAAGATGCAAGAGAGACTGCTGAGATCGTAGGACTTTCTGCGATTAAATATGGTGATCTTTCCAACCAGGCTACCAAGGATTACATTTTTGATATTGACAGATTTACTTCATTTGAAGGAAATACAGGTCCGTATATTCTTTATACGATCGTTCGTATCAAATCTATCCTGAACCGTTTTACAGAAGAAGGCGGTGACCTTGATGCAGGTGCAATCCTTGACCCTGTAAACGACAGCCAGAAGAATCTGATGCTTCAGCTGACAGGATTCGGCGCAATTGTAGAGAATGCTTTCGAAGAAAAAGCACCACATAAGATCTGTGCATATATTTACGAAGTATCCAATGCATTCAACAGCTTCTATCATGAGACAAAGATCCTCAGCGAAGAGAACGAAGCACAGAAAGCTTCCTTCATCCAGCTGCTGAAACTCACTAAGAAAGTTCTGGAGACATGTATCGATCTTCTTGGATTTTCTGCACCGGACAGAATGTAAAGAGATATCAGTCGATTAAAATTAAGCAGATATTCGAATCTGCTTTAAAAACCGAAACATTAGAGGACAGTATACAAATATTGTACTGTCCTCTGTTTGTTACTGTTCACTGGTAATATCCCGCGAGGTGTTTTGTGTGAGCGAAGGTCACAGAAAACC
>OGZJ01000668.1_pt1 | contig 11924 bp, 16 predicted proteins | sample 1576831 | NCBI WGS metagenome assembly OGZJ01 (sample SAMEA3541518, study PRJEB24748) | human gut metagenome | biome: human gut; feature: human-associated habitat; material: faeces | place: China | collected 2012
GTTCCTAGTATTATCAAATCTCTAAATAACTTTAAATCAATATCTACTGGTCTTGGAATCAATTTATTTGGCCTATCTAAACAGTCTTTATATAAACATAATCTTATTTCATACTTATCTAAATCTTTTATATATATTTTCTCCAAAGCAAAAGTTTCCTCTCCATCAACAACAGTTACACTTTTTATTATCTTACAGTACTTAGTTTCCTTTTCAAATAATTCTTCTTTCTTAGCCATCATTTATCTCCCTTTCTATATATGTATATATAATTGTAACTATCTATTGTAGGCACTAACTTAATAGCATAATTAGCTTCTTCCATCTCTGTATATAAAACCTTCTCAAAAGAATAACCTTGTCCACCACATAATGAGACAAGGTTATTATAATTTTTTATCATATCAAACTGTATTAGGTTAACTTCTTCTTGCATCTTCTTTAAAGATATTACTTCTTGTTTATCTAATTCATATATTAAATCTGATGGAAAGAATTTATTACAAAGTATTTCTTTATTATCGTAAAAGTCAAATCTCAAATTACCTAACCATAAATCTTTATCTATATCAAAAGATACTTCTTCTTTTAGTTGATAACTCATATAATTAACTCCTTCAATTAATATTCTGATGCTAATAGCATAGTTGCATATTCAGCTTCTAATATTACAAATACTTTTAGATTATTCCTTACTTCTTTACTTTTAATTATTGATGTCTTTTTATACTCTGGAATTTCTTGAGTATGCTCTATTTTAACTATCCCCTTATCTTTATCAATAATACTAATATTAAATACTTGTAAATAATCTAGCTCCTTTTTAAGATTAATTCTTTTTTCTATCTCATTCCACATAAATAGTTGTATATCTATACCTATTTCTTCTTTAATACCAATAGTCATATATTTTTTATCTATATTAAACATCCTTATTTCTCCTATACTTATATATAATTTAAATTTCTAGGGCTTTTAGGGAACTAAAACCTTTTATCCACCTTAGCCCTAGTTAGTTAAATAGGAACATATAAAAAGTCTTAGCTTCTATTCCTAAGCTAAGACTTCTTATATCTTGTTATTTTCTTTAAAACTAAAGTATCTATCTCTATCACCTACTATTATATGGTCAACTAATCCTATACCTAATATTTCACCACACTCTTTTAATCTTCTTGTTATATTTTCATCTTCTTCACTTGGACTTATATTTCCTGATGGATGATTGTGAAAACATATTATATTTGATGCATTACTTAAAACAGCTATTTTAAATACTTCTCTTGGGTGAACTATAGCTGAATTTAAACTGCCTATACTTACTACTTGTATATTTACAGGTTGATTCTTTGTATCTAAACAAGCTACTATGAACTTTTCTCTATCACTATCTATTAAGAAACTTTTTACTAATTTATAAGCATCATAAGGATTAGTTATCTTTCTAGTTTCATATAGAACACTACTTTCTTTAACTACTTTAAGAGATACAATATCAACTCTTTTAGCTGGTATTTTCTTCTTTAGTTCCACTATCATTTCCTCCATTTCTTCTATATTTAAGCATAAACTAAGTCTGATTCAATTATTACTGCTATTGCTACTCCTGCTGTAAATCCTGCTAGAAACCATCCCATTTTTATATCCTCCTAAACTATTTATTTGATTTATCTTTTGCTTTAAAATATAATGCTATCCCACATCCAACTCCTAATACAAATAAATCTATTGGTGTTATTGTCATCATCTCCTTTATATATATTTTTTTATTAAAAAAGGATATTGCTTCGATTACAATATCCTTAAAATAACTATTTAAAATTATTAAATTTCTAACCTATATATTAAAATTATTTATCGTAATTAAATATATTTGAATATATAAACTTAATCTATTTCTATGTAATTAATTTAAATAATTTTCAATTAATTCATAGTACCTTTCTTTAGTGGAATCAGCTAGTGACTTAGTGTACTCTATTTCTTCTGTAGAATTACTTCCATACATTTTAGAATCTTCTTCTGCTCTTTTATCTCGTCTTATTACCCAATCTTTCTGAGCTATTCTAAGCAATTCCATATCTGTACTAGATAATATATTTTTCAAATCATTATAAATTTCATTTAATGCATTATCCCATTTCTTTAATACTAAAGAATAGGTATCTTTAATTTGTGTATCTGTTCCGCTATAATTAAATTCACTTACTTCATTATTTATTTCACTAAACTTATTTAAGTATTCCTCTCTTTTATTTTCTAAATCCTTATTCGGTTCACTATTATATTTTCTCTCATTATCTTTTATTTCTTTTATCTCCCAAAATACATGTGAATCTCCTATATTCATACCTAAATTTTCTGCTTTTTTCAAGTATTCCATAGCTTTATCATAATTTTTGTTATAAAGTTCATTATCTGCAAATCTTTTATACATCTCTATATGTAGTATATTAAGATCTTTTGACTTGAAACTATCTTTTACCATATTGTAATATACTTCATATTCTTCATTAAATTGAATTTTTGTAGTTATAATATATGTAATTTCTTGTAATGCTTTCGTATTATATTCTTCATCTAATGACTTCTTTAAATATTTTATTTTTTCTTCAGTAGTTTCTGCTTGTTCTGCATCATCTATATATTTTTCATATTTTGGTTTTGTAATATTAGATACGGTCTTATCTACTTCATTTATTGTTCCTCCTAAAACTCCATATACTAACATAGCTGGAAACATTGAACATGCCACAAAAGCTGTAATAAAACCTAATGGTGTTCCTATAAATACAAAATGACTTCTTAGCCACTTAAATATTTTAAATCCTGCTATAGCTCCTATTATAAGAGATATTGTTAGTGCTGAGTTTAAAATTATTTCTTTCATATTTATCCTCCCCAATTCAGTCAATTTTATTAATTTCTTTATTTTTATTACTTTGAATTAATCTTTTTTATTAATTTCTGCACCCACTTATCAGAGTAACCTAGTGTTCTAGATATCTCTCTTACAGTTTTTTCAGAGTAATTTTCTATTATATAATTTTCTACATACTCATTTGAGTATAATTTCATAGGGAAATTAACCTGTTGTCCCTTGTAATGTTTATGTATTATTTTTACTATTTCTTCACCTAGGATTTCAGACATTTCTGCATAGATACCTTTAAAGTCACTTTTTTTCATATTTACACTCCACCTCCTTATATTATTATTTATTAATAATAACTACTTTTACAGAAAGTTTCTTTGATATTATCCCTTAAAAAATTTCTTATTTTATTTCTTATATAATCCTCAATATAAAAGTCTTAGCCTAATTTATTTAAGCTAAGACTCTTATATCTTACAGTTTTCTTTGAAATTAAAGTATTTGTCATCATCTCCAATAATTATATGATCTACTAATTCAATGCCTAGTATTTCTCCACACTTTTATAGTCTTTTAGTTATAACTTCATCTTCCCTACTAAAATCAGTATTACCTGATTGGTGATTGTGAAAGCATATTATTTTAAATGCATTAGTTAATATAGCTACTTTAAATACTTCTCTTGGATGTACCATAGCTGAATTTATGGTGCCTATACTTACAACTTCTATGCTTACTGGCTGATTCTTTGTATCTAAACATACCACTACAAACTTCTCTCTATCACTATCTACTAAAAAGTTCTTTGCTAATTTATAAGCATCATAAGGATTACTTATTTTTCTAGTTTCATATAAAACACTACTTTCTTTTACTAATTTAAGTGAAACTATATCAACTCTCTTGTCAAGTGTTTTCTTCTTATTTATTATGCATTTCTCCTTTATTTTTGAATTAAAAATAAACATACACATTATATCAATGTATATGCTTATTTAAGTAAGTACTCAGTTTCTTCATTTTTAGTTATTACAGTAATACTATAATCACTAGATAGTATGTATAAAGTTGAGCTATATGTATTAGTTTCATCTTGATGTAGTACATCACTAAACTCTTCCACTAATCCCTTTAATATATTTGATTTTAAATTTTCTACTTCTTTAATATCCTCAATTATACACACATATCCACCATCATCTGTTAGTTTTCTGTTGTATCCATAGCTTTCATCTAGAATATTAATACTGTTATCAACATTTTCAACTACTTCCTTGGGATATTCTGATAATAAGTTTAAATCTTCTTTCTTCCATAATTTAATCATATTAACTTCCTCCTTTTAATTTTTTGCACTAAAAAAGAGATGTTCGTATTTCTACCAACATCTCTTCTTATTAGTTCTTGTATTCCTACTTATTAAGCTATCTATTTAATATAGATTCATTAATATAATATACATTTATAATTACATTTAATACGATCTAGTATTCTTATATCATAATTTCAACTATCTTAAATAATATTATTTATTATAAATTAGTCACAATATATTAAAAGTATATATTTTTTATTAAAAGGCTATGTTAGACAATTGTGTGATAAGTGATAAATAAAAACAGCTAGACATATTGGGATTTTAATTGTCTAGCTAATTCGTAATATATTAAAATTGTAAATAGCTATTCATTCGTTCTCTTACTTTTTGATAATCCTCATCTGTATTATATGGGTAAATAAATTCCTGATTGTCCATTATTATATAAAGTGTACTTTTATCATGTGTTATATAAAGAGTAACCTTTCTATCTTCTAAAAGCTCATTTTTCTCATTATATAATGAACACATATAAATACTATTATCAGTAAAGTTACCATCTTCATTTGGAAACATATATAAATCATACGGATGTAAGAAATATTCTTCACCATCTACAGTAATACTTCTATTTAAGTCTTTGCCAAACCCAGTGGCCTTTATGTATTTTACTATCCATTTTAATATCAACTGATCTTACTTTTTTTCCATTTTCATAAACTTGTACATCTTTATATGTTTGCTTAAATGATTTATAAATAAGATTATCCCTACTACAATTATTAATAATAATACTATTAACTTTTTATACATATTCATTTCTCCACTAGTGTACTTTTTAGTCTAATCTTTATTAAAATAAATATTCAATATATTAATATTACAAATTTTGTTATATATTTATAAGCAACTAATTATTTTCATAATCTAATAACTCTCTTTGCTTATCGAGACCTTCAATATAAGCGATTATACCAGTATGTAAATTCTTTTTTTCATCTATAAGTTTGTTATCGACCACAGTGTTTATAGTGTTAGTATTTTTATCATTATAAAATACATTAAAAATCTTATCTTTCTCTTTTACATATTGAACCATAAACATCTCATCATCAGTTTCAAAAATGTATTCTACAATATTCAAACTGAGACTTGATTTTTCATCATATGGATATTCATTAACACTATACTCTACTCCTAAAAGATTCTTTATATCTTCTATATCCATGTTATTAGTAGAACATACATTATCTATAACTTTTATATATACATCACTCCATTTTCCTTGATTATTACCTAATTTTTCTAATATATCCTTATGGTCTTTTAAGTTATCTCTATTTGCAGTATACATATAGCTAATTTCTACCTCTTCTACGTCAGGAATTAAAATAGATAAATTAGTTTCTCCTTTTTTATCATTTAAGGTATATAATGGGTGTATTTGTTCTTCATTGTTGAAATTAGAATGAGTTATATTTAAACTTTCATTTCCATTTGTGAAGGTATATGGTTGTTGTATATAATCACTTCCATCTATATTTCCACCTTCTATCTTAAACTCTTCATCTTTTTTATAGTTATATCCACTTAGTAGTTTTTTGATATATTTACTGCTTATTTCTTCTTTAGTAACTAATTTCTCTGCAATTTGAAAATATGCATCTCTTAATGATTCTGATTTGTCTAGTTTTTGTTGAGTACATCCAATTAAAAGTAGACACACCAAAGATAATAATCCTAAAATTGTCCTTTTCATAATCTTCCCCTTATTTAATTTATATTTTTATTTCACAATAAATAACAATTGTGAACTTTTTTATATTTTATCATTAATTCACAGTATTATAAGTTATGTATATATAATTAATCACACAATTGTCTAACAGAGCCTATTAAAATGAAAAGTACTTACTCTATAATTATATATACATCTCAATTATAAAGGTTTATTTGTTTTATACTTTACTTTGATATATATGTCAAATATGTTTGATACTCTTCTTCTCCTTTTTCCACCTTAAATTCATCATTTTTATTTGGATAAATTTCTATAACGCCATCTTTATAAGATGATTTATCAAAGTTAATACTTATATCCATATCATTAATATCACCATATAAATAACAAACTACTTTATCATCATTCATAAATACTATTTGCAGTTCACTATATTTATCTTTTGATACAATACTTTGCCATTTATACCCAATAGTTTCATATATTTTATCTACATCAATATTTTCATCAAATACATAAACTTTATCCCACTGAAATGGAACTACTTCACTCAAGTGTATTTCTTTATCAGTACTTTTTAAACCTGATATTTTAGATAATAATTCACCTACATATTCATCAAATTTTATCGTATCAAATTTTGTTAATTTTACATACTTATTTACTACCTTCCAATCACCATTTTGATTTTTTAATTCAAAAGTTATTTTAGATATAGCCTCTCCATGCTTACCTGGCTGAGTAACTATAACTTCTTCACCTTTACTATTTTTATAGTTATGTTGTTCAAAAATCTGATGTGTATGACCTGCAACTATAGCATCTATTCCATCTACTTCTTGTGCTAATTCTTGTATTCTATTCCCTGGATTTTTAGTTTTTTTAGGTTTTTCTCCACTATGTGCTACTGCTACTATTACATCTGTATTTTCTTCTTCTTGCATTACTTTTACCCATTTTTTAGCTTCATCTACTAAATCATTTATGTATAATTCTTCATTATATTGTGGCATATCTTTTAATTCTCTAGATTCATCAATAGATTCACCTACTTCTTTTATAGTAAGTCCAAGTATACCTAAGTTTATCTTCCCATACTCTGTTTCTATTTCCTTTATAGTATATGGCTTTACGTAGTTTGTATTATCTCTTTTATAAGTGTTTGCTGATAATATGTCTAAGTTATACTTTTCAAAGTCTGATACCATATTATCTAGGTAAAATTTATTGTTTGATACAAATTCATGGTTTCCTAGAACTACCGCATCATACCCAGCATCCTTCATTTCTTTCGCTAATGGCATTTCTATATATTGCTCTATTCCTTGTTCTGTATTATTTTGTCTATCATCAAAGTATTTCCTCATGGGAGTTCCATAAACCCTACTATCAAAGAAATCTCCTGCATCTACCGCTACTGTATTTTGGTTATTTTCTTTTTCTACTTTTATATATTCAGTTATGTTGTATGGTACTTCACCATGTAAGTCCGTCGTTGCCACAATATTTATTTCTGTTGTATTTGAGCTTGTACATCCTGTTGATAATATTAATATTAACATTAACGTTGATACTATAATTAAAACTTTTTTATTTTTCATATTCCCCTTTACTATCTCCTTTTAAATATATTAATCAAATATCCTTTTGATACTTATATATGTCTATCCTATTCTTAGTTCGTTATATATAACTATTGCGAACTTATCTATATAAAGTTTAAAGTTACTAAGATACACCTATCTTTATCCTCCATAATCAGCAGTCTTAATTTTTAACTGCCCATCTTCATCTTTTATGTAAAGATACATATCACTTTGATTTAATACTTTTTTATTATCTTTTGAAATAATATCATATTGTACTAATACTCTATATAATCCATTCTCATTTTTTATCTCTTTAATCTTAGCAGTGTTATTTACTACTTCACCTTGTCTTTCTGATTCAAATATAGTTAGATAGTGAATTAATTTATCTTTTACATCACTATCATCAGTAAAATACTCATTTAACTTTGCTAATTCTGATTCATTTGTATAATCTTCAATACTATTCATGCTATCAAAAAAATTTTTAACTAAATCCTCGCATGAATCTTTAATATTCGTATTTATATTTGAACATCCTACCATAAATACTGAAACTAAAATTAAACTTAATAATATCTTTTTCATTCCCTACCTCCTATTTATTTTATTACCATTATTTTCTATAATACCATGGAATTAAATTATCTTAAAAGTATTTATTACTAATATAGTATATAGTACAAGGCCATATATTTTCTAAATACTAAGGCTTTTAATCAGACTAAAGCAGCTAAATAAATTTAAGTACTCAATATTTGGATATTTTTATATACTTTAATCCACAATAAATAACAATATCTTATTATATTTTATATATAATTTATTCTAAATTAACCCTAAAGCTAGATAAAGTATTATCTTCGTCTCCATAATTTTTACAAACTAAAATATCAATATATTTCGGTATTTCACCAATATCTACTAATTCATTTATTTGAGTATATATTTTATTTTCACTTTCACTTCCTGTAGACATATTTAGTTCTCTGCCCTTATCATCATATACTATTATAGTAATTAAAATAAAAAAGGTATTGATTTTTTAATCAATACCTTTTTCGTGGATTTCAATGGTGGAGACGAGGGGAGTCGAACCCCTGTCCGCAAGTCTTTTCCTCGTTGCATCTACGTGTGTAGCCAACTGTACTAAAATCTCGTCTCACACATCGCCCAGCGGCAGGCTATGTGCTCGACCAGTCCCAATTAGTCCGCTTTTTGTCGAGACACCCCAAAAGTAGTACCCTGCATAAATGACGACCAGGCCTAACCGGCAGGAGGGCGAGGCGGGTCGAGCAGCATTATTAAGCTGCTAAAGCGTAATTATCGTTTGCGTTTATTTTAAGTTCCCCAGTTTTTACGTGACCCAGAGTAACACGACACGCAGCCCCAAGTTCCAAACCCACGTCGAAACCTTTACGCCCCCGTGGTAATTTTAAAGTCCTTGGACTGTTTTCGCAAACTTTTTATTCACCATTTATATTAAGTTGTTCGTTGTATTTATATATTAATACTTTTTAGCATTAAAATCAAATGTTATTTAGTGGATAAATTAGTATTTTCCTCTAAGTTCTCTTTCTATAGTTCTTTGAGCATCTTTTTTAGCTAAGTCTTGACGTTTGTCGTGTAACTTTTTACCCTTTGCTAAGGCTAATTCTACTTTTACCTTACCATTTTTAAGATACATACTTAAAGGAATTAATGAGTATCCTTTAACAGTTGTAGCCCCTATAAGCTTTCTTATTTCATGCTTATGAAGTAATAATTTTCTTACTCTTAAAGGGTCAACATTAAATCTATTTCCTTGCTCGTATGGGCTTATATGAACTTGTTTTATAAATACTTCGCTATTATCTACAGATGCATATCCATCAGTTAAGTTTACTTTTCCTTGTCTGATTGATTTTACCTCTGTCCCTTTTAATTCTATACCACATTCATAAGTTTCTTCTATAAAGTACTCATGTCTTGCTTTTCTGTTTGTAGCTAATGTTTTAGTTCCTGCCATACGTTCACCTTCTTACTCTAAATTCTTATTTAGTATATACCCTATTAGTAAAAATATACCATATTTATACCTATTAGTCAATATTGCTAGTTCAATATAGGGCGTCGGAAAAACCGACACCTTATATTTTTAAAAAATTTCTTATTCTTCTATTTCATCAAAAGGCTGATCTTGCTCTTCACCTTCATTTTGTGGTCTATCTTCTAATTTGTAAAGTATCTTAAAGTCTATTTCTCTTAAATCTACATTTACATTGTCAACTTTTATTCTAACAGGATCACCTATTCTATATGTCTTTCTTGTACGTTCTCCTATTATAGTATATGTCATTTCGTCATAAATATAATAGTCATCACCCATATTTGCAAGTCTAGATAATCCTTCAACAGTATTAGGTAATTCTATAAACATACCAAATGAAGTTACACTTGATACAACACCGTCAAATTCTTCTCCAACTTTATCTTCCATATAAACTGCTTTGTAATAGTCTTTAACATCTCTTTCAGCTAAGTCTGCTGCTCTTTCTCTTTCTGATGATTGAGTTGATGCATAATCTACTATGTTTACAAGTTGTTCTTGTCTTTTCTTATTTATTTTATTATTTAAATGTTCCTTCATTATTCTGTGTATTTGAAGGTCAGGATATCTTCTTATTGGAGAAGTAAAATGGCTATAGTATTGTGCTGCTAATCCAAAATGTCCGCTACATTCTGGTGAATATCTAGCTTGTTTTAATGAACGTAACATTATTGTACTTATAGCTTCTTCTTCTTTTTTTCCTTTTATTGCACTTATTATTGATTGTAGTGCTTTTGGATGAACTTCTTCTAAGTCACCTTTTATAGTATATCCAAATGTAGATACAAATTTTCCTAGTTCTTGCATTTTTTCAGGTGATGGAGTTTCATGTATTCTATAAACAAACGGTATATTTAACCAGAAGTAATGTTCTGCTACTGTTTCATTTGTTATAAGCATGAATTCTTCTATTATTATGTTTGATATCCTTCTTTCATATTCTTTTATATCAGAAACTTTACCTTCTGGAGTTAATATTATTTTAGCTTCTGGGAAGTCAAAATCTATTGCTCCTCTTCTATTTCTTCTTTCCATTAATATTTTTGCTAAAACTTCTGCAGTTTTAAATTCTTCTACTACATGAGAGTATTTAGCTTTTAATTCTTCATCATCATTTTCTAGTATGTCAGATACTTCTGTATAAGTCATTCTAGCTTTAGAGTTTATTATTGTTTCTTTTATATCGTATTGTTTTACATTACCTTTTCTATCTATTTCCATAAATACTGATAATGTAAGCTTATCTTCATGAGGATTTAAACTACAAACTCCATTTGAAAGAGTTTTAGGTAACATTGGAATTACTGTGTCTACTAAGTAAACAGATGTTGCTCTTTTTAAAGCTTCTTTATCTAATTTACTTTTTTCATGTACATAGTGTGTAACGTCAGCAATGTGAACACCTAATTTGAAGTTTCCGTTAGATAATCTTTCTATAGATATAGCATCATCTAAGTCTTTTGCATCTTCACCATCTATAGTAAATATATTTAAATCTCTTATATCTAATCTTCTATCAATTTCTTCTTGCGGTATTGGTACTGCTACTTTTTGAGCTTCTTCTAATACCTTTTTAGGGAATTCTTCTGGAAGTCCATGTGCTCTTATTATAGAAAGTATTTCAACTTCTTTTTCACCTTTTGGTCCTAACACTTCTATTATTTTACCTTCTGGCTTTCTGCCAGCTTGTGGCCATATAGTTATTTGAACAACAACTTTATCTCCATCTTTTGCACCACTGAAGTATTTTTTAGGTATATATATATCTTGATTAAATTTCTTTTCATCAGCTATTACGAATCCAAAAGTTTTGTTTGATTGAAATTCACCAACTACCTTTGTTATTTCTCTTTCAAGTACTTTTATTATTGCACCTTCTGCTCTTCTTTCATCAGTTGCAGGTTTAGTTATTTCTGCTACAACTCTATCATTGTGCATAGCTCCATTTACATCTGCTACTGGTATAAATAAGTCTTGTATGTATTCTTCATCTGACTCAACAAATCCAAATCCTTTTCTATGAGCCACGAATTTACCTACAAAGTATCCCATTGATTTAGGTGAAGCTATTTTTCCTTTTTTAGTTTTCCCTATATATCCGTCTTCTTCTAATTCCTCTAAGAAGTTATAAAACATTGGTATCTCTGTTGGATGTATGTCAAATATTAAGGCTAATTCTTCCTTTTTTAAAGGTGTATATGCTGGGTCATTTATTAATCCTAATAATCGTTCTTTAAGTCCTGGTAACATTAATGTACCTCCTTTGTTCTGTATTTTATATATAAAGTCTTTTATATTTTATCTTATTATAT
>OGZJ01000674.1_pt1 | contig 11884 bp, 12 predicted proteins | sample 1576831 | NCBI WGS metagenome assembly OGZJ01 (sample SAMEA3541518, study PRJEB24748) | human gut metagenome | biome: human gut; feature: human-associated habitat; material: faeces | place: China | collected 2012
ATAATCATGACATGTTACGCACAAAATTTAAAAAGTTATAGAAGAGGAATGCGTGAAATTAGGGAAGATGATTTTAGAAATTTAGTGGAATTTCTTTTCTCTACATTGGCTTCCATTCACAGAAAAGGCATTATTCATCGCGATCTGAAGCCTGAGAATATTTTGGTTGACAAAAACCAAAAATATGTATTATCTGATTTTGGAATTGAACGCGTAGACATTATCCCCACCAGTATGGTGGCGACGATGGCTGCACATAGATAATAAAACGAAGAAGGGTGACCGTTTAGCCAACATAGAATTTTCTGCACCAGAACAAATTGATTGTCACTATGAAGTGACGCAAGCATCAGACATATATTCTATGGCTCAGATTATGTATTGGTTTATATTCGGAACAGTAAATCGTGGTACTGGAGCTGAACTTATTGCGCAAAAATACAGATGGGATGACGCATATATTTTCGATATGATTATCAGTAGATGCCTTAGGAATAATCCATCAGAACGTTTTCAATCAATAAAGGAAATAGAGCAGTTCTATTACAATGAAAAGAATAAAGAAAGAACATGCGATCCATTCGAAGACATGCGTGTGTTTCATCGTGCAATATTGTCTGTTGTTCCCGAATTCTTTAGGTGCGCTTTTGAAATAACAGATAAAGATACTATGTGCGGATTATTTAATAGTATTTTTTCCCATAAATACAATCAATCAATTGAATTTAGCACTGGCATAGCGAATGACTCTATTGGTTCCATTATAAAGATAGAAAACGATGACTTCTTAATGGACTTCCGGCAACTAAATATTCGAGCAATTTGGGGATTACTTACTGATGATCTTTATGATGATATCTTGTTGTTAGAGATAGGAGAATCATCGCCATATATAATTGAGGGAAACGAGTATTATTCCGTTGCAGTCATTGATGGAAAGCATATTATTCCTTACAAACAAGTAGAAAGTGGTTATGTAAGATATAATGGTAAGGTTCAAAACGTCTCAGATTTAGACATTCAAGAGCGCTTCGTTGGAAATGACTATAGGGTAATTGCTATTGCTCCATTTCATAGCTGCGCAATTCTTGAAGAAAATGATAAATTTTTAGAGGAGCTGCAAAAGGTCGATGACTTAAGGGCAGAAGACATACTCACATTAAAGCGGAAAATTCATATGAATAGAGCACATGATGTTTCAACGATGTTGTAACATTGCATCCTTACCAACTTTCCTCCTTACTTCATTGAAGCTGAGGAATGTTTCGGCGGCCCTTTATTTTTATAAATCATTGGTTCACTCCCATTGCTGTTCATCCGGGGTGGTCTGCATTAGGCTATATAGCTTAGTATTTTTCGGAAAACTGTTAGTGAAAGGCACGATATTGCCCGCGCAGCGAATCAGCCCGCAGCCTGCGGGGACGTTGGTGACATAGCTAAGCTGGTTATCGGAAATATTCAGCAGCTTGGCCAGTTCCTCGCGGTCGGTGGCGCTCTGGTTCAGCATGACCAGAAACTCCGAGTTTGCCAGCATCAGACGGGCGGTGTCGGAGCGCAGCAACTCGTCCACATTCTGCGTCAACCCGGTCACAAGTCCGTTGTACTTGCGGATGCGCTTCCACAGCTTGTAAAAGAAATTCGCGCTGTACTCATAGCGGAACAAAAATACCGATAGGTCAGACTCTTTCGAGCCTTTCGCCCCGGTCCACACCGTGCAAGCAGCTTTCACTGCACACGGCGTTCCATGGGATAAGTTTTTCATTGTTAATGCAGTCACTTTCAAAGTAAGGATTATATATTTTTTTTATAACGTAATAGCGGGAAGATTGGCACTTGCACGCCAGCGGTTGATTTTATCAAGACATGGTTTCTTATAACAACCTGTTTTTCGCAAGTAAAATTGAATACTTTCCGGAGTAGTAGCATGGATAAGCCTGTGTACATCCACATGAACTATACGCAAATTTGAATACTGGTCTGTTCCACCTAGATGTCGCGGCAGAAAGTGATGACAGTGAACTTCATTCACAGATAACAATTTCCCTGTGATTTCGCACTTTCCTTTGGATGCCACAAACCTTGCCAGTCTGTTATCGCAGTATTCCACACTTTGTAAGGGTGACATACGGTTCCCAAGTTCAAATAACACATCTGCATACCCTTCTTTACAGAGCATATCATGTATTTTGCGTCTGCCTTCGGGAGTATATTGATTGATAGATGGTCTATGGCACATAGGACTTTTATGTTTGCAGTATGCTATGGGAGCAATGATAAAACCGTTTATGTATCGAACCTGTTTCGACTTGCCGTATTTGCGGAATATATACGCATCGGTTCCACCTTTTATCTTCGTCGGCTTTTCCCTTACAAGTGAATTTTTCCCCGCACAGCGGCATTTCATGGTTTTGTCAATGCTGATAAACATACGGTGCATATCCTCATTTACCATTGTTGCCATGCTATAATATTCATGTATCCCTACAACGGCTTGGTTGTAGCGGTTCACAAAAATATGTTGGACTGATGGGTTGCCATAATCGTGACAAGCTTGCACCATGAGAGATTTTAGCGCTTTCTGCTGATTCTTTATTGCTTTATCTGTCATGTGCGATTTTATAGCCCACTTCTGCCCTTTGGGGATAAGTTTAAATTTGATACCTAGAAATTCACTGTAAGATTCCTCTAAATTTGTAATTTTTGATTTTTCCGGCGAGGTTTCAAGATGAAGCCGTTCCAAAAGCCAGCGCTCTACTGCAATTTTCAACCGTTTAGCCGCGTTGTAATTTCGGCAAAACACCTTGAAATCGTCTGCGTATCGCACTATGTACACATGCTTCAGATTGCACCGTTGGAGTTTCGTATTTCCACCCGGACGGTAGAGCATCCCATCAGGCCCGGTACGCCATATTTCACTTGGAGATGGGTTGTGGATTGGTATGCCAGCCCATTGGCTATGTATCCACCAATCAAGTTCATTGAGTACGATGTTCGCAAGCAATGGGCTGAGAACACCGCCTTGAGGCGTACCCTCCTGCGGAATAGTTCTCTTTCCGTTTTCCTCGACAGGTGCTTTCAACATTCTGCTTATGACGCACAGCAGACTTTTGTCGCGTATTCCCAGACTCCAAAGCTGTTTTAACAGCTTTCCGTGATTGACATGGTCAAAGAATCCTTTGATATCCACATCCACCACATAATGATATCCGTTTACTTGTGCCAATTTATAGCACATAGCAACTGCCTGCTTACAGCTTCGGTTCGGGCGAAATCCATAGCTATACCTGTGAAACTTCGACTCACAGACTGGTTCTAAAACCTGCAAGATGCTCTGTTGTACTAATCTATCCAGTACAGTCGGAATCCCTAATGGGCGCAATTTCCCGTTTGATTTAGGAATGTATACACGCCTAACAGCCTTGGGCTGATAGTTGAGCAGCTTTTCCTGCACTTTTCTTATTAGTTCAACATCTTCAAGTTTTGCATAGTCAGCAAAGGTTTTTCCATCTACACCGGGAGTATTACTTCCTTTGTTATTTTTCAGATTGCGATATGCCAGTCGGATATTTTGTGGACTGGCAATTATCGGCATAAGATGGTAGAATTTCTTTTTCATCATTCCTTGCCGATATAATTCGTCTTGAATTTCTACCATATTGTAGTATTCGGCGTACCGAATACCTTTCCGCTTTCTGATATCCTTTCTTCGCATAGTCAACACCACCTTTGTTGGTTGGTTTCTCTTAGTCATACTCGAACCTATGAATGTTGACTACATTATTTTATTGCACTTACTTTTGTGCCGCTGCTAGTTGCGGCACTCCCACTAGAGGCTGTTGCTCCATTTCCATTACAGAAATTTCATCGCTCGTGCCTCCGCTTTCACAACAATAAAGGCAGCTTATGTATTTGTCTGCCAACGGGTCTTAGCAGTCGCCACTGCTCACCGTTTGCTGCTTCCGACGTTCCAATAGAATGCGATACTGTACTTAGGTGCTTCCTTTGAGCCTGCTGATTTATACTGCCTTTAACAGTATTCCGACTTTCATTTCTACCCAACTACTTTTCGGTAATCAGCGTCCTGTTAGGACATACGCTTTTCAACGCATTCGAATTTTAGACCCTTTAAATCGTCAGTTCGTCCCCCTTGCGGGATTCTCACCATATACAGCCCACTACATAATCTTCGACAGCCTGTACCTCTACAAACATTTCCACAGCTAAAACTGTTTGGGTCGAATTTTTGCTCTCCAGCCTAGCTTTCCGACATTTTCACATGGCGCTGCTACTCATGCCGTAGGCAGTTTATGTGCGCCCCTTTGTGGTGTTAGCCACTCATTTGAGCAACATTCTATTAGTTGTATCAATAAATCTCATTGACCCTGTGACCTATTAAGTCACAGAACGTCTCGCCCTGTAAAACTCATCGCAGAAAATCCACGTTCTGCGCCCCTTTTTCCAGTTCTGAATCACGCGGTTGTAAATCGCATCCAGCGTCACCAACATCCCCAGCGGCATAAGCTGCTCACCCAGTTCGCGGATATCGTAAGCAATGATCCGCGCCTGCGTGTCCACATTGGTGTGCCGGGCAAAGGTGTTCAGTGTGCCGGTAATGAACAGCTCCGAGGACAGCGCCAGCCCCTGTGCTTCGGGTTCCGGCTGCATTTGCAGCAGACGGTAAAAGTCCTGCAGCGTGGGCGGCGTGCCTTTGTAGCCGTTGCGGATGTAGGGCAGGTACACCTGCTCGGTGCAGCGACCGAGGATGGATTTTTCTTTCGCCGTCACCATGCCGTCACCGATGAGCTGCTCGAACAGCGACAGCACAAACTCCGACTTGCTGACGATAGGATTGCGCTCGTCGCCATAGGCGCGATCCATGTCCAGCGCGTTGATGTGGGTATCGGACGTAGCCGAAATGCGGATGACTTCACCGCCAAGGGCTTCGGTCAGATAGCCGAACTCACTTTCCGGGTCGAGAATGAGAATGTCATCCTCGGTGGAGAGCGCGATCTGCACGATCTCTTCCTTGGCGCTCATGCTCTTGCCGGAACCTGAAACGCCCAAACGGAAGCTGTTGCCGTTGAGCAGCAAGCGGCGATCCGCCACGATCATGTTCTTGCTGACGGCGTTCTGCCCGTAGTACAGACCGTTCGGCTGCATGATTTCCTGCGCCCGGAACGGAATCAGCACGGCAGAGCTTTCGGTGGTGAGCGTGCGCAGGGCTTGGATTTTCCGCAGACCATACGGCAGCACCGTGTCCAGTCCGTCTTTCTGCTGCCAGCGCAGCGTGGAAAGCTGGCACAGGTGCTTGCGCGCAGTGGAAAACAGCGTTTCGGTGTCGCTGTCCAACTGTTCTTTGCTGTCAGCCAGATGCACCAGCGTCACAAGGCCGAACATCATGCGCTGGTCGCGGGTGGTAAGGTCGTCCAGCATTTCTTTCGTTTCCTTGCGCTGCAACTCCATGTCATACGGAATCGTGGCGGTAAAATTGTTGTTTGCATTCTGGCGGCGCTGCCAGTTGGCCACGTTCGTTTCCACGCCCAGCAGCGTACTTTGCAGCTGGCGGGCGGCCTCGTCCGTGGGAACCGGGAGAATATCAATAGATAACATCAGGTCGCGGTCAAGGTCGCAGAGCTCGGACACAAAGCTGTCCTTGATGTAGCTGGCGTAGTCCTGCAAATACAGTACCCTGCCATAGCGGGCGTCAATCTTGAAGTGATCGGCGGAGAACTCCATGCTGTCGGGGCAGAACCAATCCTTGAAGTGCTGGCCTCGTTTGGCGTGTTCGTGAATATTGAACTCTGCTGCAGTCTGTTCCCCGGCCTTGAAAAAGTCGCGGAAAATATGCAGTCGTTCGTTCAGTGTCAGTTCGGTTGCCACCGAGGAAAGCTGCGCAAGGTGCGTCACCAGATCCGTGCCGACACGGGCAAAGTAGCTGCGGGCCTCATCTGCGTTGCGCTTTACCACGCTGACGGTCAGGTAGCGCTCCCGCATGATGCTGTTGCTGGTGCCGGTGACCTGTGCGGTCAGCATCTGGTTGAATTCGTGGCGGTACTCGTCCAAGCCGTCATCCTTGTCAGGCAGTAGGACGCTGCGCTCGAACTCAGCCTTATTGATGCGGCGGTTGTAGATGGTAATCTTCGCAGACGCGCCGGAATCGAGGGCGTTCAGCAGTTCCGAGTAATCAAGGAACATACTGGTTTTGTCCTCTTTGCTGGCGATGGCGTAGTTGATGTCGGTAAACGACCATGTTTTGGAATATTGGTTGCCGACTTGGAAAATCCCATCCGCAAAGATGCGGCGGATGGGAATGGCGTCCTGCACACTGCGCGGAATGCGGAACTTTTCGCGTTCCATCTTCTGCGCTTTTGACAGGGTTTTAATCAAGCGTTATCCTCGCTTTTCTTCATAGGCTTGCCTCTCTTTCGTTTCATGCCCGCACGGATGGCGGGCTGCATGGCTTCGTAGTAGTAACTGTCGGACTTGAACATAAGGCGTTTCGGGCAGAGGATTTCAGACTTGAACCACGCCCAAAGCACCTGCTCGGCGGTCATGCCGTGGTAGGTGAAGAACCCGCAGGCGGCAAAGGGTGCGGCACCCAGAATGCACATCCAGCCGATTTCTTCGGTGCCGACATACGGCTGCAAGGCAAAGTAAATGCCCACTGCAACACCGACCACCAGCACCGAGCAAATAAACTGCCGGGTGTTCAAGCCGAAAAAGATGTTTTCGTGATAGTCGCGGACTTCTTTCGGTATTTTGATTTCTATACTGCATTCCTTCCTTCTTTAATAAATAGGTTGAATTTATCCTATAATTCGTGTATACTATATTCAAAGGAGGCGTTGAATTATGGTTATTAACACAGACAATCTTGTATCCATCACGGAGGCCAACCAGAATTTTTCCCGTGTAGCACGGATGGTTGATGAGAACGGCGCGGCGGTCATCTTAAAGAATAATGTCCCGCGTTATGTTCTAATGGAGTTCAGCCAAGTCGAGGACGAGCAACAGGCTAAAGACGAGGACATTCTCGAAATCTCCAAGCGTCTGATTGCCAAAAACAAGCAAGCCTATGAGGTACTTGCCAAATGAAAACGCTGAGCAAGGAACAGGTTTTAAGGCTGCATAATGCTCTGTTGGAGACATTTGGCGGTACTGCCGGCATCCGTGACGATGGTTTATTGGAATCTGCTTTGAATGCTCCTTTTGCTACATTCGGCGGGCAGTATCTATATCCATCCGTGCAGGCAAAGGCGGCACAGCTTGGATTTGGCTTAGTCTGCAATCACCCATTCGTGGATGGCAACAAGCGCATCGGTGCCCACGTTATGCTGGTTTTTCTGGCAATTAACGGAATTGAACTTGACTACACGCAGGAAGAACTGATTGACATTATTTTGCAAATTGCAAGCGGTCGTGCAAAGGCAGCGGATTTGCTGGAATGGGTTCTCTATCATCAGGCATAATATTTGCGGCGCACCATAATGGTGCGTCGCTTTTGCTTTACAATCCCATAATTTCCTTAACAATGCGGTCACAGCCCTTAATCGCCCCAACCAGCACCAGCAGGTTAAACGCTAATTCTCCGACATAGGTCCAGACAGCCGTTACCACCGATGTTCCGGTATCCACCGCTGGAGGGCTGGACGAAATGGCAGAGAAAATAATGCAGGACAAGGCAATCACCACGCCCTGCAAACAAACGCCCGCATAACTGCGGATAAAGTTTTTGCCCACGCTGCTTGTAGCCTCACCCGCAAAGGTAGACAGCGGAATCGGCGCAATGGCTGCATACATCCACAGGCTGAACATTCTGCCGTAGACGGTTAAAATCATCGTGAACGACAGCACCGTAATCAGCAGCCCACCGATCAGCGTAACCGCCCACAGCGGGATGCTATCCCAGAATCCCACATTGTTAATGGCATCGCTCAACTCCTGCGGCAGCGATACGCTGCTCATACCGGAGCTGCCCGATTGCGTAATAATGGTGGATACCATGCCCTGCACGATAGAAAACACCGCCAGCATCAACTCCAGCCCATAGGTCACCGCGCCCTTGGCAAGCGCAAAGCGGATGAACAGCTTTAGCGCATGTTCGGGCTTTTTCACTTCCACAAAGCTGCCGCAGGTTTTCATAACTCCCACAGCAAAGAAAAGCACCAGCAGCCCATAGCCAATTGCCTGCAAGGCACTGTGGATGCTGGTCATCACGCCCCAAACTTGCCCGCCCTTGAATGTCTGCGGGCTTTCGGTCAGCAGCGACCATATTTCTGACAGCTTGTCATTCCATGTGGACAGTGCGGCGTTTAAGTTGCTGACGATCCATGACTCACCCACAGGGCATCACCGTCCTTCCTCTTGGTATGACCCTCACGCGGTAATGAGGTCGAGGATTTCTTTGGCGAACGTGATAACCAGACCGCCCGCCAGCGTCAGGAAACCTTGGCTGCGCTGGCTGGGGTCGTGGCTCTGCAAAGACAGACCGACCTGCACAATGCCCCACCCCAGCAGGATAAGCCCCACGGCGCGGATCAGCGAAAAGATGAATGTGGAGAGATTCTCCACGACCGCCAGCGGGTCATCTGCGGCAAAGGCGGGCAGGGCAAAAACAATGCCGCACACCATGACGGCGTACAGCATGAACAGGCTGCGAGAAATTTTTACGGATTTTTTGTTGTTATTCAGCTTCATTTGGGCCTCCTAATTCTTTGTATGGTTGGCTTTATTTCTGCGGCTTCGGCGGGCAGAAAATCGTCCATATCCAGCAGTTCATAATTTTCGGGTGCGCCGGGCAGATCGTCCCGCGCATTGTCTGCGGCGGTATAGTCATAGGGAGCTGCGCCGCCGTCCTCGGTGTAGCGAATGTTGGGATGCTTGAGCAGGTTATATTTGTAGTCCACCACCGGGCGTTCCCCACGGATAAACAAGATGCACTTGCTGTTGTCCAGCAGCCGCACCTCGTCCGGGGTCATAAGATCTTTGCCACAAAGTCAAGTGGTGAATTCCCAAAAGGCAAGCGGCATAAAAGAAATCCATCTTTTATATCGCTTGCCTTCTTGTTTTGTTTTGATATTATTTACGGTATTACCTTTAATTTGGGACAAAAAAAAGCAGGAAACCTTTTCAGATTTCCCGCTTAGTAAAACTGTGAAGTTCTTTTAATTTAGAACGCTTGTCATACATCCTTAAATAATTCTATCTCTTATGAAATTCAATTATTCTGGACTACCTTATTCTGTTGACGGCATATGAATACCCAGAAAAACCACGCCAAAAGGACTTTCTCTATGACAAATTTCCAGTGGTTCACCATTCATAGCCATCTCATATACTTTTTCAGTAACTACAAGGTCTGTTTCTTCCCCGTTATCCATCACAATAGTCAATTTGTAATCATCATCATCTACATCTGGATCTTCTGCATGGCTATCCACAATAATAGCTGGATAATGTTGGGCTGGTCCAATAAGAGCTGCATTTACACAGTAATGAAGTCCATAAGCAATGGACAGTCCAACCACTCCCATGTACAACCCTGCGGCTACCCGATTCCGCTTCGGTGAACGAAGAACTTGCAGCACAATCAACACTATGGTGATGGAAAGTATCCGAATTAGCCATCCCCAGTTGCCATCTTCCTCCCGAAGCACCAAATCGCCCCAAATGTCACTAACTTGCCAGAAATAAGTATATCCTATTAACAAACAAATAATCAGCGGGACATGGATGTGCATGGCTCTCCACTCTGGGGTGGCGTTCTGAGGCTTGTCTCCAAAGGAGAGTACGGGAGCAAACACCAAACAAAATAAAAGAAATGGAATAGGAGCAAATGCACCAATTTTCATAACAGTAGTAAACTTTGCGTCAGCGAAAAGATATAGTGGAATAGGAATAAGAACGCCAACGGCAAACAATACAATAACAACCCACAATCCAATCCGGATACTTTTGATATGGTCATGCCAGTGGGTGTGGTACTCCTCCCGCCATTGGACGGTGTTCTCTTGCTGTTCCTCTTGTCTGGTTTGTTTTTCCATCGTAGGAGTCAATGTCGCAGCAAGATTGGTACTTTCGAGCCACTCTGCAAACCGTGGAATTCCCAACATATTGGTTTCGATAGAGGCTAATTTTTTTCCCTCACTGTTCAGTAAATGGATGGAGCGGTTGGCCGTCAGCCGTACCGAAGCCACCTGTCCCGGTGCAAATTTTCGTTTCCTGCCCCAACTGCTAATATACAAAATAGAGTTATCCTGGAACACAAACAAAGACCGGTTGCGTCCAGCCAAAAGCATCCATATGCCCAGCAGGAAGAGTAACACACCGGGAATGGCTACAAAGGCGGTGACATCTGGTGCAAAGGGTGGCGTCCCAGCCACGATGACACCCATGATGGTCAGAACAAATCCAAGCACCCAGACAATTACGCCAAGAACCGTGACTACCATCCGCTCTCGCACGATTACCACCGGCTGCTGGGTTTCTTCCCGTTCAGCGTGGCGGCACAGCAGCAGCGCCAAACCGAATCCAAGCAGGTACAGAAGCATCCCCACACCAGTCCACACGCCCACCATGTCCAGAGGCTCATTCCCGTCCGAAACAAAAATCAGCGGCAGCAGAATCAGAGAAAAAGCAATCGTAAAGCTACCACAAATAATGCAAGGCAGCTTACTGCCCTGCACAGGCAGGTCATGGGGCGGTTCCAGAGGCTTTTGAGTAGCATATTCCCTCTGAACGACCTCTAACTCCGGCGGTTGTTCCAGCACATGGGCGCAGTGAGGACATTGGGATACATACTCCATCTCACAACTATGACCTTTCCCGCCCATGGGCAAGGGCTGGCCGCAGGCAGGGCAGATCCAATATCGCTGAAAGATTCTTTTGTGAATTAGTTTTAGTACAACGAGGGACGCTGCCGGAAGAAGGGAAATCAACAGGAACATCCAAGGACTGTTCGTGCTGATCAGCCCAATCATCAAGGCGGTGACACAAAGAGCTGTCAGGATCAGAAAGCGGCTTCCAATTTTGGCGGCCTGCTTTGTGGCGGCAATGTAGGTTTCGTTTCCCTGCTTCATACCTGCGTGCTGAAGATCCAATAAAAATACTTCGATCAGTTCATACAGATCGTCTAAGTCATCCACATATTCACTGGTAAACTGGTCATACAGATTTCCGTTTACATATATCTTTACGCCAGATTGGTTTACCTCGACCTTGCAGTAGAGCCGGTTCAGGGTCAGACTGTCTCCGGAGAATTCCAGCTGATACTGGGGATATTGCGCTTTTAGGCGCTCATATAATTTTTTGAGTTCGTTTTCTTGATACATAGGTAATCTCCTTCAAGTAAGAGGTTGATATTTTAATCCGCATTTCTGCTGTTGATGTTTCTGGTTATGTGTAAGTTTTCATTTTGTTCAGAAAGATGTCCAGATTTTCTTCCTGTGTAGCAAATCCATAGACTTTTTTAGATATTCGGAACTTTATCATATCTCCATCTGTTAAATAGATTTGGAGTATATATTGAAGCGGAAACAGACTTTTTCGCACTTTCGTTTTCTGGATATTGCTGAAAGGGATACGACTGGTTCCCTTTAATTTTTTCGAATCGCCTTGAAGAAGGGATACCAATATCGCATTTTCGCTCAATCCTAAATATCCAAATGTGTAATTTCGTTTTTTTTGCAATAGTGTGCCGTAAATCGGTGCTTTTAAGGTCTCGCCTATTTCCAGCAATATGGAAAGTGCAGGGACCATCTGTTCATAAAATGTCACTTCATCACCTCCATTAAAAATGAAAAAAGAAGATCCCAATAAGAAAAAGTAATTGTCAAATTGTCATATCTATATGCAAACATTATAGCATTTGCATGATCTTTCGTCA